>WNFK01103264.1_pt2 | contig 69778 bp, 69 predicted proteins | sample 5400281 | NCBI WGS metagenome assembly WNFK01 (sample SAMN13153350, study PRJNA577476) | soil metagenome | isolation source: 20 cm soil on Douglas fir-dominated hillslope | place: USA:California | collected 2013-09-17
GAGCAGGGCTGCGGCGATGCGGTCGACGGCCGCTGCGACGTGTACAGCCTCGGCTGCGTTCTCTACGAGATGCTGGCCGGAGCGCCGCCGTTCACCGGTGCGAGCGCCCAAGCGGTGCTGGCGCACCACACCTCCGATCCCGTGCCGTCGCTGCGGAAGATTCGCGCCGACGTGCCGGCCGCGCTCGAGCAGATCGTCACGACGGCGCTGGCCAAGCTCCCCGCAGATCGGTTCGCCAGCGCCGTCGCCTTCCGCGACGCGCTGACCGGGGCCGCACCGCCGCCTCGGCGCCGAGCCCGTTGGCAGCGGCGCGCGGTGATCATGTCGACGCTCGTTGCCGTGACCGCGACGGTGCTGATCGCGGGATACGCGTTTCGCGTACGCCGACTGCCTTTCAGTCCGTCCGGTGCGTCGGTCCCCTCGGTCGCCGTGCTGGTGTTCAAGAATATCGGCGACGATTCGGGCAACGAACCGTTCAGTGACGGGATGTCCGATGAAATCACCACCGCACTGCGCCGGATAGAGGGACTGCAAGTCGCAGCGCGGTCATCCGCATTCAGTTTCAAAGGAAAAGATATTGTCCCCCGCGAGATCGGGAGGCGGCTCCAGGTTCGGTACGTTCTTGACGGGGGCGTTCGGGTGAGCGGGGCCCGACGGCGAGTGAGCGTCCAGCTCATCGACGTCGCGGACGGCAATGAGGTCTGGTCGGACGACTACGATCGCGACGCGCGCGACCCCGATGTGTTCGCCGTTCAGGATTCCATCGCACGGGCGATCGTCACGTCGCTGCGCGTACACCTCTCGGCCCCCGCGAGAGCGGCGCTGAAGAGCCGGTCCACCGAGAACCCCGAGGCCCACGATCTGTACCTGAAGGGTCGCTTCTTCTGGAACCAGCGCGGGTCAGAGGGGCAAGCTGCGCTGCAGCGCCATCGACTCGAGCTACCCCCAGGCTTGGGCCGGCCTCGCCGACGCGTACAGCATGTTGCCGGGATTCGGTACCGCACCGCCCGCCACGGCATTCCCCAAGGCCAAAGCGGCGGCCCAGCGTGCCCTAACGCTGGACAGCACAATCGCCGACGCACACACCTCGCTCGGAATCATCAGCGTGTTCTACGACTGGGACTGGAAGCGAGCCGGCAGGGAGTTCGATCGCGCCCTGGCTATCGACTCCACCGAAGTGCGCACGCACCAGTTTCGCGCTCAGTATTTCATCGGCGTGGGTCGTCTCGACTCGTCGCTGGCCGAACTGCGGACCGCCCAACGCCTCGACCCCTTGTCGCCGTTGATCAACGCCCGCGTGGGCACGACGTTGTTCTTTGCGCGCCGCTACGCCGAGGCGGAGGTCGCGTATCGCCAGGCGCTCGCGCTCGATTCCACCAACGTGGGCGCCCGCATCGAGTTGGGACTGCTGCTGGCCATCCAGCATCGCTTTCCCCAGGCGTTCGCGACCTTCCGGGCGATCGACACCACGAGTTCCTATCTGGCGTACGCGTACGGCCTGGCCGGCCGGCGAACGGAAGCGCTCAAGATTCAGCACCGCCTAGAGCGGCTGACACGGACGCATTACATCTCCCCTTTGTCCTTCGGGCACATCGCCATCAGCCTCGGTGATACCGCCAAAGCGCTCGACTGGCTGGAGCGTGCGTATCGTGAGCGATCGTTCCTCATGTTTCTGCTTCTCAATCCGATCTACGATCCGCTGCGCAGCCAGCCGCCCTTTCAGCGGCTGGTGCGGGACCTGGGGGTCGTCATCCCATCCGAGCTGGACCGAAAGGGGCGGTAATGTGACCCTTCATCGCTTTATCGCAGCCATGTTGTGCTTCGTTTTCGCCCCGCTCGCCGCCCAGACCGTCGGCGACACCGCCCCCGCGTTCACGCTGAAAACGCTGGACGGGAATGCGGTCAGCCTCTCAGACTTCAAGGGGCACCCGATCGTGATCAACTTCTGGGCGTCCTGGTGCATTCCCTGCCGCCATGAAATGCCCGTGATGGTCGAAGCCTACCGCGCTCACAAGGACTCTGGACTGATCATCCTGGCGGTCAACGGCAGGGATCAAGAGACGTCGACCCGGGCCGTACGGAGATTCGTCGCCGAGTTCCAGATGCCCTTCCCAGTCCTCTTGGACGAGCACGGGGACGTGCGGAGGCGCTACAGACTGCGTGGTCTCCCGACGTCAGTGTTCATTGGTGTGGATGGGTTGGTGCGCAGCCTGATCATCGGGCCGTTCACCCCGACGGCGTTCGAGATGCATCTCAACGAGATTCTGTCAGCGCCCTAGCTACGGTTCAGAATCGCCGCGAGAAGCCGGCGTAGATCACGAAATCGGACACGCCCCCCGCTCCGCCGCGAACGGTTTGGGCGTTGTTGATCAGCATATTCATATAGTCATGGCGGACGCGCACCGGGACGTTGAGCGTGAACTGATTCGGTCCGCTTTGAAACGCAAGACCAGGGTCGAGGTACATCGTGTAGCCCGGTTTACGATAGTAGTCGGTTCGTCCGCCAACGAGGTCGCTGACCATCGTGCCGTCCATCCGCCCACCGAGACTCATTGAAATGCCCGGCTCGGCCTTGATACCGTAGGAAAAACCTGTGCGCAGTGAATACACGTCGGGCGCCGCCCACAACCTGTTCTCCGCTGGAAACAGCACGTCGGTGTGTTTCGTTAAACTGACCGAGTAGAAGCCGGAGAGATAGACGGAACCCCGAGTCGAGACCTGTCGGAAGGCCTGGCTCTGGAGTAGCACCGCCCAGCCGCCATCGCCGAGCTGAAGGGTTTGCACGAGCGTCACATCCGTGGCAGTGCCCTGCGCATCGTAGGTCTTCCCCAGCACGTCATTGCGCCCGGTCGGAGCCTTGATGCCGAAACCCACCAGCACGTTGCCCTTGAGATGCGAGGCTGGGACCCCGAGCCAGAGGTTCCCCATGAGATTGATATCACCGATCCCCGAGCTCGAATTCTGATGGCGCTGGAGGTCGGGATAGACGTTGTCGCCAGTACTGTAAGACATTGGGACGACCAGTGTGAGGCTGAGGCGCTCGCTCGTCGCGTAGGTGAAACTCACATCAGCCGAGTTCAGCCTCAGGTGCAGCGGCTGGCCGGCTGGTGCTTTGGTTTCGTCCTCGCGAGTTCCGACGAAGAAGCGGTTGGTTGCGACCCGGCGAACGGCGACCGCTACCTGCCACTCTCGCGCCTGGAAGTATGGCGACTGCTGACCGCCGAAATTGGGTGAAGTGAAGCGAAGGGGCATGCAGCCCTGGCCATACGCCACCCGCGGAGCCACAAGGAGGCCCAACACAGCGCCAAACACCAAAACAGCTCGGGAACTGCGCCGCATATCTGCCTCCTCAGGTGTCGAACCGCTTCGCGTCCAGTCTCGCAAGGTAGGTCTGCCTCCACCCGCCCGCAACAGAACCACCGTCACGCCAGCGTTCCCTAGCCTAAGAGCCAAAAGTCAATCGCCGGTCATTTCTTCCCTCGATGACTCTCCGCTGACTACGGGCTGACCGGCGCTTCCTAAGCTGTGCTTTCGACCAGAGCCATACGGCCGGTCGTTCACCCACGGGAGGATCTATGCGTCGCTTTCCGCTTCACGCGCTTCGCGCCTGCACATGCGCCGCACTGCTGGTCGGCTGCCAGTCCGCAGTCGCACCCGTTCAGCCGACGATGACGACGCCGCCACCGCCGCCGCCGGCGCAGTCTCTCTCGTTTGAGATTGCCGGTCCGTCCCGGATCGATGCCGGCGGGTCTTTCACCTGGGAAGCATTCGCCTTCGGCGGCTCCGGTGCCTACCAATACCGGTGGGACGTAAGGCACCAGGCGGGGCAGCAAGCCGCCACAGGGAGTGAGCGAAGGTTGTCGCTCCACGTCGTGGACACGGACGGAGACATCGTGTTGACGTTGACGGTGACGTCCGGGGGCGAAATGCGGGTTCGGAGCTTCGGAGTGAGGAATTGCATTCGCGGATGTAACTGAGGTCCGTGACTCGTCAAACGGTGCCAGAGCCGTCCCGCAACTGCTCCATCATTCTCATCACCTTGGCGTCGGGTGGAAGATCGAGCTCGGCGCGAAGCAGATCTGCATGCTGCTGGGCGCACCGAACCGCGGCTGCGCGATCGCCGGTCGCTACCCACGCCGCGGCCAGGCGCAGTACCGTGTCCGTATCGTAGGGATTCAGGTCGGCGGCGCGACGCCACCACTCCACCGCCTGGCGCGGCGTTCCAGCAGCCGCCGCGAGCAGGCCGAACGCCCGCGCACATCGCTCCGCAAGGCGCTTGCGCTGATCGTCAGCCCACCGCTCGAACCCAGGCGCCCCCCGCAGAAAAAAGCCGTCGAGAAACGAGCCCACGTAGAACCGTACCGCCACGTCGGGCGTGCCCGCGTCGAGCGCGTCCTCAAAATCCCACACATCGGTCGTAATGAGTGATTGATTGAGGCGGAGCGTCTTCTTGCCGAGGAACAGGTCTTCGCTGTCCAGGTGACGACGCTGAAAATACACCAGCTGGTTCAACCCGTGACGCGCTTGCTCAGTGTCGCTCTCGGGCCAGAGATAGGCTTGGACTTTGTCGCGGTTCAACCCCCTGTCACGCGCGAGGGCAAGCAGCGCGAGGAGGGCCAGCCGACGGCGTCGGGTTGCCGACCCGGTCGTCGCTTGGCCACCCACCAGAAGGTTCAAGCCGCCGAACGTCAGAAGACGAAGCTGCTCCATCCAGATGAATTCCCAGATGATTCTCGGGTGATCGGGGGCTGATCGACCGCCCATAACATGGGCGAATGCGAGACACCCGGACAGGTAGGGACAACTCACAAGAGGCCTGCCTCCGCGAAACTCACGTACCGCTCTCCCCCACCCATCACCACGTGATCGTACACGGGCATGTCGAGCACGCGCCCCGCGTCCACCAGCTGTCGCGTCACCGCGCGATCGTCGGCCGAGGGCGTGGGATCACCGCTGGGATGATTGTGCACCACGATGATTCCCGCCGCTGCCTCGGCGATCGCCGCCCGAAACACCTCCCGCGGGTGCACCAGCGAGCTGTTCAAGATGCCCCGCGTAATCAGCAGATCCGCCAGAATCTGGCTCTGGCTGCCCAGGGCGAGGACATGGAATTCCTCGACCGGCAGATCCCGCAGGCGCAGGCCATAGTATCGCTGGACATCGTCCGGTCCCCGAATCCGCTCGGGCGGAGGCTCTATCTCCGTTCCGATTCGGCGACCCAGCTCGATGGCAACGGCCAGGCGTGCTGCCTTTGCTCTTCCAACCCCCGGAATCCGGGCCAATTCGGCCCACGGCCGGGTGGCGAGGCGCCGCAGCGACCCATCACCGCGCGCCAATATCTCGGCGGCGACCGCGAGGGCGTCCTGCCCGCGCGTCCCTGTTCCAAGGAGAATGGCCAGAAGCTCTTGCGCCGTGAGCGCGGCGGGCCCGACGGCCCAGAAGCGCTCGCGCGGCCGGTCGTGTTCGAGGTGCTCAGAAAGGCGGAGCGGCATGAAAAACACTAGGCACTCGACGTCTGCTCGACATAGCCAGAATTACGCCGTCAGGCACCTAACCGCCGGTCGATTTCGGAGCGATTATAGTGGCGCCACCCCGTGCCTTGCGCACTCATCCACGAGGCGACGCCCGTCCCCGTCGTATCCCCCAATCTCGTGGAGACATCATGCGTGTTCTATCCGCTGGAACAGCGGCACTGCTACTCGTGGTCGCAGGTCTGACAGCTTGCACCGACCGCACCTCCGCTCCAACCGGCATCAGTGCCGCCCGTAGCGGGGTTCCATTCGCCGCTGGCCTCGCGAGCCCGACCTGGCAGGCGACTGCGGCCACCCGCGCTAGCCAAGCAAACTTCAGCCCGCTCGCCGCGACACACGCGTATGGCCTCGTCGGCGTCGCCCAGTACTGGGCCGTGCAACGAGCAGACGCCGCGGCCGATGACAACGGGCGGAGTCAGCTGGAGGCCGAGCGCGGCGCCGTCGCCGGCGCCTCTGCCGTCGTGCTGACGTATCTGTTCCCTGCCGCCGCTCAGTCATTTGAGGATCTGGTTACCGCGCAGTCGAATGCAGGTCCGGGCCAATCGCAACCTTCGTTCGCGCGCGGCGAGGAGATCGGACGCGCGGTCGGCGCCGAGATCGTGGCGCGAGCCCAAGCGGATGGGTTCAACAGGCCGTTCACGGGGACGATTCCAACGGGACCCGGGCTCTGGATCAGCAACACGAGCCCTGCAACGATCGCGGGCGGGCAGCTACCCACGTCGTTGCCCTGGTTCCTTACGTCCCCCAGTCAGTTCCGGTCGGCGCCGCCTCCCGCGTTTGGGTCTGCGGCGTTCAACGCAGCGCTGGCCGAAATCCACCAGATCTCCGACACCCGCACGGCCGACCAAACTCGAGTCGCCGCCTACTGGGCGCTGAACGCCGGCACGCCGACCGCGTCAGGGTTCTGGATCCAGGTCGCCACGGACGGCATCAACCAACACGGTCTGTCCGAGCGCGAGGCGACCCATCTCTACGGACTGCTCAGCGCGACGATGTACGACGCTGTGATCGGTTGCTGGGACGCTAAACAGACGTACTGGGTCATTCGGCCCTGGCAAGCGGACCCAGCGACCACGACCACAACCGCGGTTGGGAAGCCCAACCATCCGTCTTACCCTTCAGGGCACAGCTGTGTGTCGTCATCCGGCGCGGAAGTGCTGAGCGCGTTCTTTCCCGAGGACCGCGACCGGTTGCACGCGATGGTCGTGGAAGCAGGGTTGTCGCGGATGTACGGCGGCATCCACTACCGGTTCGATATCGATGCGGGGCAAATGCTGGGACGCAACGTTGCGCAGTTCACGATCGCGGCGGACGCTTCCGGGAATTCGGTGTTGACGCCTCAGTAGGAAACCAGTCGAAACGCGTAGGGGCGCAGCATCTGCGCCCCTACGTTTTTAGGCTCCCGCTCCGTGGCATTTCTTGAATTTCTTCCCGCTCCCACACGGACACGGATCGTTGCGGCCCACGCCGGCGTAGGGACTCGCCGCAAACGCCGGCTCGGTGACTCCCCCGGGACGGCCACGCTGCACCGACGGCGGCGGTGGCTCGCCGCTCGTGACCAGCCCGTCGGCGGCAGGCGGCAACCCGCCGGCAGGCCCGGTGACGCCGCGACCAGGCGGCCGTTGACCACCCGGCGCCCCCCCCCCCTGCGGCGGCCCGATCTCGACCTGCAGCTTGAGCCACCGCTCCGCGAACGTCGTTTGCAAATCCTGAATCAGGCCGACGAACATCTCGTAGGCGTCCTGCTTGTACTCGACGAGCGGGTCCTTCTGTCCCCAGGCGCGGTAGTAGATGCCTTCGCGCAGCTGATCGAGGTCGTAGAGGTGGTCCTTCCACTTCTCATCGATCACGCCGAGCGTGACGTGCGACAACGCCTGCTCAGAGAGGTTCGGGGCGCTGACCTTCGCCTCGACATCCCGGAGATAACCGAGCTTCTGCTGAAAGGCGTCCCGGCCGGCCTGCTGCGCGGCGCGCACCAACTCGTCGCGCGTCTTGATCACGGCCGGATCGGTGACACCCGGAATCGAGATCAGGAATTTCTGCAGGAACTCCGTTTCGATGAGCGCGCGGTCCCACTGGCCCGGATCGTCGTAGTCCACGATCAGGCTGTCGGCGAGGTGCTCGGCGGCGCTATCCATCATCCGTTGCGCTTCGGCCTTCAGCTCTTCCCCACCCTCGAGCGCATACAGGCGCTGGGAGTAGATGACTTCCCGCTGCTTGTTCATCACGTCATCGAACTGCAGGAGCTTCTTGCGCGCCTGGAAGTTCTGGAGCTCGACACGCTTCTGGGCCTGGCCGATGGCGGCAGTAACCCAGGGGTGCGTGATGACTTCGCCCTCTTCGGCGCCGGTGCGGTCCATGATGCGCGCGATGCGGTCGGACCCGAAAAGCCGCATGAGGTCGTCTTCGAGCGACATATAGAAGACGCTCTGCCCCGGATCGCCCTGGCGCCCGGAGCGGCCGCGCAGCTGGCGGTCGATGCGGCGCGCCTCGTGGCGCTCCGTGCCGATGATGACGAGGCCGCACGGCGGATCCTCGTTGCACTTGAGCTCTTTGATCTGGGCGGGAGACAGGTCGGGCTGCTCCACCATCTGGCCGAACGGCGCCTCGCGCGACTTGATGCCGCAGACCTGACACTTCTTGACGCCCGGGCCGAGTTTGATGTCGGTGCCGCGGCCGGCCATGTTCGTCGCGATCGTGATGGAGCCGGGCTGGCCCGCCTGTGCGACGATCTCCGCCTCGCGCTGGTGAAACTTGGCGTTCAGCACCTCGTGCTTGAGCCCGCGCCGCTTCAGGATGCGGGCCAGTGTCTCCGAGACTTCGACGTTGGTCGTGCCGACCAGCACCGGCAGGCCGCGCTTATGCTGGCGCTCCACTTCTTCCATGATCGCGTCGTACTTCTCTTTGCGCGTCTTATAGACGAGATCGTGCTTGTCGACGCGCCGCACCGGCCGATTCGTCGGAATGACCACCACGACGAGCTTGTAGATGTCGTGGAACTCGGTCTCTTCGGTCTCGGCGGTGCCCGTCATGCCCGAGAGCTTCTCGTACATGCGGAAGTAGTTCTGGATCGTGATCGTCGCGAGCGTCTGGGACTCCTCGCGTACCGTCACGCCTTCCTTCGCCTCGACCGCCTGGTGCAGCCCGTCCGACCAGCGCCGGCCCGGCATCAACCGGCCCGTGAACTCGTCGACGATGAAGACCTGCCCCTCCTGCACGACGTACTCGACGTCCTTCTCGTACAGCGCGTGCGCCTGCAGCAGCTTGTGGATGATGTGCAGCGTCTCGCTCTTGGCCGCGTATTCCGCCTCGACCGCGCGGCGCCGCTCGATCTTTTCCGTGGGCGTCAGCTCGGTGTCGTGCTCCAGCTCATGCACGGCATGCGAGATATCGGGCACCAGGAACAAGGTCGGATCCTGCGGGGACATCGTCTCTACGCCCTTGTCCGTCAGGTGTACGGAGCGGCCACGCTCGTCCATGACGAAGTACAGATCATCCTCGATGTCGCGCATCTTCTGATCGCGCGCCGGCAGCTTGCGATCGGCCAGCCGGTCGAGCTCGACGCGCTGCACCTGCTGCTTCACACCCTGCTCGTTCAGCAGCTTCAGGAGTTTCTTGTTCTTCGGCATGCCGAGCTGCGCCTGGTAGAGCAGTGTGGCGCCCTGGTAGCTCGTCTCCGCGTTGTCCAGCAGCGGCTCGGCCTTCGCGATCAGGTCGTTGGAAATTGCGGTTTGCTTGCGTACCAGCTGCACGACCTGGGCGTTGTACGTGGCGTACTTATCATCCGACTCCGCGCCCACGACTCCGGAGATGATGAGGGGCGTGCGGGCCTCGTCGATCAAGATGGAGTCCACCTCGTCGATGATCGCATACACGTGCCGGCGTTGGACGCGGTGGTCGAGGCTCCCCACCATGTTGTCGCGCAGGTAGTCGAAGCCGAACTCGTTGTTCGTCCCGTACGTGATGTCGCACAGATAGGCGGCGCGGCGCTCCGGCGTGGACGGCTGGGTATCGTCGATGCACCCCACCGTCAGCCCGAGCCACGTGAAGAGATGGCCCATCCACTGCGAGTCGCGCCGGGCCAGGTAGTTGTTCACCGTGACGAGATGCGCGCCCCGGCCGGCCAACGCGTTGAGATACAGCGGCAGCGTCGCCACGAGCGTCTTGCCCTCGCCCGTCGCCATCTCGGCGATCTTGCCCTGATGCAACACGATGCCGCCGATGAGCTGCACGTCGTAGGGCACCATGTCCCATTTCATCCCGTGCCCCGTGACGACGACTTCGCTGCCCACCAGCCTGCGGGCGGCTTCGCGCACCGTCGCGAACGCTTCGGGCAGCAGATCGTCCAGCGTCTGTTGCAGCTCGGCGACGAACGCCTCCTCCGCCTTTCGCAGCTGATCACTGAGGTTGGCGCGCTCGGTGGGATCAGGGCAGTCATGCTTCGCCTGCTTGAGGCGCTCGACCTCCGCGTGCAATGCCCCGGTGCGCGCCGCGAGCACCTCACGGAACCTGGCCGTCTGCGCCTGCAGCTCGCTGTCGGGGACGTCCTTGAGGCGCACTTCGTGCCCGTGAATCGCATCCACAATCGGCTGAATGCGCTTCAGCTCGCGGTTGAACCGCGTCCCGAAAATTCTGGTAAACCAACGATTCGCCATTACGCTCCTAGATACAGCCCGTGGGCGGCGATGTACTCCCGCACCGGATCGGGCACTAAATATCGGATGGAACGCCCCTCCTTGACGCGGGCTCGCACCTGCGTGGCAGAGAGGTCAATCATGGGCACGGGAATGACCCGCGTGATCAGCGGATGACGCACGACGCTGGCGCCCGGGCGGGCGAAGACGACGATATCGGCAAGTTCCGGAAGCGCTTCGACTTCCCACCACTCCGCAAGGTCACGGGCGGCGTCCGCCCCTAGCAATAACGTGTAGCGGTTCCCCGCGGCGCGATCGGTCAACGCCCGCAGCGTCCGGACGGTATACGACGGCGTCGGCAGCCCGAGCTCGACGCGCTCCACGCCGAAGCGGGCGTTGCCCTGCGTCGCCAGGTCCAGCATCTCCGCCCGCTGCTCCGGCGTCGCCTGATGACCGGCCCGCGCACCGCGCTTCAGCGGCTGCTCGCGCGCCGGGAGAAAGCGCACGGCGCAGCCCAATGCGTCCGCCGCTGCTTCCGCCACGATGAGGTGCGCGACATGGACGGGGTCGAACGATCCCCCGAACAGTGCCACACCGGCCACGCCGCTCAGGGTGTCGAGGGAACGGACGGCGTCGCGCTGGAATCGGCCGTCGCGGGGCAAGTGCGAGCGAGCCCCGTCACCTGGGGAAAGAAGCGACGCAGGTGCTCGCAGGTCTCCTGCAGCTCCTGCTTGTAGCCGATCGCGCGGTAGCTGTCCACGAGCCGCAGCAGCGCGTCCGGCGCCCGCGCCGTCGTGGGGTAGTTCGCGATGACATCCTTGAAATAAATGATCGCGGAGTCGAACGCCTTGCGGCGCAAATAGAACATCCCCGTCTTGTAGGTCTTCTCCGAGAACTGATTCTCCAGGCGCCGCACGTGTGGACGCGCGCGCGCGGCGGCGTCGCTGTCGGGGAAACGGCCGGCCAGCTCCTGATAAATCGCCAGCGCCGTCTCGCCGTAGGAGGGGTCGAGCTCGGGACGGTGCCAGAGCCGCAGGTTCGCGTCGCCGGCCCGGAGCAGCGCGAGCGGCGCGTATTCCGTGGTGGAGAATTCGTCGGAGACTTTGCGAAAATCGCTCGCCGCCTGCACGTAGTCGCCGAGCTGAAAGGAGCACTCGGCGCCGTAATAATTCGCTTCCGCCAGTTCGGCGCTTCCCGGCGGCAGCTGGAAGCCGACGCGCTGGAACACGATCTGCGCGCGACGAAACTCGCCGCGGTGGAACAGATTCAGCGCGCGGGTAAGATCGACCTCCGGCGCCACCACCGGCGCGGCACGCGGGGCCCGGCCGCGCGGATGACAGGCGGCCAGGCTGTTCAATGCCATCGCGAGCGCGAGGGTGCCGATCATGCGTTGCATCGTCATTCCGGTTCAGCCTTTCCTAACGAATTGAGCTTTTCCTGCGCGCGCTGCGAAATCGTGTCTCCCGGCGTGCCCCCGGCGAGCGCCTGCTGATAACTCTCCATTGCGCCCGCGAGGTCGCCCTGCTTCAGCCTGACGTCACCGAGACCGAGGAACGCGCCCCGCACGACGTCGGGTGACGCGCCCGGGGCGGTCGCCCGCCGGAACCATCCTTCCGCCTCTTCGGGGCGTCCCTGCTCGAGCGCAATCTGGCCCTCGACCAGGGCGCAAAGCCCGAGCCCTTCGCGCGCCGATTCGACCACGACGGGCGCCCGCTGACGCCGGACGACGCCCTCAAACACGCGCACCGCGGTGCTACAGTCCCTCACCCGGGCCAGGGTCATCCCGTACACGAACAGTAGCGAGTCGCCCCGCGCGGCGTCGACGGCGGATGCCGCGGCGACCGGCAACAGGGCTTTTGCCTCAGCGGTGTCGTTGCGGTCGACCGCATCGAGCGCGGCCAGCACGACGTAGCGGCCGAGCGGCCGGCGCGGCGCAACCTCGCGCAGTCCGGTCAGCGCGCTCGCCAGCGCCGTGCGGTCATTGGCGGCCAGCGCTGCTTTCGCCACGCGGTCCAATCCATCGGCGGCTTCGTCGGCCCGCGACCGATCACGCTGGGCGAGCGTGCGGTAGGACTCGGCGGCCAGCTCATAGTCCTCCGTATGCATGGCCGCGGCCGCGACCTTCGCGAGCAGCGTCGCGCTCCCCGCGTTTGCCCGGCGGCCCAGCTGATACTCGGCCAGCGCGTCGGCATACGCCGCGGCGGCATACGAACGGTCGCCGAGCTCCTCGTGGTTGGAGGCGGAACGCGTGCAGCCCAGGAGCACGAGGGTCAGCACCATGATCGGACGTCTCACTTCTTTTTCTTCTTTCTCTCGGCCTTCTCGGCCGTGGCGCCCACCGGGGCGACGTCCGAACGTGACAGCAGCGCCAGATACGCCTCCACGCGCGGGTCCTCCGGCCGGCGGGCCCGCAGCTCCTCCCACACCGCACGCGCGGCGAGTCCGTCGCCCGCGAGGTAGCAGGCCAGCCCCAGCATCGCCGCGGCGTCGAGAAACGAGGGCCGCTCGCGCACGATGATCTGGAAGTGCTCGTGCGCTTCCAGCGCGCGGCCGGCCTCGAGCAGCAACCGCCCCAGCTTGTAGCGCAGGTCGTGGAAGGTCGGCCCGAGCGTCAGCGCGGCCTCGTACTGCGCGATCGCCTCAGTCAGGCCGCCGGCTTCCAGGTAGGCCTGGGCGAGGGACGCGTGCTGATTCGCGAGCTTCGCCGCCACGTGGCCGTGGAAGCCCCCGCGGCGCTCCGTGGTCACGCTGCGGGCACGCCGCAGCATCGTATTCGCCTCTTCTTCACGGCCCAGCTCGTTCAGGACGAGCGCGCGATGAATCAACGCCTCGATGTAGTTGGGATTAAGCGCGAGGGCGCGATCGAGCTGCTCCAGCGCCTTGTCGGCCTGGCCGGCGAGCGAGTAGGACAGACCGAGCAGATGGTGCGCGTCCGCAAAGGCGCGGCCGGTCGCGATGACCTCCTCGAGGAGATGAATCGCGCCGTAATAGTCCTGCAGCTGAAAGCGCTCGTTAGCCTGCTCGACCAGATGCTCGGGACTGACGTCCATGAATCTCCTCGTACCAGTCAACGAACTTGCGGATGCCCTCGACGATGCCGACGCGCGGCTTGAAGCCCAACACTCGGCCGGCATGCGCCAGATCGGCATCCGTGAGTCGCACGTCGCCGGGCTGATCCGGATGCCGTTCGATCCGCGCTTCCTGGCCCAGCGCCCTGGCGATCAGTGCGATCAAGCGGTCCAGGCGAACGCGCTCGCCACCGCCGAGGTTGACCGTCTCGACCGTCCCCGGGGCAGCCTTCGCGGTCCACTCCAGCGCGGCGAGAATCCCGTCCAGGCAGTCGGTAATATAGGTATAGTCGCGCTCGCTCGACCCGTCGCCATGCATCCGCAGCGGCCGCCCGCGCGCGATCAAGTCGGTGAACTTGTGGATCGCCAGGTCGGGCCGCTGCCGCGGGCCGTACACCGTGAAGAACCGCAGGCAGACGATCTGGAGCGGATAGAGGTGGGCGAAGGCGTGCGCGAGCAGCTCCCCCGCCCGCTTGCTGGCCGCATACGGCGAGATGGGCGAGACGGCGGGCGTGTCCTCCGCAAATGGCGCCGGCGTTGCATTCCCGTACACCGACGACGACGAGCCGAAGACGATGCGGCTCAAGCCCACACGCCGTGCTGCATCGATCAGGCGTGCCGTCGCCGTGACGTTCGCTTCCATGTAGGAGCCGGGATCCTCGAGCGACGGGCGCACGCCGGGCTTCCCAGCGAGGTGAATGACGGCGTCGATGCCGTCCAGCGGCACCGCATCGCGCGCAAGGTCGGCCTCGACGAAGCGGAAGCCGGGAAGCTCGAGCAGGCCTGCGAGGTTGCGCTCTTTGACTTCGCGGGCGTAAAACGCATCGAAGTTGTCCACGCCCGTCACCGCAGCCCCGCGCGCAATCAGCGCTTCGCTCAGATGCGAGCCGATGAATCCGGCCGCGCCCGTCACGAGATAGTTGTGCGTCACTTCAGCATGCTCCTGAAGTACTCGATCGTGCGGCGCAACCCTTCGTCCAGGCTGATCGCCGGCTCCCAGCCGAGCTTGGAGCGGGCGGCGGAGATGTCGGGCTGCCGCACCTGCGGATCATCCACCGGCAGCGGCCGCTCGACGATCTTGCTCTTGCTGCCGGTCAACGCCAGCACGCGCTCCGCGAGCTGCCGCACGGTGAACTCGTGCGGATTCCCGATGTTGGTCGGGTCCGGGGTGCCGCGCTCGAACAGCCGCAGGATCCCTTCGATCAAGTCGTCCACGTAACAGAAGGAGCGTGTCTGCGACCCGTCACCGTACACGGTGAGCGGCTCGCCGCGCAGCGCCTGGACGATGAAATTCGACACGACGCGTCCGTCGTTCGGGCGCATGCGCGGCCCGTAGGTGTTGAAGATGCGGACGATGCGCGTGTCGAGCTTGTGGTAGCGGTGGTATGCCATCGTCATCGCTTCGGCGAAACGCTTGGCCTCGTCGTACACCCCGCGCGGGCCGACCGGATTGACGTTGCCCCAATACGACTCGGGCTGGGGGTGTACCAGCGGGTCCCCGTAAACCTCTGACGTCGACGCGAGGAGGAAGCGGGCGCCCTTCTCTTTCGCGAGGCCCAGGCTGTTATGCGTGCCGAGCGCGCCGACCTTGAGGGTGGGAATGGGATGCTCGAGGTAGTCGATCGGGCTCGCGGGACTGGCAAAGTGCAGAACGCCGTCCAGGGGCCCCTGGACGTCGATGAACATCGAGACGTCGTGGCGGAGGAGCTTGAACCGGGCGTGACTGTCGAGGTGCTTGAGATTGGCGGGCGTTCCGGTGAGGAAGTTGTCCATCCCCACCACGGTGTGACCGGCCGCGAGCAGCCGATCGCACAGGTGAGACCCCAAAAACCCCCCTGCCCCCGTTACGAGGATGCGCATCCGAGCGGACGACCGATACTGTCGTAGGTGAATCCCAGCCGGCCGAGCTTCTGCGGATCGTACAGGTTGCGTGCGTCGACGATCAGCGGCCGCTTCAAGAGCTGCTTGATCCTCGCGAAATCGGGATTGCGGTACTCCAGCCATTCCGTGGCGATCGCCAGCGCGTCCGCCCCCGCCAGGGCGTCGAAGCCGTGACCGGCGTATGTCACGCGACTCCCGAGCTGTTGCCGCGCCGTCTCCATCGCCGCGGGGTCGTGCGCCTGCACTTTCGCGCCCGCGCGGAGCAGCTCCTCGATGAGCACGAGCGCCGGGCTTTCCCGGACGTCGTCGGTCTCGGCCTTGAAGGCGAGGCCCCACACCGCGATGACTTTGCCGCTCAGCGATCCCAGATGCCGCTCGAGCTTTTCGAACAGCACGCGTTTCTGACGCTGATTCGCCTGTTCGACGGCCGACAGGATGTCGAGCGCCATCTTGCTCTCGGTTCCGGTGCGGATCAGCGCCTTCACGTCCTTGGGGAAGCAGGACCCGCCGTAGCCGGGCCCAGGGAACAGGAATGCCTGGCCGATGCGCCGGTCCGAACCGATCCCGCGCCGCACGTGGGTGACGTCGGCGCCGACGGCTTCACACAGCCGCGCGATCTGATTCATGAACGAGATGCGCGTCGCCAGCATCGCGTTGGCTGCGTATTTCGTGAGCTCGGCCGACGCGATGTCCATGACGATGAGCGGATTGCCGGTGCGGACGAACGGCGTGTACAACTCCTCGATCACCCGGGCGGCCTCGGGGGAGTCGACCCCGACCACCACGCGATCGGGCTTCATGAAGTCTTCGACCGCCGCGCCTTCCTTCAGAAACTCGGGATTGGAGCAGACGTGGAACGGCGTCTTCGTCTCGCGCGCGATCTGTGTGCGCACCTTCTCGGCCGTGCCGACGGGGACCGTGCTCTTTGTGACGACGAGCTTGGACGCGTTCATGTGCTTGCCGATCGTCGTGGCAACGGCGAGGACATGCTGCAGATCGGCCGAGCCGTCTTCTTCGGGCGGCGTCCCGACGGCGATAAACACGACCTCGGAGCGCTCGACCGCGTTTCCCACGTCGGTCGTGAATGTGAGCCGGCCCTCGCGCTGGTTGCGCACCACGATCGGCTCGAGGCCCGGCTCGTAGATCGGCAGCTTGTTGGCCTTGAGGTCACCGATCTTGCGGGCATCGACGTCGGCGCAAATGACGTCGTTCCCCGTCTCGGCGAGACAGGCGCCTACGACCAGACCGACATATCCGGTGCCGACAACGGCGACCTTCACGCGCGGGCGCCCGCCTTGGGCAAGACGTGACGGGTGTCCACGGTCGCGCGGGAGTGCCGCGCGACCAGCTTGTAATCGATCGCGGCGTGATCGGTCACGATGATCACACAGTCGGCCTGGGCGAGCGTCTCAGCGGTGAGCGGCACGGAATTGAGCGCGATGCCGTCCTCCTTCAGAACCGGCACGTGCGGGTCGTGATACGAGACATCCGCGCCACGCTGATGCAGCAGCCGGATGACGTCGAGCGCCGGGCTTTCGCGGATGTCGTCGATGTTCTTCTTGTACGCGACGCCCACCAGCATGACCCGGCTGGCTCGCACCGCTTTGCCCTGCTCGTTCAACGCGTCCACGACTTTGCCGACCCAGAACTCCGGCATCTCGGCGTTCATCTCGCCGGCCAGCTCGATGAACCGGGTCTTGTAGTTGAGCGTCCGCATCTTCCAGGCGAGGTAGTGCGGGTCGAGCGGGATGCAGTGACCGCCGACGCCGGGGCCGGGCGTGAACTTCATGAAGCCGAACGGTTTCGTCGCGGCGGCCTCGATGACTTCCCACACATCGACGCCGAGTTTGTCGCACACGATCGCCATTTCGTTCGCGAGCCCGATGTTGACGCTGCGGAACGTATTCTCCAGGATCTTCACGAGCTCCGCCGCTTCGGGCGACGACACCGGCACGAGCGTATCGATCGCCGGCTGGTAGAGCGCCGTCGCGACCTTCAGACAGGCGGGCGTAATGCCGCCGATCACCTTCGGCGTGTTACGGGTGTTGAAGCGCTCATTGCCGGGATCGACGCGCTCCGGCGAGAACGCCAGGAAGAAGTCCTCCCCGACCTTGAGGCCGGTCGACTCGAGCGCGGGGAGCATCAGCTCGCGCGTCGTGCCCGGATACGTCGTCGACTCGAGCACGACGAGTTGCCCTTTCCGCAGCCCGCGCTTCACCGATTCCGTCGCCGCCAGCACGTAGCTGACGTCCGGGTCCTTCGTCTTGGACAGCGGCGTGGGCACGCTGATCGAGATGACGTCGGGCTCTTTCAGGCGCGTCAAATCGGCCGTGGCGGAGAACTTCTTGGCGTTCACCGCAGCGGCGACCGTCGCCGCGGGGACATCCTGAATATGCGAACGCCCGGCGTTCAGCAAATCGACGACTTTGGAATTCACGTCGACGCCGAGCACGCGGTAGCCGGCTCGCACCAGCTCCATCGCCAGCGGGAGTCCGACGTAGCCGAGGCCGACGACGCCGAAGATCGCGGTGCGGTCCTTCGCTTTCGCGAGGAGCGAATCGACGCTAGTGGGTGCAGCGGCAGTCGCAGTCATGGAGTCTCCGGGGCGCCACCGCGCGCCAGTGAGCGGGAGGCGGCTTCGAGCACGCGGACGACGCGCACACCGTCCGCGGCGCCCGCGCGCGGCGGCTCCCGGCCCTGCGCGGCGCGGACGAAATGCGCCAACTCGGCCGCGAGGGGCTCCACGGCCGGAATACGAGGAATGAAGATATCGCCCTCTCGAATTGCCAGGCTTTCGCCGAACGAGCGGTACTCGGGCGGGCGGTCCACGCCCTTGTCGTAGATTCGCAGCTTTTCGCGCGGCTCCATATCGTCGAATACCACCATTTTCTTGGCGCCTACCACGGTGAGCTTCCGTTCCTTGTGTGGATCGAGCCACGACATCTGCACGTGGGCGATCACGCCGCTCTCGAATTCCATCGTGAGAAATACCACGTCCTCGATCGCAGGCTGGAGATAGCTTTTGCCATGCGCCGAGACCCGGACGGGTTCCTCATCAAGCAGGAACAGGGCCACCGAGACATCGTGGGGGCCGAAGCTCCACAGCGCATTCTCGTCTTTCCGCACCTGCCCCAGATTGACGCGGAGCCCGTACAGGTAGAATACCCTGCCCAGCTCGCCGGTCTGTACCATCTCGCGGAGCCGCTCGACGGCGGGATGGTAGACCAGCAGATGGCCGGCCAGTACCGGCACGCTCTTTTGGGCTCCCCGCTTCGCCACCGCTTCGGCGTCTCGCACGCTCAGCGCGAACGGCTTCTCCACGAGAACCGGCTTCCCGGCGTCCAGCACCTGCAGCGCGACCGCCGCGTGTGTAGCGGCGGGGGACGCGACAATCACCGCATCGACGGCCGCGAGCAGCGCCGCGACGTCGCCCGTAACCAGGACACCGGGATACTGGCGCGAGACGCGCTCGCGCACCTTGGGATCGGTGTCGCAGACCGCGGTGAGCTCAGCGTCCGCGAGCCCGGCGACCGTCCGGACGTGGTTGCGCCCCCACGCTCCGGCACCAACTACGCCGATCTTGAGCTTCACCGATAGAATCCACGAATCGCATCGATGACCCGATCGAGCTGCGCCCGGGTGAGCTCGGGATAGATCGGCAGCGAAATCGCCTCGCGCGACGCCTGCTCCGCCTGCGGCAGACTGCCGTCCTTGTACCCGAGGTGCGCAAAACAGGGTTGGCGGTGCAGCGGGACCGGATAGTACACCGCGTGGCCGATCCCTTCCTTCTTCAGATGCGCCTGCAGCGCATCGCGCCGCTCGGCGCGCAGCGTGTACTGATGGAAGATGTGCTCGTTCGCAGGATCGACGACCGGCGGTTTCACCTGCGGGGTTTCCCCGAGCGCCTTCGAGTAGTACGACGCGTGCTCGCGCCGCTTGGCGGACCACTGCGCGAGGTGCGGCAGCTTGGCGAGCAGCACGGCAGCCTGCAGTGTGTCGAGACGCGAGTTGGTGCCGACTTCGTCATGGTGGTACTGCCTGGCGCCGCCATGCAGCCGCAGCTTCTTGAGCCGGTCGGCGGTCGCGTCGTCCGAGGTCACCATCATCCCGGCGTCGCCCCAGGCACCGAGATTCTTGCTCGGGAAAAACGAGTAGCCGGTCACCCACCCGAGCTCGCCCGCGACCCGCCACTCGCCGTCCATCTTGCGCCGCGCGCCGATCGCCTGCGCGGCGTCCTCGATCACCTTGATCCCTCTGGCCTTCGCGATGGCCATCAGCTCCATCATGTCGGCCATCTGTCCGTAGAGGTGCACGGGCATGATCGCGCGCGTGCGTGGCGTGATCGCTCGTTTCACGGCGGCGGGATCGATGTTGAAGGTATCCGGCTGAATGTCCACGAACACCGGCGTGCCGCCGGCATTGTGGATCGTGCCGGCAGTCGCGAAGAACGTGAACGGCGTGGTAATCACTTCGTCGCCCGACTTCAGGTTCAACGCCTTGAGCGGCAGGAGCAGCGCATCCGTGCCGCTCGCGCAGCCGATGCCGTACTTGGCGTGCGACACGCGCGCGATCTCGACTTCGAGCTGGGGCACCGCCGGCCCCATGATGAACTGCTGCGTCTCGACGACCTGCATCATCGCCGGGAGCACGTCGTCCTTGATCGCGTTGTACTGCGCGACCAGGTCCAGCATGGGCACGTTCATGACGCGCGCACGCGCGAGGGTTGCGTCTGGCGCAGGGCCCCGCCGCTCTCGGTGTAGCTGGCCCCGCAGGCAGCGCAGGTCGCGTGGCCGCCGCTCGGGTGCAGCCGTTCGCCGCACTGGCACATCCACCCCACGCGCCGCGCCGGAACGCCGACCATCAGTCCGTAGGCGGGCACGTCGGACGTGACGACGGCTCCCGCGCCGATGAACGCGTATTCGCCCAAGGTGATGCCGCAGACGATCGTGGCGTTCGCCCCGATCGACCCGCCGCGCTTCACGAGGGTGCGGCGGTATTCGTTCTTGCGCGGCACGTGGCTGCGCGGATTCATGACGTTCGTGAAGACGCAGGACGGCCCGCAGAAGACGTCGTCTTCCAGCTCGACGCCTTCGTAGATCGACACGTTGTTCTGAATCTTGACGTTGTTGCCGATCTTCGTGCCCGGCATCACGACGACGTTCTGGCCGAGGTTGCAGCGCTCGCCGATCACGGCGCCGGGCAGCACGTGCGAGAAATGCCAGATCTTGGTGCCGTTGCCGATCACCGCTCCGTCATCGATATAGCTCGACTCGTGCGCGAAGTACTTCGAAGCGGCCATTTAGACCCCAATGACCTTGCACTCGAGCTCCAGCGTCACGCCCGTTTTCTTCGCGACCGTCTTGCGGAGGTGTTCGATCACCTTGAGCACGTCGCTCGCGGTGGCCGTGCCCTTGTTGATGATGTAGTTGGCGTGCAGCGTGGAGACCTGCGCGCCGCCGATCGTGAAGCCCTTGAGCCCGCACTCGTCGATCAGCATCCCGGCGGTTTTCGAGCTCCCGCTGGGATTGGTGAATGTCGAACCGCAGCACGGCTGATCGAACGGCGTGCCCGCCTTGCGCCACCGGAACAGCTTCGCCTGCAGCTCCTTCAGCTTGGCGGGCGACTCCTCGCCCAGGCCCAGTTTCGCTTCGAGGACGATCCCTTCGAGGTTGCTCGCGCGATACTTGAACGAGATCTGCTTGCGCGACAGCTGTTTGACTTTGCCGCGCGGATCCATCACGGTCACCTCGGTCACGATCTCGGCGAATTCCGCGCCGTGGCAGCCCGCGTTCATGAAAATGCCGCCGCCCAATGTGCCGGGAATGCCGATAAACCGCTCGACCCCGACGAATCCGGCCTCGGCGGTGCGCCGCGCCAGAATCGGCGTCGGCATCCCCGCGCCGACGATTGCGGTCGCGCCTTTCATCTCGAAGCGGTCCAGCCCCTTCCCCATGCGGATCACGACGCCGGGGAATCCCCCGTCCTTGATCAGGACATTGGAGCCCAGGCCCAGCACGAGCCAGGGCAGCCCGCGATCATGCGCGAGCTCCAGCGCGCGCACGACGTCCTCGCTGTCGGCCGGCAGCGCGAGGTAGCGCGCGGGCCCGCCGATCCGCCAGGTGTTGTAGCGCGACAGCGGCTCGTTCTCGAGCAGCTTGCCACGGAACTTGATTTTGGGCGCGGGCGGCGGGGGCGGTGGAGCCTTAGCAGCCTTCACCGCTTTCACCGCCTTCGCCGGGGCTACGCGTTTGCTGCCGCGATCTGCCCGCTGGTCGCTGCCTTTTCGGCGTTCGCTTTTTCGTGCCATTCCTGTAGGCTCCTGACGCTCCCGGTCCGACTGCGGAGCGCAATGATCGCATCACACGCGGCACTCGCCGCGGACATGGTCGTCGTATACGGCACCCGATGCACCAGCGCGGCGCGCCGGATGGCATAGTCATCCACCTGCGTGAACTTCCCGAGCGGCGTGTTGATCAAGAGCTGCACTTCGCCCGATACGATCAAATCGATCGCATTCGGCCGGCCCTCGTGCACCTTCAACACCCGCTCGGCCGGCACCCCGCGGCCGCGGAGATACCGCTCGGTCCCCTCCGTCGCCAGGATGCGAAATCCCAGCTCGTGGAAGCGACGCGCGATGGGCAGGACGGTCGGCTTGTCGTGATCGTTCACCGTCACGAAGATCGTGCCCTCGAGCGGCAGGCTCCCCTCGGCCGCGATCTGCGCCTTCGCAAACGCCATCCCGAAACTGTCCGCCAGGCCCATCGCTTCCCCGGTGGACCGCATTTCCGGACCCAGCACAGTATCCACGCCGGGGAGCTTCGTGAAGGGGAAAACCGCCTCTTTCACGGCTACCCCGGCGACGGGAAGCTCATCGGGAAGACCCAAATCGTCCAGTGTCCGCCCGACGATGACCGCCGCGGCAAGCTTGGCCAGCGGGACCCCGGTAGCCTTGCTCACGAACGGCACCGTCCGGGAAGCCCGCGGATTGACCTCCAAGACATACACCACGCCGTTCCTGATCGCGTACTGGACGTTGATCAGCCCAACGACGTTCAGGGCCTTGGCGAAGGCCTGGGTATGGCGGCGCATCTCCTCCACCTGACGGTCGCCGATCAGGTACGGCGGGAGCACGCAGGCCGAATCGCCGGAATGCCCGCCCGCGTCCTCGATGTGCTGCATGACGCCGCCGATCACGCAGCGCGTGCCGTCGGCGATCGCATCCACGTCCGCCTCGAACGCGTCCTCCAGAAAGCGGTCGATGAGCACCGGGTGTTCCGGCGCGACCCGCGCCGCCTTCACGAAGTAATCCTCGAGCGAGCCGTCGTCGTACACGATCTCCATCGCCCGCCCCCCGAGCACGTACGACGGCCGGACCAGGACCGGATAGCCGATCCGCTGGGCGACGGCGACCGCCTCCTTGACCGAGCGGGCGATGCCGTTGGGTGGCTGCGTGACGCCGAGCCTGTCGGCCAGCTCTTCGAAGCGCTCGCGGTCTTCGGCAACGTCGATCGCGTCCGGTGAGGTCCCGAGGATGGGGACGCCGGACGCGTCGAGCGCCTTGGTGAGCTGGAGCGGGGTCTGGCCGCCGAGCTGCACCACGACGCCCTTCGGCTTCTCCCACCGCGTGATCTCGAGGACGTCCTCGAACGTCAGCGGTTCGAAGTAGAGCTTGTCCGAGATGTCGAAGTCGGTGGACACCGTCTCGGGGTTCGAGTTGATCATGATCGTCTTATACCCGAGGTCGCGGAACGCGAGGCCGGCGCGCACGCAGCAGTAGTCGAACTCGACGCCCTGGCCGATGCGGTTCGGCCCGCTGCCGAGAATCACGATCCCCTGCGCGCCGAACGGCTGGGACTCGTTCTCGACGTCGTACGACGAATACAGATACGGCGTCGACGAGGGGAACTCGCCGGCGCACGTGTCGACCGTCTTGTAGGCGGGATGAATGCCGAGGCTCCAGCGTTGCTCGCGAATCACCGTCTCGGTCGTGTTGCGCAGCGCGGCGAGCTGTTTGTCGGAGAATCCGAGCCGCTTCATGCGCGTGAGCTCCGCCGCGCCGACGCTCGCGAGCCCCTCGAACCACCGCTCCGCAGCGACCAGCTCCTGGAGCTGATACAGGAACCAGGGATCGATGCCGGACGCCTGCGCGATCTCGTCGACGGTCAGCCCGGCGAGCAACGCGCGCTTGATCTGGAAGATCCGTTCGGGGGTCGCCGTGCGCAGGGCGACGCGCAGATCGTCGGGCGACGTGCTCGTGAGCCGGTCGTCCGCCGGCGTCGCGCCCAGCACCCATCCCGGCCGGCCGATCTCGAGCGCGCGCAGCCCCTTCTGGAACGCCTCCTTGAACGTGCGGCCGATCGCCATTGCTTCGCCGACCGATTTCATCTGCGTGGTGAGCCGGAAATCGGCGCGCGGGAATTTCTCGAACGCGAAGCGCGGCACTTTCACCACGACATAGTCGAGCACCGGCTCGAAGGACGCGGGCGTGGTCTTCGTGATGTCGTTGGGCAGCTCGTCCAGCGTGTACCCGACGGCGAGCTTCGTGCCGATGCGGGCGATCGGAAAGCCGGTCGCCTTCGACGCCAGCGCGGACGAGCGCGAGACGCGCGGATTCATCTCGATCACCAGCATCTCGCCGTCGGCGGGATTGACGGCGAACTGGATGTTGCATCCTCCCGCTTCCACGCCGATCTCGCGGATGATCGCGATCGCCGCATCGCGCATACGCTGGTATTCGCGGTCGGTCAGCGTCATCGCGGGCGCGACGGTGATCGAGTCGCCGGTGTGAACGCCCATGGGGTCTAGGTTCTCGATGGAGCAGACGATCACGACGTTGTCGCGCCGGTCGCGCATCACCTCCAGCTCGAACTCTTTCCACCCGAGGACGCTGCGCTCGATCAGCGTCGAGTGCACCGGCGACAGCTCGAGCGCGCGCTCGACCATCTCCTCGAACTCGGCGCGATTGTACGCGACGCCGCCACCTGTGCCGCCCAGCGTGAAGGAGGGCCGGATGATCGCCGGGTAGCCGACGTCGGCCGCGGCCTCGAGGGCATCCGCCACCGACGTCACGGTGTGCCCCGCCGGCGTCGCCAGGCCGATCCGCACCATCGCGGCGCTGAACTCGGCACGATCCTCGGCCATTTTGATGGCGCGAGCATTGGCGCCGATCAGCTCGACGTTGTGTTTCTGCAACGTCCCGTCGTTGGCGAGCGCCATCGCCACGTTGAGGGCGGTCTGCCCGCCCATCGTCGGCAGCAGCGCATCGGGTTTCTCGCGCTCGATGACCTTGCGCACCCAGTCGGCCGTGACCGGCTCGATGTACGTCCGGTCCGCCAGCTCGGGGTCCGTCATGATCGTGGCGGGATTCGAATTCACGAGGATGACGAAGTAGCCCTCTTCTTTGAGGGCCTTCACCGCCTGCGTCCCGGAATAGTCGAACTCCGCCCCCTGGCCGATGACGATCGGCCCGGACCCGATCAGGAGGATGCGTGCGAGATCAGTTCTTTTGGGCATCGAGGACGTCTCGCAGGATATCGTCGAGCGTGCGACGCGGACTCCAGCCCGTCGCCGCACGCAGCTTTGCGGCATCGCCGACCAGATACGGGCGCGCCTCGCGCCGCACCTGGCTGGCATCCATTTCGCGTTTCGGCGCGATGCCGAGCATTTGCTCCAGCCGGGTCTGGATCTCGTCGAGGGTTACGGCGCGGCCGGACGCGATGTTGTACACCTCTCCGGGCTTCCCGCGCTGCAGCAGGAGCGCGTACGCCTCGGCCACATCGTCCACATGCAGGTAGTCCCGCACCGCCGTCAAGTCGCCCACGGGAATCGCAGCCCAGCCGTTCTGCTTCACCGCTCGCAGCAGCTTGCCCCGCGCCGGGATCCAGAAGCTCTCCTCCTGTCCCCCGCCCGAGTGCGGAAACGGCCGCACGACGATCACCGGCAGACCCGCACAACGCGTCACCTGCTCCACGGCCAGCTCGGCGCCGAGCTTGCTCGCGGCATACGGCGTCGACGGCTGCACGGCGTCGTCTTCCTTAATAGGGCGGTTCTGCCACGCATAGACATCGGCGCTGGACGCCAGCAGGAAGAGCGGCCGCGTGTGCCACCGGCCCGCGGCGTCGGCCAGCGCGGCCGCGAGCTTCGCCGTTCCTTCGGCATTGATCATCCAGGCCGTCGCGGCATCCCGATTCGCGGCCTGGGTGAGCGCGATGGCCGCAAGGTGGATCACCGCATCGACCGGTGTGGCGTAGCAGCTTCGCACCGAGACGTCGTTCATGAGATCCAGCGAGACGCTCGTGAGGTTCGGCTCGGCGGCGCAGCCGGAGGCGCCTGGGCCCACCGCGGCAATGACGCTGTCGCCTCCGGCCAGGAGGCGGCGCACCACGCTGCGGCCGACGAACCCATTGGCCCCGGTCACGAGCACCTTCACGCCAGCCGCTCGAGATCGGCGTCGACCATCATCTTCACGAGCTGCTCGAAGGTCACCCGGGGCGTCCAGCCGAGCTCTTGCTTGGCGCGGCTCGCGTCGGCCAGCAGCGTATCCACCTCCGCCGGACGCACGAAGCGGGGATCGATCTTCACGTACTTCTTCCAGTCGAGGCCCACGTGCCCGAACGCGGCGGCGCACAGATCGCGGACCGTGTGCATCGTCCCCGTTCCCACGACATAGTCTGTGGGCTCACGCTGCTGCAGCATGCGCCACATCGCTTCGACGTAGTCGCCGGCAAATCCCCAGTCGCGCCCCGAATCGAGATTGCCGAGGCGCAGCTCGTCCGCCTTGCCCAGCTTGATGCGGGCGACGGCGTCGCTGACCTTGCGCGTCACGAACTCGAGCCCGCGGCGCGGCGATTCATGATTGAAGAGGATGCCGCTGACCGCGAACATCCGGTATGACTCGCGATAGTTCACCGTAATCCAATGGCCGTAGGTCTTCGCGACGCCGTAGGGCGAGCGCGGGTAGAACGGCGTCGTCTCCCGCTGCGGCGTTTCCACCGCCTTGCCGAACATCTCTGACGAGCTGGCCTGATAGACGCGCGCCTCGGGATGCGCCAGGCGAATGGCTTCGAGCAGGCGCGTCACGCCCAGCGCGGTGAATTCGCCGGTGAGGACCGGCTGATTCCAGGACGTCGGGACGAAGCTCTGGGCGGCGAGGTTGTAGACCTCGTCAGGCTTGGCGTCGCGGATGACGGTGGTGAGCGAATGCTGGTCGAGCAGATCCGCGGCCACGATGTGGACGCGGTCCAGCAGATGCCCGATGCGCTCGTAGGAATCGTGCGACGTGCGCCGTACCACCCCGATGACCTCATAGCCCTTGGCGAGCAGCAGCTCGGCGAGGTAGGAGCCGTCCTGCCCCGTCACGCCCGTAATCACGGCGGTCTTGCGGGGTGGCCGGGGTTGTCGAGCCTCGGTGGCCGGTTTAGGTTTAGGCCTCTTTGCGGCGCCCTTAGAACTCATTGTCGGATCGAACTATGGCTCGAGTGTGTGAGATTTGTGGCAAAGGTCCCATCACGGGGGTGGTCGTGAACGGCGTCGTGCGCCGCATCCGCGTCTGCACGCAGTGCATCAAATCGAATCGCGTGGCCAAGGCGTCGTAGCGCGCCCCGCTCCGTAAGAAAAAAGGGACCCATCCGGGTCCCTTTTTCGTTTTGGCTCGGCCGCCCGGTCACTCCGCCAACAGCTCGATGCGGGCGACATCCGCGCCGTCGCCGACGCGGTGGCCGATCTTGATGATGCGCGTGTACCCGCCCGGCCGCGCCGCAAACCGCTTGCCGATCTCGGCGAACAGCTTGGTCGTGACGGCTTTGTCCTTGAGGCGGCGCTCGACCTGGCGGCGCGCGTGGAGATCGCCGCGGCGCGCGAGCGTGATGAGCCGCTCGGCGAACGGACGCAGCTCCTTCGCCTTCGCCTCGGTGGTCAGGATGCCGCCGTGCTGAAACAGGCTGGTCGCCATGTTGTTCAGCGTCGCCTTCTTGTGGCTCGACGTCCGCGAGAGCTGCCGTCCTTTGGCGCGGTGCCGCATTTACTCTTCCTCGGTCCCCGTGAGCTGCGCCAGCGGCGCGCTGCCCGGATCGATGATCCGGATCTCGCCGCCCGGCGTCTCCTCGAGCTGCATCCCGAAGTTCAAGCCCTCGCGGCGGAGCAACTCGGCGATTTCGCCCAGCGCCTTCTCCCCGACGTTCTTGACCTTCAGGAGATCGTCTTCCTTGTACCGGACCAGATCGCCCAGCGTCCGGATGTTCGAGTTCTTCAGCGAGTTCACCGACCGGACCGACAGCCCGGCGTCGTCGATGGCGCGGCCCAGCACGTCCCGAAGCCGGGCACCCTCGGTGCCACCGTTGCCCTGTGGCTCGCCGGCGACGACCGGCACCTTGCCGAAGTCGACGAAGAAGCGGAAATGCTCCTGGGCGAGCGCTGCGGCATACGCCACCGCGTCCTCAGGCGAGATCGTTCCGTTCGTCTCGACGGTGAGCGTGAGCCGATCGTAGTCCGTGCGCTGGCCGACGCGCGTCTCTGCGACGGTGAAGTTCGCGCGGCGCACCGGATTGTAGATCGAGTCGACGCGCACCACGTCCACCGCCAGGGTGCGATCGACCGGATGCTGCTCGGCCTCGACGTAGCCGCGGCCCTTGTTCACGTACAGCTCGCCCGAGATGTCGCGGTCGTCCTGTACGGTGAAGAGGAGCTGCTCGGGGTTCACGATCGACACCGAGCCGTGCTGCTCGAGGTCGCGCGCGTACACGGGGCCCGCCTTCTCCACCTTGAAGCGGAGCACGGCCTCGTCCACTTCGGGCGCGAGCACCAGCGTCAGCTGCTTCAGGCGCTGGATGATCTGATGCACGTCCTCGACGACGCCCGAAATGGTCTGGTGCTCGTGCACGACGCCGTCGATGCGGAACGCCCAGACCGCGGCCCCGCGCAGCGAGGACAGCAGCAGCCGGCGCAGTGAGTTGCCCAGTGTGTAGCCGTAGCCCCGCTCCAGCGGCTGGAGCCGGAACTCGGCGGAATTCGGGTTGTCCTCACGCTTGGTCATTTCGACCAGATGCGGCCGGACCAACCCCGTCAAATCAAGAGTCGTAATCACTTGGAATAGAGCTCGACGATTAACTGTTCTTGTGCCGCGATCGGGATGGCGTCACGGGTCGGCCGCTCCGTCATCCTGCCCAGCACTTTGTCATGGTCGACTTGAATCCACGAAACCGGCTGGCCCCGCGTGAACTGCTCGAGGGCGATCTTCACCTGCACCATCTCCCTGCTCGCATCGGCCACCCGCACTTCTTCTCCGAGACGCACGCGATAGGATGGAATGTCCAGCACGCGTCCGTTGACGAGGATATGCCGATGACGCACGAGCTGGCGCGCCTGCTTGCGCGACGTCGCGAAGCCCATGCGATAGACGAGATTATCGAGACGACTCTCGAGCGCGACGAGCAGTGCCTCGCCCGTGACACCCGGCTCCTTGATCGCGCGCTCGAACAGGTTGCGGAACTGGCGCTCCGAGAGGCCGTAGATCCGCTTCACCTTTTGCTTTTCGCGCAGCTGCTTCGCGTACTCCGATGCCTTGCGGCGCCGGCCGGTCGATTGGCCGTGCTGGCCCGGGGCGTACGCGCGCCGTTCCACCGCGCACTTGTCCGTCAGGCAGCGCGTGCCCTTGAGAAAGAGCTTCGTCCCCTCGCGCCGGCACAACCGGCACACGGGTCCCGTGTAGCGTGCCATGCGTTACACCCGCCGTTTCTTGGGCGGGCGGCACCCATTGTGCGGAATCGGCGTTACGTCGCGGATCGAGCGGATCTGCAACCCGGCACTCGCCAGCGCCTGAATCGCGGACTCACGGCCGGAGCCGGGACCCTGCACGCGGACGTGTACGCGCTTCACACCCAGGTTCAGCGCCTCGCGCGCCGCCTGTTCGGCGGCGACGGTCGCGGCGAACGGCGTGGATTTCTTCGATCCCTTGAAGCCCGCCTTGCCCGAGGAACCCCACGTGATGGCATTCCCCTGCATATCGCAGATCGTGATGAGCGTGTTGTTGAACGTCGCGGTAATGTGCGCAACGCCCTCGGCTTCGACGATCTTTTTGGCGCGCTTCGCCGCCGGGCGTGCCGCTGCCGGCTTCGGCTTGTCAGGCTGTTTTTCCTGCTGCTTTTCAGGCTGCTTTTCGTCGGCCATGTGCCTCTACTTTTTCAAGACGGGCTTCTTCTTGCCCGCGATGGCGCGCCGCGGTCCCTTTTTGGTGCGCGCGTTGGTGTGCGTGCGCTGTCCGCGCACCGGCAGATTCTTGCGATGGCGCGCACCCCGATACGTCCCGATGTCCATCAAGCGCTTGATGTTCATCGCGACTTCGGTGCGGAGCGCGCCTTCGACCTTGTAGTCCCGTTCGATCACCTGCCGCAGCCGTGCGACTTCGGCGTCGCGAAGATCGCGCACGCGCGCGTCCGGACTGATGCCGGTCTCCGCGAGAATCTTGACCGAGTTGCTGGGACCGATGCCGAAGATGTACGGAAGGGCGTACTGAATTTTCTTGTCGCGCGGCAGATCCACGCCTGCAATTCGAGCCATGCCTCTCCCTAACCCTGCCGCTGTTTATGCTTGGGGTTGCGCTTGCAGATCACGCGAATGACGCCCCGGCGCGTCACAACTTTGCAGTGCTCGCAGATGGGGCGCACGCTCGAACGTACCTTCAACAGGTTGCTCCGGAAAAGTTCAAAATGTTCTGGCTGAGTCTTGAACAATAGACGGGGTGGGAACTTCACGCAAGGGGCCACGCGACAATCGATTACGGTGCACTCCGCAGTTCGACGAGACGCCATTCACGACCTATGAGCCGGTAGCCGAGGAACAGCGTTTCGTGTCGCAATTCCGTGGTTCCGGCGACGACGTACCTCCGGGTCAAGGCGACGAACCCCCGCCCCGGCTCGACCTCACGGATGGCGGTGACGTCGAGGCCTCGCTCCTCCGCCGGCCGAAAGTAGCGGCGCAGCAACTCGATGGCCTGCGGCCGCCCGAGTGGCGAGGACGGGTCGGCGCCGGGGATTTGGAGCACGAGATTCGAGCTCTGGCCGACCAGCGCCGGCGGGTCGTGCGCCGCCCATGCCTGCTTGGCGCGTGCGGCGGCATCGGATAGCGTCGCCTGGCCCACTGCCGGGATGGGCAGCAGCACCAGTGCAGAAAGGGACAACCACGCGGCTCGCATAGGACGGATTAATACCCTCAATCCAGGACTTCGACTAAGCGCTGGTACGCAGCAACAGGATCGCGGGCTCCAGTGATCGGGCGCCCGACAACCAGATGGGTCGCGCCGCGGCCCACCGCCTCCCGGGGCTCGATGGTGCGCACCTGATCGCCGGCTGCCTCGCCGGCGGCGCGAATCCCCGGAACGACGATCCAGGGATCCGGACCAAGCGCTTCGCGAAGCAATCCGACTTCCTGTCCCGATGCGACGACGCCGCGCAATCCCGCCTGCACCGCCGTGCGCGCCAGTCGCTCGGCTTCGAAGCCCACATCAGGAACGCCACGTCCCAACACCCCCTCGAGCTCCGCGGCATCGTGCGATGTCAGCACCGTCACACCGACGACGGCGAGGTCCGAGCCGGCGGCACGCGCCGCCTCCGCCAGCATCGTGCGTCCACCCAGACAATGCACGGTCGTCATCGCTACGCCCAGCTCACGGGCTGCACTCACCGCGCTCGCCACGATGTTGGGGATGTCGTGCCACTTGAGATCGAGGAAGACGCGGATGCCGCGTTGCGTGAACTCCTTGATCAGTGCGGGCCCTCCCCCTTCGCGGCCGAACAGCACCGGTCCGATCTTCGCCCACCGCAAACCGGGGAGTCGTCCGGCCAGCGTAAGCGCCTCCCGGCTACCGGGGACATCGAAGGCGACAATGAGCTCAGCCACGCATCAACTCGCGCGCGATGCGTACCGGGACACGCGGATCCGCGAGCGCCGCTGTCCCGATCGCCACCAGAGACGCGCCCGCGGCGAGATACTCGCGCGCGTCGGCGACCGTGCGCACGCCGCCCACGCCGATCACGGGCATGTCGACCCGTTCGCGCACACGCCGGGTCGCGAGCACGCCAATGGGCAACAGCGCAGGACCACTCAGTCCACCGTTGCCGTTGCCAAGCCGCTTATCGAGGAGCCCCGGCATCGTATTGACGAGCGTCACGGCCTCCGCACCTTCGTCGCGTGCGACGAGAGCCATGGCCGGGATGTCGGGGAGCACTGGCGACAATTTAACGGTTAAGGCCCTCGTCGACACCTGCCGGCAGGCGCGCACCAGCTCGGCAAGGCAGCCGGGATCCGCACCGAACTCCAGTCCGCCGGCACTCGTGTTGGGACACGACGCGTTGATCTCGAACGCGGTGATCACGTCGAATGGCGTCAACCGCTCGATCACGTTGACATAATCGCCGACTCTTGCCCCGGCGACGTTGACGATGATCCGCGCACGATGCAATCGTTCGGCCAACCACGGCAGCTCGTGCTCGGCCACCGCCTCGACCCCCGGATTGGCGAGCCCCACCGCATTCAGCATCCCGCCCCGAAACTCGGCGACGCGCAGCGCCGGATGACCCTGGCGAGGCTCGGGGGTTACGGCCTTGGTGACAATGCCGCCGAGGAGGTCGAGGTCGATGACGTGATCGAGCTCTCGGCCGAAGCCGGCAGTGCCAGCAGCAAGAAGGATCGGGTTTTGGAAGGTCGTGCCGAACAGCTCCACCGGGCTCACGGCCGGTCGACGGGCGGCCCGCGCCGGCCGGGCGTCGGTGGTGGGACGTCGAGCCGTACGGCGGGTGGCACCGGAGTACTCCGCGTGACTCGCATCCCCATCTCGCGCGCGAGCGAATCTTCGGCGGCGGCGTAAGCCAGACTGGCGTCGCCGTGCAACGCCCGGGTATAGGGGGAGGCGGCGTAGCGTGAATCGAGCAGCGCGATAATCGAATCGCGGCGGTCGGGGAGAAGCGCCAGCGCGGCAATCAGTGCCTTGGGCGCGAACACCGACCCCGTGTCGCTGGCGGCCGTCTCCAGAAACAGTTGCCCTGCCAGCGCGCTCGCCTGCAACGAGTCGCGCGCTAGTTCCGCCGTCTGGAAGCGCGCGCCGGGTGTCTCGGCCACGGCCTGCACGCGCGTGAGCAGCTCGAGCAGATGACCTGCATCCTCGGTGGCGCTGGCGGTGTGGACCAGGCGATCGAGCTCGGCGGCGATCGGCCCCAAATCGCTACGCTGGGCAGCTCGGGTGATCAGGGTTCGCTGCTGACCTACCAGCGCCCGTCCCGCCGCACCAGGCACCCGCGAGCGATTGAAATGCATGATCGCGCCCTCGTAATCGGATCGCTCCACGGCGGCCCGTCCGGCGAGGTACTCGGCGCGTGAGCGGCGCTCAGCATTCCCGGACTCGAGCGGGAGCGCGAGCGCGGCATCCGCGCGCGCCGGATCGCCGGCGGCCACGGCGCACTCGGCAGCCGCGAGCTCGATGCGCTCACGGGACGCCTGATCCGACACTTTCGCCCGCGCCTGTGCGAGTGGCGCGCCGATGTCCTGACATGCGTCCGACCGGGCGAGTCCTTCCACCTGCAGGACCAGACCTTTGTCGGTCGGGACGCGCCTGGCCTTCGCCGCCGCCTGGGCCCACTCGGTCCGCGCCTCGGACATCTGGCCGAGGTGCTCGAGGCGGCGGGCATCCTTGGCATGCTGTTCCGCGTTCCACATGGCGTTGTAGGAGGCACAGCCCGCGAGGCCGGCGGCGAGCATTAACGGAGGGACGCTCCGGCGTGTCGGCGTCATCGCGCGTGACCGCCCCCCCCGCCGGCTCCCGCGATCTTGCGCTCGAACTCGAGCAGGTAGGCCACGATGCCGTCGGCGATGGCCAGCGAGATCTTGCGCTGGCCCAAGGCCGAGCCGAGGAACGCACCGTCGGCGTGATTGGTTGCGAATCCTGTCTCGACAAGGATCGAGGGCCGTCGAGCCGCGGCGAGGACCAGGAACGGCCCCTGCTGTACGCCGCGGTCTTCCCCGGGGTGCACGGCCGCGACCTTGCCCTGCACCAGCTCCGCGAGGCGCGCCGACTCCCGGAGGTATTCGTTGAGCTGCAGGTCGTTGAGGATGAATCCCAGCGGTCCGCCAATTGCCGCCCGAGAGGTGTCGAATCGGAGCGCATCGTTTTCCATCTGCGCCACCCGCTTCTGATCTTCGGTCTTGGCGTCGGAAACGAAGTACGTCTCGACCCCATTCACTTGGGTTTGCCGCCGTCCTGCCGGCATCGCATTCACGTGAATGCTCACGAACAGATCGCAATCGGCCCGGCAGAAGAGCGGCCGGCTCGCCAGATCGATCAGGGTGTCGGTCGCGCGCGTGAGCACGACATTCAGCCCGCGCCGCACCAGCTCCGCACGCAACAGTTTTCCGATGCCGAGCGTGATGTCCTTCTCGGTGACTCCTCGCGGCAGTGTGAGGCCCGGGTTTCCCGGATCGATGCCGCCGTGCCCCGGATCCACGACGATCGTATGGGCGAGCCGGAGGCCGGTGATCGCATTCGGGGTCGGAACGGCCGCGGCCGTCGCCGCCGGAGAGGGCCGCTCATCGAGCCGGGCCAGCCAGGGATTCCAACGGTAGCGGTTCTGGAGCAGGCGCGGCACGTGGTCGGCCAGCCAATGCAGTGGCAGAAACAAGGTATCGCGCGCGATGTAGGGCGCGCCGACGAGCGGATAGGCGGCGCCATCGTAGCGGAAAAACGGCGAGCCGACATCGAACTCGAACACGCGGTCGCTCAGCGTCACACGCGCCGTGGCGCCGTCGAGCGACACCGTCAGTCCGAGCGGCTGCGCCAGCAACACCGCCGCCACGGCAGCCGTCCCCGTTTCGTTCGCGACGGCGACGCTCGCCTGGCCGCGCGATGTCGCGATCAGGACCTGCTGCGGCAGCAGCGCGGCGAGAATCAGGAGGACCATCATGACCGGCGCCCCTTCACCACACGAGCCATCTCTCGCTCGGCGACGCGGCGCTTGAGGTCCTCACGCTTATCGTGCTCCTTCTTCGCTTTGGCGAGCGCGATAGCGACTTTAGCGAGCCCATCCTTGAAGTACACTTCGAGCGGGACGACGGTCAGCCCCTTCTGCGTCGTCGCGCCATGCAGTTTGCGGATTTCGCGTTTGTGCAGCAGGAGTTTGCGGGAACGAGCCGGCGGAGGGTTGTTGTAGCTGCCGGGCCCGTAATGCGAAATCGTCATGCCCTCGAGCCAGACTTCGCCGTTACGGACGTGCGCGTACGCTTCGTTCAAGCTCGCTTTGCGATCACGCAGCGACTTGACCTCTGTTCCGGTGAGGACGAGACCGGCTTCCCACGTCTCGAGGAGGTGGTAATCGTGACGGGCGCGCGGGTTTCTGGCGATCGAGACTTTTTCCACGATGACGTCGGCAAGATACGCATTGACTTGGGGTTATACAACAATCTAGATTGCCGTTCCTCAAAAGTCCTTGCCGAAGTGGTGGAACTGGTAGACGCGCTGGCTTCAGGAGCCAGTGGGCGCAAGCCCGTGGGGGTTCGAGTCCCCCCTTCGGCATCAGTACCGCGGAACCTCCGCGTCGACCTCCCGCGACCACGCGTCAATACCACCTGCCAGACTTCGCACGTTGGCGAATCCGGCCCCCTTGAGAATCTCGCGTGCCTTGAGTGAGCGCTGGCCATGATGACACAGGGTCACGATTTCCGCGTGGCCCGGCAGCTCGGATAGCCGCTCTGGCAGCTGGCGCAGCGGGATGTTACGGGCGCCATCAATGCGCGCGATCTCCGCTTCTTGAGGCTCGCGCACGTCGACCAGAACGAGGTCAGGCTTGCGGCTACGCTCGAGCTGCAACTCCGGGGCACTAATCTCAGCCCCCTCCCCCGTCCCCCTTCCCCAATCCCCGACTCCGCAAAACGCTTCGTAATCGATCAGCTCGGTCACGCTCGGGTTTTCACTGCACACCGGGCAGTCGGGATCCTTTTCGACCGCCAGCTCACGGAATTGCATGCGGCGTCCGTCGAACAACACCAGGCGGCCGACCAGCGACTCACCGAACCCGACGATCAGCTTGATCGTCTCGAGCGCCTGGAGCGATCCGATGATGCCGGGCACCACGCCCAGGACCCCGCCTTCGGCGCACGACGGCACGAGGTCGGGCGGCGGCGGCTCCGCATACAGGCACCGATAGCACGGGCCCCGCGTCGCGTCGAACACCGACACCTGGCCGTCGAAGCGAAAGACCGCGCCGTACACGTTGGGCTTGCCGAGCAAGACGCAGGCATCGTTGACGAGATAGCGCGTCGGGAAATTGTCCGAGCCATCGATGACGACGTCGAAATCGCGCAGGATATCGAGCGCATTCACCGAGCTGAGCCGCGCCGCAAATGTCTCGACGGCGACGTGAGGGTTCACGTCCTGGAGACGTGCCCGAGCCGAGTCTGTTTTTGGTGTGCCGATCCCCGACGTGCCGTGCAGGATCTGGCGCTGCAGGTTGCTGCGATCGACCAGGTCGAAATCGACGAGACCGAGTGTGCCGATCCCGGCCGCAGCCAGGTACAGCGCGGCGGGCGATCCCAGGCCGCCGGCGCCGATCAACAGCACGCGTGCGCCCTGGAGTTTCGCCTGGCCTGCGAGCCCTACATCGGGAAGTGTGAGGTGCCGGGAGTAGCGGAGCAGCTCCTCATGCGACAGCGGCGTCAATTGCCGGTTGCAGCCCCGGCGATCTGGTAAACCTCTGGCTCGGCGTGTTGCAGGTCGGCAAGGGATACGCCGGCAAGCACCTCGTTGATGCGGCGCTCGAGCAAGCGCCAGACGGGACGAATGCTGCAGGCGGTCGCCGGGTCGCAGCGCTCATCGTCCACACGGTGCAGATCGCAGTTCACCTCGAACGTCACGTGCTCCGACGCCTCGATGACGTCTTTCACGCTCACCGCCTGAGGCGGGCGCGCGAGCATGTACCCGCCACGCGCGCCGCGCACGGACTCCACCAGTCCGGCGCGCCGCAGCCGGAGCAAAATCTGTTCGACGTAGTCATGCGGGAGGCGCTCCTGCTCCGACAATTCGCGGGCAGCAACGGGCCCTGTGCCCGAGCGCCGGGCCAGGTGAATCGAGACGATTAAGCCGTATTCCGCCCAGGTGGTGACGCGCATGGGGTGAATATGCGATAGACGTTATCGGGATTCAATGGCCGCGTGGTGCTCGAGTCTGGGACTGAGGCTGACACCCGCCTGCACGACGAAGACGTTGCGGTTCGTGGGATCCTTGCGCTGGAACCACAGGACGCGCGCGTTGACGTTCACCATGAGCCTGGGACCGCTGAAAATGTCGGCGCCCAATCCGCCGTGAGCGCCCTGCGCCATGCCGCGATCATCGCCGAACGAAGGGAAGCCGGCGAGCAGAACGCCGACACCCGCATAGATCCGGCCCCACGCGGGATACAGGGACGGCTCGTAAGTCGGAGCGAACAGTACCGCGTATGGCTCGCAGTTGGAGCAGCCCGTCGTCACGTGCAACGGCGCGTAATCAATTTGCAGGCCGAGCGAGCCCGCCTTCTTTGTGTCGCGCCGGAATCGCACACCGACGGTCGGGCCGCGCCCTTCCATCGGTCCGCTGAGTCGCGCGAGCACGCCGATCGCCGGGCCCATCGTCCCGTTGAGAAGTTCGGTCTTCTTGCGCGGACTCCCGAACGCGAACGACACGTTGGCGCGGCCTTCGAGGGCCTGGATGGCGCTGTTCGGGACTTGAAAGAATCGTCCCTCGACGAGCGCGGCGGCCTGTTTGCCGATGTTCAGCCGCACGCCGAGGCCGAAGCCCAGACCGAGCTGGCTGGTGGCCTGCGCGCCCGTGCAAATGCCGAGCAGGCCCACGTCTTGATCGGTGACACGCGCCAGGCCTACCGACGACGAGGCATAGGGCGCGACGCCTTTGGCGCCGACGGGATAGTAATTCGACTCGAGTCCGAAAAACGTCATCTGCCGGACGCAGCTGTTGTTCGAGAGATCGCCGAACCGCGAGACCCCGACGCCGACTTCCCCGTCGTCGCCCGAGAGCACGGCGAGGCTGCCGCCAAAGCCCGTAAACGACTGGCTGGCGCCGCTACTGTCTTCGATCGAGATGGATGAAATGGTGGGACCAATGCGGACGCGACGCTGCGCCGCGGCATTACCGGCAATCACGAGCGCGATGAAGACTAGGGCCAGGGTACGCATGGAAAAACTTCTACTCCATCGCGCTCGCGAGTGCCGTGACTCCGATCACTTCATGAGGAAGCCGACCACAATCCCGGCCGCATTCATCCGAATCAGCCAGGCCCAGCAGGTGGCCATCTGCAACGACTTCACTTTCACGTACCAGACGCTGCTGCCGAGCATGGCGAAACAGATTGGAAGCCATAGCACCGTGGCGAATTCCATTCCCGCAAAAACCCCGCCGCCCTGAACCCACAGTGCGCCGCGGAATCGGCCGTAGACCCAGGCGAACAGGACGCCGAAGGCCAGCGAGAGGACCTGTGCCCGCCGATCGCTGCTACCCCTGCGTTGTTGAACACCTTGCTCCACAGGACCCAGTCCACCAGGTACATGACGACGCCCGCGATCAGACCGGCCACGATCCAGCTGTTCATGTGCGCGTCTCCGCTGTGAGAGTTATTTGCGCTCGCCCGGCACGCCCAGCTCCGTCATCGCCCGCAAATCCAGGATTTCGTCCAGCTCCTTTCCCTTCAGGATCCCCTTCTCCATCACGAGCTGCCGCACGGTGACATTCTTCGCGACCGCTTCCTTCGCCAACTTGGCGGCCTCGGCATAACCGATCTTCGGTGCCAGCGCGGTGACCAGCGCCGGACTGCGCTCGAGCCAGTGCGCGCTCTGCGCCGCGTCGGCCTCGATCCCTTCCACGCAGCGCTCCGCGAGGACGCGCGATGCGGTCGTCAGAATCATCATCGAGAACAGGATGTTATGAGCGATGACCGGCATCATCACGTTCAGCTCGAGCTGGCCCGCGTCCGCGGCGGCCGTGACGGTCACGTCATTGCCGATCACCTGGAAGCAGACCTGATTCACCATTTCGGGAATCGACGGATTCACCTTGCCCGGCATGATGCTCGACCCCGGCTGAACCGCCGGCAACACGATTTCCGCGAGCCCGGTGCGCGGTCCCGACGCCAGCAGCCGCAGGTCGCTGGCGATCTTGCCGAGATCCGCGGCGTAGGTGCGCACGGCGCCGGAGAATGCCGCCGCGTCGCCCATCGATTGCATCAGTTGGACGCGGTCCTTGCCTTCCCGCAGCTCGAGTCCCGTGATCGCGCGCAGGTGCTTCACCATGAGCCCCGGGTATTGCGGCTCGGCATTGAGCCCGGTGCCGACTGCCGTCCCACCGATGCCGAGATCGCGCAGGTCGTCCGCGGCGTGCGCGATGCGGTCGCGGTTGCGCTCCACCGTGTGGGCGTACGCGGCGAATTCCTGGCCGAGCCGGATCGGCGTCGCGTCCTGCAGGTGGGTGCGGCCCGACTTTACGATCGGGTCGAACTGCTTCCCTTTCGCGGCAAATGCGCGCGCCAGCCGCGTCAGCGCCTCGCTCAGCGCTGCCAGCAGCGCCAGGGCGCCGAGGCGGATCGCGGTCGGGATCACGTCATTCGTGGACTGCGCCATGTTCACGTGATCGTTGGGATGCACCGGCTTGTATTCGCCGCGTTTGCCGCCGAGCAGCTCGTTGGCGCGGTTCGCGAGCACTTCGTTGCAATTCATGTTATGCGACGTGCCGGCGCCGGCCTGATATGGGTCCACCACGAAGTGCTCGCGGTGCCCGCCCGCGAGCACTTCATCAGCGGCGGTGACGATCGCGTCGGCCAGCTTCGCGTCCAGGCGGCGAGTCTCGCGGTGCGTGAGCGCGGCGGCTTTCTTGATCCGGATGACGGCGTCGACGAAGGCGGGGAGAGGTCGGAGATTGGAGATCGGGAAGTTTTGCCGCGCGCGCTCGGTCTGGATGCCCCACAGCGCCTCGGCGGGCACGGGCATCTCGCCCAGGGGATCACGTTCCGTGCGCGTCTGATTCACTGCCCCCCCCATCACCGTGCCGTTGGTCTCGAGCCAAGAATCGCCCATAGAATCGGTCCTCGCTAGCGCCGCCGGAACCAACCGACGGTAAGCAGATCCTTCGCGGCTGCCGCGCCGTGCGTCCGGACCAGCAGGTACACACCGAGCACCGTCAGCAGAATCGTCGTGTAGAACCGCCACAAGAGCAGCGTCATCACCTGATGTCCGGGGCCGAAGTCGCCCGCGAATCCAGACAGGAATGCGACCTCGATGCCGCCGCCGCCCGACGGCAGCGGCACGACGAGCGGCGCGTGCAGCAGTGCCAACGATCCGAAAAACATCACGCCGAAGGACGGCGCGTCGGGATGGCCCCACACGAGCACCGGCAGGATCAGCGCGCGCGCCGCCAGACTGATGACCGTCAGCAGCGCTCCGCCGAACAGCACCCACCAGGGCGCGCGGCGCACGTGGGCCAGGGCGACGCGCCATTGCCGCCGGACCCGGTGCCGGATCGCGCCGGGCCGCACCAGCCGCTGCAATGTCCAGATGACGAGCAGCGCGACCAGCGCGATGAGCTCGATCCCGAGGAGGTCACGCGCGAGGCTGTGGGTGAGAAAACGGTCGGCGGCCGCGCTCCAATCGGGTACGTAGTACGCCGCGAGCGCGATCGCGACAATTCCGAACACGGGCCACTCGGCCGCCACCTCCACGCCCAGGGCGACGAGCGCCTGCACGACGCGCAGCCCCGACCAAGTCATCCCGAGGAAACGCGCCGGCTCACCGCCGAGACGATTCGGCGTGAAGGTACACGCCGCCTCGCCGTACAAATTCAACCGCAGCCCGTCCTGAAACGAGAGCCGCCCGCCGGCAGCCCGCGTGGCGAGTTGAATGCGCCATGCCCGGGCGATGCAATCGATCGCCAGGAGGAGGATTGCGAGGAGGTGGTTCAATCAGAGCAGTCGCCGAGCGGATAGAGGAATCCGCAATTGGAGCACGGATTCTTGCACCCCCAGGGCTTCGGCTGGACCTCGGCCCCGCATCGCAGACAGCGCGGCCGCGCCCGGGCGGGCGTCTTAGCTGGTCCGGTAGACGCCGGTGAGGAAGGGATTGGTTCGGCGCTCCCGTCCGATGGTCGTTTCAGGTCCATGTCCGCTGTAGAGGATGGTGTCATCGGGGAGCGGGAGCAACTCGCGCTCGATGCTCGCGATCAGCGTCTCGAAGTCGCCACCCGGCAGATCGGTTCGGCCGATCGAGCCGGCAAACAGCACGTCCCCGCCGAGCGCCACGCCCGGAGCCACGAAGCACACACTCCCCGGGGAATGCCCGGGCGCATGCCGGACCTCAAAGCTGAGATTGCCTACCGCCAACCGCATTCCATGGGACAGGTCCCGATCGGGAGCCGGCAGCGGTCCGGGCGGAGCAAGACCGAACCAGGCGGCCTGCTCCGGAACGGCGTCGTACAGCGGCCGGTCGGCCGGATGCAGCCACACCGGCACGCCCGTTTCGGCCGCGATTCTCGGCACGCCGAGGACGTGGTCGAGATGGGCGTGGGTCAGCCAGATGCCGACGGGCTGAGCGCCGGTTTCCTGGACCTTGTGCAGGATCAGGCCTGCTTCCTCGCCAGGATCCACGATGGCACACTCCCGCGCCTCCTCGTCGACGACGAGGTAGCAGTTCTCGGCGAACATGCCGTTCGGGATCGGGACGATCTTCACTGCTTGCCTTTGGCCTTGAGGAACTTCTCGACGGCGATCGCGGCGGTCGTGGCGTCTCCGACCGCGGTGGTGATCTGCCGCGTGACCTGGCTCCGCACGTCCCCCGCGGCGAACAGTCCCGCCATCGAGGTCATCATCCGGTTATCGGTGATCAGATAGCCGCCGGCGTCATGATCGACATGGCCGTCGACGAGTTGGGTGTTCGGCTTGAATCCCGCGAAGATGAACACCCCGCCGACATCGAGATTCGACCGCTTGCCGGTGCTGGTGTCCTCGAGCACGGCGTGGGTCACTCCTCTGTCGTTCCCCGCAATTTCGGGAACGATCGCATTCCTGATGACTTCGATCTTGGGATTCGCGAAGGCGCGCTCCTGCAGCAGCTGCGAGGCACGGAACTCCTCGCGGCGGTGCACGATGTGCACTTTGCTCGCGTAGCGCGTGAGGTAATCGGCTTCTTCGACCGCGGCGTCGCCGCCGCCTACCACCGCGAGCCGCTCTCCCTTGAAGAACGCGCCGTCGCACACTGCGCAGTAGGACACGCCCTTCCCGGCGTACTCTTTCTCCCCGGGGACGCCGAGCTTCACCGGCGTGCCACCCGCGGTGAGGATGACGGCCTGACTCCGATAGATGTTTCCGCGCGCCGTCTCGACGTCGAACCAACCGTCCGCGCCCCGGTGGATCCGTTCGACGGTGTCGGTCGCGATTTCGGCGCCGAACTTTTTCGCGTGCTCGGCCATCTTCTGCGCCAGCTCCCACCCTTTGATGCTCTCGAAGCCGATGTAGTCTTCGATGAGATCGGTGTTGAGGAGCTCGCCGCCCGGCGCCCCGCGCTCGATCGTGACGGCCTTGAGCAGGCCCCGGCCGGCGTAGAGCGCGGCGCACAGCCCGGCTGGGCCGGCGCCCACAATCACCACGTCGTAGTTGAGTGCGGTCCGATTCGTCATACGTCCCGGAATTCCAGTCGCGGAGGGTCACCCTCCCCCGCCAGGCCGCGCGCGAGTTGCGCGCGAAATTGTACGGTTTCGAACTCGATGTCGGGATGCTGCGGTCCTGCCAGCTTCTCGAGCGCCGCCGCTCCAACGACGACGGTGCCGTGGCGGTTCCCGCGCGCCCGGTGCAGCAACGCGGCGGCCGCTTGAATCAACCCCTGCCAGACCCGCGCCTCGTCTTCCTTAATAATAGAACGCCAGACTGTTTCCATCGCTTCGTGCGCCAACCAGTACTCACCGGAATTGAACAGATCGCGGGCGTGCATGAGGTAGCGGCGACGATCTTCGGGAGCCATCGGCCGTCTGCCGTCAGGCATCGGTGGACGGCAGACGGCTGACGGTAGACGGCTGACGGCCAATGCTCAGCAAGTTCAACGCCCCATGGCAGCTCGAAATCGTGCCGACGAGGACCTCAGCCGGCGAACCGCTCGCTCCCGCCTCGGCGACCAGCCGATCACCGTCGCGCACCGCCTCCGCCGAAAACATGCCAACGCCAAACACCTGATGCTTGCAGACAAACAACGCGGGCCCAGTCACCGGGCGGCCACCGGCTCGCAGCTGGTCGGCCAGCTCCCGGACCGAGTCTCCCATCTCCCAGGTACGGGGAGCACCGATCGCGGGACAGAGCGCCGGCTCGATGCAGTGCGTTGGACAGATCCAGTCTGCCCACGAGACGTACCGTGTTTCATCCGCGCCCGGGCGGTCGTACGGCGTCGGGAACGTACCGGGGACAGGCTCGACGGACACCGTCCGGTTCGGCCAGCGGGCCCGCGCGCGCCGCAGCACCCAGTCGAACATGAGGTGCGGCATGTGGGGAGATGGGACGATCTGGTCGTCGGGCGGATGGGCTGATGGGCCGCTGGGCCGAAGGAACTCGTCGAAGAACGTCGTCCAATCGGAGAGGACAAACTGCCGATCTCGAGCCTCGCCCAACTCACGCTTGGCCTGGCAATCCGGATTCCGATCCACCACGATGACGGTACGGTGATCGGTCTTCCCGCGCGCTTTGGCCTTGGCCAGCTGAGACGCGTAGAACGTGCCGTAGCAACCGCCACCGACCACGACGACGTCCCTCAGCGGATGAGTCTCCCCCCGTCCACGACGAGCACGGTGCCGGTCGCGTAGTCGGTGCCCGCAAGGAGGAATCGCACGGCGGCGACGACGTCGGCGGGCGACCCGAGGCGTGCGAGCGGACTCGTCGCGCGGATGTGATCGCGCGACTGCTCGTCCCAATCGTCCGGCATGAGCACCGCGCCGGGCGCGATAGCATTGACCGCGATGTCCGGCGCGAGGGCGCGAGCGAGCGCCTTCGTCAGCATCACGACGCCGGCCTTGCTGACGGAGTGCGGGATATACGCGGGCCACGGTTCGAGACCCGCCAGGTCGGCGATGTTGACGATCTTGCCCTTGGCGCGGCGCAAATGCGGGACTGCTCCCTGCGAGACGAAAAACGTCGCGCGGAGATTCACATTGAGGGTTCTGTCCCAGCTCTCGGGCGTCACCGTCTCGATCGGTTGGCGTACCATGATCGCGGCGGAGTTCACGAGCACATCGAGGCGTTGCAATGCGCGGGCGGCCTGATCCGCGAGTGCGTGGGCCTCGGCCGCATCGCTGAGATCGGCGCGCAGCAGCTCGGCGTGCCGCCCCGCTTTCCGAACCGCCTGCGCCGTCGCTGCAGCGCCCTCGGCCGAGCCGTGATAGTGAATAGCGACGTCGCAGCCGGACTCGGCCAGCCCGATGGCGATGGCCTGACCGATCCGCGTCCCCGCCCCGGTGACGAGCGCGGCTTTGCCCTCGAGCTGCACTAGTACGCCTTCCCCGTGATCGGGACGATCTGACCCGTGATGGCGCTCGATTCGTCGCTTGCCAGGAACAGGACCGTGTGCACCACCTCATCGAGCTCGAGGAGCGGCCCCTTGTCGCCCATCTGGGCGAGGTTGTCCGCCGTGCGCACCGTCGCGGGCGCGACGGCGTTGACGCGGATGTTCGCGTCGCGATACTCGCGGGCGAGCTCGCGCGTGAGACCGGCGACCGCCGACTTCGCCGCGCTGTAGGCCGACATGTGCATCAGCGGCCGGACGACCGCGATCGACGCGAAATTGACGATGGACCCTCCGCCACGCGCGAGGAGCAGCGGCACGGCCGCCTGGCACATGAAGAATGCAGTCTTGAAGTTGACGGCGAGCTCTCGATCGAGCAGCTCGGGCTTCACGTCGGTGAAGGGTCCGAAGCTGAAGAACCCGCCCGCGACATTCACCACGATATCGAGCCCGCCAAACTGGGCCTGCGCGGCCGCCGTTGCCGCGCGCGCCACCTCGGGCTCCGTCAGATCGCCGGCAGAAGACTTGGCGGCGATCCCCTCGGCCGCGAATTCCTTGACGCGATCGGCGAGTCCCACGGCGTTGACGTCGGCGAGCAGCAGCTTCGCGCCGGCGCGGCCGAGGCCCCGCGCCACCGCGTGGCCGATCTGCCCGACGCGACCGACGCCGGTAACCAGGACGACCTTCCCGCGCAGGTCAGCCGGCACGGACGATGTCGTCCACCGGCGGGGCGCCGCGCTGCGCAAACCGCACCGTGCCATCGCGGCCGATCACGTACACCGTGCGCTGAATCCCCTTCCCGTCGTCCTTCAGCGCGTTGTACGCCCCGGCGATCGCGCGCTCGGCGTCGGACAGCAGCGGGAAATTGAAGCGAAGCTTCTCGACGTAGCCCTTGTGACTGTCGACGCCGGCGGGGTTCACCCCGAACGGCTGCATCTGCGCTGCTTTGAACTTGGCGATCTCATCGCGCACGGCGGAGAGTTGGCGGTTTCAGCCGGGCGTGTTGTTGCCCGGGTAGAACACCAGGGCGACCGGACCATGCTTCAAGAGATCGGCCAACGCGTAGGTCTGCCCGTCCGACGCGGGCGCCTTGAACGCAGGGGCTTTACTGCCGATCGGCAGCGGCTCGCTCATCACGTTTCCTCGTTGTAAGCTCGAGGCGATGCTCGAGCGGTTCCAGCCAGGTGTCGGGGACACGCATGCCACCGAGTGGCGCATGGGATTCCCCGTACTCGCTCTCGCCGTGCCAGTCCGATCCCCCGGTCATGCCGAGTCCCAAGCGCTCGGCGATCCGCGTCAGCCGCTGCTCGACCGCCGGCGCGTGGCTGGGATGGCGGACTTCGACACAATCGAGCCCCTGATCCTGAAAGATGCGCAGCTGCGCTTCCTTCCCGTGATCACCGAGATGCGCGGCCGCGGTCAATCCGCCCACGGCGTGCACCAGATCGGCGACTTCCCCGAGCTTGGGGAGCGGCTTCTCGACGTACGCGGCGCGGCCGCGGCCCAGATAGCGGCGGAAAGCGTCGCTGACGGTGTCGCACACGCCACAGTCGACGAGTGCCCGCGCTACGTGGGGCCGGCCCAGCGCCCTTCCGTCTCCTCCGAGCTGCGCCTGGACGTCTTCCAGATCGATCCCGACGCCGAGGCCCTGCAGCTTGGCGATGATCTGTTCACCGCGCCGGCGCCGCGCGGCACGCGTGTCGCGCAGGAACGTTTGGAGGCGCTCGTCGGCCTGCGGCAGAAACAGCGCGAGGACGTGCAGCTCGCCCCACGGCGCGCGCACGCTGAACTCACATCCGGGGATGACGCGCACGCCGAGCTTCGCGCCCTCCTGCGCCGCGCCCGTCACACCGTCGGTCGAATCGTGATCGGTGAGCGCGATGGCGACCAGGTCGACCGCGCGCGCACGGCGTGCGACGTCCGCAGGCTCGCACTCGCCGTCTGAGGCCGTCGAATGGCAGTGCAAATCAATGTGCGGCGTAATCAGCCTCGGGGGCGGTCCACGCCGGCTGCGACTGGCGGAGCAGCTCGAGCAGGTCTCGCTCGGAGAGCTCCGTGAACGCGCGCTCGGCGGAGCGGGCGCCGAGCGGCGAGAAATGCGTCACGCGGCGGCGGCGCTGCGGCCCCGTCCCGAGCTCAAAGACGAGACCGAACTGATCGCGGCTGTAGACCGTCACGCGGCCGGACGGATAGACCTCCCACCGCTCGCCATCGACCGTCAGAGTGCGGCGTGCCATCCTGCTATGCCTGTGAGGTGGTGGCGACGGGGACCTCACTCCACAGCTCCCAGGCGTCGGGCGCATACGTCGCCAATGCCTGGAGCCGCTTCTCCAACTGGATCTCTTCGGGCAGGCGGGACGCCTGGGCGCGGTGCGACATCTCCGTGGGACTCTCGGAGAATTCGATGAACAGCCGCGGGTCCTTGGCGTTCCGGAACAGCCAGATCCGCTGGCCGCGCGCGTCCGCGAACTGGCTCAGCTCGCGCAGCGTGTTGACGTACTCCGTCTCGTTCTGCGTGGGCACGCGCACCCGCGCGGCGGTCAGGACTTTTGGCATCTTCACACCGCTCCCTCGGGAAACTCCTGCAGCAGCTTTTTGACGTCGGCCAGGAACTTGTCGGCATCGGCGCCGTCGACGACGCGATGATCGTAGGACATCGTCAGCATGCCCATCGTCCGGATCGCGATGGACTCGGTGCCGTCGGCGGCGCTCACGACCCTGGGGCGTTTTTCGATCGCGCCAACGCCGAGGATCGCCACCTGGGGCTGATTGATGATCGGAATGCCGGCAAACGGCCCGAACCCGCCGGGGTTCGTGATCGTGAACGTGCCGCGTTGGATGTCGTCGGGCAACAGTTTTTTGGTGCGGGCGCGCTCACCGAGATCGTTGATCGCGCGCGCCATGCCCATCAGCGACAGCTCGTCGGCGTGCTTGATCACCGGCACGATGAGACCCCAGTCCAGCGCCACCGCGATGCCGATGTTGACGTCGGCCCGGTAAATCGTGCTGTCGCCCGAGACGGCCGCATTGACGATGGGGTGCTTGCGGAGATTTTCGGCGCAAGCCTTCACGATGAAGGCGAGGAACGTGAGGTTCACGCCCCGCTCGACATAGCTCTGTTTCGCCTTGGCGCGCAGCTGCGCCACGCGCGTGAAGTCGACCTCGAAGAAGCTCGCCACATGCGCCGAGACGCGTTTCGACATCACCATGTGGTCGGCGGTGATCTTGCGAATCCGGGACCACGGCTCGACCCGGTCGCCCGGCCAAGGCTCGACGGCGGGATGCTCGACTGCCCCTGGGGCCTGGGGCCTGGTGCTTGGGGCCTGCTGAGTCGGCGCGCGCTCGATGTAGCCGAGGATATCCTGCTTCGTCACACGCCCCGCGAAGCCACTCCCGGGAATGCGCGAGATGTCGACGCTATGCTCGGCCGCGATCTTACGGACGAGCGGCGTGGATTTCGTGCGCAAGCGCTGCTCGGCGGTCTGGATGCCACCATCCCCGCTTCTGACAGGGGCTGGGGGCTCGGGCTTAGGGGCTGGGGGTGTCGGTGCGGGCTTCGGTTCGGCGGCTTTCGGCGGGGCGGCAGCTGGAGCGGTCGCCGCAGCCGCGGGTTTGGATGCCACCGCGCCGGCGTCGGTCTCCAGCACGGCGACGAGCGTCTGTACGGGGACCGTCTGGCCTTCCTGCACTTTGATCTCCGCCAGCACGCCGGCAGCCGGCGCCGGGATTTCGGCGTCGACCTTATCCGTTGAGATCTCGAACAGCGGCTCGTCCCGCTTCACGGGGTCGCCGACCTTCTTGAGCCACTTGCTCAAGGTGCCCTCGGCGATCGACTCGCCCATTTGCGGCATCAGTACGTCTACCCGCGCCATGTTTTCTCCAAAGCGGTTTCTGGTGTCAGGTGTCTGGTGTCAGAAATGCCGCTGACGCCAGGAACCTGACACCAGACACCTAGTATTTCGCCAACCACCGCGCCGCCTTCACAATATCGTCAGTCTGGGGCAAGACGAAGTCCTCCAAGGTCGGCGCATACGGCAGCGGCACATCGTGCGCCGTCACCCGCATGATCGGCCCGTCGAGCCATTCGAATGCCTGTTCATTGATCCGCGCCGCAATCTCGCCCGCGATCCCGCCCGTGCGCGTGTCTTCGTGGACGATCAGCACCTTGTTGGTTTTCTTGACGCTCGCAACAATCGCCGCGTCATCGAGCGGCAGCAATGTGCGCAGGTCGAGCACTTCGACGGACAGGCCGTCCGCCTTGTCGAGCTGCTCGGCCGCCTCCAGCGATTTCCAGAACGTCGCGCCGTAGCTGATGATGGAAAGATGCTTCCCTTCGCGCGCGACGCGCGCCTTTCCGATCGGAGTGAGAATCTCCTCGCCCTCGGGCAGCTGCTCCTTGATGCGCCGGTAGAGCCATTTGTGCTCCAGGTAGAGCACGGGATCCTCGTCGCGGATCGATGCCTTGATGAGACCCTTCGCGTCCCGCACGGTTGCCGGATAGACGATCTTCAGACCGGGCGTGTGGAGGAACGCCGCTTCCGGATTCTGCGAATGGAACGGGCCGCCGCGAACGTAGCCGCCACACGGGCCGCGCACCACCATGGGGGTCGACAGGCCGGCGCGATAGCGCGCGGTGGCGACATAGTTCGTGAGCATGTCGTAGGCGCACGAGATGAAGTCGATGAACTGCATCTCCGCCACGGGGCGCAAACCCATGTGCGCCGCCCCGGCCGCCGCGCCGACAATCGCGGCCTCCGAGATCGGCGTATCGATGACGCGCGATTCGCCGAATTTCTTCGCGAAGCCATCGGTGACCTTGAACGCGCCGCCGTAGAGTCCGACGTCCTCGCCGAGGATGAAGACGCGCTCGTCACGCTCCATCTCTTCCCAAAGGCCCTGGCGCAGTGCTTCGAGGAACGTGACTTCGGCCATCACAGCGCCTTGAACCAGAGCTTGTCGGCCGCGGCCGGATCCACATACACGCCCGGCAGCGCGCTCTCGGCGGGCGGCAGCGGCTCATCCACGCACGCGTCCGTCGCCTGGTCGACTTCGACTCGCACGCGATCATCGATGTCCTTCAAGTCGCCTGCGGCGACCATGTCGGCCGACAGCAGCCGCTGCGTGTAGCGATCGACCGGATCGTTTTCGCTCCCCCACTTCTCGAGGTCGGCTTTCGCCACGTAGTGCTGGTCGTCGTGCTCGGCGTGACCTTTGCGGCGGTACGTCTTCACCTCGATGAAATGCACGCCTTTGCCGCGGCGGGCGCGCTCGACCGCAAACCGCGTCGCTTCGTAGACCGCGAACACGTCGTTTCCATCCACCGTGACGGACGGGACGCCATACCCTTTGGCCTTCTCGGCGAGGTCCTTGACCGCGAACTGCTTCTCGGGCGGCGTCGAGTAGGCCCAGTGGTTGTACTCGCCGATCACGACCAGCGGCAGGCGTTGCACCGCCGCGAGGTTGAGGCCTTCGTGGAAGGTTCCAGTCGATGTCCCGCCGTCGCCGATATAGACGAGGCCCACGCGAGGCTCGCCGCGCAGCTTGAAGCTCAACGCGATACCTGCCATTACGGGGATCATGTCGCCGAGGTGCGAGATCTGGCCGAGGTAGCCCTTCTCGAGGTCGTTGAAATGCACGTTCAGCTCGCGGCCACGCGTGGGACTGTCCGCCTTGGCCATGTATTGGCGCAGGATCTCGATCGGCTCGGCGCCCATCACGAGCAGCGACCCGAGGTTACGGATCAACGGCGACAGGATGTCCTTGTGACGGCCGCGCTCCAGGGCGTAGGCGGAGGCGACGGACTCGCCCTCCTGCCCCAGGGAGCGAAACAGCCCGCCGATGACCTTGGTCTGGCGGTACAGCGCCACGAGCCGCTCTTCCAGCGTCCGCGTAAGGCGGAGGTAGTAGTAAATCTCGAGGAGCTGGTCAGCCGACAACGCCGCCCCGGAGGGAAAGGCTGCAGTCGGCCGAGTCGCGGGAAGAGCCATGGCCCTAAATTATAGCCGGGGGGGAAGAGCCATGGCGAACATCAAACTGCGTGTGACGGGAATGACGTGCGGCCACTGTCAGGCCAAGGTGGAGAAGGCCTTGAAGGGTGTGAGGGGCGTCTACTCTGCCATCATCGACTTGCCGGACGGCGAAGCCGAGGTGGACTTCGATGACGATTCTGTGACGACCGACCAGCTTCTCGCGGCCGTGGCGAAGGCAGGCTACGGCGCGAAGGTCGCCGGCTAGTAAGCGCCGCGCATGACGTGCGCCGGTTCGACGAGCCGGTGCACTTCCGCGAGAAACCGCTTGGCGAGCTTGTCGAGCTCCGATTCTCCCACCTGATCGGTCGCAGCCTCCACAAACGTGTAGTGGCCACCTTCGGGTCTGGCGCTGATCGTGATGCGGCCCAACGTCCCCTGATACGCGCGGCGCCGCGGCGACTCCTCGGCCGGCGCCAGCCGCCCGCCGAAGAAGCTCTTCGCGACGTCCAGCACGGCTTCGGGACTCGCGCTAGTTCTGTGGAAGTAACGCATGACTCGCCGCTCCTCGGGGTTTGAACGCCCGCAATGTCAGACTATTGAGCACCACCGACAGACTCGACCACGCCATCGCCGCGCTCGCGAGGATCGGGGACAGCAGCCATCCGGTCACAGGATACAGCGCGCCCGCGGCAACGGGAATCAGCAGCGCGTTGTAGCCGAACGCCCAGATCAGGTTCCAGCGAATCGTCCGCATGGTACGGCGTGCCAGCTCGATCGCCGTAAACACGGCCCGCAGGTCGCCGCGAATCAGCGTCACATCGGAGGCTTCCATGGCGATGTCGGTCCCGGTGCCGATCGCGATGCCGACATCCGCCTGCGCCAGCGCCGGCGCGTCGTTGATGCCGTCCCCGACCATCACGACGTGCGCCCCGCCGCCCTGGCGCTGCAGCTTCTTCACGAGGTCCGCCTTCTGCGAGGGCAGCACTTCGGCGATCACTTCGTCGATGCCGACCTCGGCCGCGACGGCCTCGGCGCCTTTCTTCGAATCACCCGAGACCATGATGACCGGAATGCCGCGGCGCTTCAGCAGCTCGATCGCCGTCTTGGAGGTCGGCTTGATCGGATCGGAGATCGCGATGACCGCATAGACCGTATTGTTCACGACGCAGATCACCGGCGAGCGGCCCTGCGCCGCGAGCCGATCCGCGTCGCCTCCGAGCGAGCCCAGCTCGAGACTGCGTTCGCGCGCATGGCGCAGCGAGATCACCTCGATGATGCGGCGGTCCACCGTGCCGCGCACGCCCCGGCCTTCCATCGCGGCGAACTTCTCGACGGGAAGCAGCGACACTTGCTTGTCCTGCGCCGCTTTGAGAATCGCGAGCGCGAGCGGATGCTCGGAGCGCTGCTCGACTGAAGCCGCCCACTTCAGCACGTCGGCGGGGCTGATCGGCGTGCCGTCCGGCTTCTTGGCCGTCACGATGTGCGTGACGGTCGGCTTCCCCTCGGTGATGGTGCCGGTCTTGTCGAGCAGCACGGTGCGCACCTTGGCGAGCCGTTCCAGCGCCTCGCCGCTGCGGATCAGGATCCCGAACTCCGCCGCCCTGCCGGTCCCGACCAGAATGGCGGTCGGGGTCGCCAGGCCAAGCGCGCACGGGCAGGCGATGATGAGTACGGTGACGAACGCGACGGTCGCGAAGACGAGGGCTCGGGCCTCGGGACCCGGACCCAGATCGAACCAGGCCACGAACGCGGCAATCGCAATCGCGATGACGATGGGAACGAACAGGCCGGCGACCCGGTCGGCGAGCTTCTGGATCGGCGCCTTGGTTGCCTGGGCGTCTTCGACGAGCTGCACGATCTGGCCGAGCGCCGTTTCCTTGCCGACGCGCGTGGCGCGGAAGGTAATGCTGCCCGTGGTGTTCAGGGTCCCACCGATGACTTCGTCGCCGGGCTTCTTGCCGACGGGGATCGGCTCGCCGGTCAACATCGACTCGTTGACCGCAGACGCGCCCTCCGTGACGATGCCATCGACCGGCACCTTCTCGCCCGGCTTGACGATCACGAGGTCCCCGACCACCACAGCTTCCACCGGGATGTCGATCTCCTGGCGCTCGCGCACGACATGCGCCGCTTTCGCGCGCAACGTGGCGAGCCGGCGAATCGCCTCGGACGTGCGGCCTTTGGCGCGCGCCTCGAGCAGCCGGCCGAGCAGTACCAGCGCGATGATCGCGGTGACCGCTTCGTAGTAGACGTCGGCGGGGAGCCCGGCGCGCAGGAAGATCCCGGGCGCCGCCGTCGCGATGAGCGAGTAGACGTATGCGGCTCCCGTGCCGACGCCGATGAGCGTATTCATGTCCGCGGTGCGGTGCCGGATGCCGCTCCAAGTGCCCTTATAGAACTGCTGGCCCGACCAGGCGACCACCGGAAGCGTGACGACCGCCAGGCCCCACTTGATCCAGTTCAGGTCGAGCATTCCCCCCCAACCCTGCCCCGCGACCCAGTCCCTGAGCCACACCGCGGCGGGCATCAGCAAGCGCCCGAGCAGATCCACCTGTTTCATCGTGCCGTTCTCGCCCATGGGGCGATCGGCCATCAGGAGCATCGAGCCGATCATGGCGACGATCGTGACAGCGGCTGCCGCCACGAACTTCCAGGTCAACGTGCGGATCTCGCGGCTGCGCGCGATGCGCTCGCGCTCGAGCGGATCCTCCGCCGCGATCGGGTCCGACACCTCGAAGCCCGCGGCGCCGACCGCCTTCTCGAGATCCTCGGCACTCACGACGCCGGGGACATAGTCGACCGTGGCGGTTTCGGTCGCCTGGTTGGCGACGGCACGGATCACACCTAACACCCTCGACAGCGACTGCTCGAGCGGCGTCACGCTCGGCGCGTAGTGCAAATCGACGATGCCGAACGTGACCGACGCCTTGCCGCAGTTGTAGCCGGCCTCGCGCACCGTCTTGATCAGCTGCGCGACGTTGGTTTGCGCGGCGTCGTACTCGATAGCGGCCTTGTTCGTGGCGAAATTGACGCCGGCGGACGTGACTCCGGTCGCACCGGTCAGCGCCTCCTGCACCGTGGCGGCGCAGCTCGCGCACGTCATGCCTTCGATCGGCAGGACGATCCGGCTCTTACTCATGGGTAGCGCCATGGAACTTGTGGGGCGACGACGCGGCGCGGCGCTCGCCGGGCGGCTCTACGACGAGCAGACCCTTGAGCATGTTCATGCCGCAGCGGAACGGGTATTCGCCCGGCTGCTCGGGAGTGAACTCGACGGTGGTGGTCTGAAACGGCGGCAACTGCTGATCGATGCCGAAGCGCTCGAACACGACGCGCTCCGAGCAGTCGGCCGTCTCGTCGCGGTAGAACTGCAGGCGCACCGGCTTCCCCGCCTGGACGACGATCGTGTCGGGCGTGTACCCGCCCTTCACGATGACGCGAACTTCCTGGACCCCGCTCGCGCCGGCCGTGGCGGCCACCGCCTTGCCGCGCGAGTAGAGGAAGTACCACAGCACCCAGACGATGGCGACGGCGCCGAGCGCCGTGACGGCGATCTGGGCGGGCGTCACCCGGCCCTCGCTACCGCACCGGCGTCTTCACGGCGGCGCCGATCCGCATGGCGTAGAACGACCGCCAGACGAATACCAGCGCGATGACCAGGAAGGCGCCCGCGAGCACGAGGCTCAGCGTCGCGCCGCGTTGCGCCGTGAGCGACACCGCGAGCTCGACGGCCAGCAGCCCGAACAGCGTCGTGAACTTGATGATCGGATTCATCGCGACCGACGACGTGTCCTTGAACGGGTCGCCCACGGTGTCGCCGACGACAGTGGCATCGTGCAGCGGCGTGCCTTTCTGCTTCAGCTCGGTCTCGACGATCTTCTTGGCGTTGTCCCACGCGCCCCCCGCGTTGGCCATGAAGATGGCCTGGTACAGGCCGAACAGCGCGATCGAGATCAGGTAGCCGATGAAGAAGTACGGCTCGAAGAACGCGAACGCGAGCGTCGCAAAGAAGACCGTCAGGAAGATGTTGAACATCCCCCGCTGCGCGTATTGCGTGCAGATCGCCACCACCTTTTTGCTGTCCGACACCGACGCCCGGGTCGTGCCCTCGAGCTTGATGTTCGCCTTGATGAATTCGACGGCGCGATACGCGCCGGTCGTGACCGCCTGCGTCGAGGCGCCGGTGAACCAGTAGATGACCGCGCCGCCCGTGATCAGGCCCAGCAGGAACGGCGGGTGCAGAATCGACAGGTTCGACAGGAGCTCGGGCTGCAGCCCATGGGTCAACGCTACGATAATGGAAAAGATCATCGTCGTGGCGCCGACCACCGCCGTGCCGATGAGCACCGGCTTGGCGGTCGCCTTGAACGTGTTCCCCGCCCCGTCGTTCTCCTCGAGATTCTCCTTGGCGCGCGCGAAGTTCGGATCGAACCCAAAGTCCTTCTTCACCTCCGCACGCACGTTGGGCACCTGCTCGATCAGCGACAGCTCGTAGACCGATTGGGCGTTGTCGGTGACCGGGCCGTAGGAGTCCACGGCGATCGTGACCGGCCCCATCCCGAGGAATCCGAACGCGACCAGCCCGAACGCGAACACCGCCGGCGCCATCATCAGGCTCCCCAGCCCCGTCGTGCTGAGGCCGTACGCAATGGCCATCAGCACCATCATCGTCATCCCTAACCAGAACGCGCTGAAGTTCCCGGCGACGAATCCCGAGAGAATGTTCAGCGACGCCCCGCCTTCCCGCGACGAAATGACGATCTCGCGCACGTGCCGCGAGCTGGTCGAGGTGAAGACCTTCACGAATTCGGGGATAATCGCGCCGGCGAGCGTACCGCAGGTGATGACGAGCGACAGCTTCCACCAGAGCGTGGGATCGCCGCCGAGCGTGGGGATCAAGAGCCACGACGCCAGAAACGTGAGGGCGACCGAGACCACTGAGGTGAGCCAGACGAGCGTGGTGAGCGGTGCCTCGTAGTTCATATGGTCGACGGTCTGATAACGCGCCTTGGTGACGGCGGCGTTGAGGAAATAGGAGAATCCGGACGCCACGATCATCATGACGCGCATCGCGAAAATCCAGACGAGCAGCTGCACCTTCACCAGCGGCTCGTGGACGGCGAGCAGAATAAACGAGATCAGCGCGACGCCCGTCACGCCGTAGGTCTCGACACCGGTGCAGTCGGCGATCACGCCGGGGTTCCGCGCATCGTCTTCCTTGATCTTGAAGACGATCTTCATCAGGTCGGCCCCGATGTCGGCGATCTTGGTGAAGATGCCGCCGGCGACCCGCAGCGCCGCCGCGCCGAGCGATTCGCCGATCGCGAAGCCGATGAAGCACGGCCCGGCGTAATCACCCGGGATGAACAGCAGAATGAGCAGCATCAGCAGCAGCTCGACGCTGATCAGCAGCATCCCGATGCTCATCCCTGCCTTGAGCGGGATCGCATGGTTGGGATAGGGCTTGCCCGTGAGGCTGGCGAAGGCGGTGCGCGAGTTCGCGAACGTATTCACCCGGATCCCGAACCACGCCACCCCGTAGCTGCCGGCGATGCCGACGAGGCTGAACAAAAGAATGACGATCACCTTGATCGCCGGGAAGCCGCGGACCACCGCCCCCGTCGCGTCGGTGGTCTGGGCCAGCGTCCCGAAGTAGACCGCGACGATGGCGCCGATGAAAAGCCACAGAATAAGGAGAAAGCGGCCCTGCGTGGTGAGATAGGTCTTGCACGTCTCGTAAATCAGCTCGGAGATCTCCCGCATCGACCGATGCACGGGGAGATTGCGCAGCTGGGTGTACTGCGCGAGACCGAAGAGCAGGCCGAGCGCACAGACCACGAGCCCCCACAGCAGCAGGGCCCGCCCGCCGATCCCACCCAGGAACACGGCCTGATTCAAATTCGGCAGCACGAGCGCCGCTTCACCTCCGGCGGCGTGCTGCGCGGGGGCAGCGGCGTCCTGGAAGAATCCGAGGAACGCGAGCAGCGGCGTCGAACTCGTCATGCGCAACGATCTCCTGGGTGGTGCCGGTCGTGTGAGGGGGGAAGCGGGAGTCTACTTCTCCGCGTATTCGTAATACTCGATGCCGAGATGCGTGATCTGCTCCTCGCCCATCAACCAGCGCAGCGTGTTCTTCAGCTTCGTCTGCTGGATGAAGAGATCGTGCTCGGCGTAGAGGCCTTGGGCAAACTGCGGGCTCTTGAAATAGAACGACAGCCACTCCTGGATGCCTGACAGCCCGGCCCGCCCGGCGAGATCGAAGAACAGCGCGAGGTCGAGCACGATCGGCGCGGCGAGAATGGAGTCGCGGCAGAGGAAATCGACTTTGATCTGCATCGGATAGCCGAGCCATCCGAAGATGTCGATGTTGTCCCACCCTTCCTTATTATCACCGCGGGGTGGGTAGTAATTGATCCGCACCTTGTGATAGACCTTGCCGTACAGCTCGGGATACAGGTCGGGCTGGAGGATGTGCTCGAGCAAGCCGAGCTTCGACTCCTCCTTGGTCTTGAACGACTCGGGGTCGTCCAGCACCTCGCCGTCGCGATTGCCGAGAATGTTGGTGGAATACCAGCCCGAGAGGCCGAGCATGCGCGCCTTGAACGCCGGGGCGAGGACGCTCTTCATCATCGTCTGACCGGTCTTGAAGTCCTTGCCGCCGATCGGTACGTGGTGCTCTTCGGCCAGCTTCTCCATCACCGGCAGGTCCACCGTCAGGTTGGGCGCGCCGTTCGCAAACGGCACGTGCTCCATCAGCGCGGCGTACGCGTAGAGCATCGACGGGGCAATCGACTGGTCGTTCTGTTCCATCGCCTGCTCGAACGCGGCCAGCGTCTGATGCGCGGGTCCGGGCGTGAGGAATACTTCCGTCGACGCGCACCACACGATGACAATGCGATCGAGCTTCGCGCTCTGCTTGAAGTTGCGCATGTCCTCACGCAGCTGTTCGGCCAGCTCCCGTTTGTTCTTGCCGCGCTTGACGTTCGTCCCCTGCAGCCGCTTGACGTAGTACTGGTCGAAGACGGCCGGCATCGGCTTGATGTTCTGCAGGAAGTCCTTGATCGGCTCGAGGTGCTCGTGCCGGTCGAGGACGCCGGCCTTCACGGCGGCGGTGAACGCGTCGTCGGGAATCGGGTCCCACGCCGCGAACACGAGATCCTTCAGATCGGCGAGCGGGACGAACTCGTTGATCTTCGGCGTGCGTTTGTCGGTGCGCTTGCCGAGCCGGATCGTCGCCATCTGGCTGAGCGAACCGATCGGGAGCGCGCGGCCGCGCCGCACATTCTCGACGCCGGCGATGAACGTCGTGGATACGGCGCCCAGGCCCACCAGCATCACGCCCAATTTTCCCGTGGCGGGCGCGATTTCGCGGGCGTGCGGCCGCCATGCCAGGCAACGTCTCACGTTTAGGAATCGGCGACGGTGGCGGCGCGCCCCGCGCCACGCGCGCGACGTGCGCCACCCGTTGGATCACCGTGATCGCGGAGACGAACGCGAGCACCGCCACAATCCAGAACAGCACGACACCGGGGCGCCCCGGTCCGGCGCCCAACACCACTGCCGGTACGCCGAGCAACAGAATGCGCTCGGCGCGCGGGGCAATGCCGACCTTGTTCTCGACGCCGAGTGCCTCGGCCCGCGCCCGCGTGTACGATACCAGGAGCGAGGCGACGAGCGCGACCAGCCCGACTGCGAGGGCCCGCGGCTTCATGTCGGCCGGCAACGGGCCGTTAGAAAAATAGAAGATCAGCCCCGCAAAAACCGCCGCTTCACCGACCCGGTCGAGCGTCGAGTCGTAAAACGCGCCGAACGCCGTGATCTTGCCGCCCTGGCGCGCCACCTGTCCGTCGAGCAGGTCGAGTATCCCACTGATCAGCAGCAACGATCCGCCGAGCCGGACGGCGCCGGTCCCGAACGCCACGCCGGAACCGACCACCACCAAGGTTCCCACGGTGGTAATCGTGTTCGGGTGCACGCCGCTCGTGATCAGCAGACGCGCCAGCGGTCCGAGCAACCTGACAAAGCCGTCTTTAACGCGCTGGGGAATGACATTCATGCCGGGGGGAAGCTAATCGCCGGAGAGATTGACGGTAGGTCCAAAACTCCTAGTGGACCAAAGGGTTGGCTCGTAGCTTTGGGAAGCCGTCATGAACGTCTCACCAGGAGCCTCCATGACTCACCTGCTCTTCGTCCTTGCCCTCGCCGTGCAGCAGCCGACTTCTCCCAGCGCCCCTGCGGACGACCCGTTCGTCTGGCTCGAGGACGTCGAAAGTGCGCCTTCCATGGAGTGGGTGAATGCCAAGAACGCGGCAACGCTTGCCGTCCTCGGCCAGGGACCGCTCTATCAAACGCTCTACGATCGGTTCAAGCAAATCCTCGATTCCAAGGACAAAATTGCCTACCCCGGCATCCTCGGGAATTCGCTTTACAACTTCTGGCAGGACGCCGATCACGAGCGCGGCATTTGGCGCCGGATCACCTGGGCGAGCTACGCCAGCGCGAATCCGGCGTGGGAGACGGTGATCGACCTGGATTCATTGAGCAAGGCTGAAGGAGTCACCTGGTCGTGGAGTGGAGCCAATTGCTTGGAGCCCGAATACCGGCGCTGCATCGTCGCCCTGTCGCGCGGCGGGTCGGACGCGACGGAACGGCGTGAGTTTGACTTGACGACCAGGCAGTTCGTCGCCGGGGGATTCACGATCCCCGAGGCAAAGACGAGCACCACCTGGGTCGATGACAACACCCTCCTCGTGGGCACGAATTTCGGACCTGGCAGCATGACGACCTCCGGCTATGCCCGCATCATCAAGCTCTGGCGGCGCGGCACTCCGTTGTCGACTGCAACGACGGTATACGAAGCGCCCGCCGACCATGTGAGCGCGGGGTCATTCAGCACGAATGACGGCGCGCGGCGCTACCTCATGATCACGGACGGGACGGACTTCTACCACCGGGCGCAGTACCTGTACGACCAGGGGAAAGTCGTCAAGATCGACACGCCCGCAGACGCCGACATCCGTCTCGTGCAAGGCCAGCTCGTGGTGTACGTGCGCGATCCGTGGACCGTCAGCGGCAAGACCTGGCCGACCGGTTCGCTCATTGCGATGTCGGTCGACGATTTTCGCGCCGGCAAGCGCGCCTTTCAGCTCGTGACGCAGGCCGGTCCGCGTGAGACCATCAATAGCGTGGCGGCCACACGTGACTACCTGCTGCTCAACATCCTGAACAACGTGCGGGGCGAGCTGCGACGCTACCATTATCAGGGCGGGCGCTGGACCTTCGACAAAGTGCCGGCACCCGATCTTGGCACCGTCGGCGTGGTTGCCACATCCGCGTACTCGAACCGGTACTTCTTTACCTTCACCAATTTCATCCAGCCGACAACGTTATTCGCGACGGCGGAGAACGGCAGCGTCGCGGAAGTCAAACGCCTCCCGGCGATGTTCGACGCGGCGGGGCTGGTCGTCGATCAGGAGGAAGCGACGTCGGCGGACGGCACCAAGATCCCGTTCTTCGTCGTACATCGCCGCGACATGAAGCGGGACGGCAACAATCCCACCCTGCTTGGCGCCTACGGCGGATTCGAGATCGCCAGCACGCCGTCCTACAGCACGCACACCGGCGCAGGATGGCTCGAGCGCGGCGGCGTCTTCGTGCTCGCCAATATTCGCGGCGGCGGCGAGTTCGGCCCGCAATGGCATCGTGCCGGACTGAAAGAGCACCGGCAACGGATCTACGACGATTTCGCGGCGGTGTCGCAGCAGCTGATCCGGGACAGCATCACCAGCCCGCAGCACCTCGGAATCCGCGGCGGATCGAACGGCGGGCTGTTGATGGGCGTCGCGCTCACCCAGCACCCGGACCTGTACAACGCCGTGCTGATTCAGAACCCGCTGCTCGACATGAAGCGCTACAATCACTTGCTGGCAGGCGCGAGCTGGATGGCCGAGTACGGCGATCCCGACAAGCCTGACGAGTGGGCCTACATCTCGCGCTATTCACCCTATCAGAACCTGAAGCCCGGCACGAAGTACCCGACGGTGATGTTCACCACCACGACGCGCGACGACCGCGTGCATCCGGGCCACGCACGCAAGATGGCCGCCAAGATGGAGTCGATGGGGATTCCGTTCTTCTACTTCGAAAACACGGAAGGGGGACACGGCGCCGGGGTCACGAACGCCCAGGTCGCCAAGGAACTGGCGCTGACCTATGCCTATCTGTGGCGGCAAATCGGCGTGGAGCCGAGAGCTACACCGTAGGCAGAACTACCTCGGCTGGATCGGTCCAGTCACGTCGACCACGACGCGATACCCTTCGAGACGCGAAGGAATGCGGCTGTTTGTTCGAGAGCTGGAGTCGGCGACCAGGACCTTGATACAGCGCTCGCCGTCGCACAAACCCACCGCCGTCCCCACGACGCCGGGCAGCTTCATGAGGGAATCGGTGTGCGCGGCGAGAACGTCATCGATGCTCTTCGTGGTCACCGGGGCTCCCCCGGGCTGCGCGCGGGAGCATGCCAATGCTCCCGCGAGCAGCACCAGAGTCGTCAGGGGTGCGTGCCGCACTAGCGCTTCACGGTAATCGAGAAACCGTTGCTACTCCCATCCGGATCATGATTGGCGGATGACTTGTACGTATAGCCGGCGAGCGTCATGCCCGTCACCGCGAACGAGACGGCCTTCGTCGAGTTCGGGATGGACGCCAGGACGACACTGCAAACCCCATTGCCGCCCGCCGTCGTCGTGCACGCCGCGTTGGGGCCGGTTCCGTTCCAGGTGCCCTGCACGGTGGCACCGGTCACCAGATTGTGCCGCCAGTCGTGCACCGTGATCTGCACCGTGGCGGTCCACGTGTTGCCGTTGCTCGTGGCCACACCGTTGAGATTACCCACGTGAAGACTCGGCGCGGTCACATTGATCGCGATCGACTGCGCGTTGTTGCTCGGGTTGTTGTCGGCCAGCTTCTGGGTCGCGGTGAGGATGTGGCCGGCGATCGCCACTGCCCCCGTGGCCCAGTTGAAGGTGCGGGTCGCACTCGCGCCAGTGGCAAGCCCGGTGATCGTCTGCGTCCCGATCACGGCATTACCGGCGGTCGCATCGGTCAGCACCACGTCAAAGCTGCTCGTGACATCCGATCCGCCGACATTCTGGACCGTGACGACCACCGCCGCCGTGTCGCCTTGCGTGACCTGGGAGGGCGCCGTGATACTGGCGAGCGCCAGATCCGCCGGCGTCGGTGTCACCGAGACCGTCACTGAACTCTGGTTGTTTGCGGCGTTATCGTCGCTCAGACTCTGACTCGCGACCAGGGTATGCCCGCCGAGCGCCGCACCCGCCGTCGTCCAATTGAATGAGCGTGTCGCGCTCGCGCCGATGGCGAGGCCGGTGACGGTCTGCGTCCCGATCGTCACCCCGGCCGTGGCGTCGGTCAGGACGATATTGAATGTCGTACTGACATCCTGCCCCCCGACGTTCTGGACCGTCACCCCAATCGTTGCCGTATTACCCTGCGTCACCGAGCTCGGCGCGCTGATGCTGGTGACCGCAACGTCCGTCACCGGCGCGTTCACGCCGACGCTCGCCGCGCCGCGGTTGTTGGCGGCGTTGGCGTCGCTCAGGGTGTGTGTCGCGACGAGGGTGTGACTACCCACCGCGGCACCGGTTGTATTCCATGAGAACGTGCGCGTCGCAGATGCGCCGACGGCAAGTCCGGTGACCGTCTGCGTGCCGATCGTGACGCCCGACGCCGAGTCGGTCAGGACGACATCAAAGCTGCCGCTGACATTCAGGCCACCGACGTTTTGCACCGTAACCCCGATGGATGCGGTGCTCCCCTGCGTCACCGCACTCGGCGCGACCACGCTCGTCACCGCGACGTCGGTCACGGGCGGAGGCTGCACGATGACGCCGATCCCCACGGTGTTGTTCGACGTGTTGGCGTCCGCCAGGTTCACCGTCGCGAACAGCGTATGCCCGGTGACCGCCGCGCCGGCCGTGTTCCAATTGATCGTGCGCGTCGTGGTCACGCCGACGGCGAGCCCGGCGATCGTCTGCCTCCCTAGCTCCGGGCCGCCGAACCCATCGTTGAGAACGACATCGAAATTCGATGTGACGTCCTGACTGCCGAGGTTCTGTACCGTGACCACGACGTGCGCCGTGTCCCCCTGCGTCACGCGCGCCGGCGCCGTGATGCCGGTGATGCCCACATCAGTCCCCGGCGGGGGCGGTGGCGGGGGCGGTGGCGGCGGGGGTCCAGACGGACTCGTCACGTTGATCGCGATCCCAATGGTGTTGTTCGCCGAATTGTCGTCGGCGAGCTGCGACGTCGCGAACAGCGTATGCCCGGTGATCGCGAAGCCAGTGGTATTCCACGGAATATCGACTGTGATCGACGCGCCGACGGGGAGACCGTTCACCGTCCCCGTGCCGGCTGTCGGCCCTGCCCAACCGTCCGTCAACAGAACCGTGAAGGTGCCAACATCCACCTCGCCCACATTCTGCACCGTGATCAGGACGTGTGCCGTATCTCCCTGGGCGACCGAGCGCGGACCGGTGGCATTCGTCAACGCGATATCGGTTGGCTTGGGAGTCACGGTGACGAGTTCGGACCGCCGGTTGTTGGCGCCGTTGTCGTCGGCGAGCGACTGCGTCGCGACGAGCGTATGCCCGCCCAGCGCCGCGCCCGTGGTATTCCACGGGAACACGAGCGTCGTGCTACTCCCGGCCGCGAGGCCCGGGATGGTTTGCGTGCCGAGCGTACCGCCGGCCGTCGAGTCCTGAAGCGTGACGATGATGTCACTCGTCACGTTCTGATTACCGACATTGGTCACCTTCACGCCGATGTTAGCGCCGTGACCTACGATCACCGAGGTCGGTCCACTGAAGCTCGTCACCGCGATGTCCGTCACGGGAGCGTTGACGGGAATCGTCACCGACCGTTGGTCGTTCGTCGCCCGGTCGTCGGCGAGCGTTTGACGCGCCACGAGCGCGTGATCGCCGGTGGCACTTGGCGTCCACGCGAACGTCAACGCGGTCGAGACGCCCGCGCCGAGGCCGGCAACGGTCTGCGTCCCGGCCGTGACGTGCTCGGTCGTGTCCTGCAGCACGACATCGAAGCTCGACACGGCCTGGTTGCCGACGTTCTTGACCGTCACGGTAATCGTGGAGGCGCTGCCCTGCACCGCGGCCGTCGGTCCACTGACGCTCGTCACGGCCAGGTCGGTGAAGGGACCCGGCGGCGCCGGATCGAAGCCGTCGATCGTGACGCCGAAACGCTGGAGCACGAGATCGATTCGATTGGCGATCGTCACCGACGAGCTGCCCGCGAACAGCAGGGCCACGGGATTCAGGTTCGCGTCATCGGTCACGATGAGCGATCCCGAGTCGCCGCCGCCGCTGAACGTTCCCGGCGAGATAATCAGCTGGTCTACGTAGCGGGCGGTCTTGGTGCAGGTGAACCCCGAGACGGCGTAGCAAATCGTCACTGTCGCATTGACGCCGGTGATCTGGCCGTGCGTCAGTTTCGTCGTGCGGCCGTACTTCTGCACGTTGAGACCGAGCAGCCCGTCACGGTTGTCGAACAGGCCGTCGCCGTTGGCATCGCCGTAAATCGTCGAGTTCGGCATGCTGTAGCCGTCATCTGCGGGCGTGGCGTTGTCGAGCACGGTGGGGTTCGAGAGGGCGATCGCGGCGTCGATGGTATTGCTGCCGTTGGCCGCAAACGAAATCACCTGAAAGTCGCTCAGCGTCGCGATCTGATCGGCGGCCGTACCGCCGTCGAACGGACCAGGCTGGTACTCGGGGTCGCCGATACTCGCGCCATTCGAGTTCGCCAACACGTGATTGTTGGACAGGATGTACACGTTCCCGAGCGCATCACGCACGCGCGCGCCAATCGTGCCGGCGGTGATCGCCGGGTGCCCGACCGAGAAGCCCATGGGGGCGGGCCGCTTGCGCTGCGTCGGATCGCTGAACGCCATCAAGCGGCCGCTGACCCGCACGGCGACCGGCACGCCATCGAGCGCTTGCGGCAACCCGGCGAGACCCGCGCGCTCTGTCAGGATCAGGACGCCGGCGCTGCCGTCCGGCATGGACGTGACCGCGGTGCCGACGACGCCGGGCATATCGAGCAGCGCAGGCGTGTGACGCCGCACCGCGGCGATCGCGCTGAGCATGCCGACGACGGTGCGGGCGGCGTTGGGGGGCGCAACTGCGGGACCGGTGGACGAACCCGGCCCGGTGTCGGAGCATGCGTACCACACCGCGGAAGCGGCAACCAGCACGACTACTGCAGCGGCGCGAATCAGCTTGCGGCCGATCATAGCAACCCCCCGTGAACCTGGCGTACGGGCGCGGGGGACGATTATGGGGCCGCCGGACCCACTCGGCTAGTACTCCGGCACAAGGTACTTGGCGCGCACTGTGCGAAACCGCGCCAGCTCCTGGTCCCACATCGCCCAGATCTCGCGAACCGGTCGCGCCGCCTGTACGGCGCCTCGCAACTCGGGTCCCGTCGCCAGGCGATCAAAGCTCGCGTCACGAAACTGGAATTCGGTGGGATGGGTCACACGAATCGCGGCCAGCAGGGCGACCGCGAGTCGCGTGGGGTCGTACGCGTAACGATCGCGCACGCGCAGCCGCACCCCGCGCAGCGCCACGCCGGCGTACTTGCCGTCGGTCGGCGCGACGGGCGTGAACGTCGTGGCCTGGACGTCGACGCCGCGCAGCGCGGTGGTGTCGAGGCGCGCAATCACCCGTTCCGGATCCAGCCACGGCGCGCCGAGCACCTGAAACGCCGTCGTCGTGCCGCGGCCGACGGACACGTTCGTCCCCTCGAACAAGCAGGTGCCGGCATAATGCAGGGCACTTTCGAGGTCCGGCATGTTCGGCGACGGCTTCACCCACGGCAGTCCGGTCTCGTCGTACAGCATGGTGCGATGCCACCCCGCCGCCGGCACGACGACGAGGTTGGCGTGCAACGCCATCACATCATTGGCCAATCGCGCCAATTCGCCGAGCGTCATGCCATAGCGCATGGCGACGGGCATGAAGCCGGAGAACGCCGAATCGGGATCGCCCATGCGCGCGCGCACATTGCCCTGCACCAGGCCGCCGCCGACGGGATCGGGCCGGTCGAGGATGACCACCTGCGTTCCGGTACGCGACGCGGTGCGCATCAGCTGCACGACGGTGGCGATGTACGTGTAGTAGCGGGCCCCGATGTCCTGCAGGTCGACGAGCAGGACGTCGACCGAATCGAGCGCCGCCGCCGCCGCGCTCCGCGATCCGCCATAAAGACTGTAGATTGGAAGCCCGGTCGCCGAATCTCGGCTGTCGGGCAGGCCCGAGCGATCTTCGCGGCCGAGAAATCCGTGTTCGGGACTGAATAAAGCCGTGAGGCGTGCGTCGGGTCTCGTGCGCAGCAGATCGACATCACGGCGGCCGAGGTGATCGACGCCGGTGTTGTTTGTGAGGAGACCGAGCCGCTTGCCGGCAATCAGGTGTGCCGAATCCGACAGCAGGACTTCGATGCCCGGGCGGACCTGGGCGGCGACGAGTGACGGGACGCGTGTTCCGCTGGAACAGCCAATCCCCAACACAACCCAAAAGAGACGATGCGCGCGCATAGACTCCTGATCGTTTTGGTACTGGCCGCGTGCGGTGGCCGCACGATCACCGCTCCCCGCCTCCCGCAGCCTGTCGCCATCGACGCCGTGCTCGCCAAGCTCACGATGCGCCAGAAGGTGGCGCAGCTGGTTGTGCCATGGCTGGGCGGAAACTACATGGCGCTCGACGATTCCGCCTTCCAGATCGCGACGCGTTGGGTCGATACGCTCGAGGTCGGCGGCATCATCATCTCCGTCGGCTCGCCGTACGACATCGCTGCCAAGCTCAACACGCTGCAGCGCCGCTCCAAGCTGCCCCTGCTCGTTTCCGCCGATCTCGAATGGGGCGCGGCGATGCGTGTCGTCGGCGCAACCGCGTTCCCCTACATCATGGCGGCCGGCGCCACGGGCAACGAGCACGACGCCTACACGATCGGCCGCGTCGCGGCGCTCGAGGGCCGGGCCGTGGGCATCCACGTGAATTTTGCGCCCGACGCCGACGTCAACAACAACCCGCTGAACCCCATCATCAATACCCGATCCTTTGGCGAGGACCCGCACGCCGTCGCGCGTCTCGTGCGTGCGTACGTGCACGGGCTGCAGGACAATGGAATGCTGGCGACGCTGAAGCACTTCCCCGGTCACGGCGACACCGACGCCGATTCGCATCTCGGGCTGCCGACGATCCGGGTGGATTACCAGCGCCTGGACTCCGTCGAGCTCGTGCCGTTCCGCGCCGGGATCGAGGCCGGCGCGCAGGTGGTGATGAGCGCGCACATCGCCTTCCCGGCGTTCACGGGAGACGCGCCCGCGACGCTGTCAGCGGCGATGCTCACGGGTGTGCTGCGCGACTCGCTCAAATTCAAGGGCCTGGTCGTGACCGACGCGCTGCAGATGGGCGCGATCGTCGCCAAGTACGGCGCGGGCGAGGCGGCGGTCCGCGGATGCTGGTGGCGCTCCAGACGGGCCGCCTCACGACGGCACGGCTCGACGCGTCGGTGCGCCGGGTGCTGGAGATCAAGCGGCAGCTCGGCCTCTTCGGGCAGCGCACCGTGCCGCTCGATTCGATCGCACGAGTCGTTGGTTCCAAGACGTTCCAGGATGCCGCGGACGACATCGCGCAGCGCTCGCTCACGCTGGTGCGCGACACCACGGGCATCGTCGCTCGGCTGCGCGGCGCACGCAGCCGGATGGCCATCATCGCGTACGGGGACGAGCTGAACAGCTACGTGGCGCAGCGCATGCTCGAGCTGATGCGCGCGGGTGGCGATACGGTCGGCTTCTTCCGACTGTGGCCGATGTCGGGAACGGCGTCTTACGATTCGGCGCGCGTCGTCATCGGGCGAGCACCCACGGTGATCTTCGCGATGAACGTCCGACCGATCGCGGCGAAGGGGAGCATCGCGCTGCCCGATTCCCTCGCGCGGCTGATCACCATGACCGACTCCGTAAAACCAACCGTGCTGGTCTCGCTCGGCAGCCCGTATCTCCTGAACCAGACGCCGACGGTGAAGTCGTACCTGATCGCGTGGAGCGGCGTCCGCCCCGCCGAGCGCGCCGCGGCGCGCGCGCTGCTCGGCTGGTCGCCGATTCGGGGCAAGCTGCCGATTCGGATTCCGCCCGCGTATCTGATCGGTGCGGGACTGACCGTTTCTGACTCCACGCTGCCGCCGGTGAAGCCGCCGGCGCACGTCATCATTCCGTGATGCGTCGGTTCGCAAGCGTCAGTGGCGCACTGCTGGTGCTGGCGTGCGCACATGCGCCATCGGTTCCGCCGATCACGATCCAGCCGCAGTCGTACGGCCGGTTTCAGCCAGTCGTCGACTATCTGCAATCGCAGGTGGATAGCGCGTTCCCGGGCGCGACACTCGCGGTCGGCTATCGAGATAGTGTCGTCCTCCTGGCGGCGGTGGGTCATTACGGAGCGGATGACAAGCGGCCGGTGACGACCGAGACGATCTACGATCTCGCGTCGCTGACGAAGGTCATCGCGCTGACGACCGAATGTATTCTCCTCGTGGATCGAGGGAAGCTCGACCTCGACGCGCCGGTGCAGCGCTACCTGCCCGAGTTCCGCGGTCCCATGAAGGACCAGGTGACGATCCGGTACCTGCTCACGCACTCGGCGGGACTCGTAGCGGACTTGCCGCTGTGGGACTCGACGCGGACGCGCGAGGCGGCGCTCGCGATGGTGGACACCGCGCCCCTCGTGTCGCCGCCTGGCACGCGGTTCGTCTATTCGGATTTGAGCGCGATCGTCCTGATGCAGGTGGTCGAGCGCATCACCGGCCGGCCGTTTGACCAGCTCCTCGCGGACGACGTCTTCACACCCCTCGGGATGACGGCGACGGGCTTCGCACCGCCCAAGACCTCGCGCGACCGCATCGCGCCCACCGAGATGGACACCTTCTTCCGCCATCGCCTGCTGATCGGTGAAGTGCACGACGAGAGCGCGGCGCGCCTGGGCGGCGTGTCGGGGAATGCGGGGCTGTTCAGCGCGGCACCCGACTTAGCGAGGTTCGCGCGCTGGCTTTTGAAGATGCGACGCACGGACTCGCTTCACGTGCGGGAATTCACGCAGCGCCAGAACATCCCACCCGGCTCCTCGCGCGCCCTCGGCTGGGACACGCCGTCGGAAAATTCGAGTGCCGGAACGAAAATGGGGCCCAACGCATTCGGACACACCGGCTTCACCGGCACGTCCATCTGGATGGACCCCGACCGCGACCTCTTCATTATTCTGCTCACCAACCGCGTCAACCCCACGCGCGCCAACACCAAGATCTTTCAGGTACGACGGCGCGTCGCCGACCTCGTCAACGACATCCTTACTCTACCACAGTAGCCCAGCCGCGCCGCGACAAGTCGCGGTAGATCACGAAGCCGCCGGCGAGACCCAAAGCGAGCAGCACCAGGCCGGTGCCGGTCTCATGGAGCAGCAGCTTTCCGACGCCGAACAACACGCCGTAGATCAGCACGCATCCCGCGATCCAGTCGAGCAGGTTCGACAAGCCACTGCTCGTGACCTTCACCTCAGGGGCAAGGGCGGCAATCGGCGCCCATCCAGTGCGCGAGGGCCGTGTGCGACGGTAGAAGGCCGTCAGGGTAATGATCATGATCCAGGCGAACTGTTTCGGCTGGTCGGTGTTGAGGCCGAACCCAAGCTGCAGCAGGACAGACACCGCAAAGGCGGCTATCATTGCGGAGACTTCGCTCCACGCATTGATGCGCCACCAATACCAGCGGAGCAACAGCACCGCCCCGGTGCCGGCTCCGGTCACGATCAGGATCTTCCACGCGCCGCCGATGGATCCCATGTAAAACGTCACGACCGCCGATACCACGGTGAGGAGCAAGGTCGCAAGCTTCGACGCGGTTACGTAGTACCGCTCGTCCGCGTCACGCCGCACGAACCGGCGCCAGAAGTCGTTGACGAGATAGCTCGCGCCCCAGTTGAGCTGCGTGGCGATCGTAGACATGTATGCCGCTGCGAACGCCGCGACCATGAGCCCGCGCAGCGCCGCGGGCAGGTGGTCGATCATGACCCGGATGTAGCCAGTCTCCGGATCGGCGAGGCCGGGATAGAGGATCAGCGACGCCATGGCGACCAGGATCCAGGGCCAGGGCCGGATCGCGTAGTGTGCGATGTTGAACCAGAGCGTCGCGAGCAGTGAATGGCGCTCGTCTTTGGCGCTGAACATGCGCTGCGCGACGTACCCCCCACCCCCCGGCTCTGCGCCGGGATACCACGTGGCCCACCAATTGAGTGAGATGTAGACGAGGAACGTGATCATCGGCATCCACGCCGAATTCATGTCGGGGATGAAGTTCAAGACGTCGCTGCGGCCGCCGGCAATGAGCTTCGTCTTCATCGCTTCCATTCCACCCACCGCCCGCACGGCAAACACGGCCAGGATGATCACCATGCTCATCTTGACCACGAACTGGAACACGTCCGTGACCAGCACGCCCCACAGCCCCGACAGCGTCGAGATCGCCGACGTGAGGAAAATCATCCCGAGCACGATCACGAGCGCTTCGATCTTCCCGATCCCGAAGATCAGCTGCAGGATCTTCACCATGGCCAGGTTGACCCAGCCGAGGATGATGCAATTGATCAGGATGCCGAGATACAGCGCGCGGAACCCGCGCAAGAACGCGGCCGGTTTACCGGCGTAGCGGATCTCGGCGAACTCGACGTCCGTCATGACACCGGCGCGGCGCCAGAGCCGTGCGTAGAAGAACACCGTCAGCATGCCGCTCGCCACGAAGCACCACCACAACCAGTTGCCGGCGATCCCGTTGCGCGCCACGAAGCCCGTCACGACGAGCGGCGTGTCGGCGGCGAACGTGGTCGCGACCATTGACGTCCCGGCCAGCCACCACGGGACGTTGCGTCCGGAGAGGAAGAACTCCGCCGTGCTCTTGCCGGCGCGGGCTTTGTAGTAGAACCCGATCCCGATGTTGAACGCGAAGTACAGTCCGATGATCAGCCAGTCGATGATTGTCAGTCGCATGGGCCTCCAATTGGGGGCGCGAT
>WNFK01249348.1_pt3 | contig 69095 bp, 63 predicted proteins | sample 5400281 | NCBI WGS metagenome assembly WNFK01 (sample SAMN13153350, study PRJNA577476) | soil metagenome | isolation source: 20 cm soil on Douglas fir-dominated hillslope | place: USA:California | collected 2013-09-17
TTGCTGCGCTGGCCCCAGACGATGTTGCGCTGCAATTGATTGAGGAGCGAGTCCGAGGTGACAAAGCTTCCGGTCTGACCGAGGTCGGAGGAGACGGCGATGCCCGTGATGGTCGTCGAGTCCGCGTGACTGGGAAGTCCTGCCACGGCTACGTATCGAAAGCCGTGGAATGTGAAATGCGGCTCGTACACCTCCGGAGATTTCCCGCTCAGTGTGTACCGGTCTGTCTGCGCGGCGGCGCGCAGATTCGCAGTGTAAAGGTTGCCGTCCTTGTCGAGCACTTCGCCGAACCGCATGGTGACCGTCGTCCCTGCCGGCCCGGTGACCGTGAGACGCGCCCAGCCCGTGAAATTCTGGCCGAGATCGAACAGCGTTTCACCCGATGGTGCGAGCCGGATCGAGACGGGGCGCAGCTCGCGGACACGACGCACCGGGGGCGACATCGCTGCGACGAGCGCCGGCTGCGTGGACGCCGGTTCGAGCACGGCCACCGCGGTCCACGCGCGGTCGTTGAAGGGCGCGCTTGCCCATCCGCTGAGCTCCCACCGCGCGTCATACGTTTCGCCGCCGTAGATGTCCGAGGCGAGCACCGGACCCGCCGTGGTCTTCCATCCGGTATCCGACACGACGCGCTCGGTGCGTCCGCTCTCATAGCGAATCTCGAGCTGGGCACGTATCCCGAGCCGCCGGCCATAGAGATTACGCTGGCGGAAAAACCCGAGATTGCCTCGGTACCAGCCATCGCCGAGAATCGCGCCGATGACGTTTGCGCCCTGCCGCAGCAGCGCGGTGACGTCGTAGGTCTGGTACTGGAGCCGGCGGCGGTAGGACGTCCAGCCGGGTGTGAAGAGCTGGTCACCGACGCGCTGGCCGTTGAGAAAGATCTCATTGAGGCCCAGGCTGGTGACGTAGAGGCGCGCCGAGCGTACGGCGTCGCCGACGCGAAACGCACGCCGCAGGAACGGCGATGGAGATGGAAGGCTATCGGCAGCGGTCGGGGGCGGGGTGATCCACTCCGCGGTCCAGTCGGCCGGCTGCAGTCCTGTTTCCCAAAATGCGGGCGGACTCCAGGGCGAGACGCGCCCGCTCGTATCCCATACGCGCACGCGCCAGTAGTACCGCGTGCGCGACGTCACAGGCGGACCGGCGTAGTCGACAAATACCGACGCGTCGGAGGTCACCTTTCCCGAATCCCACAGCGGGTTGGCGCCGCGAGTCAGGCTCGCCTCGCTGGTCGCGACCTGCAGCTGATACGCCGCTTGCATCGTGTTGCGCATGGTGCTGGCGATCCGCCAGCTCAGCCGCGGCTGCACGACGTCGATGCCGATGGGGTTGGTGAGGTACTCGACGCGCAAGCCGCCGACGGTGAGCTGGGCGAGTAACTGCGCCGGTGCCACAATTGCCAGTGAGAGGGCGAGCAGGATGCCGCGTACGAGTCGCGTCAGCAACCCCCACCGCCGCCAGTGTACCACGATTGCCATGCGGACGGTTTCCCTTGATAGACTGTGTAAGTGTACCACTCGTAAAAAGTGGTTCGCATGATCAATTCCGGCGAACCGGTGCCATCGATCTCCAGCGCGTCGATCAATCGCCTAGCGCGCCGGACCGGGGCGTCCACCCCGCATCCAGCAGCGCACACCGGACCAGGCGAACGCGATCGCCAGAAGCGGAAAAATGATCGCGCCGACGTACGCACCCTGACCACCGGCTCTCGTGTGGGCGAGTGCGCCCGTCACGGCGAGTAAGCGCACCGTATAAAAGATGAAGAAGGCGCTCAGCGCGAACAGCACGACGGCGAGTGTGCGCAAAGGCTAATCGTCCCTCACGTGGAGACCGGCACCGGCAGTTGCGCCCCGGGCGGCGGCATGAGTGTGCCGACGATCGCAAGCAGGAGCATCAAGCCGCCGAGCACAATAGCGACCACGTTGAGCCCGGAATAGGAGGCATTGCGCGGCGCTTCCGGGGCCACCGCCCGATTGAGCTGGTTCACGGAGCGCTGGACCACAAGGAGCGGGATAAAACTGAGCAGAGAAATGAGCCAGAGTGGATCGGGGAGGCGGTACCCGATATGGAGAATGAAGTACGCCAGCGCGAGCCCCGATCCGGACCAGGTCGCGGGAACGCCGTAGACCGCGGTGAGCTGCTGCAGCCGCGGCAAGAGACTGAATCCCCACAGCGGCGCGAAGAACGCGCGCCAGAACGGACTGAGACGCTCCTGCTCGCGCTTGCGCATGGCGTCCCAGTGCTTATACGCCCAATACACCTCGTAAAACCCGAAGGTGCAGAGTGACATGACGGCGAACTTGCCAACCGAAACCGCGAACTGCGGCGTGGTGCGGTAGGCTGTCACATCGCCGGGTTCGGCCACCGTTTTGATCGAGCTGAACGTGCCTTCCGGATCTCCGTACTGGGCCATGTTTCGCCTGCCTCCTTCCTACGTACTTGGCACAACCGGCGTGACCGGTTGAGCGACCGCGGGACATTCCCCCGCGCCACGCGGCCGCAGCTCGAGGATCTGCTGCACCTGAAATGATCGCTGCCCGCCGTAGATGCTGCCCTCGTGTCCCGGTACTCCGCGCAGCCGCACGAAGATCGGTTCGTGCACGGTCACCGTTTGCTGGTAGCGCGCGGCGAGCGTGCTGTCCGGGATAACGACGATGGTCTTGGCGTCATCACAGGGAAAGAACCATCCCTGGCCCACGCCGGTCATGTACATGCCATGAATTTCAGTGGGTTGGTGACAGGCGGCGAGAGCGGTGGAGAGCAGCAGGACTGTCGAATAGCGCTTCATAGGGGCACCTGGCCCGTGATGTGGTTGGCCGACAATACCCTACTGAATCACGATCGTTCGCCTCCACTAATATGATCGATCTTGTCGAGTATGGAGCCTGTCGCTAACGTCACCGCATCCGCTCCGAACCAGCGTTTCTCCTCCAAGCATCCCGTCCTGGTCTGTGGCTGACGGCCGTCGCGTTCTACATGCTGCCGCTCGCACAGCGAAACGTCTTCCACTCGCTCGCGTTCTGGCTCGGCGTTGTGTACGTCAGCTTTCCCATGGGCGTGCTGCTCTACGGCTGGAACGACATCGTCGACTACGAGGCCGACCGCCTGAACCCGCGCAAAGGCACATTTCTGTTTGGCGCCCGCGGCACACTCGACCAATTGCGCGGCCTGCCGCTCCGGATCGCACTGGTGCAGGTGCCCTTCGTGATCGCCTTCGTCGCTCTCGCCGGACCAAAGATGCTGTTGTGCGTCGCCGGCATGATCGCCGCCGCGGCGCTCTATAACTGGCCACGCTACGGCTGGAAGGCCCGCCCACCGCTCGAGATCCTGAACCAGGCGGGCTATCTGTTCGTCTTCCTGTTGAGCAGCTGGTTGAATGCTGTGCCGCTGCTGCCCTGGGCGTCGATGCTGTTCGGCGCATTGTTTGCGATGCACTCGGCGGTGTTTGGCGAAGTGATGGATGTGGAGCCCGACCGCGCGGCGGGCCGGCGTACCACGGCCACGGTCATCGGCCGCGTTCCAGCCAAACTGCTGATGGCGGTGCTGATGGTGGTTGAAGCGGGGCTGGTCGTGAGGCTCTTCGGCGCAAGCGCAGTGGCTGGCTTTCTCCTGGTGAGTGCTGCGTGGTTCACCCTCGATGCCACCGTGATGTGGCGGAGCCGGCCCTATAGTACTCGCGAGATGCGCGTCTTCATGCTGGGTTGGAACGCGATCGCGCTGATCAGTCTGCCGTGGATGTGGTCGCGGGCCTACTTCGTGTGAGCGTTGGCCCTCCCGTCTACGGTGCCGGGTAGTGTTGCGCCACCTCGATAAGCCCCATCAGCAGGGCCGGTGTGATTAGCGCGAGCATGACAAGCCTGGTGTGCTCATGAACGAGGCGCTTCAACCGCCGTCCTTCGAAGATCCCAGAACATCGCCACCGGCCCCACTAGCGCCAGCGCCAGAATCGGCGGCGACACGTAGAACGGCCGGAGCAAGGCCAGCTGATAGTCGCCGGCGAGACGGATCAGGGTCTCGACCAGCGCGACAACCGCGACGACGATCATCCGGCCGCGCCGAGTGCTTACGGTCGTGCGGGGATCGGTGACCATAAAGAATACGAACAGCTGATACATCGGCCCTGTGATTGGCGCGAGCTCGGCGAGCACCGGGCCCCCCACGAGAAAATGGCGGAGCACCGCGAAGACGACGAAGCAGGCAACGTAGGTCAGCGTGACGTGCAGCACCTTTGCCCGCCAGGCGATGACCAGGCCAAACGCCCAGATCACGAGGTTCGTGCCGATGTCGTTGCCCCATTGATGGCTGAGAATCGCGACCGAATCAGCCGCGATGAGCACGAGGAGCGCGATGGCGAAATTGCTGGGGTTCCACAGATGGCGGCCGCGATAGGTCAGCACGTATTTGGACGCGATCGCGAGAAAAGCGCCGAGCGCGAATGGCCACAGAATGTTCGCCTGCGGCTTGATCAGCAGTGCCAGACTGATCCCCGTGATGTACGCGCTCGACACATTGGCCAGTCGCCCCCGGAGCCACCATGACAGCAGAATCTCCGTCGCGACCGCGACGCCAAGCGTCGTCGCGAGCCGGACGTAGCCGCCGAGGATGCTGTAGCGCGCCTCGCCCACCACGAGCACCAGCGTGATGAGCATGACGATCAGGTATTTGGGATCGGTGAAGATGCGCTTCAGCGTGGAGGCTCCGTAATGACGTGCAGCTGGTCCATCGTCAGACCGTTCACCACTTGCTCAGTGCCCGACGGCCAGCGAATCATGACGCGCCCCAGGCGCTGATTCCCGAGCCCGAAGTGCAGGCGGCGATCGTTCTGGCTGCAGAATCCCGAGCCGCCGTCTACCACCTGCCGCTGCCGGCCCGGCCCGATCTCCGCGGTCACCTCGGCGCCGATCGCGCTGCGGTTGCTGCGCGTGCCGACGAGCTTGAGCTCGATCCAGTGGGTCCTCACCCCCTGGCCCCCTCTCCCTTCGGGAGAGGGGGAACGCCCCGTAAGGTCATTGCGATAGACCAGCGCCCTGCCCTTCTCATTCGCCACCACCACGTCGAGCAAACCATTGTTGAAGAGATCGGCCATCGCGACAGCCCGGCCGTCCAGCAAGTCGGTGACACCGGCTTCCTGCGCGACATCCACAAATCCCGCCTGGCCGCGATTCAGCAACACGCGCGAGCGCTCGTAGCCCGACAGGCTGGCCGTGCCGATGGGCGGCCAGTTCTTCGCGTCCTCGAAGATGTTGCCCTGCGCGCCGGCGATCTTGGACATCGCATACCAGTAGCTGCGCGTCGAGTCGGCGGAGATGAAGCCGTTCGCCACGAACAGATCGAGCAGGCCGTCGTTGTTCAGGTCGCCGAACTGCGCGCCCCACGCCCACCCCGCGTCGGCGACGACGCCGGTCGCTACCTCATTGAACTTGCCCAGCTCCTTCAGAAAGTTGAGCCGCAGGTTGTTGCCCTGAAACAGGAAGCCCTTCTCCGAGATGTTGGTGACGAAGACGTCGTGTTCGCCGCGGTTGTAGACATCGCCCACCGCGACCGCCATGCCGCTCTTCGAGTCGTCCGCGAGCCCTGAGCGCCCCAGCTCAAAGCGCTTCCCGTCGTGGTTGAGGAACAGCTCCTCCGGCCCGTAGTCGTTGGCGAGATAGAGATCGGGCCAGCCGTCGTCGTTGAAGTCGGCGGCGGCGGCCGCGAGGGTCCAGCGCGTACTACCGACGCCCAGCGAGTCGGTCACGTCCTTGAAGTGCCCGTTGCCGAGGTTCTTGAATAGCAAATTCTTGCCGCCGTTCGAGGCGAAGTCCCAGCTATGCTGCATGATGCGCGTGGTCGCGAGGTGCCAGAAGTCGATGTCGGAACGGAAGTAGCCGGTGATATAGAGATCGAGCAGGCCGTCGCGGTCGAAGTCGAACCAGACCGCGCCGTTCGAGTTCATCCAGGTACGCAGGCCCGACTGTGCCGTCACGTCCTCGAAGTGGCCGTTGCCCAGGTTGTGAAACAGTTGCGGGTAGCCCCACTTGTAGACGAGGAGGTCCTCGAAGCCGTCATTGTCGTAGTCGCCCCACACAGCGCCCATCGACACGCCCTCGCCGGCGCGGTTCAGGGCTCCGATTCCCGCCTCGGCGGCCGCGTCGCGGAACGTGCCGTCCTTCTGGTTGATGTAGAGCGCGTTGGACGCGCCAAAGCGCGACGACGTGAAGTAGAGGTCCGGCCAGCCATCGTTGTTCACGTCGGCGACCGATACGCACGCGCCGAGTGCGGCGATGTGAGCGGCGATGTGCGCGACCTTGGGATCGAGCGTCGGCGACTGATGCACGAAGTCGATCCCGCTCGCGTGCGCGACTTCGCTCAGGTGGATGGTTTCACTCGCGCTCGCTCCGCCACCCGCCGTGCGGACGTTGAGGACGATCACGGCAGCGATCGCCGCCACGAACGCGGCCATCACAATGAAACGACGCCACGAAAACATGGCCTGAACGATATCCGGCTTCGTCAGTGCGCGTTAGCTTCCGTCTCCATGCTTCGCGCGCCTCTCGCTTCGCTCGGTCTGCTACTACTGCTCGCCTGCGCGAAGGGCGAGCAACCGACGGTCTTCACGCTGCGCTCCCCCCGCCAGACCGGCGTGACGTTCGAGAACACGATCACGACGAACGACACCTTCAACGTGCAGAAGGACGTGTACATCTATAACGGCGCCGGCGTGGCCGTCGGGGACATCGACAATGACGGCCTCCCCGACCTGTTCTTCAGCGGCAACATGGTGTCCAGCCGGTTGTACCGGAACAAAGGCAACATGCAGTTCGAAGACATCACCGAACGCGCCGGGGTCCACACCAACCGGTGGTGTACGGGCGCGACGATGGTGGACATCAACGACGACGGCTACCTCGACATCTACGTGTCGGTGTCCGCGCCGGGCGGCGGCGGCAAGGGCGCCGACCGGGCCAATCTTCTCTTCATCAACAACGGCAACGGCACGTTCACGGAGGCGGCTCGAGCGTACGGCATTGCGGACACGTCGTACACCACGCATGCGGTCTTTCTCGACTACAACCACGACGGCTTCCTCGACCTCTTCCTGCTGAATAACTCGCCCCGGGACTTTGCGCGCGGCGCCGCCGACGAGCACCCCCTCGGCCTGCGCAGTCAGAGCTCCGAAGGCTGGAACACGCTGTACCGCAATAACGGCGACGGCAGCCTTACCGACGTGTCGCAACAAGCCGGCATCTTGCGCCAGATCGGGTACGGACTGGGGGTTGTCGTCGCCGACGTGAACCGCGATGGCCGGCCCGACATCTATGTCTCCAACGATGTCTCTCCCAACGACGCCCTCTACGTCAACAACGGGGACGGCACCTTCACCGACAAGGCGGCGGCCTGGCTGAGACACACCAGCATCGCCGGGATGGGCGTGGATATCGCGGACTTCAACAACGACGGCTGGCCCGACATCGTGCAGATGGACATGCTCCCCGCCGCAGCCGAGCAGCGCAAGCGCATGAGCGGGTACCTCTCGTACGCCCGCCGCAGCGACCAGCGCCGCCGCGGTTTTCGTGACGACTACGACGCCAACGCGCTGCAGTTGAGCAACGGCGGCGTCTTCAGCGAAATCGCGAATCTGGCGGGCACCGCGGCGACCGACTGGAGCTGGAGCGCCTTATTCGCCGATTTCGACAACGACGGGCGCAAAGACATCTTCGTGACGAGCGGATACCCCAAAGCACCGAACGATCTCGATTATCAGGCCGCCGTGTCCGCGGCGCACCGCAACAGCAACGAGGCGGCTGCGCGCGACCAGCTGCGGGAGCTGCGCAGTTATCGCGTGCCCAATCACCTGTTTCGCAACAACGGCGATCTGACGTTCAGCGATATGAGCAAGCAATGGGGCATGACGCAGCCAGGCTACTCCTACGGGGCAGCGTACGTCGATCTGAACAACGACGGGAAGCTCGATCTCGTCGTCAACAACATCGATGCGCCCGCGTCGATCTACGAGAACGTCCAGCGTGACACTGCAGCGCACTATCTCACCGTGGTGCTCGAGGGCGCGCCGCCGAACCGCCGCGGGCTCGGCACGAGCCTCGTGCTGACGGCTGACGGCAGACGGCAATATTTGTATCACTCGCCCTACCGCGGCTTCATGTCGACGATGGACGACCGCGAGCACTTTGGTCTCGGCGGCTCGAGGCGGGTGGACAGCCTCGTGGTGAATTGGCCGGATGGACGCACGCAGGTGTTGACGAATCTGGACGTTGATCGACTGCTTACCGTCCGTCAGTCCGACGCCTCTGCCGCCCCTCGCCGCCCTGCGCCGCCCTTCGCCGCCCTTCTGTTCCAGCCCACCGTCGCCCCACGCTACCCGCCTCACCGGATTACGAGGTCCAACCCCTCCTGCCCTACGAGCCTTCTCGCCAGGGGCCGCCGATTGCGGTCGCGGACGTCAATGGCGACGGGCTCGACGACGTCTTTGTCGGCGGGGGGGGGGCCGGCGTGCCGGGCAAGCTCTTTCTACAGAGGAAAGACGGCAGCTTCGTCGAGTCGGCGGTAAGTCAGCCGTGGGCGGCGGACCGCGCGTACGAGGACTGGGGCGCGCTGTTCTTCGACGCGAATGGCGACGGCCGGCCCGATCTCTACGTGGCCAGCTGCGGGTATCAGCACACCCCGGTGTCGCGGCTGCTGCAGGACCGGCTCTACATCAATCAGGGCGGTGGGAAGTTCGTGCGCGATGTGCAGGCGCTTCCGGAAATGATCACGTGTACGGCGAGCGTCGCCGCGGGCGATTTCAACGGTGACGGCAAGCCCGATCTGTTCGTCGGTGGGCGGCTCACACCGCGCAATTACCCCTTCCCGGCACGCAGCTATATCCTCCGCAACGATGGCGGACGCTTCTCCGACGTCACGGCGCACGTCGCCCCCGAGTTGGCGCAACCGTTCGGCATGGTCACCACCGCGCTCTGGACCGATTTCGACGGCGACGGCCGGCTCGATCTCGTCACGGGCGGGGAATGGATGCCGCTGCAGTTCTTCCGCAACGACGGCACTCGCCTCCAGAACGTCACCGCCTCGGCCGGCGTCGGACCGACCCAGGGCTGGTGGTGGAGCCTGGCCGCCGCCGACTTCAATCACGACGGTCGTCCCGATCTGGTGGCGGGCAACATGGGGCTGAACTTCATGTATCAGACGTCGCCCCAGAATCCGTTCGGCGTCTATGCCGCCGACTTCAGCGGCAACCAGGGGACCGACGTCATCCTGACCCAGGCGATTGACGGGAAGGAGTACCCATTCTTCGGCCGGGCGAAGCTGGGCCCCGTGATCTATCCACTCGCGCTGCGAGTGCCGCAGTACTCGACGTTCGCGGCGGCCAGCGTCGAGCAGCTGTTCGGGAGCGAGCCGCTGCGGCGCGCGCTGCATTATCAGACCGACACGTTTGCCAGTCTCTACCTGCAGAACAACGGCAACGGCACGTTCACGCCCGTGCGCCTGCCGAATCTCGCGCAGATCTCCCCGATCCGCGGCATCGTGGCGCACGATGTGGATGGCGACGGCAATCTCGATCTGATTGTTGCCGGCAACTTCACGGAGATGGAGCCGAACACCACGCCGCCCGACGCCGGCAACGGACTCTGGCTCAGGGGGGATGGCCGAGGGCATTTCACGCCGGTCGCGCCGTTCGAGAGCGGCTTCTTCGCGTCCCACGGCGTGTCGGGACTCGCGCTCATGAAAACGCCTGCAGGGAGCGCCGTGCTCGTAGCGAACACGGGCGACTCCCTGCAGGCGTTTCTGCTGCGCCGGCGCTAGATCGCGCTGCCTACTGGCAGGCTCCCCAGCCGGGATTCTGCTGCAGCTGGCATTGCCCGCCCACCTTGCTCAACTCGACCTGCACCGATGGGATCGGATAGAAAGCATACTTCGGCAATGTAAACGTGCCCACCGCGCTGGCGAGATATGAAATCCGGCCCGCCTCGGTTGCGACGTACTTGGTGATGGCGGTATCGGCGATGCCCCAACGCCGCAGATCGAAGAAGCGCTGGCCCTCCATCCCCAACTCGAGCCGACGCTCCGTCCGTACCGCCTGGCGCGCATACGCCGCGCCCAAGCCGGCCCATGGGGTCGTGTATTGACCGACCTTGTAGAACGCCCACGGCGTCTGCAACGAGTCGCGCCCCAGCGCCACATTCGCTCGCATCGAGTCCACCATGGCCTGGTTACCGGTGCAGTACGCCGTATAGGCGGCCAACACCGTGGCGTCCGGACCACACCCCTGTGCCGCGACGCCCGCGCGCGCGCGGATCTGATTCACGATCGCCTGGGCAGCGTTCAGGTTGCCCAGCTCGACCTCCGCCTCGGCGTCCATCAACAGCATGTCGGCGTACCGGAAAATGTGGATCGGCACGTTATTCGTCTGTGTCGCCACCCAGCCGACGTTGTCTTCCGCATTCGGGAAGGCCTTCTCATGGATGTTCTTCTTCGGACTATACGGCCCGCTGTAGGAGGCGTCCCGGATCCACGACCGTTGGTGCAGATTCCAGTCCTTGTACGGAACGTTGTCGCGGCCCACCGTCCAGTCGAGGCGCGGATCAACCGGCGCGGCCATGCCCGCATAGGTCGTGTCGATGTTCCACGTGCTGTCCGACATCGACAGCGGCAGACCCGTGGCGTCCACCTTGTACGAGTTGACCAGGTTGTACGACGGCTGATAGAAGCCGCAGCAGGTGAAGTGGTTGGCTTCGCTGTACGGGAAATTCAACCGCTCGCCGAAGTTCGCGTTCTGGCCGTTCGGCTCACCGTCCCGCACCGAGGCCTGGTAGGCGAAAATCGTCTCCGGCCCATTCCGGTGACTCGGGTCGGCGGTCCAGACGCGATTGAAGCCCGCTTCCAAGCCGTACGGCCCGGTCGCCTTCACCGAGTCGAACGTCGCCTTGGCCGCCGCCCAATAGGGGGAGGCCGGATTCGCCCCTGCGCCGTACACCTGCACACGGCCCTTGTAGGCCATGGCTGTGTACCGGCTGGCGCGTCCCTTTTCCGTATTGCGCGGGGCATTCGGCAACAATGTTTCCGCCGTCGACAGATCGGCGATGATCAGCCTGACGATCGAGTCGAGCGGCAGGTCGTTGGCTTTGCGGTACCCGCCCACAGCGACCGGGGTTGAATCCCCTTCGAAGTAGTAGGGAATGTGCCCCCACATGCGATATGCCTCGAAGTGATAGTGCGCCCGCAGAAACAAGGCCTCACCGCGAATGCTGTGCTGATCCGCGACGGGGATCTCATTGGGGCTCGCCGCTACCACCGCATCCAGCAGGCGCAGCGTCGCATTGGCGCGGAAGACGCCGTCGTACACCTGGCTCCACTTCTGGTTCAGATAGCCGTCCGCGTCGCCCAGGTTCCATTGGAATATCTCAACGCTATGGATGGGGTTCTGGTCCCCGAGGTCGGATCCCTTGTACGCGTCGTTGCTCGTGACGCCGCCCCATACCCAGTTGCTGACGGCGCACCCCCATGCCCCGGAGCTGGATTGGCAGTCCAGTGCCCGGTACGCGGCAATGAGCGAGCCCTCCACGCCGACCCTGTTCATCAGGGTCGCTTGATCGACCGTGCCCTGAGCGGGCTGGTTGAGGAAGTCTTTGCAGGCGTACGTGACGCCGGCGACGACCACCACTCCCGCCACGCTGTACAACAGTCGCTGCCACTTGTGTTTGTTCATCGTCTTCGTCCCTCTCAGTAAAGACGCTAGGCGTTAGAAGGTGGTCGAAATCCCGATCGTAATGATCCGGTTGCTTGGATACACGCCCTGGTCGATGCCACGGGCTTCGTCGCGAAGGTCGCCCGTATTCCCGTTCGTCGCGGGGACCGGGAGCGACGGATCGAGCCCCGAGTAGCCGCTGATGGTGAACAGGTTCTCCGCCTGCAAATAGACCCGGGCGGCCGGAATCCAGCGCACGATGGCGGGCGGCAGGTTGTACGCGAGCTGCAGCGTGCGCAGCCGCACGTAGGTGCCGCTTTCCACCCAATAGCTGCTGAACTGCCGGCTCCAGTCGTCACTGTTGTCGAGCCGCGGATACTTGGCGTCCGGGTTCGTCAGCTGGCCGGGGCAGGTATATCCCGGCGAGGGCAGGCCCGGGCCCGGCGGCGGCAGCGGCTCGCAGTCGCCGTTGAGCTGCGCTGAATTGGTCAGCATGTCTTTCGCGACGTTGGTCTGGAAGTACCGGAACGCATACCAGTACCGCTGCGTGTTGAAGATCTTGCCGCCGAACGAACCGAACACCGTGCTGCTCAGCTCCCAGTTGCCGTGCCGCACCGCGAGATCGATCCCGCCGGTGAACTTGGGATGCGGGCTCCCGATGAAGGTGCGGTCGGCCGCGGTGATCTGGCCGTCGCCGTCCAGATCGCGGAACTTGATCCGGCCCGGACGCGCGCCCTGATTCCACTGTGCGGCCGCGTCCAGCGAATCGACGTAGTACCCGTCGGCGATCAGGCCGTAGAATCCGCCGAGCGGCTGACCGACCTCGTTGCGCACGGCGTTCTGCTCGCGGACGACCGAGGCGCCGCGACCAAAGAAGAACGTCTGCACGCCGTCGATCTTGGTGATTTGGTTGTTATAGTGGCTGCCGTTGAACGCCACGCTCCACGCCGTGCCCCCGATCGTGCCGTGATAGCCGACCGAGAAGTCGATCCCCGTGTTCCGCATGCTGCCGATGTTGAGGACCGGCGGGGCCGCGGAGCCGCCTGCCGCCGGCTGCGGCGGATCGAACAACAGGTTGCTCGTGTTGCGGCGATACACGTCCACCGTGACGTTGCCGCGGCCGTTCAGGAACTCGAAATCGAGTCCGGCGTTGGTGGAGTGATTCTCTTCCCACTTGAGCGTCGTGTTGCCGAGCGCGGTGGTCTTGAACCCGGGCTGAATCGAGGAACCCGTGCCGCCGATGTCGTAGAACGTCTCACCGCGGCCGCCGCCGAACTGATCGATAATGCGGAACGGCACGTTCTGATTCCCCGTCACGCCCCACCCGAACCGCAGCATGATGTTTTGCAGGGGCAGATTCTGGAAGAATGATTCCCGCGACAGCCGCCAGCCGGCGCCGACCGCCGGGAAGGTTCCCCACCGGTTGGTCGGTCCGAACGTGGACGATCCGTCACGCCGCATCGTCACGCTGAGATAGTAGCGCTCGCCATAGTTGTAATCCGCTTTGCCGAAGAACGACAGCAGCGCCCGCTTGCTGCCCGAGCTGCTGACGTTCTTGGAGTTCGGATCGCACAAGGCGTCGTCGATGTAGCGCGAGTTGACGTCGTTCTTGCGCAGGCTGGCGCAGTTGCCCGCCTCAAAGCGGAAATTGGCCTTGATGGCTTCCTGGCCCAGCAGCACCGTGAGGTTGTGCTGGTTCATCGTCCGCGAATAGTTGAGCGTATTGGTGATCGTCAACTCCGAGAACCCGCTGTAGTTCTCGTTGATCCCGTCGATGTTCGTCGGCTCGTGATCTTCGGGCGTCGCGGGTGTGTACCCGTGGTAGGAACCCTGGAGCAGATTGAAGCCGAACTTGGATTTCAGCGACAGCGCGTGGCCAACATCGACCGTTCCGAAAATGTTGCCGAACATGCGGTCGTTCGTCGCGATGTTGTTCTGCGCGTAGTAGTTGATTTTTGCCGGGTTCGACTGATTGCCGAGCGTGTTCGCCTTCCCGGAGGCGAAGTTGCCGCCGACGTCAAAGACCGGGATCACCGGCTGCATGAAGATATTTTTCCCGACGATCCCGCCCTCGCCGACGTTGTCATCGGTCAGTCCCTCGGCGCCATGGTGCTGCTCGCGCGAGAGGGAGATGTTCTCGCCGAGGCTGGCGCGGCCCACGTTGAACGTCGTATTGACCCGCGCTCCGCCGCGCTGGAACCGCGTGTCCTTCGCCGTACCCGCCTGATCGAGATAACTCAGCGACAGGTGGTACGCGTTGTTGTCGCCGCCGCCTGATACCGCCAGGTTCGCGTCGCGATATTGGCCCGTGCCGAACACCGCCTTCCACCAATTCGTCCCCGGGCTGCCACGCATGATGAGGTTGGTCGGATACAAATAGGTCAAAGGATCGACGTTGGTACAGGGCACTTGCGTACTGTCCGCGTTCTTGCAGCCCTGCGGCCAGATGTAGGCAGGGACACTGGGGCTCGCGGAATCCCCATAAATGTTGATCGGGATCTTGGTCCCCGCGTTCTCGTAGGACTTCTTGACGACCTGGAAGTACTGCAGCGAATTCTGCATCAGGATGTCGTCATATCCGTGCGTCGGCGTGGCAAAGCCGGTCCGGACGTCCAGCGTCACCTGCTGCTGGCCCGGCCGGCCCTTCTTCGTCTCGATGATGATGACGCCGTTGCTCGCGCGCGACCCGTAGATCGACGTCGCCGACCCGTCCTTCAGGACCTGCATGGAGGCGATGTCGTTCGGGTTCAGGAAATTCATGTACGATTCCGACACGGGCGTCCCGTCGACGACATAGAGCGGGTCGTTGTTCTGGAACCCCGTGACGCCGCGGATGCGCACCGTGCTGCGCGAACCCGGAGCGCCGCCGTCCTCGACCGTGACGCCGGGGACGCGGCCGTCGAGCCGCTGCAGCACGCTGGTCGAGGTCTGTTGCTGCGCCCCCTCGACGTTCACGCTGGAGACGGAGCCCGTGATGGAGTTGCGAGCCTGGGCCGTGTACCCGGTCACGATCACCGGCTCGAGCACGGCGACGGCCGATTCGAGCGCGACGTCGATTTGCGGACGGTTCCCGATCGTGCGCGCCGCCCCCTTGTAGCCGATCAGCGCGAACAGCAGCACGCCGTCGCCCGGAGCGGCAATAGAGTATTTACCGTTGGCGTCGCTCGTCGTGGTGGTAGTCGTCCCACGCACCTGGACCGTGACGCCGGGTAGCCGCTCACCGGTTATCGCGGTGATCGTACCGGAGACTTGCGTCCCCTGCGCCAGGGCCGTGGCGGTCACCGCGACCGCGAGCATCAGGCCCATTCCCAGCGCCGCACAAGCACGAATGATTTTCTTTTCCATGTACACCTCCGCCTCCCTCATTCGACGGGTCTCCGCATGGACTGCAGGCCTTCCCTGGCGATCAAGTCTCGATACGTCACCAACACGACGTTGCGCGCCTTGAGGGCCGCGCTGAATCGCTGCGACGTCAACGCCGTCAATTCCCCCTGACGGTTCTTGCTCATCTCGGGCAGCGGCTCGTCGGTATTCATGTCGAGCAGCGCCCCCAACTCCGCGTCGTCGATACCCACGTGCGTGACGACGAGGTTCAACCCGGGCTTCAGCCGGTTGATCATGACGACCAGGCTGTCACCCTTGGCGGCGGGGGCCGCCGAGTATTGCGGCGTGTCTTGCGTTTCCCCGAAATACTCCGACATGCCGAGCCCGTACTCCCGCGCCAGCCGCTCCGTGATCTCCCGGAACTCGGGGTAGCGCGTCACGGTGCCCATGTGATAATCGACGTAGTCGATCTTCACGCCCGAGCGCAGTGCGCGCTCGATCTGGGCCCGCAGCTCCTTCTCGACTTCGGCGACCTGCGGGTTGTGCTGGTGCAGCGCTTCGGACGACGGAAAGAAAAAGCCGTTCGCATCGACCAACGATGGAACGGCGGTACTGCCTGCGACGGGCCCCCAGCGGTAATTCTTCCACTCCGAATTCAACGCCAGATGGATCCCGACGGCGACGTTCGGATGCTGCTTCAGAATCTCCACCGCTTCCTGATACCACGGGCACGCGAACAACACCGACACCGAGACCGGCATGCCGGTCGAGACGAGCTTCTGCATCGCCATGTTGACGCTGTGGCTCATGCCGATGTCGTCGGTGCGGATGATCAAGGAAACGGAGGAAGAGGAGCGCGGCGTGGCGGTTTGCGCGGACACGAACGTCACCAGGCTGGCGGACAGCAGCCAGCTACAACAGGTGACTGTTCGAATCAGACGCATAGACGGCGCTCCCGTTGCAAACGGTATCGAACGTGTTACTACGACGTAACATGTCCCTGCAGGATGGAACGACAAGACCCCCACTCCGGGTCACCTGATCAGCCTACAACGCGCGGTCTCTCGCGTCCTGTTTTTTTCGTGCGGCGCTGGAACGCTTCGGGAGAGTACGGAATTCGGCGAAGACGCGCACCAGCAGCTCCTCGCGACTCTGCACGCGGAGCTTGCGATAGATGCGCCACAGGTAGGTGTGCACGGTGTGCGGCGACAGCCCGAACCGCGCGGCGGTGTCCTTCTCGGAATTGCCGTCGAACACGGCGCGCACGATGCCGCATTCGCGCGGCGAGAGGCCGAGACAGCTGGCGAGTGAGCGCCATTCCCCTGGAACGAACACCCCCTGGCCGGTCCCGCTCATGACGCTCTCTCTCATGGGGTTCCAATATGCTGCGCGTTTCGTTCCCACCGCCAGACCGGCCCGTCCTCGGGATCGACGACGGGTCCGATGTGCACGAAGCCACATTTCGTGAGTACGCGCGTCGATGCGTTCGCCTCGCGGCGCGTGTGCGCCCGGATGAGGCGCACGCGCGCGTCGTTGCTTGCAAAATGAATCAGCGCGCGCGCCGCCTCCGTCGCGTATCCCCGTCCCTCACGAGACGGTACGACGCCATAGGCGATCTCGACCATCCCCGCGGCGTCCGGTGCGCCCTTGAACCCCGCGCCCCCGACGATTTCGCCGCTTTCCTTCTCTATAATGAAGAAGCCATGGCGCCACGGGTTGGGGCCATCGCCCTGCCCCGCGGCGGTGCGCAGCGACTCGAGCCACACGGGAGACACCTCCCCGGACACGTAAAACCCCCGCAGTCCATCGGCGGGGGTCAACGCGGCGATCTCCTCGAATCGGTCCGGCTGCTCGATCAGCGCGAGCAGCTGCCCGGGGGTAAAGGCGAGCAACGTCAGTCGCGGCGTGTCGATTTCAGTCCGGGGCTGATCATGTTGCATCGTAGCCAGCGTATTCTCCGGGTTGAATGACGTTGCCCTTGTACTGTTGGTCGTCGTGGATCCCGATCTTGGATGTGTAGTAGGCGCGAATCGTCCCGCCTTTGATCTGCTTGAAGAACTTCTCCGCATCGGTCTTCGGATCGGACTCGGCGGCGGCGACGCGCGTGAGCAGCGCGAGCCGCTGCTCGGGGCTGGACGCCATGAATCCTTTGCCGTGCATCTCGCGCGACAGCGCCTCGACGGCCGCGATTCCCGCGCGCCACCGCTGCCCCTCGTCCTTCTCGAACGCTTCCGCCAGCCGGCCGTCGATAAAGATCGCCACGCCGGCGGCGCGCGCGCCGGCCGACTGCTGATCGGTCGGAATGATCATGTCGCTCATCTCGTCGACGAGAGCGAACTCGATGGGGGTGAAGAATTTGGGCGGCACAGGCGCCAGGGGCGGCAAGGCCTTCACCAGGGGCAGAGCTGCAGCTGCTGCCACCGTTTGCTGGAGCATCTCGCGACGCGAGATCGTCATAGGTTCCCCCGCTTGAATTCGTCCGCCAGATGCTCGCACGAGCGCCACGCGAGCGCCATGATCGTCCACGTCGGGTTCTGGCACGACGCGCTCACGTGACTCGAGCCGTCCACCACGAACAGGTTCTTCACGTCGTGCGACTGCTGGAACTGATTCAACACGGACGTCTTGGGATCGTTGCCCATGCGCGCCGTGCCGAGCTCGTGAATCGACCACCCTTCGGTGAGGATATTCTTGTCCACGCCGATCACCTCGATGCCCGCCGCCTCGAGCATCTCCTTGCCGGCGGCGGCCATGTCCTCGCACATTTTTTTCTCGTTGTCACCGAACTGATAGTTGAAGCGCAGCGACGGGATCCCCCAGGCGTCCGTCACCTCGGGATCGAGGTCGACCTGGTTCTCGTAGCGGGCGAGCACTTCGCCGAAGCCACCCAGCCCAATGAAGGCGCCCGCGTGATCGCGCACCGATTTCTTGAACTGCCCGCCGAATCCGGGCGTATCAAACACGCCGTCCGGGAAGATCCCGAAGCCCGAGCCACCCTCGAAGCCGTAGCCGCGGATGAAGCCCGGCTGCTTGTCCTGCAGATTCCGGAAGCGCGGGATGTAGAAACCGCCGGGCTTGCCGTCGTCCAGCGACGGGGCCGCGCCAACCTGCTCCTTCACCAATCCCGTCACGCCCGGTCCCATCACGTGCTCGCAGAAGTTGTGGCCGACGTGCCCGCTCGAATTGCCGATGCCGTTGGGGTACTGCCGCGATTTCGACAGCAATAACAACCTGGCACTCTCCAGCGTGGACGCCGCGAGGATCACCACCTTCGCCTTCGCCTCGTAGGTCCGGTGATTGACGGCGTCGATGAACGAGACGCCCCGCGCCTTACCGGTGTTCGGATCGACCATCACCTCGTGCCCGATCGAGTTCGTGCGCAGCGTGAGGTTGCCCGTGTCCATCGCCGGATAGATCAGCCCCGTCGGCGAATCGAACGCGGCGTGGATGTCGCAACCACCGGGACGCCGGCCGCATGCGCCGCGCCCGAAACACTTGCTGCGATACTTGTTTTTCACGCCGTCGGTCGTCACGCCGGCCCGATACGGCGTCAGCGTGCGTCCCATCGTGGCGAGACTCTTGCGCAGCTTCACTTCGGACGCGGTGAGCTTGTTCGGCCGCTGGAACAGGCTGTCGGGCAGATGCGGCAGGTTCTCCTTGTGGCCGGAGATGCCGAGGTACAGGTCTACTTTGTCGTAATACGGTTCAATATCTGAATATGAAATGGGCCAGTCCTCACCGAACCCGTCGTGCGTCTTGCCCTTGAAGTCGTAGTCGGAGAGCCGCAGCGCCAGGCGGCCCCAGATGTTGGTCTTGCCGCCGAGCAGCCGCGCGCGCACCCAGGCGTACTTGGTGCCGGTATACGGATGCTGCTTCTCGTCGACCAGGATGTTCTTGACGTAGTCCGAGCCGCCCCAGCCGCCCACGTACGAGAACACGTGCTTGAACGCCGAGCCCTTGGCGTAAGGCGGCTTGCGGATGTTGTACTCGTTGAAGCGGATGGCGTGGTCTCCGGGCGGGGCCTCGCCGCGGCGCGGATGGTCGTAGGGCCATTCCATCGACCGCAATTCGGCATTGATGTCGATCTTCTTCCCCGCTTCGAGCATCAGCACCTTCATCCCCTGCGACGTGAGCACGTGGGCGGCCATCCCGCCCGCCGCGCCGGAGCCGACGACGACCGCATCGTAGGTCACGGACAGATCGGCATCCTGCTGCTGCGAGGCTTTGAAGCGAATCAGAGTCATGAGGCGCCTTCCTTATTTGTTGCCGAAGAGTTATCGCGTCATAACATGCTGCTCGTAAGAAACGAACGCCACGCGGCGACTATCCGGCGACCAACTTGGAACGTTGATCGTCCCCTGCCCGCCGAAGAATGCCGGTGTGAGATCGCGCACCGATCGATCGCGCAGATCCATGAGCCGCAGTTTCACTTGCCTGCCGAACGGGTGGTCCTGCCCCTGGTCCTCGAGAAACGACAGGTACACGATCCAGCGCCCGTCAGGCGAGGGATGCGGAAACCAGTTGGAGTAGGTGTCGTGCGTCAGCTGCTCGCTCGCGGTCCCATCCGGCCGCATGCGCCAGATCTCCATTTTGCCGCTGCAGAACGAGTTGTAATAGATGAAGGCGCCGTCGGGCGAATAATCCGGCCCGTCGTCGAGCCCTTTACAGGTGGTGATGCGGCGCTCGTCGCCGCCGGTCACCGCAATGGTGTAGATGTCGAACTCGCCGTCGCGGCGGCCCACGAAGGCGAGCGTCTTGCCGTCGGGCGACCAGCCGTGCCAGAAACTCGGCGCCTTCGTCGTGATCTGTTTGGGCGTCCCGCCGCCGATGGGAAGCGTATAGACGCTCGATGTGAGCCAGTCTTCGGTCGGCTCGTGACTGATGACGAGTGAACGGCCGTCCGGTGAGATCCCGTGATCGTTGTTGATCCGCGGCGTGGCCAGGTCGACAGGGAGCTCGGCGAGCTGACTCCCGCCGACAGGAAGGCGATACAGCCTCCCCTCACGGTTGATCAGGAAATAGCGGCCGTCGCGGGACCAGTTGGGGGCTTCGAAGCGGCGGTCGGCGCTGTAGACGGTTTGAATTTGTCCGGTGGTGATGTCGACGGTCTTCAAGAAACTGCGGGTGGTGGTGTCCTGCATCAGCGTCGCAAGGAAGAGTACAGGAATCATCATGGGCTTACGGTACCTTCTCGAGCAAAGCAACCAGCTCGGTCCGATGTGTCCGCTCGGGCAGATGATCCGACACCATCTTGTAGACGGGCCAGCCGCGCGCCGCGGCCCGATCGGCGAACATCTGGAAGGGATCGGGCGTGATCTGCGGCTCGTACGTCAGGATATAGGAGGCAGGAACCTGGAGCCGGGCTGGGTTGACCAGGCGTAAGGTGTCTGTGAAGGTGCGGAGCGACTGTGGCACGTCGCGCGGGATTACCGTCGTGTCCTGCACCCACACGGGCACGAGGTAGTCCCCGCGCGTGATGCTCGCGACGAACTTCGCGCGCCCCGTGTCCGGAATCGACATCAGCGATTCGCCCGAATCGGGAAGCAGCGCGTCGAGATAGACCACACGCTTGATCCGGTCAGGGATCCGGTCCACGACGCCGGTGATGACCATGCCGCCGTAGCTGTGTCCCACGAGCACGACGTCGTGCAGGTTGTCCCAGAGGATTTTGTTGACGACGTCGTCGATATGGGTGTCGAGCCCGATGTTGGGCGATGCCAGATGGTGGCGCTCGCCCAGACCCGTCAGCGTCACCCGGACGACCTTATGGCCGCGTCCCGTGAGCATGGAATCGATCGCCAGCCAATCCCACCCGCCGCCCCAGGCGCCGTGCACGATGACGTATGTGTAATGCTTGGAAGCCGCGCGGCGCTGCTGGGCAGGGAGCGGCGAAATCACCACCGTCACCGCGAGCAGCGCCGCGAGGTGCCGCATCAGAACTCGAGGGCCTTGAGGTACTCGCAATTCGCGCGGGCGTCGGCCAGGTCGCCGGCCGCGTCGTGCGCGGTCTCTTGTTCGACGTACGCCGGCTTCTGCTCCAGCGCCGGCACCGCCGCCAGAAACTTCTTGAAATCGAAGATGCCGGTCCCAAGGCGCGTGTCCTTCGAGCGGTCCGGCACCGCGTCCTTCAGATGGAAACTCCAGAAGCGGTTGGGATACTTCTGCAGGTACTGCATCGGATCGCCGCCGCCGATGAGCATGTTGCCGACGTCGAGCTGGACGTGCGTGACGGCGGGATCGAGGCGGTCGATGAAGACGTCGAAGGGCACCTTGCCGTCGATCGGCTTCTGGTGATAGGCCTCATTGTGGAAGGCGAGCCAGATCCCGGCCTTCCGCGCCACCGCGCCGGCGGCGTTGAAGCGATCGGCCCATTCGCGCCAGTCGTCCAGCGTCTGCTTGGTCCAGTCTTCGAAATCGGGTACGACGAGGAACTCGTGGCCCAGCACCTTCGCCGTCTCGAGACTGCGCTCCCAACCAACGAAAATGGTGTCGGCGGACATATGCGCGGACGGCGCGCGCAACCCCTCGCTCTTCAGGGTCGCGGCGACTTGCGCCGGCGTGCGGCCGAAGAGATTGAACGACCAGAGCAGCTCCACATCGGTGTAGCCCATCGCGCGCACCGCGGCGAGCGTCTGTTCGGGATTCTCCGCCATAGCGTGGCGGACCGCGTACGTCTCGAGACCGATGCGCTGCAACTTCTTGGCGGGTGAACCCAGGGGAACCCGGGCGACCATCCCGCTCGCCGCAGCGGCTCCCATCGTCTGAAGAAAGTCGCGTCGTTTCATGGCGCTAATCTACGGTTTCAAGAACGGACTCGGCTAGGCGAGCTTCCGTTTCAAATTGTCCGAGAGCCGGAGGCTCAACGCGACGAGTGTCAGCGTCGGATTAACCCCGCCGCCCGTGGGAAATACCGACGCGCCCGCAATCGAGAGGTTGGGGACTCCGTGCACCTGGCAGCTCGGGTCCACCACGCCCCAGCGCGGGCTCTGGTGCATCCGCGTCGTTCCCATGTGATGCCAGCCGCCGCTCAGCGTATTCGGCCACCCCGGGTCGGCACTGGTGATCCAATCGAGGAGCTGCACGCGACCCAATCCGCTGCGCCCGAATTCGCGCCCCAGGACCTCGTAGAACGCGCGGAATGTGTGCTTCTCGAGTTCAGTCAGGCGCCAATCGAGCTTCACCCGCGGCATCCCCAAGGCGTCGCGCTCGGTGCTCAGGGTGACGCGCGAGTGCGGGTTCGGCGACTGTTCGTGCCGCGAAATCACATGGTAGAAGCGCCCCGCCGGTGGTGTGGGAGCCGCAGCGGCCGGCGGCGAATCCGCCCGCGCTCGGTCGCGCGATTCCCGCATCGCGCCCACAACGGCGGGAGGCATCGCCTGGAATGTGCTCTTCGCTACTTCGTCGGGATCCCCCGGCTCGAGCGAGACTGTGCCATTCAGCACTCGCCGCTCGCGCTGGACCGCCGCGTGGAGCGCCAGCTCGCCCCGCGCCTTCGTCACGCCGTAGGTCCACTCGTACATCTTCATGCCCGCCCTGGGGACGGCCGCGAGGACGAGATGCCCGCCCGGCATCTCGATGTGCTCCATGAAGAAGCGCCCGACGAGATCGTAGGCATTGCCGAGACCCGAGGCCAGCAACAGGCGCGCGTTCTGAATACTGCAACACGCCAGCACATAGCGGCGCGCCCGCACCTGGAATTCCTTGCCGTCCAAGCCCCGGATGCGCAGCCCCTGGACCGCGGTCCCGGCCTCGTTCGACTCGATTTCGCAGACATTCGCGTGCGTGTAGAGCTCGACGTTGCGCGCGCCGAAAATGGCGTCGCGATACGTCGTGCCGAAACGTGTGGGCGGGCTGAACTGCCACATCTTCGTCCACACGACGCGCGGGTCGAGGGTGAGGGGCACCAGCGCGGGATCGCGCCGCTGCCAGGCGGCGGCAGAGTACTCGTACGGCCCGAGCTCGAAGAGCGGCTGCGCGCGGACATAGAAGGAATCGAGGTCCTCGCGCCGAATCGGCCAGCCGCTGTGCGGCACCCAGTCCCGTTTTTCGAAGTCGATGGCATCGAACGTCGCGCACCAGCCGGCCCAATGACCCGTCGTGCCGCCGAAGTAATGCAGGCGCGCGGCCTCGAGCGGAAAGTACGGCAGCCCCACGATCTCCCCGCGATACAAGTCCTGCATGGCCGGCTCGTACTGGAGACCGCCGCCCTCCAGGAGCAGCACCTTACGGTGTGAGCCGATCCACTCCCGCGCGATCGTGATGCCGGCCGCCCCGGCGCCCACGATGCACAGATCGGCTTCAAGGAGAGTGCCGTTCGGGAGCGTTCGCGCGTCGATGTGCACGCGAGGGCCGCGTCAGGCAAGCAGCGAGAACAAGGCGCACTGGCGCGCCTCGGTCGCCGCGAGAACCCAGCCGTTCACGAGAACCGTGCGGCCGGTCTCGAAATCGCGTCGCACCATTGCGGCGATGGACATGCGTGGCGCCAGAATCGCGGCGCGCAGACGGAGCCGGTCGTTCTCGGCGGGAACGAGCCGGCGATACTGTGCGCCGATTGCGCGTACCGGGTCAGGTCCCAGCACGGCGACGAGATCGGGATGGGGGGGGGCCGCGGCGTCCTCACGCGCGGGAACGGTGAGGACGGCGGCACCGAGGGCACTGATGCGGAGAAAATCCCGCCGGTTCATTGCGACGGTAATCTACGGTTCGCAGAACACCCCGGCGAGCAATATCATATCGGCATGATCAACCTCCTCACGCTCGTCGCGCTCCTTGCAGTCCAGGACACTTCCGTCGCCGTGATCCCGCGGCCCGCGCATATGACTCGCGGCACCGGCACGTTCCTCCTCACACCGGCCACCATCGTAGCGACCGATCGCGCCACGCGGCAGATCGGCTACCAGCTGGCCGACTGGCTCGGGCCTGCGACCGGCTATCGGCTTTCGGTCGGCGGCGCCGCCGCCGGTGCCGCGCGCGTGATTTCCCTGCGCCTCGATCCGACCCTGGCGCGCCTCGGCGAGGAGGGGTATCGGCTCGCGGTGACGGGATCGCGCATCACGATTCGCGCGTATCGGGCCGCGGGCGTGTTCTACGGGGTCGAGACGCTGCGCCAGCTCCTGCCGCCCGACATCTTCCGCCAGGCGCCGGTGAGCGGTGTGATATGGACGGTGCCCGCGGTCGACATCGAAGACGTGCCGCGCTTCTCGTGGCGCGGCGCCCATCTCGACGTGTCGCGCTCGTTCATGCCGAAGGAGTTCGTCAAGAAGTACATCGACCTGCTCGCGCTCCATAAGATGAATCGCTTTCACTGGCATCTCACCGACGATCAGGGCTGGCGCATCGAGATCAAGAAGTATCCGCTCCTCACCTCGATCGGGGGGTGGCGCCACCAATCGCTCGTCGGCCAGCAGCATGGATACGTCGATACCACGCAATGGGTCTACGACAAAATCCCGCACGGCGGCTTCTACACCCAGGACGACGTCCGCGAGGTCGTGGCGTACGCGCAGGCGCGCTTCATCACCGTCGTTCCGGAAATCGAGATGCCGGGCCACGCGCAGGCCGCCATCGCCGCCTACCCCTGGCTCGGCAACACCGGCCAGCAGCTCGAAGTCCTGACGCACTGGGGCGTCGACCAAAACATCCTCAACCCGTCAGACTCGGCGATTCACTTCATGCAGGACGTGCTCACCGAAGTGCTGGCGCTGTTCCCGAGTCACTGGATCCATACTGGAGGCGACGAGGCCCCGAAACCGCAGTGGGTCGCGAGCCCAGTCGCGCAGGCGCGCATCCGGGAGCTCGGACTGCACAGCGAGAACGAGCTGCAGAGCTGGCTGACCGCGCAGATGAGCCGGTTTCTCGAGGCGCGGGGCCGGGCGCTCATCGGGTGGGACGAGATTCTCGAAGGCGGGACGGAAGGGCTGGCGCCCAACGCCGTCGTGATGTCGTGGCGGGGCATGGACGGCGGCATCGCGGCCGCGCAGGCGGGCCACGACGTCGTCATGACGCCGACGTCAAACACCTACTTCGATTATTTCCAGTCGCAGAACACCGCGAACGAGCCCCTGGCCATCGGCGGCTTCCTGCCGCTCGAGACGGTCTATGCCTTCGAGCCTGTGCCCGCTTCGGTCGACTCCACGCAGGCGTCGCACATCCTCGGGACGCAGGGGCAGATCTGGACGGAGTACCAGCGGACGCCCAAGAACGTCGAATACATGGTGTTTCCGAGGCTCGTCGCGCTCGCGGAGGTGGCGTGGACGCCGCGGGAGCGGAGGGATTTTGCGGATTTCAGCGCGCGGTTAGCGAAACACTTGATGAGGCTTGGTGTGCTCGACGTGAACTACCGCAAGCCGGGCCCTTAAGTGCCCCGACGGTACACGCGCACGTAGTCGACCTGCATCGTCGCTGGGAAAATGGCGTCTGACGTCGGGTCGTGATCGAAATTGCCGCCGACCGCCAGATTCAGGATCGCGAAGAACTGCTGATCGAACACCCATGTGCCGAACGGTGCCACGGAGCTTCGCATCACGAGATGGTGCCGAACGCCATCAACAAAGAATTGGATACTCAGCGAGTCCCATTCGACGGCATACACATGGAAGTCGGTGACCCCGCCTGAGGCGAAGCGATTGACGTGCACGAACGGCGTGTTGCCCGAGTATCCCGGGCCGTGCACCGCTGAGCTCATCGACGTGATGTCGCTGCCGTGATTCTCCATGATGTCGAGCTCACCGCAGGTCGGCCAGCCGACGGTGCCGATGTTTTTGCCCAGCATCCAGAAAGCGGGCCAGAGCCCCTGCCCCGCGGCGAGCTTGATGCGCGCTTCGACGCGACCCGGATCGGCGAACATCTTGGCGTTGGTAGTGATCTTGGCAGATGTGTAGCCGCACCGCCCGTAGTAACACGGGATGCTGTCTGTCGCGACGCGCGCGACGATCAGCAGCTGGCCTGAGCCATTGAGTCTGATGTTCGAGGTGTCCGAGCGGTAATACTCGCGTTCGTTGTTGCCCCAGCCGCAAACACCCGGGCATCCGTCGCCCAGGTCGTAACGCCACTTGGTGGTGTCGACGGAGGAGCCAGCCTGTCCCTCGAACTCGTCGCTCCAGACCTGAACCCAGGGAGGCGGGGGGGGCGGCGGAGGGGGCGGAGGGGGCGGCGGTGGAGCAACGGTCGCCGCGCCCGACGCGCACGCGAGTGCCGCGCCAACCAGCAGCGCGCCGATCGCAGTCAGCCGACTAGAGATGCGCGGCACGGCGCCACTGTTCGGCGATGACGGCATGGCCGGCCGGTGTGGGATGCACACCGTCCGAAGCCCAATACTCGGGTGGAGTTGCGCGGGTCTGTTGATTGAAGACCGTTTGCAGCGGCACAAACGTCGCGCGCGCCTGTGCCGCCACGCGCGCCGCGGCGGCGCGACGCTGATCGAACTCGGGAAACCAGCGCGCATCCACCGCCCCGGTTCGGAGCACGAACGGCTCGAGCACGATCAAATGCACGTGCGGCAGCGCCTCCCGCGTCGCGTCGAGCAGCGCGTTGTACTGCTGCTCGTAGTCCTGCACCGTCCCGTTGTACCCGTGATCAAGCTTGTGCCAGAAATCGTTCACGCCGATCAGGATACTGAGCACGTCGGGTTTCAGATCGATCGTGTCGGTGGTCCAGCGCTGCTGCAAATCGGGCACCTTGTTGCCGCTGACCCCCCGATTGTAGAACCGCAAAGCCCCGCCCGGCCGCGCGGCCAGCACGGCGGAGGCGACGAGCAGCGGATAGCCGCTGCCGAGCGCCCCGGCCGAGTTGGCGTCGGCCGAGGCGCGGTTGCGGCCGGCGTCGGTGATCGAGTCCCCCTGAAACAGGACGACCGTTCCGTTCGCCGGTGCCTGGGTCGTGACGGCGCCGATCGGCAGTTGCGAAGCTGCCGCCGCAGTCGCCGCGGCAGCGACAAAGTCTCTACGCGACATCTCTCGAGATATGTTGGACATTCTCGAGAATCTGCTGCTAGAACGTCCACCCCACCAGAATCAGGAACGAGCGGGTCTTGTAGCTATCCGAGCTCGTCAGCGTGCTGAGCTTCAGGTCGGTGAGCCCGTAGACGTAGCGGCCCTCGACCGTGAGCGCGCTCGTGGCGCCGAGGCGGGCGCCGCCCCCGATCACCGCCGCGTAGCTGGTGGAGGGACGATCGGTCGCGGGACACGTACTGCCACCCGTCCGGCATCGCAGCTCGAAGGAGGCCTGCGGGCCGGCGTACGCGAAGGGCGCGATACCCGGTGTCGGGAACAGGGCGCGCAAGAAGACCGGCACGTCGACATAGTCGAGCTTGCGCTCGTCGGGCGCCGAGCCGGTGACGCCGCGCTGCGCATAGAGCGCTTCGGCCCCGAACCCCAGCATGTTGCGGCCGGTGCCCAGGGAAAGACCGACGGCGAATCCCGTCCGTTCCGACAGATTGCCCGGCAGCACGCCTCGGTTCGACACGTTGCCGTAGGACAAGCCACCCTTCAATGCCACGCTGCCTTGTGCCGGTGCCACCGTGGTGATCCCGGCCGCGGCTGCGATGAGACAGCTCAGTATGCGTGTCATGGTTAAGGCCTCCCTTCTGTTCCCGGAGCTACACCCGGTCGGGAGACATTGTTGCCGGATTGGGGCGTTCAGGATGAAACGGCCTCGAACGGCCAGGTTTTTCCCTTCCAGGACCACGCGCCAAAGCACAGCAGCCCGAGGAGCAGCGCACCCAGGCCGAAGGCCATTACCAGGGGCGGCGTGGTGGCGAAAATGAAAACCCATCCGAGGAGTGCAATCAGGCTGGGCAGCGGATAGAGCCACATGCGGTAAGGCCGCGGCATGTCCGGCGCGCGACGTCGGAGCAACGTGACCGCGCCGATCTGTCCGATGAACTGCACGAGTATACGCATCGTGACCAGCGCCTGGATCACCGTGTCGAGGGACACCATCCCGGCGAGAATCGACAGCACCCCGAGCACGATGAGCGAGACGTAGGGAAATCCGTGCTTCGGATGCAGCCGGGCGAATATCCGGAAAAAGTAGCCGTCTTTGGCCGCGGCGTACGGCACGCGGGAATAGCCCAGCAGCAGCGCGAACACAGACCCGAACGCGGTCCACAGGATCATCGCCGTCACGAGAGTCGCGACGCGCGAGCCGAAGATCCGCTCCATGAAGATGGAGACCACGAAACTCGCTTGCGGGTGCGAACCCGCCGGCACGAATTCGCGCCACGGCACGACGCCGATGATCGAGAAGTTGATCGCGACGTAGATCAGCGCCACCGCCACCGTGCTCAGCAGGATCGAGCGGGGAATGACCCGCCCCGGGTTCTTGACCTCGTCCCCGATGTAGCAGACGTCGTAGTACCCGAGGTAATCGTAGACACCGATCAGTGAGGCGGCGCCGAGCCCGCGCAAGAAACCGCGCGAGAGGGTGAAGGCGCCGGGCGGAAAATCGAACGCCAGCCGCGGATCGAAGTGCAGCGCGCCGGTCACGACCACGACGATCACCGTCACGATCGTGCCGATCCAGAGTGTCAGGGTGATCGTGGCGATCGATTTGATGCGGCGATACAGCAGCGCGATGTTCACGAATCCCACGACGGCGATGACGAGGATCGTCTGCGATGCCGTGATCCCCTTCCAGATGTAGCCCAGGTAGTTGGAGAAGCCGATGTACCCCGAGGCGATTTCGAGTGGGCCGCTCAAAATGAACTGCCAGACGAAGAGAAATCCCATCAGCCGGCCCACAGTCGCGGCGCCGTATCCCTGCCGCAGGTAGCCGAAGGACCCTCCCGACCCCGGCATGGCCGCGCCCAGCTCACTCCACACCATGCCGTCGCACAGCACGATGACCAGTGCCACAGCCCAGCCGAGCATCGCCTGCGGGCCGCCGAGCGCGGTCATGAGCAGCGGGATCGTGATGAACGGTCCGATCCCGATCATGTTCGTCATGTTGAGCGCGCTGGCGTGCAGCAAGCCAAAGCGCCGCTCCATGGGGTTACCGTCCTGAGAAGAGACCGACACTCAGTGCCACCACGAGGGACCAGTCGAAGTCTTGAAAAGGCTGGGTCGATGCGATGGCGACGAGACCCACTCCCACCCGGGGAACCGGGAGCGGGACGAAGGTCGTGCTGATGATGATGGGATAGGGACGATACTGATTGTCCTCGAGCCATAACAGGCCGGCGCCGAGACCGATGCCGATCGCCTTGGCATCCACGATGGAGCGCTCGGCCTCGGTGAGGACCGTCGGCTTCTCGCTGTCGTCGGTCCAGGACAGCGTGAACGACGCCCGCGTCGCGTAGAACGGCGGGCTATCGCCGTGCAATTCGAAGACGGGCTCGGACGGGAACTTGCCCACCAAGAGTCCCGCGTCGACGGAGAGTCGTTGCGCGCCGGCGCGCGCCGCACAGGTCGTTGCAAGGACGGCGACGGAGAGGGTCGTCCGAAGCATGCCCTAATCTAGGTCTTCGGCGCGATGCCGCTCGAGGCGCAGCTCCAGGTGGCGGCGTACATCGGGCCACTCCGCCGCGAGAATGCTGTACATGACGACATCGCGCGCGCTGCCGTCGCGGCGGATGCCGAAATGGCGAATCACGCCGTCCTTCTTGGCGCCGAGAGCTTCGATCGCGCGCTGCGAGCGGAAATTGAAGTTGTCGGTCCGGAGACCGACGACCTTGCAGCCGAGCGTGTCGAAGGCGTGGCCGAGCAGGAGCAGCTTGCAGGTGGTGTTGACGTGGGTGCGCTGGCGACTCTTCCGGTACCACGTGTGGCCGATTTCCACCCGGTCGATCGCCGGCGCGATGTCGTGATATCGGGTTGATCCGACAATCGCGCCGGTCGGTAGATCGCGCACGACCCACGGCAGCATGTGACCGTCGCGTTGACCTTTGAGCGCGTCGCTCACGTACCCCTTCATCCCCTCAGGTGGTGGAACAGCGATGTACCAGAACTCCCAGAGGCGCCCATCGCTCGCCGCCGCGGCGAGCGCGTCACCGTGCGCCTCGGTCAGCGGCTCGAGCCGAATGCCGTGACCCTCGAGCACGACCGGAACTACGCCGCCTGGCTTCATGGCGCGAGGTAATCCTGCGCCGCGACGATCTGCCACCGTCCCCCGCGCTTCGACCACGTGTCTGTGAAGCGGTAGCGACGCTGGAATTGTCCGTTCGCACCTCGGCCGGCGACGACGAGCCACCCCGTGACGACCGCCGTCACCGGGCCAAAGCGGTGCACGACCATCGAGTCGTTACGCGCCGCCGCGACCGTATCTGATCCGCCGACTACCGAGTTGAGCACCGCCCGGCGGTCCATGATCTGGTCGTTCTCCGTGTAGACGAAGCCGTCGGCCAGCAGACGCTCGAACGTGACGCGGTCGCGCTTCACGAGTGCGCTCGCCCAATCGTCCTCGAGTCGCAGCAGTGCGCGCTCGTCGGTACCCTGCACGTTGACGGCGAGTAACAAGGCCAGAAGCAGTGCGGTCATGGTTCGCTCTCATTCTCCCAGAACTTTGATGATCACGCGTTTCTTCCGCTGCCCGTCCCACTCTCCATAAAACACTCGCTGCCACGGCCCAAAGTCCAGTTTTCCCGCGGTGATCGGCACGATCACCTCGTGTCCGATCGTGAGACTGCGCAGATGCGCGGCGGCGTTGTCCTCACCCGTTTCATTGTGGCGATACCGCGGTGGGTCCCACGGGGCGATCGTGCCTTCCAACCATTTCAAGATGTCGTCCCACAGTCCCGATTCGTGATCATTGATGAAAACAGACGCGGAGATGTGCATGGCGCTCACCAGGACCAAACCTTCACGCACCGCGCTGGCCTCCACCTCCTTCACAACCTCGTCGGTGATGTCGATGATCTCCTGTCGCCGCTTCGTGTTGAACCAGAGGTAGTGCGTCCGCGCCTTCATGAATCCCCCGTGTCGAATTGTCACAGGCAGAGCGAATCCCTAAATTGGCCTGAAATATGGCCCCCCCGCTTCCGTTCAGACGGCGGATCTTCGTCGTCCTCGTCGTCATGACCGTCGTCCCGACGGTGCTCGCCGTCGCCGGCTGGGTGCTGTCGGTCCGGCGCCTGCTGCCTGCGGCCGGAGCGCGCGCGTCCACCGAACGCGTCGCCGCTACTGCCCGCGCGCTGCTCGACGGTGTGGATACGCTGCATCTCACAGTGCGCGAGCGCGCGCTGCTGCGCGACCATTTCAACGAAGTCTCCGCCTCCGTAAGCCTCGCGCGCCGTGCCGAGACCTTCCTGCGCTATTACACGGCCGGATTCGCGCTGGTCATCCTGCTGCTCGGCGCCGGTGTGCTGTACGCCGCCGTCAATCTGGCGGGCCATCTTTCGCGCCAGCTCTCGCGTCCCATCGATGAACTGGTCGGCTGGACGCAGCTGATCCGTCGCCACGAGCCGGTGCCCGGCGGCCCGCCGCCGCGTGGCGCTCCGGAATTCGAGGCACTCCGCCAGGCGCTGCGCGAGCTGGCCGCCGCCCTTGACGCCGCGCGGGAGCGCGAGCTCGAGGCCGAGCGGTTGCGCGCGTTCCGCGAAGTCGCACGCCGCGTGGCCCACGAGATCAAGAATCCGCTGACGTCGATGCGGATTGCGGTGGATCAACTGCAACGGGCGGATGGACCGATGGGCGGGCGGGCCGTGACCGCGATCCAAGTACTGGAAGCGGAAACTGATCGACTGGAACGTCTCGCGAAGGAATTCTCAGAATTCGGCCGGCTGCCCGAAGGGCCGCAGAGCGAGGTCGATCTCGTCGAGCTGCTGGAAGAGCTGGGGCGCACGGGCGTCCCCGATGGCGTTCGCGTCAATGTTCATGCGAACGGCGGCCCGCGCGCACTGCTCGGGCACTACGATCCGTTGCGGCGCGCATTTGCCAATCTCTATCGCAACGCGGCCGAGGCGATGAAGGGGCACGGCGCCATCGACGTGACCGTCACGGGCGATGGGGCCGGCCTGGCGGTCATGATCGCCGACCATGGCCCCGGCATTCCCGCGGACCTGCGCCAGCGTGTGTTCGAGCCCTACTTTACGACCAAGGACGACGGCACCGGTCTGGGCCTGGCGCTGGTGCGCGTCACGCTCGAAGCGCATCGCGGGACCGTTTCGGTGGGCGAGACACCGGGTGGCGGCGCGACCTTTGCCATCGTCTTCCCTCCACCATCCTCCACCAACCTCCACCGTCCTCCGCCAACCTCCTCGTGAGCCCTCGCGTCCTCCTCGTCGACGACGAAGCCAATATCCGCCGCATGGTGGGGGCGCTGCTGCAGTCGGACGGCTTCGAAACAGTCGAGGCCGAGGGCGGCACCGCGGCGTTGCAGCGACTGCTGGACGACGCGCCCGACGTGGTGCTTCTCGATCTGATGATGCCGCCCGGCCCCGACGGGCTCGCGACGCTCGAGCAGATCCGCAAGCGCGCGCCGCACATTCCCGTCGTCATGATGAGCGGCAAGGCGAATCTCGCCGACGCGGTCCGCGCCACCAAGCTCGGCGCTTTTCAGTTCCTCGAGAAACCGCTCACGCCCGAGGGCGTGCTGGTCACGCTGCGCAGCGCGCTCGCGTTGGGCCGCACGCTCGCCGAGAACCAGCGGCTGCACGAGCAGCTCGGCCACGCCGATCCGCTGGTGGGAACGAGCGCGGCCATGGAAGAGCTGCGTGCGTTGATTACGCGCGTCGCGCCGACGGAGTCGCGTGTCCTGATCACCGGGGAGTCGGGCACCGGCAAGGAGCTGGTCGCCTCCGCGATCCATCGCCAGAGCGCGCGCGGCAGCAAGGCGTTCGTGACGGTCAACAGTGCCGCGCTGCCGCGCGATCTCGTCGAGTCGGAGATGTTCGGCCACGAGCGGGGCGCCTTCACGGGCGCGACCGAGCGCCGCCAGGGCCGCTTCGAGCTCGCGGACGGCGGCACGCTGTTCCTCGACGAGGTCGGAGATCTCGGCCCCGAAGCCCAGGCCAAGCTGCTGCGCGTGCTCGAAAGCGGGGTCGTCGAGCGCGTCGGCGGCGAGCGGCCGTTCGCGGTGAACGTGCGCGTCCTCGCGGCAACCAACAAGGATCTGCAGCACGGGGTGCGGCAGGGACTGTTCCGCGAAGACCTGTGGTTCCGGCTGAACGTGCTGCCGATTCACATCCCGCCGCTGCGCGAGCGGCCCGAGGACATCGCCCCGCTGGTGCGACACTTCGCCGCGCGCTGCGCCGCCCGCCTGGGCCGCCCCGTCAAGTTCGACGCGGGTGCGGTGCCGCTGCTCGCCGCGTACTCCTGGCCGGGGAACGTCCGCGAGCTCGCCAACATCATCGAGCGGATGGCGATCCTCGCAACGTCGGAGCTGCTGACGGCAACCGACGTCGCGCGCGTGCTGCCCGCGGACGGCACGGCGCCCCCAGTCACGGCCGACAGCGGCGACGACGCGCCGTGGCGTGACATCGCGCTCAGCGAGACGCTCGACCGCTACGAGCGCGAGCTGATCGCCAAGGCGTTGTCGGTCGCGCGCGGGAATGTGGCCGAGGCCGCGCGCCGCCTGCTCACCGACCGCGCCAATCTCTACCGTCGCATGCGGCGGCTCGGCATCGACCCGCCGCGCAACAACAGCTCTAACGAAGGCTGACCTATGATCGCGTTTCTGTTGGCTCTCGCGGTTCAAGACACGACGATCGTCATCCACCCCGACAGCTCGAGCGCGACGCTCGAAGCGCGCGCGCTGCCACGGGTGGTGACGGACGAAGTCATCCGATTCTACAACGCGGCCAGCACCACCCGGCTCGTCGGCCGGACGCGGCTGCCGCGCGGCAACGAGTGGCGCGGCAACGTGGCCGTCCGCAACGGCCCCGTGCTCATCGCGGGTCGCGTGCAGGGCTCGCTCGTGGTGATCAACGGCGACCTGCTCTTCGACACGGGCGCCGAAGTGACCGGCGACGTCATCGTCGTCGGCGGGACCGTGGACGACAGCGCCAAGGCGCGGATCGGCGGCGAGGTGCGGCAGTACCGCGAGCCGCTGCTGTATCGTCTGCGCCACGAAGGCGACGAAATCGTCTACGCGCCGAATCTGCGGCCCCGGCTCTTCAACCCGGGCGCGCATGTGTCGTGGGGTGATGCCGACTCGCGCTCGTCGCTGACGATCGCCACGGGCGGCACGTTCAACCGCGTCGAGGGACTGCCGATCGTGTTCGGCCCGCTGTTCGACTGGAAGCTGCAGCAAAACTTCCGGATGCGGGTGGACGCGCTCGGCGTGTTCCGCTCGGCCGGCGACCTGTCCGACAAGCGGAGCGATCTCGGCTACATGCTCCACGGCGAGCTGCGCTCCGGCGAGGTGCGCCCCGTCGGCTTGGGGCTGCGCGCCTTCGACGTCGTGTCGCCCGTCGAAGATTGGGGACTGCACAACGCCGAGATCGGGTGGGCCGCGTTCATGTTCGGGCGTGACTATCGCGACTACTTCCTCAACAAGGGATGGGCGGCGCGCGCGTTCACCCAGCCCGAAAAGCAGATCGCCCTCTCACTCGAGCTGCGCCACGAATGGCAGACGAGCGTGGTCAACCAGGATCCGTGGACCGTGTTCCGCAACTCCGCGATCTGGCGCCCCAATCCCCCGATCGACGAAGGGCACTTCACGACGATCGCCGCCGGGCTCGTGCTCGACGGCCGCAACGATCCGGAGGAGCCCACGTCGGGCTGGCTGGTACGGGCGTCACTGGAAGATTCCCGCAGCACCGACGTCGTGCCGCACACGGGCATCCCCGCGACGGTGCGCGACTCGATCCCGACCGGGTCGTATCGCTTCGACCGGCTGTTTTTCGATGTCCGCCGCTACGCCCGCATCAGCCCATCGGGTCGGGTCAACGTCCGGCTCGTGGGCGGCGGGTGGGTCGGCGGCGATCCGCTGCCGCTGCAGCGGCGGCTCTCGCTCGGCGGTCCCGATCCGCTGCCGGGCCATCCGTTTCGCTCGAGCTCGTGCGACAACGACATCGTCGACCCCGCGTTCGCCAACTCGCGCCTGGCGGCCTGCGATCGCGTCCTCGCCTTTCAGACGGAGTACCGCGGGCACGTGAAGCTCAACTGGAGCTACAACCCGTCCAAGGACGACAAGGCCGATCGCGATGAGGGATCGTCGTCGTTTTTCTGGCTCGAGGGACTGGACGTCGTCGTCTTCGCGGACGCGGGACAGGCCTGGCTCGTGGGCAACGGGCCGAACCGCGTGCCCGCCGGGCACCTTCCCCGGTTCGACACCTGGCTCGTGGATGTCGGGTTGGGAGTCGATTGGGGTGGATTCGGCGTGTACATAGCCAAGGCGGTCACTACCGGCGAACGGCTGCGGTTCACGGCCCGGCTCGATCACCGGTTCTAGAGTGCGTCTGCTCTGGTGGGCGGCGCTGGCCCTGGCCCCCCCCCTCGCGCTGACACCGCAGGTGGGGCGGGCGCAGTCGCCGACGCTTACGGTCACGCTGCAAAACAACCTGCCGCGGATCCGCAGCACCGGCCTGCTCGCGGACGGGAAGTTTCTCGGACTGCTCCGCTCCGGGTTCCCGCTGCGCCTGCACTACCGCCTCGAGCTGTGGCGCGTGCGCTCGAGCTGGTTCGATCAATTCGTGCGCGAAGTCACCTGGGACGCCGTGGCGCGCAACGATCCCCTCGCCGACGACTTCGTCCTGATTCGCCAGGGCGGCGCGGTGCACCGGTACGCGACGTCCGACGAGCTCGCGGCAGCATTCGAGATTCCCTACACCGTGACTATCCGCCCCACCGCGACGAGCGGCCGGTTCTATTTCGTCGTGCGGCTCGAGGTGACGACGCTCAACGACACCGATCTGCAGGAACTGTCACGCTGGCTGTCGGGAGACGTAGGGCCGGTCGTGTCCGGCGAAGGGAATTTCGGCTCGGCGTTGGCGCGCGGTGCCCAGCGCGTCCTGGTGCGGCTCGCGGGACTGCCGCGCCAGCGGCTCGAAGCGCGAAGTCCTACGTTCCGAACTGACGGTCGATAGCCGCGCGGATGTCCAGCAGCGACTGCCCGCGCGCCGCCATCCCGCTCGCCAGCATCGCTTCACCCATGCAAATGTCGCAGTAGGCGCCGTGATCGGACTCGAAGCAGGTGAGCAGCGAGCGGTGCCCCGCATGCTTCGAGCAGTCGCAGTGGCAGTACACTCCATCCAGCGTCGCGGCGGCCCGGCGTGCCGCGGCGTACGCCTCCAGCGCGCCGGGATTCTTCGGAATCGCAAACTCGGGGAGGATCTTCTCGCCACCGATCCCGGGGCGCGGATTCGGATGGATCGATCCGCTGGCCGGACGGGTGAGGAACACGACCCCGGCGAGCGCGACCGCCGCCGCGCCCGCCACGACCCAGGGGGCCTTCGTCATTAGAGGGCCTCGAGCGTCGCCAGCACATCGGCTCCGTAAAAGAGCCGGATGTACTTCGCCTGCGTCCGCGTGAGGCGTCGAACGGCCCACGAGAGGTGCACGAAATGCGGCTCGTGCGGCGCGCGCAGGGGATGCATGCCCACTTCCTCAGGCAGCAGGTTGCCCTTGCGGGTGTTGCAGCTCGAGCAGGCGGTCAACACGTTGTTCCACGCATTCGTGCCGCCCCGCGACAGGGGCACCAGATGGTCGCGCGTCAGACACTCGCGCTGCCGCAGCTCCTGCTGCGAGCGGCCGCAGAACTGGCAGCGGTAGTTGTCGCGGGCAAACAGGAACGTGTTGGTGACTTGGCGGCGGAAGCGGCGCGGGACGTGGACGAAGCGGACCAGCCGGATCACAGCCGGGCGTGGCACCGCCAGGCGCTCGCTGTGGACCGGCGTGCCTTCCGCCTCGACGACCTCGGCCTTGCCATCAATGACCAGTCGCAGCGCCCGGCGTACGGGCACCATGGTCAGAGGCTCGAACGATGCATTGAGGGCTAGGCAGCGCATCCGATATGCTAATACCGACCGGCAAGTTGCAGCAAGTGACGCGTTTAGCTCGTAGCAGGTTGCAATAAACGGTGTAGCTCCTCGATTTGGGACTCGACGGACGCGCGTGAGGCACCTCCAGGCGTAGCACGGCTTTCCACGCTTTGCTCCCACGTGCCGAGCTGTGCCAACGCAGGGCCGAGCGCCGGATGAATATCTGCGGCGATCTGCGGGGAGACCTTGTCGAGCGATACTCCTGCTTGCTCGGCGGCGCGAACCAGGCGCCCGATCAAACCGTGGCTTTCCCGGAACGGAACGCCTGCCTCGACGAGGAGATCGGCGAGATCTGTGGCCCGCATCGCGGGGTCGAGGGCCGCGGCCATCCGTGCGGCGTTCACGGTGAGAGTGTCGATCGCTCCCGTCACCGCCGGCAACACCGTCACCAGGGTATCGCACGCGTCGAACAGCAACGCCTTGTCTTCCTGCAGGTCCTTCTGATAGCCGGCGGGGATGCCTTTCAACGTCGTGAGGAGCGCGACGCAGTCACCCAGCAGCCGTCCCGCCTTGCCGCGCGCCAGCTCGAACACGTCCGGATTGCGTTTTTGCGGCATGAGGCTGGAACCGGTACTGAAGGCGTCTGACAGCGTGACAAAGGCGTACTCACCGCTCGCGTACGTGATCAGCTCCACGCCGAGGCGCGAGAGATGCGTGCCGATCAGCGCGATCGCGAACAGCACGTCGGCGACGAAGTCGCGATCGCCCGTCGCGTCGAGCGCGTTGGCGGAGATCGCGCGGAAGCCAAGCGCTTCCTTCAGTAGCACGCGGTCCACGGGGAAACCGGAGCCCGCGAGCGCGCCCGACCCGAGCGGCATTTCCGACGTGCGGCGGCGCGCGTCGGCGAGCCGCTGGCGGTCGCGTACGAGCGGCCAGGCGTGCGCGAGCAACACGTAGGCCCACCGCACCGGCTGCGCGCGCTGGCCGTGGGTGTAACCGGGCAGGATTGCGTCGAGCCCGTCTTTCGCTTTGGCAACGAGCGTGCGACCCAGTGCGGCGACCGCGGCGTCCAGCTCGTCGATCGCGCCCAGCGTCCAGAGGCGCAGGTCCGTGGCGACCTGGTCGTTGCGGGAGCGGCCCGTGTGCAGCTTTCCGGCGACCGCGCCGACCTCGGCGTAGAGCAGGCGCTCGACGAGGGTGTGCACGTCTTCATCCGGCGCGCCGACCGCGGCGCCGTCGGCGAGCTTGTCGGCGACGCGATCGAGACCGCCGACGAGCTGCGCTTCTTCACCGGGAGTCACGACGCCGGCGTGACAGAGCGCGTGCACCCACGCCTTGCTCGCGGCGACATCCTGCGGCCAGAGCCGATGATCGACGGGAAGGCTGCGGTTTAAAGCATCGAGCGCTTCGCTCGGACCAAGAGCGAAGCGCCCCCCCCACATGTGATGCGTATCAGCTTGCTGGGACATCCGTGCGCTCGGCGTTCAGACCCGCGGCGATTCTGCTGGCGAGTCCGTACAGCCGGATGAAGCCCTCAGCGTCCTTCTGGTTGTAGACGTTGTCCTTGCCGAACGTCGCGTACGACGGCTGGTAGAGCGCGAAGGGGCTCTCGCGGCCGGCGACGATCACGTTGCCCTTGAACAGCTTCAGTTTGACGGTGCCCGTCACATTCTTCTGCGTCGCGGTGACGAGCGCGTCGAGCGCCTCACGCTCGGGCGTCCACCAGCGGCCGTCGTACACCAGGTCGGCGTAGCGCAGCGCCAGCTCGTCCTTCATGCGGAGCGTGCGGCGATCGAGCACCATCTGTTCCAGCTCGCGGTGCGCGGCATAGAGCACCGTGCCGCCCGGCGTCTCGTAGACGCCGCGCGACTTCATCCCGACGAGGCGATCTTCGACGATGTCGGCGCGGCCGACGCCGTGCTCGCCCGCGACTTCGTTGAGTTGTTCGAGGAGCTCGACTGGACCGAAGGGAACAGCGTCAAGACTGACTGGATTGCCTTCCTCAAAACCGATCGATACCACCACAGGCGCGTCCGGGGCGTCGAGCGGGTTCTTCGTCATCACGAAAATGTGCTCGGGCGCTTCCTGCGACGGATCCTCGAGGATGCCGCCTTCGTGCGAGCAGTGCCACAGGTTGCGGTCGGTGGAATACGGCTTGTCGGCCGTGGCCTGCACCGGCACACCTTTGGCGTGCGTGTAATTGATCAGATCTTCACGGCTCTGGAATTTCCATTCGCGCCACGGCGCGATGACCTGCAGCTCCGGGGCGAGCGCGCCGAACGTCAGCTCGAAGCGGACCTGGTCGTTGCCTTTGCCGGTGCAGCCGTGCGCCACGGCGTCCGCGCCGAGCCGCTGTGCGACGGCGACCTGGTGCGCGGCGATGATGGGGCGCGCCATCGAGGTACCGAGGAGATAGGTGCGGGCGTAGACGGCGCCGGCGCGGAGCGTGGGGAACACGAAGTCGCGTACGAACTCTTCGCGCAGGTCCTCGATGATGCAGTCTTCGGCGCCGGAGCGTTTGGCTTTGGCGATCAGGCCGTCCAGCTCGCCGAGTCCCTGCCCCACGTCGGCGGCGAAGCACACGACGCGCGCGCCGTACTGCTCGCGCAGCCAGGGGACGATAGCGGACGTATCGAGCCCGCCCGAATAGGCGAGCACCACGAGGGGGCCGGACTTTTGTTTATGCATATGGGTGCATAAAAATACACCCACCCGAGGAGCGGGCGCAATAGGGTGGGGCGCAGCATGCTGCGCCCCTACGACTCACCATCCCCACCCCTGCCGGTACTGCGGCTTGAGGAACTCCTCCGGCACACCGGGCGTGACCACGGCGCCCGTTTGCGGGTTCACGTCGATGGGCTGCGCCGTCCGCACGGCGAGATTGCCGAGCAGCACCATCTCGGTGAGCGGCCCCGAATGCTCGGGGATGTTGGACCCCGCCGGCGTGCCCCCTTTGCACGCCGCGATCCACTCGGCGTACACCCCCTCGGTGCGTGGGTACTTCTGCGGCACCGGGTGGGCCGTGACCTCGGCCTGTTTCGCCGCATCGAGCAGCTTCGGATTCTCGCCGTAGATCCCCGCGATCAGGCGGCCGCCATCGCCGATCCACAGCTGCCCGCTCGTGTCGAAGGGCCAGGCGTTGGGATCGGTGATCTCGGGCGGGCGGGGCGGATAGAGACTGCCGTCACGCCATACGACCGTCACCGGGGGCCGGCTCCCCTTGGCCGCGAACGAGTACGTGATGCGCGAGCACGCCGGTGCGGTTTCCGCGAACAGCTTTGTCGACTCGGCTTCGATGCGCGTCGGATACCCCAGATTCAGCGTCCAGAACGACGCGTCCATCGAGTGACAGGCGATGTCCCCCAGCGCGCCGGTGCCGAAGTCCCACCAGCCGCGCCACTTGAACGGCGCGTACGCCGGATGGTAGGGGCGCGCCGGTGCGGGGCCGAGCCACAGATCCCAGTCGAGCGTCGCGGGGGTGTAGTTCTCATCGAGCGGCCGCTCGATCGCCTGCGGCCAGATCGGCCGGTTGGTCCACAGCTGGATCTCGCGCACGGTGCCGATCAACCCGGCCTCCACCCACTCGCGGATCAGGCGTGTGCCTTCTTCGGCATGTCCCTGATTCCCCATCTGCGTCTGGACTTTGTAGCGCCGCGCCGCGTCCTCGAGCTGCTTCACTTCCCACAGCGTGCGCGCCAGCGGCTTCTGAATGCGCGTGTGCTTGCCGAGTTTCATCGCCATCATGCCGGCGACGGTGTGGATATGATCGGGCGTCGAGACGGTGACGGCATCGATGCTCTTTCCTTCTTTATCGAGCAGGACCCGGAAATCCTTGAACCGCTTGGCGAGGGGAAAGGCCGCGAACGATTGCGCCCCCTGGCGCTCGTCGACATCGCACAACGCGTAGATATTCTCGGTCTTCCCCACGCCGCGCACGTCGTTCGCCCCCATCCCGCCGATGCCGATGCACGCGATGTTGAGCTTGTCGCTCGGCGCCAGCCGATTCCGCCCGCGCGCGCCCAGCACGTGCGGCGGGACGATCGTGAATGCGATACCGCCGGCGACGTCACCCACGAAACGGCGGCGCGAGATCTTTTTCTTGCTCATGGCAGCACTCGAATTTTGATGTTGCGGAAGGCGACCACGTTGCCGTGATCCTGGAGTCCGATGTGTCCCTGCGCGTTTTTGCCGAACCGGGGATAGGGCTTGAACTTGCTGCCCGCGACTTTCGAATTCCAATCCGGGCTCCCCAGCTCGTATTCCAGCAGCTTGAAGCCGTTCAACCAGTGCTCGACGTGGTTGCCGGTGACGATGAGCCGCGCCGAATTCCATTCGCCCCCGGGATGCACGTGCCCGGCCGGTGACGGATAGAGGTCGTAGGCCGCGCCCGCCGACGTGATCCGATTCTGGCCATCCGGGTGCTTCGCGTCATCGAGGACCTGCATTTCCACGGCGTTCCAGTAGATCGCGTCGGTATCTTCGCTCGCGCGGTAGAAGACGCCGCTGTTGCCGCCGATTTCGATCTTCCAATCGATGCTCAGATCGAAGTTCTTGAATTCGTCGGTCGTGATGATGTCGCCGCCCGCGCCCGTGCGCGTGAGCGCGCCGTCCTGCACGGTCCAGCCAGCGGAGATCGTCGGCTTGCCGTAGTTGCGCCAACCCGTCGTGGTGTGTCCGTCGAACAGCAGCCGCCAGCCCGCGGCCTTCTCGGCGTCCGTCAGGGAATTCAGGACGGTGGAGGATGGTGGAGGGGCAGGAGGTTGTGACTGCGCTTTGCAGGAATTCGTGACGAACAAAAGACCGACTACGGCCAGATGAGTTTTCAAGCGGGGAGTCCTCCGAGCTCTCTCAGCCGCGTCTGCACGGCGCGGCGGCTTCGCTCGCTGCGAGTGATTACGAGGATGGCATCATCGCCGGCGATGGTGCCGATGATCTCGCTCCAGCCGGCGCCGTCGAGCGCCAGCGCGAGCGGCTGCGCGGCGCCCGTCGTCGACTTCAGGACGAGCAACGGGCCGACGCCTTCGACCGAAACGAGCATGGTGGGAAGCAGCTGCTCCAGATGTTGCCGGACGCCCCCGCCGGGGGCGCCTTCCGGACCGGCCGCGTAGTGCGAGCCGCCATCCGGCGCGGCGACCTTCGCGAGTCCGAGCTCGCGAATGTCCCGCGACAACGTCGCCTGCGTCACGGTGTACCCTTCGGTTTTGAGACGCTCGCGCAGTTGCTCCTGGCTGCCTACCGTCTCTGCTCGAACGATTCGCAGGATGGCCGCGTGACGCTGCGTCTTCATGGGGCGGAAATCTGATGCACGATCCGGCCGCTGACTACTGTTAACTGGGCGGCGGAGGGCGGCGAAGGGCGGCGAAGGGCGGTATGAGAAAACACCGCCAGATCCGCGGCCTTGCCGACTTCCAACGAACCGATCTCCGCCTCCCAGCCGAGCGCACGCGCTCCTTCTATTGTAAGTGCGCGCAGTGCCGCATCGCCGTGCAAGCCGGCGGACACGGCCTCGGCCCACAGGTCCAATTCGCCGACACTCACGACGGAATCGGTCCCGAGGCCCACCGGCACGCCTGCATCGCGCAGCAGGTCGAGCGGCATCCGTCCATGGCGATGCGCGGCGTTGGACCGCGGGCAATGCGCGACTGAGGCCCCGACGGTCCGGAGCAGTGTGACATCGCTGTCGTCCAGGTGGACGCTGTGAATGCACAACGTCCCACGTTGCACGGCGCCCCGTTGCGCGAGGTAGGCGACGGGCGAGCAGTGTTGAGGCTGCACCACGATGCCCCGCCCGCGCAGCGCGGCGGCGAACGGTCCGTCGCCATCGCGCACGAATGCCGTCTCTTCCTTCGACTCGGCGACGTGCACGGCAATCGGGAGCCGCTCGCGCCGCGCGAACTGCGCGACGGCCTCGTACAGCGGGCCGCTCACGGTATATGGCGCATGCGGCGAGACGCCCGGGACAAGTTGCGAAGTTGCAAGACGGCGAAGTGGGCCGACAGCGGCGTCGAGCTCCGCCATGCTTGCCGCGCACTGCGCCGGGTCTGGACCAAATACTTCCTGGTAGACGATCGCGCGACCACCGAGGTCGTGGAGTGCGCGCATGACGGCGCCGGTGCTGCCGGTTTCCGCAACGCAGGTGACGCCCCGCGTCCAGCAGTCGCGGACGCCGGCGAGCGCCGCCTCGTAAAACGCCTCCGCGCTGGTGGCCTCCTTGAGCTCACGAATGCGGCGGATCCACGTGAGGAATTCAGCTTCCTCGTGTTGCACGCCACCACCCAGGTGGGTGAGCTCGAGGTGCGTGTGGCAGTTGATGAGACCCGGCATGAGCTCGGCATCGCGAAACTCGATCGACTGTCCGCCGCGCGGGGCCGGGACGCGCGCGTTCGGGCCGACGGCGGCGATCCTGCCGTTTGCGTCAACAAGAACGGCGCCGTCCTCGAAGGGCGGCGCCGTGACGGGATGGACCCGGCCAGCTCGAATGCGGAGCAAGAGCTAGGGTGTGACTCCAACACCGAACGGTGAATGCACCTGACACACCTGCGTCGGCTCGGTGCCCGGATAGAACCACTCCCAGCGCCGCACCTCGAGCGGGCAGAACGGCGTCGCGAGGAAGCCGTTCGACCAGTCCACTTCGCGGGTGACGAGATCGTCCGGGCGCGCCCAGTCGCCCGGCGACGGCCGCCGCTCGTACACATCGCGCATGAACTTCGTCCACGCCGGCGTGACGATGCGGCCGCCGCCGGCGTTGTTCATGATGCGCTTCTGGTAGTCGTAGCCGACCCAAATGCCGGTCACGATCTCAGGTGTAAAACCCACGAACCAGGCGTCGGTGTAGTCGTCGGTCGTGCCCGTCTTGCCGGCCATCGGAATCCGCAATCCGCCCACCGAGCCCGCCGCCGTGCCGCAGCGATGCAGACCGGTTCCCGGCTGGCAGCGCATGACGTCGCGCATCATGTCGAGCATCAGCCAGTTGTGTTCGGGGTCGAGCACCTGCTCGCGCTTGATCGTGGACTGATAGAGGATATTGCCCTGCCGGTCCTCGATGCGCTGGATGCCGATCGGCTCGACGCGCGTCCCGTTGTTCGCGAACACGGTATACGCCGCGACCAGCTCGATCGGCTTCACCTCGCGCGCGCCGATATGAATGGACGGATAGGGTGGCAGCGGCGTCGTGATCCCGAACCGCCGCGCCTCGCCGATGACTGTCTGCTCCCCCAACGCCATGCCGAGTTTGATCGTGGACAGGTTGCGCGACATGTACAGCGATTGCCGCATGGGGATGAGGCCCAGCGTGGTGTCGTCGTAATCCTTGGGCTGCCACAGTGAGCTGTCGAGCTGGGTGACCGGCGGATTGAGGGGCGTGTCGTCCAGCATCTCGGTGACGGGATGTCCCGCTCGGACCGCGGCCGAGTAGACGAACGGCTTGAACGTCGAGCCGGGCGGCCGCACCGATTGCGTCACGTGATTCCATCTCGAGTCGCTGAAGTCGCGGCCGCCCACCATCGCCAGGATGTTGCCGGTCTTGGCATCGAGCGCGAGCAGCGCCCCCTGGAGATACTGCGCGTACGGGGTCTGCTCGTCGGGCGCGGCGCGGCCCTGCTCGATGTACTGGCGATAGGAGGTGCCCTCGAACTTGCCGTTCGAGTACACGCCCGATTCGATCTCGTCGAGCTGGGACTGCAGCGACTGCTCGGCAGCTTCCTGCATGTCGAGGTCGAGCGTCGTATAGATGCGCAAACCCTTGTCGTACAAATCGCGCCCGAAGCGCGGCTCGAGAAACGACGTCCGCAACCATTCCACGAAGTATGGCGCGACATCGCCATAGCTCGTGCGCCGCGTGGTCAACACGAGCGGATAGGCCTTCCAGAACTCGACGTCTTCCGGGCTGAGGAATCCCTGATCGCGCATCAGATTCAGCACCGCATTGCGGCGCCGAATCGCGTTGTCGGGATGGTTGCGGGGATTGTAGGTCCCCGGGGCCTTGGGCAGGGCGGCGAGCGTCGCCGCTTCGGCCACGTTCAAGTCGCGCGCCGATTTCCCGAAGTACACCTGCGCCGCGGCCTCAACGCCGGCGACGTTCGGCCCCAAGTCGATCTGATTGAGGTACAGCTCGAGAATGGTGTCCTTCGCGAAATTGCGCTCCAGCTCGACCGCGACACGGGCCTCGCGCAGTTTGCGCGCCAGCTTCTTTTCGTGTCCGAGTTGCTCGGGAAACACGTTGCGCGCGAGCTGCATCGTGATCGTCGAGAACCCTTGGGTGTAATGCAACGTCGTGATGTTGGCCTTGAGGGCGCCCAGGATCCGCCAATAATCGATGCCGTGATGCGCGTAGAAGCGCTTGTCCTCGACCGCGATGAACGCCTGCCGCACGAAGAGCGGGATCTGTTGGAGCGGCAGCACGGTGCGCCGCTGGATGCCCAACTCGGTGATCAGCCGGCCGTCGGCCGCGTACACCTTCGATGTCTGGACCTGGACATTGTGCCCCGTGGAGGGGTCGATGCGCGTGATGCTGGGGCAGCGCTCCGCCGCGCACACCCGGGTCCACGAGCCGTAGGCGAGGCCGCTGCCAAAGAGCAGGGCCAGTACGGCCGCGATGATTGCGCGCCGCCGCTGGAGGGGATCGTACCACCAGCGAACCAGAAACGGGCGGCGAGGGGCGGCGAGGGGCGGCGAAGGGTGTGAAAAAGCCATCTGTAATACAACCTAATCAGGCGGTAAATTCGCCGCCATGACAACGGCTAACGTGTTGCAAGAATTAGAGTGGCGCGGGTTCGTCCAGCAAGCGACGCCCGGGCTCACCGCCCACTTTGCCAAGGGACCGGTCACCGCGTACTGCGGCTTCGACCCGACGGCGCCGTCGCTGCAGCTCGGCAATCTCATGCCGCTGATGCTGCTCGCCAATCTGCAACGCGGCGGCAATCGTCCCATCGTGTTGATGGGCGGCGGCACCGGCTTGATCGGCGATCCGTCCGGCAAGGCGGGCGAGCGCCCGCTGCTCTCGAAGGAACAGATCCGCGAAAACCTGCAGCGGCAGCGCGACCAGATGGCGCGCTTTCTCGAGTTCGGCGCGGGACCCACAGCCGCGCTCCTGCTCGACAACGCCAAGTGGCTCGGCTCACAGGGGCTGATCGACTTTTTGCGCGACGTGGGCAAGCACTTCACCGTGAACATCATGCTGCAGAAGGAATCGGTGAAGGCGCGGCTCGAGGCCGGGCTATCGTTCACCGAATTCAGCTACATGCTGCTCCAGGCTTACGACTTCCTGCATCTCTTCCGCGAGCGGCAGTGCACGCTCCAGGTGGGCGGCAGCGACCAGTGGGGCAACATCACCGCCGGCGTCGATCTGATTCGCCGCATCGAGAACGCCGAGGCGCATGGCCTCGTCGCGCCGCTCGTGACCATGGCGTCGGGGAAGAAGTTCGGAAAGACGGAAAGCGGCGCGATCTACTTGGACCCACAGCTCACGTCGCCGTACAAGTTCTACCAGTTCTGGATCAATGTGGACGATCGCGACGTCGAGAGCTACCTGAAGCTCTTCACGCTCAAGTCCAAAGCAGAGATCGCCGAGCTGATGTCCCGGCACCACGGCATGCCGGCTGCTCGTAACGCCCAGAAGGCCCTGGCATTGGATGTGACGCAGCGCGTTCATGGCCAGGAAGCGGAGGCCGCGATCACCGCGTCTGCCATCCTCTTTGCCGATGTCGAGCCCGATCGCGTGAACCCTTCGGCCCTAGACGCGCTTGTCGACGAAATCCCCACGACAACACTGCCGCGCGGGGAGTTGTCCCTCGTGGACGCGGTGGTGCATGCCGGACTGGCGAAATCCAAGAGCGAGGCACGCCGCGCCATCGAACAGGGCGGCATCTACATCAACCTGCAGCGCGTCAGTGCCGACCAGTCGATTGGCGATCGTGACTGGATCGGAGGGCGGAGCCTGCTGCTGCGGAAAGGCAAGAAAGACTACGCGCTGTTGCGACGCGAGGGGTAAGCGGCGGTCAGCTCAGGTCGTCCAGCACCTCGATGACCTTCTCCATCTCTTCGACCGTGTTGTAGCAGTGGGGCGATAGCCGGATCGAGCCTTCGCGCAGGCTGCAGACCACCCGGGCCCGTTTCATCGCGTGATAGGCTTCGACCGGTTTGGCCGGCGCCACGCACAGAATGGCGGAGCGATGGCCGTTTTCCGTCGGCGAGGAAATGCGCACGCCGTTCTCCTGCGCCCACTTGATGATCGGCGCGTGCGTCGCGCGAGTCACTTCGGCGACGTCCCGCACGCCAACCTCCAACAGCAGACTCAGCGACGCCGTCATGCCGACGAAGTCCTGATAGGGCAGCGTGATCATTTCGAAGCGGCGGGCATCGGCGCGGAACGTCGGGTTGTACTCGGTGAGCCGCGAGAAGTCGTCCGTGCCCTCGAACGCCATCCAGCTTGTAATCGCGGGCGCGAGCTTCTGGACCAGCTCTTTGCGGACATAGACGAACCCCGAGCCCCACGGCGACAGGAGCCACTTCTGGCCGCCGCAGGCGAGGATGTCGATCGGCGTCTCGGTGACGTCGAGCACCGAGTTGCCGATGCCCTGAATGCCGTCCACGACGAGGTATGTCCCGTTGGCGCGGCAGGCGGCGCTCAGTTTCTGCAGGTCGGCGCGGTAGCCGTTGGAGAACTGCACGAAGGACACGGCGAGCACCCGCACTTTGGGATCGCGCAACCGTTGCAGCAGATAGTCCTCGTCCGGCCACCCCTCGGGCCGGCAGCGCACCACTTCCACCGTGATCCCCTGATCCCGCAGCATCAGCCACGGATAGACGTTGGCCGGGAACTCCTTGTCGGAGAGCAGCACCACGTCGCCGCGCTTCAGGGGGAGCGCCCGGGCGGCGAGGTTCAAACCGAAACCGGTGTTGGTGGCGAGCGCGATTTCCGACGGGTCTGCATTGATCAATTGCGCGATCCCGAGCCGAGCGGCGGCGAGGCCGGCGAACAGCTCACGATCGGGCAGGAGGTGCGGGGCCGTGCGTTTGGCGGTGAACTCGTCGAGCGCGCGCCGGGTGCGCTCGGGGATCGGACCGATCGACGCGTTATTGAGATAAATCGTGTCGGCGGTCCACGGGAACTCGGCCGTGCGTAGCGCCTTGAACGTCTCGCGCAGCGCGCGCACATGAGTCGGGTGGTACGCGATTTCCGTCACGCGACGCGTCCGATTCCGCGTACGTCCAGCGCGTCGCGCAAACCGTCACCCAGGAGATTGAGACCGAGGACGGTGAGGCCGATCGCGACGCCCGGGGCGATCGAGACCCACGGCGCGACGCGCAGCAGATCGCGGCCCTCGGCCACCATCGCGCCCCACGAGGGCGTGGGCGGCTGCGCGCCGAGTCCGATGAACGACAACGCCGCCTCGGCCATGATCGCGCCGCCGATGCCCAGCGTCGCCGCAACTATCACAGGCGCGATCACGTTGGGGAGCAGGTGGCGCGCGATGATACGCGCATCCGATGCACCGAGCGCGCGCGCGGCCTGGACGTAGTCGAGCCCGCGCGCCAGCAGCACCTGGCCGCGGACGATCCGCGCCATGCCGGCCCAGCCCACGATGCCGATGACCACGAAGACGACGGGCAGGGACGGCTTCACGGCGGCGGCGATGGCGATCAGGAGCAGGAGCGAGGGAAACGCGAGCGTCACGTCGGCGACGCGCATGATCACGCCGTCCGTCCAGCGGCCGTAGTAACCCGACACGAGTCCTAACGTCACGCCGAGCGCCAGCGCGATGCTCTGACTGATCAAACCGACGGCGAGCGACAGGCGGGCCCCGTACAGCACACGAGAGAGGACATCGCGTCCCTGCACGTCGCTGCCGAGCAGAAAGGCACCGGAAGGTGGACGCAAACTTGCAGCGAGGTCACCGCGGAATGGATCACCGGGAGCGAGCCATGGAGCCAGCAGCGCGAGAACCGCGAGACCTGCGATCAGTCCCAGGCCGAAGCGGGCCCAGGGATCACGCCCGAGTCGGGTCAAAAACAGTGGCGCCGTCATGGGCATGTCGACTACGTTACTCGGAACAGAACCCCCCGGGCAAGCGGACAATGATTTGAAGCGCGATACACCGTTCACCCTCGTGCTGGGCGGCGGCGGGATGAAGGGGCTCGCCCACGTGGGCGTGATCCAGGCATTCCTCGAGCGCGGCCACCGGCCGACCCGCATCATCGGGTCGAGCGTTGGCGCGCTCGTCGGCGCCGCCTGGGCAGGCGGCATGGGGATCGCCAAGCTGCGGGAGATCGCGCTCAGCCTGTCCCGCAAGGAGGTCTTCGCGGTCGCGCACGCCGATATGGCGTTCAAGCGCATGCGCTCCCCAGCCCTGTTCAAGCGCGAGCCGCTCGAGCACCTCATTGCCCGCACGGTCGGCGATCTCACGTTTGGGCAGCTCGACCCGCCCGTCATCGTGAACACGGTCGACTTGAACTCCGGGATGCAGGTCTTCTGGGGCCTGCCCGGGCTCGATGACATCCGGGTCGCGGATGCCGTCTTCGCGTCGTGCGCGCTGCCGGGCTACTTCCCGCCCCACGAGATCGGCGGCCGCTTTTACGTGGACGGCGCGGTCGTCTCGAACGTCCCTTACGACGCGGCGCGCGCGCTCGGCCCGGAGCTGATCGTCGCGGTCGATGTTTCCGCGTCCAGCGTGCTCACAGCGGACGCACAGGACGAGGGGTTTGCGGGTGTGTTCGCGCGCGCGACCGAAATCCTGATGACCACCCTGCTCGAACAGCGCGTGCGCACCTGGACGACGCCGCCGGTCTACTACATCCAGCCGCGCGTCGAGCACGTCACGATGTTTTCGTTCGATCACTTGCGGGAGGAAGTGGAGGAAGGCTACCGCGCGACCAGCGCGGCGCTCGATCGCGCCGCTGAATGGCCCGAGCCGGGCGATTCCGGCATCTACCCGAAGCGGCGGGTGCTGGTGCGGGTGGAACGGGAGCGGTGCATCGGCTGCGGTTCGTGTCTGGTGCATGGCCCGCAAGGCATGTTCGTGCTGGATTCAGACCGGAAGGCGGTGGTGACACAGCCCGATCAGGAATGGTCACCCATGGACGGCAGCTACATCCGGCACTGTCCGACCTACGCGATCATCGCGCGGCCGGCCGATCAGGCGAAAGAGATGCGGAGATCAGGGTGAACGTTGGTAGGGGCGCAGCATGCTGCGCCCCTACTCTGTCGACCTGAATCGACCATCAATCTCAATGAGATCTCTGACCACTCTATCCCAGTTGTAGTAACTCTCCACCGCTTTTCTTCCCGCGGCACCCAAACGCTCTCTCCGTTCGGGATCGGCCAATAATCGATTGATCCCCGCCGCCACCGCCCGTGGATCGTCGGGATCCACGAGAATTCCCGTCTCCCCGTCGCGCACGGCATCCGGCACGCCGCCCGAGCGCCCGCCGACGACCGCAAGTCCGCACCCCGATGCCTCGACGAGGGAGATGCCGAATCCTTCCGCCAGACCTTCGAAGCGCCGCGACGCCCCTACATAGAGATCGGCGGCGTTGTAGATCGCCGGCAATTCAGCGTCGGAGATCCCGCCGAGGAACCGCACGGCGTCGCCGAGGCGCAGCTCGTCGCGCAGCTGCTCGAATTGCGCCAGCCGCTCGCCGGTTCCAACGATTGCATAGCGTGTCCCGGGGTGCGCGGCACGCACCGCGGCGAGCGCCTTCATGGTCGTGTCGATGCCCTTATGCCACTCCAGCCGCGCCACCGTCAGGAGCCACGGGCCGCCGTTCAGTCCGTACTTGGCACGGACGGCGCTCGTATCGACGCCGGGCCGGAAATGCGCGGGCGTCGTGCCGAGCGGCACCGACTCGACGGGAACCCTGAGGTCGAGCATCGCGAGGACGTCGAGCGCGAGGTCCGCCGTCCACCGGCTGATCGCGACGACGACGGCCGCGTTGCCGATGATGCTCGCCGCGGTGCCGCGCTTGAAGCGGCTGCGCCGGATTTTTTCCTGGATCAGGAGCAGCTCGCTGCCGTACACGATGAGCCCATACGGCACGCGGTGCCGCGCGGCGAGCCAGCGCGCCGGATATCCGGCCGGCTTCAGCTCGGCACACCAGACGAATCCCGGCCGCCGCTGCTTCGCGAGCGCGCCGGCGCGCCACGTCCAGAGCGCGAGCCCCTGCACCGTGCGCAGCCGTGTGGCGCGAATACCGACGCGATCGATGATTTGCGGGAAGCGGGCGTCACTCGCGGCGCTGCCCTCGTACGCGCCGGTCGAAACGACCAGGGTGTTGCGCGGGTAGCGGAGCGCGATCTCGCCCATCATCCGGGCGATGCCGCCGCCGTGCGGCGGAAAGTTGAACGCTAGGAGGAGACTTGTGATTCGATGTCCAGCAGGTCGCGGATCACACGGTCCCAGTTGTAGTAGGTCTCGATCGCCTTGCGACCCGCCTGGCCGAGCCGCCGGGCGAACAGCTGATCGCCGACCAGGCGCTTGAGCGCCGTGGCAACCGCGGCGGGGTCGTCGGGATTCACGACGAGCCCCGTCTCCCCGTCGTGCACCGCCTCGGCCAGCCCGCCCGATTGTCCGGCGATCACCGGCAAGCCGCAGGCGCTCGCTTCCGCGAGCGCGACGCCGAAGCCCTCGACCCGCGAGCCGTCGGCGCGTCGCGAGACGCCGACGTACGCGCTGGCGATGTTGAACACGGCGGGCAGCTCGGCCTCCGGCACGTTGCCGACGAACCGTACGTGTGCAGCGATCTTCAGCTCTTCGGCGAGCCGCTGATACTCTTTGCGCTTCTTGCCGCTGCCGACGACCAGATAGCTCACGTCCACACCGTCGTTGCGGCACTGCGCCACGGCGCGCAGCGCCATGTCGACGCCCTTATAGGGCTCGAGCCGCGCGACGGTGAGCACCCATGCGCCGCCGTTCACGCCATAGCGCGTCCGCACGGCGCGCGTGTCGATCCCCGGCCGGAACTGCTCGGGGTCGGTGCCGAGCGGGACGAGACGGACGGATTCCGCGAGCGGGTCGAGGCCCAGCTCGCGCAACACTTTTTGCGCCTGCTCGCGCGTCCACTGGCTGTTGGCCACGACCGCGACGGCGGAGCCCAGGAGCGCCTTCGCCGTCTTGCGCGCGAAACGCGAGTGATGGATCGCGTGGAGCTCTTTCAGCAAGTCGCCGCCGTGGACGAACACGCCGTATTTCGTACCGACGCGTTCGTGCATCCATTTCGCGGGGTAGGTGCAGGGCCGGATGGAATCGCACCACGCAAAACGTGGCTTGTGCTGGCGGGCGAGGCTCGCGACGCGGCGCGACCAGAACAACAGGCCGGCGATATTCCGCAGCGCTTTGCTCGGCAGCGGCATGCGGTCGATCACGGCGCCGCTGAAGCGCACGTCGGAATCCTGCGCGTCGCGATGCTGGCCGGTGGAGACGAGCAGGTCGCCGCGCGGATAGCGGCGCGTCAGCTCGCCCATCATTCGGGCGATGCCGGTTTGCATCGGAGGAAATTCGCCGGTCAGGAGAAAGGTCTTAGCCACGCCGTTCGAGCTCCCAGAGGAAAGCATACTTGAAGAACACGGACGCCGCACTCATCCCGGCGTGAATCACACCGAGCCTGCCGTCGAGGAAGCTGCCGTGAAGGACATAGTCGCGCCAAAACCGGAAGGCGGGCCGCAGCGCGAGATCGCTGAATGACGCCCGGCGCCCTTTGGCGGCGAGATCGACAGCGCTCATGCGACTGTAGGCGATGACCTTGTCGAGATGATGTCGCAGGTGCTTGTAGGGCGTGTGGTCCAGCTCGTGGGTGAGCTCACCTTGTTCGCGCTCCGGGATTTCCAGGCCGGGATGCGCCGTCTTCCCGCCAAAGCGCTTGCCCCGCCGGAACAACCGCACCACCCAATCACGGCCCCAGTGTCCGCGGCGCAGCAGGTGGCCGTGAAAGAAATTGCGCCGCTTCACGCGATACGCCTCGTGACGCGGCGCCACGACGATCCCCGCCAGCTCCGCCGCAAGGTCCGGTCCGATGCGCTCGTCGGCGTCGAGCGCAAACACCCATTCGTTGCTCGCGGCCTGAATGCCGGCGTTGCGCTGCGCCGCAATTCCGGGGGCGACGCCGTTCAGGACGCGCGCCCCGGCGGCGGTCGCGGCCGCCGCCGTCCCGTCGTCCGATCCCGCATCGACGACGATCACCTCGCGTACCCAGGACAGCCCCCGCACGCATTCGGCAATCTGACTCGCTTCGTTGAGCGTGGGGATGACCACCGTGAGCGGCGCCGGTTGCGGGGAAGGCATGTTCCGAATCCTAACGGAATGGCGCCCCGCCGAGCAATCGGCGCCGCTCGATGGCCTCGCGGTACACGGCCTCGGTTCGCTCGGCGGTGCGCGCCATGGTGAACTCGCCGCGGGCCAGCGCTCGCCCCGCCCGTGCGAGGTGCGCCCGAAGCTCGTCGTCGCGCAGCATCCGCTCGAGGGCGCGCGTCCAGGCGGCGGGGTCGAGCGGCGGCACGAGCAATCCCGTCTCGCCGGGATAGATCAGCTCCGAATTGCCCCCCGCCGCCGACGCGATGACGGGGACGCCGAGGGACATCGCCTCGAGGAGCGCCTGCGACAGCCCCTCGATGCGCGACGGCAACGCCGCGACAGTCGCAAACCGGTAGAACGCCAGCGCGCGGGCGGGCTCCGTGAAGGGCACGAAGACGACCCGGTGTCGCGTGGGCACGGCAGCCTCCGCGGCCGACAACTCGGCGTCGGGACGGATGCCGACAAACGCAACGGTGACGGGTCGCTCGAGCGCCGGGAGCGCGCGCAGCAGGATCTGCTGATCCTTGCGGCGCGCCACGACGACGACGACCGGCCGTCCCGCATCGCCCAGCGCCAGCTGCGCGATGGCGAGATCCTGCTTGGAGGGCTCCGCCTCCACGCGTCCGAGATCGATGCCATTCGGCACGACGCGCAGGCGACGTCTGGGGTGGAAGCGCCGGCGCAGCGCGCGCGCCACCGCCCCGCTGACGGCGATCGTGCGGTCGGCGGTGAGCCCGACGGCGATCAATTCGGGCGGCAGCGTGAGTGGCATGGTACGCCGCGTGACCACGAACGGCTGTTGCAGTCTGCCGCGCCAGCGCAGCCAGGTGAGCGCCCGGCGGTCGCCGGTGGCGTGACTGTTCACCACATCCACGTGCTGAGCGGCAATCACGCCCGCCAGCTGGTTCGCGACGCCGGGAAGCGAAGAAAAATCGAGCGCGATGTGCACCAGCGGTGGACTCACGGCGACAGTGCGCGCGAGCAGCGTGCCGGCGGGGCAACCGACCAGGACCCGGTGTCCACGCCGGGCCAGCTCGCGGCTCAAACTGAAAATCGATTGCGTGGAGCCTGCGCCCTCGCCCTGATGCGTGAGCTGCAACAGTGTGAGCAGCCCTCCCCCTCCCCCTCCCAACGGGCCCTCCGGCATGTTCCGAAGCTAGTTATACTGGGACCTCGATGCACGTCGTGGTCGCGTCCCATCACCGGCTCCCGGTCGAAGGCTACGGCGGACCGCAGCGCGTCGTCGTCGCGCTCGTACGCGGACTCGCCGCGCTCGGCCATCGCGTCACCATTCTCGCGCAACCCGGCACCAAAGTCGTCGAGGCGGCGAAGATCGTCGAAGTCGCGCCGCGACTGCTCAAGGATTCGGGCGCCGATCTGAAGAAATTCATCCCGGACGGTGCGGACATCCTGCACGCGCATTTTCCGATGAAGCAGGGACCGAAGAGCGTGCCGTTCGTGCAGACATTGCACGGCAACTGGAAACCCGACATCCCGCTCCCACCGAACACGATTTTTCTTTCCCGCGACCACGCGAAACGCCACGGCAGCACCATCTTCGTCCACAACGGCCTGGATCCGGCCGAATACATTTTTCGCGGCCGCAAAGAGAAGTGGGACCTGTTTCTCGGCAAGCTGCACAGGGACCGGGGGTACCACTGGGCGGTCGAGGCGGCAAAGCGCACGGGGCGGCTGCTCATCATCGCGGGCGGCTGGCGTCCCAGCTTCACCGGCTCGGTCAAGTACGTCGGCGAAGTCGACGGGAAGCGTAAAGCGGTGCTCCTCGCGCGGGCGCGCTGCTTGTGGATGCCGGCACAATGGGACGAGCCGTTTGGCCTGCCGACGATCGAGGCGCTGTTCTCCGGCACTCCCGTCGTGGGCACGCGGCGTGGCGCCCTGCCGGAGATCGTCACACCAGCGGTGGGCGTGCTGCGCGACACGCTCGACGAGCTGATCCTCGCCGGCGACAAGATCAGCACGCTCGACCCGCGAGCCTGCCGCGAGCGGGCCGAGCGACAGTTCACTCACCTCGTGATGGCGGAGAACTACGTACGGATCTACCAGAACGTCCTGAAGACGGGCGAGCTGAAGTAGACCGGACGCTGGTCCGCGTGCTCGTCGTCGCAGCGGCGCTGCGGCTGCTCGCGGCGGTCTTCAGCGGCGGCTTCCTCGCCAGCGACGATCACCACGTCGTCATCGGCGCCGCGGATCAGATCGCCAGCGGCATTGGTCTTCCGGTGTCGTACGCGCGCTCCGCGCTGTTCCCCGCAGGTTTAGCCGCGATCATGACCGTGGCACGCGGGATCGGCATTCACGATCCCGGCGTCGAAATGTTGCTCGTACGGCTCGCCCAGGCCGCGTATTCCCTGCTCGTCGTCTATTTCGTGTATCGCCTGCTCGAGCGCTCGTTCGGCCGCGAGAGTGCCATGCTGGGCGGATTGCTCGCCGCCGCGTTCTTCGCGATGCCGGTGACCGCCGTCCACCAGCTCGAAGAGTCGGTCGCGCAAGTGCCGCTGCTCGCGGCGTGTTGGTGGTGGCAAACTGCGGAAGACAGGAACCGGGAATCGGGAGTCTGGGCTGCGTTGGCGGGCGCTGCGCTCGGCATCGCGCTGATCCTGCGCCTTCCTTTAATAGGGTTCGTCGCGGCGTTCGTGATCATGGTGTTGCTGCGGCCAGTCACGGCGCAACGCAAGCTGGCATTTCTGGGCGGTCTGGCACTCGTCATCGTGCTGCAGGGCTACAGCAACGTGCTCATCAATCACCAGTGGGGGTACTCGTTCATCCAGCGCCTCGGCCCCATGCTCCATCCGCAACGGATGGCGCTCGAGGCGCAAGGGTATCCGACCAGCCCACCGTGGCATTATGTCCTGACCCTGCTCGCCGCGCTGATTCCTCCCGTTTCGGTCCTGCTGCTCGCCGCCGCGGTCCGGGGAGGTCGCCAGGTTCCCCTCATCGGCGTCGCAACATTGGCGTTCCTCGTGAGCCACAGCCTCATCGCGAACAAGCAGGAACGATTCCTGCTGCCGATCCTGCCGCTGCTGTTGATCCTCGTCGTGGCGGGACTGCCGTGGCTCGCGCCGCGGATCGCGCCCGCCTACCGCGGCATGTGGTGGTACTTCTGGATCGTGAATAGCGCGCTGCTCTCTTTGTCTACCACCGCCACGACGCGACCGGGGTTCTGGTCGCGCAGTACAACGAGAGCTTCGGTGTGCCGGAGTACTACCTGGGAAAGCCGCAGCCGGCGCTGGTGGTGGTGGAACGTGAGCAGGAGGTGCACGTCAGCGGCGTGCCGATCAACTACGTGATTCTGTACAGCGACACGCCGGAGGCCGACCGCGTGTTTCTCTCGGGAGCGTTGCGCCGGAATCTCACGCTCCTCACGACCATCACGCCGAGTCTCGCCGATCGGCTGGCGCACGCGATCAACCCGCGCCACAACAAAGCCCACATCGCGTTCGTTTACACGACGTCGTAGTTCCGGAACTCGAACATGCGGGCCCCGGTCAGCCGCTCGATCCAGTCGGAGACATAGAGCCGCAGGTGCGCCGGTTTGAACCGCGCCGGCTCTAGCGCGGGCGGCGGCTCGTGCGCGTTCGCGGCGATCCAGCTCCGCGCCGCGGCCGGATGGGCGCCGCTAAACTGCCGCAGCAGGGGGATCCACTTCAGGGTGCCGCGTTTCAGCTCGCGATCGAGGCGCTCGCTCGCCCAGGGGTACATCCGCTTCGTCAGCTCGAGCTTCTCCCGGATCGTTTGCGCCGGCCGAGCCCACCCGTAGTGAAACATCTGCGCGCCGGTGGGACGCGCGCGGATCTTGCGATAGTCCGGTCCCACCCGGAACCCCTGCGCGCCCTGGTAGGGCCGGATGTCCCGGCCCAACCGGACGCAGCGGACTTCGCGGCGATACCACTGGCGATTGGTCGCCACGCGATCGAAGCCCCCATAAAAGTGCAGGTAATCGACGAGCATCCCCTCGACCCGCTCGTCCCGATCCCAAGCGGCGACGCATTGCTTCAGGATACTCGCGCCACGCTCGTGCAGGACTTCATCGGCCTGGACGTAGATGCCCCACGAGCCCCGGCACGCGTCCATGGCCCGCTGCGTCTCCCGGGCCAGCATGTCGTCGCCTTTGCTCAAATCCCATTCGCTGTCGATGATGCGGACGCGCGAGTCACCGATCCCGGTCACGATGTCACGCGTCTGATCTTCCGACTTTCCGACGTTGACGACGACTTCGTCACAGACCTCGAGCACGGAGGCGATCGCCGCAACGATGGGGAAATTGAGCTGGACCGCGTTGCGGACCAGCGTAAACCCAGACAGCAAGTCAGGTCCGGAACTGCAGATTGTACAGCCGGCGATACATGCCGTCCGCCGAGAGCAAGTCGCCGTGCGAGCCGCGCTCCACAATCCGCCCCTCGGCCAGGACGACGATGAAATCGGCGTGCTGCACGGTGGCGAGCCGGTGCGCGATGACGAACACGGTGCGGTGCGCCATCAGGCGGTCGATCGCTTCCTGCACCAGGCGCTCGGACTCGGTGTCGAGCGCGCTGGTCGCTTCGTCGAGAATGAGGATGGGCGGATCGCGGAGCAGCGCCCGGGCGATCGCGATGCGCTGGCGCTGCCCGCCGCTGAGTCTGGTCCCGCGCTCGCCGAGCAGCGTCTCGTACCCTTCGGGCAGCCGCATGATGAATTCATCCGCGTTCGCCGCGCGCGCCGCGGCGCGCACCTGCTCGAGCGGCACGTCTTTCAACCCGTAGGCGATGTTCGCGACCACGGCGTCGTTCAGCAGCACCGTCTCCTGCGACACGATGCCCATCAACTTGCGGAGCGACCGGCGCGTGTAGTTGGTCAGCGGCACGCCGTCCATCAGGATCTCGCCACGCGTCGGCTCGTAGAAGCGCGGGAGCAGGTCGACGAGCGTGGTTTTGCCGGCGCCGGAGGGGCCGACGATGGCGACGACCTGCCCGCGTTTGACGTCGAGCTCCACGTCGCGCAGCACCGCCTCCGCCGGCTCGTATTCGAACGACACGCCGCGGAACTCGATGCGCTCGCTGAACTCCGCGGTGGTCTCGCCCGGGCGGTCGCCCTCGGCCGCCGGCAGGTCGAGCACCTCGAAGACGCGCTCCGCCGACGCGACCGCCGTCGCCATGATCGCCGGGTAGTTCGAGACCGATTTGATCGGCGACATGAGCCGCAGGCTGACGGCGAGGAAGGTGATCAGCACCGCGGGGTCGAGCGACGCGCCCGCGCCGAGCGCGAGCCGCGTGCCGACGACGAGAATCAGGACGATCATGACGCCACCGAACACCTCGCTCACCGGGCTCGTCAGGCTGGAATAGCGCTGCGCCCGCAGCACCCGCCGGCGGTAGCGCTCGGCGAGCTCCGCGAACCGGCCCAGCTCGAACGCTTCGGCGACGTACGCGCGCACCAGTTTCGCCGACGCGATCATCTCGCCGACGTGGCTCGTGACCTCGCCGCGCTCCGCCGCCAGCTCGCGCGAGCGGCGGCGCAACCGGTTGATCATCGGCCGGATGATCAGCAGCAGCACCGGCGCCAGGAGGAGCGAGAGCAGCGTCAGCTTGACCGACAGGCCGAACAGAATGGTGACGTAGACGATGATGACGACGACGTTCTGCAGCAGCGACGCGAGCGCGGCGCTCACCGCCGTCTTCACCTGATCGGTGTCGCTGATGACGCGGGCGATCGTCTGGCCGGCGCGGGTGCGCTGGAAGTAGCCCAGCGGCAGGGTCTGCAGGTGCCGGAACAGCCCGACGCGCAGGTCGCGCACCACGCCCTCCTGAATCGCGACGCTGCCGATCGACGACAGATAGGACGTGAGATTCTTGAGCAGCAGCGCGACCAGCAGGACGATCACGACGTTGCGCAGCGCGATCTCGGGCGTCCCGGCCTGGAGGAACGGCCCGGCGATCTTGTTCAGGACCGTCTCGACCTGCGTCCCGCCCTGGGATGGGAGGGCCGCGTTGCCGAACAGCGTGCGCAGGAATGGAATCAGCAGGACGAACGTGAAACCGTCGAGCACCGACGAGACCACCGTCGACGTGATGGTCGCGCCGAACAGGAGCGAGTAGGGCTTCAGCAGGGACAACAGCCGTGTGCTGCCCGTCCCCGCACTCCCCTGTCCCTGGCTCATCAGCGGGCGCGGCGCGGCGTGAGCAGCGCCACGGGCAAAATCATCTCCTCGGGGGTCGCGCCGCCGTGCAGAAATGCGCCGCGATAGCGCGCCTGGTATTCGCGCAGCTTGGTCGGATAGACGAAGAAGCGATCGCCGGTGGCGAGGAGCATCCGAACGCCGAGGCCTTTCGCGGGGAGACCGTAGCTCTTCAAGTCCTCGACCATGATCGCGGCCTCGGGATCTTCGGCGCGCAGGTCCTCGCCGAACTTGTAGCGGAGGTTGGCCGTCGCGTCACGCTTGGCGAAAACGGTCGCCGGTGTCTGGCAGTGAATCGAGCCATGATCCGTCGTCAGCAGCACCGGGACATTGCGGCGCTCCGCTTCTTCGAGCGCCGCCAATACCGGCGAGCGCTCGAACCACGTCTTCGTCAGCCCGCGCAGCGCATCGGCATCGCGCGCGACTTCGTAGAGAATCGCGTTTTCGGAGCGGCCGTGCGTCAACTGATCGATGAAGTTGAACACGAGCGCCGTGACGCCGGGCTGCGCGAGATGCGCCGGCAGGCGGCGTAAGAGGTCGGTGCCGTCCGCCGCCGTGAACAGCTTCTCGTAGCGCACCGGCACCTCTTGGCCGACGAGCTCGCGCAGCTGCTCCGCGAGCAGCTCGGCCTCGTGGGCGTTGAGGCTTTCTTCGTCGCTCGGGGCGCCCCACCATTCCGGATGGCGCGCCGCGATCTCCATGGGAAACAGGCCGCTGAAGATCGCGTTGCGCGAGAACGGCGTCGCGGTGGGCAGGATGCTGTAGTAATGCGACTCCTCGACGTCGAACAGCGGCGTGATCAGATCGCGGAGCACTTCCCACTGATCGAGACGCAGGCAGTCGATCAGGATGAAGACGACCCGACCGGTGCGCTTCAAAGCCGGGACGAGAAACTCGGCGCCGACATCCACGGACAGCGGCGGCCGGTCGCGCTCGGGATCGGCGAGCCAGCGGGGATAGTGTCTGGTGATGAAGGTCTGAAAATCCTTGCGCAGGCTTTCCTGCAGGGCGCGCAGCGCCTCCTGCAATCCCGGCTCGACGGCCTCGGCCAGCCGCACTTCCCAGCGCGCCAGCTCGGCGACGAGCTCGATCCATTCGCGCCAGGCGAGCGCCGCGCCGCGGCGGCCCTCGAGCTCGCGGAAGCGGGTGACGAAGTCGCGCGACAGCCGCTGCTGCCGGATGCGGTCGCCTTCCAGCAGCCGCGTGACCACGGAGAGGATCTGGCGCGGGTGGACCGGCTTGACGAGGTAGTCGTCGATCTCGATCCCGATCGCGTCGCGCAGTAGCGCGTCGTCCTCGGACTGCGTCACCATCACCACCGCCATCGCGGGATCGATGGCGCGAATCTCGGGCAGGAGCTCGAGGCCGCGCCGCCCCGGCATCTGCTCGTCGAGCAGCACGACGCTGTAGGGCTGGCGGCGCAGCATCGCGAGCGCGTCGTCGCCGTGCGCCGCCTGCGCCACCGCAAACCCTTGCTCCTCGAGAAAGCGGCGGTGCGCTGCAAGGCCGTCAATTTTGTCGTCGATCCAGAGAATGCTCTTCGGACGCGGCATCTTGCGTTGCAAGCTAGTCCCGCTGGCGAAGCCGGGCAACGCGCGACTACATTGGCCGCGTGTTCCGCATTCTGTGCGTCCGATTCAGCTCCATCGGCGACGTCCTCCTCACCACTCCCCTCGTGCGCGCGCTACACCGGCGCCATCCCGAAGCCGAGCTCTACTTCGTCACGAAAGGCGCGATGGCGCCGCTGGTCGTCGAGAATCCGCACCTGACCCAAGTGATCGAGCTCGAGCCACACGAGCGGATTATCGATCTCGCGCGCCGGTTGCGGCCGCTCGGTGCCACCCACGGACTCGATCTGCACGGCAGCCTGCGCAGCGCGGCGTTGCGGTGGCTGGTGCCCTGCCAGTGGTCAGGATACTCGAAGCGCAAACTCGCCCGCACCACGTTGATCTCGACGAAAATCAACATCTATGGCCGGCCCGTGCCGGTGCCCGAGCGGTATTTCGAAGCCGCACGTGCGCTCGACGTGTGGCCCGACGGCGGCCCGCCCGAATTTTTTCTGGCTCCCGCCGCGCGTGAGCGCATCAGCCACTGGCTCGCCGAGCGCGGCCTCGACCGCCGGCCGTTCGCGGCCCTCGCGCCCGGCGCCGCGCACGCGACCAAACGCTGGCCGACGCGGCACTGGCGAGCGCTGGCAGCGCAGCTCGAGAACCTGGGTTACGGCCTCGTCGCGCTCGGGGGCCCGGACGATCGCGAGCTCGCCGCCGAATTGGGCCCTGCCGTCGCGAACACCGCCGGAGAGTTCACGCTGCAGGAGACGGGTGCCTGCCTCGCACGGGCCAGGGTCCTGGTTTCCGGCGACACCGGCGTCATGCACATGGCCACCGGCGTCGGCACGCACGTCGTCGCGCTCTTCGGACCGACCGTCGAGCCGTTCGGCTTCTTTCCGTATACCAAGCAAGCAGCAGTGCTCAAGCTCGATCTCGATTGCCGGCCCTGTTCGGCCATGGGCACGGAACGATGCCCGCTCGGCCACCATCGCTGTCTGGAGGAGATCCTCCCCGAGCAGGTCACGGCCGCTCTGCAGCGTCTCGTGGCATGAACACACCGCGAGGGGCTCTTCGCCCTGTGGCTCATGGTGCGAGCCGCCGAGGCGCTGCTCCCGCCGGCGCCCGTGAGCGCGAAAAACCACCGCCGCCGCCTGCAGGCCCTCGAAACACGGATCGGCAGCCTGGCACTGCCCGCGCCCCTCAAGCGGGCGCTCGCGGCGGCCCGCCAACACCTCGAAACCGCGACGCCGAACGCCGCCGCCCTCGTGCTCAGCCAGCTCACCGCGCCGGCCCGGGAAGTGCTTGGCATCGAAGCGGGGGACGCCGTCACCGTTGCCGCGCGCACCGCCAGATTGCATCTATAGACGATGCCATCTCCCGCCCGTCGTTTCGAGAAACGTGCCTCGCTCGACAACCTCGTCGAGCGCGTCGATGCGCAGCGTCCCGGCGAAATCACCGGCGACACCATTCCTAGCGGCTTCGGCTCGCTCGACAAGCTGCTCGGCGGGGGGCTGCGCCGGCGCGACTTGATCCTGCTCGGCGGGGACATCGGCAGCGGCAAGTCGGCGCTCGCGCTGAGCATCGCGCTCCGTGTGGCGCAACAGTCGGTGGGTGTGGCCTTTCTGTCCGGGGAGATGAATGAAGAGCGGCTGATGGAACGCGCGCTCGCGATCGAGGGCAAAGTCGCCGTGGACGAGCTGCGCGCGGCGAAACTGACCGACCAGACGCGGGCCGGCGTGGGCGGAGCCGCGGTGCGGCTCCGCGGTCTCCCCCTTTCACTATTACCGCTCGCTGGTGAGGACTTCGAAACGGTCTTCGAGCGACTCGACCCGCTCCGCCAAATCGGCCTTGTCGTCGTCGACTACCTGCAGCTCGTTCCGCCGCCCAAGGCACGGACGACGCAAGACGAGGACACCGCGCTCGTACTCCGCCACCTCAAGGCTCTCGCACTGGCACGCCAGGTGGCGCTGCTGGTCGTCGCGCAGCTCCCGGGATTCCAAACCGGCCGGGATGCGAAGCGCCCCACGCTCGACGACTACGGCGTCATGGGCGCCCCGAAGCAGCACGCCGACGTCGTGCTGTCGATCTTCCGCGAGGAGATGTACAACCCCGGCGGCGGCGTGGACGGCGCAACCGAATTGATCGTCGCTAAGAACCGCAACGGCCCGACGGGGTTTGTGGACCTCTACTTCTATCGTCGGTGGATGCGGTTCGAGGATATGCTCGATCCTGACCGATGATATAAGTTGGATATTGAAAGTGGACATCGTCGGAGTTTGGTACTCGACACCCTAAAGGGTGCGCTCGGCAATGCGGTGTCCTTAGGGACAATGTCTGCCGAGCACAGGCTTTAGCCTGTGAATCAGGAGTAGGATATGGCTGGTCACAGTAAATGGAAACAGATCAAACGAAAGAAGGCGGTCACCGATCAGAAGCGCGGTGCCGTATTCACGCGTCTGATTCGCGAAATCACGATCGCTGCCAAGGCGGGCGGCGGCGACCCCGGCGGCAACGCGCGGCTGCGCACGGCCATCGACGCCGCCAAAGCCGAGAACATGCCGGCCGACAACATCGACCGCGCGATCAAGAAGGGGACCGGCGAGCTGGAAGGCGTCACCTACGAAGAAGTCACGTACGAGGGCTACGGGCCTGGCGGCGCGGCGTTGCTCATTCAGGCTACGACGGATAACCCCAACCGCACGGTCGCCGAGATCCGCAACGTATTCCAACGCCACGGCGCCAACCTTGCCGCCACCAACGCCGTCGCCTGGATGTTCGACCGCAAAGGTCAGATCGTGATCGATGCGAAGGCCAACGAGGACGCGACGATGGAAGCCGCCCTCGATGCCGGCGCGGAGGACATGGAGAAGGAGGGCGACATCTATCTGATCACGACGCCGCCCACGCAGCTCCACGCGATCGATCAAGCGCTGCGCAGCAAGAAGCTGCCGGTCCAGAGCGCCGAGATCGCGATGGTGCCGAAGAACACCGTGAAGGTCGAGGGCAGCGACGCCAAGAAGCTGCTGAACCTCATGGAAGGCCTCGAGGAAATGGACGACGTCGCGAAGGTGTTTTCCAACTTCGACATCGACGCCGAGGCAATGGCGGCGGTGACGGGATGACGTGAGGGTCCTGGGCGTCGACCCCGGCACTCACGTCACGGGCTACGGCGTGATCGAAACGGGGAACGGCAATGGAGTTCCCGGGCTCGGCCGCCTCATCGAATGCGGTGTCTTTCGCTTCGGACGCAGCAATTCCCTTCCTCACCGGCTCGCCGAGCTGCACCAGGCCATCGCGCAGCTCATCCAGCGCCACCAACCCTCGGTGCTCGCACTGGAGGAGGCCTTCTATCATAAGAACGTCCGTACCACGCTCGTGCTTGGTCATGCGCGGGGCGTGATCCTGCTGGCGGCTGAACAAGAGGGGCTCGAAATCGCCCAGTATGCACCTGCCATGATCAAAAAGACTGTCGTGGGCTCCGGTGGTGCTCAAAAGTCGCAGGTGGGGTCGATGGTCGCGCACTTGCTGCGGCTCAAACACGCGCCGAAACCGGCCGACGCTGCCGACGGCGTGGCAGCGGCGCTTACGTATATCCTTCGCTCATGATTGCGCATGTACGGGGGAAATTGGCGGCGAAATCCGCCGACCGGGTCGTCGTCGAGACGGCCGGTGGGGTCGGCTACGAGGTCGTCGTGCCGCTGGGCGTGATGGAGCGGCTCCCGCCACTCGGCGCCGAAATCACGTTGGCGACCGAGCTGGTGGTGCGCGAGGATGGCTGGGCGCTGTACGGATTCCTCGATGACGCCGAGCGCCGCTTCTTCCAGCGGCTCACGAGCGTGAGCGGCGTCGGCCCCAGGATCGGGATTGCGCTGCTCTCGGCCCTTGGCGTCGAGCGCGGCGCGCGGGCGCTGCGCGAGAAAAACATCGGCGTGCTGTCGTCCGTGAGTGGCATCGGCCGGAAGACCGCTGAGCGGCTCGCACTCGAGCTGGGCGAGAAGGTCGAGGAGTTCACGGAGGCTCCGGCCGCGCCGGTGCCCGCCGGCGCCGAGGCCGCGCTCAAGGCACTCGAGCGGCTGGGATACGGCGTACCGGAGGCGGATCGCGCGATTCGCCAGGTGCTCACGGGAAACGGAACGGAGACCGAAACGGAAACCCTGGTGCGGCGGGCGCTGCAGATTCTGACGACCCGGTGACCCCAATCCCCGCTGAAGTCACCGCGGAGTGGATCTGCACGCGGTGCGGCTCGACGAATCGACGCCTGGTCCCCGCCGGTGCGACTCGCGCGACTGATGTCTGTCTGCGCTGCCACACGCCCCACGAGATCCAGGCTGACGCTCGGCCGGTGCGGTGGGTCGCGCGGGCGACGCACAAATAATGGCGCGCTCCGAAATCACGACGCCTGACGCCCTCGAAAGCGAACGGCTCACCGACGCGGCGTTGCGCCCGTCGCGGCTCGACGAGTTCGTCGGGCAGGCGAAGGTGAAGGAGTCGCTGCAGATCGCCATCGACGCGGCGAAGCAGCGCAAGGAGCCGCTCGATCACGTCCTCTTCTTCGGCCCGCCGGGCCTCGGCAAGACGACGCTGGCGCTGCTCATGGCGAAGGAGCTGGGCGTCAACATCCGCACCTCGTCCGGCCCCGTGCTGGAGCGGCCCGGCGACCTGGTGGGCATGCTCACCTCGCTCAAGGCGGGCGACATCTTCTTTATAGATGAAGTGCACCGCCTGCGGCCCGCGCTCGAAGAGTTCCTGTATCCGGCGATGGAGGAGTTCCGGGTGGACGTGCGCATCGCCGACGGCCCGCACGCGCAGACGCTCCCGATGCAGCTCGAGCGTTTCACGCTGATCGGCGCCACCACGCGCTTCGGGCTGCTGACCCCGCCGCTGCGCGCGCGGTTCGGACTCGTCGAGCGCCTGCACTACTATCCACCCGACGATCTCGTCCAAATCATCACGCGCTCGGCCGGGATCCTCGGCGTCGCCACGGATGCGGCCGGCGTCGCGGAGATCGCGCGCCGCAGCCGCGGCACGCCGCGCGTCGCCAACCGGCTGCTGAAGCGGGTGCGCGACTATGCGCAGGTCCGCGCCGGGGGGAAAATCACCTCGGCCGTCGCCGCCGAGGCGTTGAAGCGGCTCGACGTGGATGAGTTCGGACTCGACGACATGGACGCGCGCATTCTCAAGGCCATCATCGAGATGTTCGAGGGTGGGCCGGTCGGCGTGCAGACCGTCGCCGCCGCGGTCGGCGAGGATCCGGGGACGCTCGAAGAAGTCTACGAGCCGTTCCTGATGCAGCAGGGGTTTCTCGCGCGCACGCCGCGCGGCCGCGTCGCCACACCGGCCGCCTACCGGCACTTCGGATTTGTGCCGCCAAAATCCGCAGAGCAAGCAAGCATCTTTGACGGGTAACCGACTCTCCGACTTCGATTACGATCTTCCCAGCGCGCAGATCGCGCAGCATCCGCTCCCCGATCGCTCCGCCAGCCGGCTGCTTGTGCTCGATCGCGCGAGCGGCACGACGCGGCATCTCCACTTTCGCGACCTGCCAGCGCTGATCCCCCCCGGCGATCTGCTCGTCATCAACACGTCGCGGGTCATCCCGGCGAGACTGCACGGAAAGCGTGAAGGCGGGCAGGCTGCGGAGCTCCTGCTCGTGCGTGAGGGCGGCGATGGGACCTGGCTCGCGATGGCGCATCCCGGCGGCAAGCTGAAACCCGGCCGCCGAATCTCGTTCGGTGACGACAGCGCGGCGGAGATTGTCGAAGTGTTAGGGGGCGGCCTGCGGCGCGTGCGGTTCGTTGGCGCGCTCGACGCGCGCGCGACGCTTGCGAAGTACGGTGCGGTGCCGCTCCCGCCGTACATCAAGCGTGGTCCCACGAAGGCGGATCAGGAGCGCTATCAGACGGTCTACGCGACGCACGATGGCAGCGTTGCTGCGCCGACGGCCGGACTGCATTTCACCACCGAGCTGCTCGCCCGCATTCACGAGCAGCGGACCCTTGTCACGGCGGTCGATTTGCACGTCGGCCCAGGAACGTTCAAGCCGGTGGAGACCGAGGCGCTCGACCAACACGCGATGCATCCGGAGGCGTTCGAGATCGCTCAGGGAGCCGCCAATTGGATCAACGACACCCGTGGCAGAGTTTGGGCGGTCGGCACCACGGTGGTTCGGGCGCTCGAGTCATCAGCCGATGCGGAGGGCCGCGTGCAGGCGGGCCCGGGTGAGACCAGCCTGTTCATTCGCCCGCCGTATGACTTCAAGATCGTGAATCATCTGATCACGAACTTTCACCTGCCGCGTTCGACGCTACTGATGCTCGTGTGTGCGTTCGGGGGATATGAGCGAGTGATGGCGGCGTATCGGGAGGCGGTGAAAGAGAGCTATCGGTTCTATTCTTATGGTGATGCAATGCTCATCCTGTAATGCCGATCGCCGATAGCCATGTTCGATTTCTGGATTGACAGCCAGTCGGGCGCCGCGCGCTCCGGCTCGCTCACGCTGCCCCACGGCACCGTCGAGACGCCGGTGTTCATGCCGGTCGGCACCCAGGCGACGGTGCGCACGCTCTCGCCCGCCGACCTCAAGGCCGTCGGCGCGCAAATCGTCCTGGCCAACACATACCACCTGCACGTCCGGCCCGGCGAGGATGTGATCGCGCAGCTCGGCGGGCTCCACAAGTTCATGGCGTGGGAACGGCCGCTGCTCACCGACTCCGGCGGCTTCCAGGTGTTTTCGCTCGAAGGCTTTCGCAAGGTCGACGAGGACGGCGTGGAGTTTCAGAGCCACGTGGACGGCGGACGGCGGAAGCTGACGCCGGAAAGTGCGATCGAGATCCAGGCGACGCTGGGCTCTGATATCGCGATGGCATTCGATCATGTGATTCCAGGTGGAGCCGATGAGGCAACGGCGCGCGATGCGCTCGATCGGACCCTGCGGTGGCTCGCGCGTTGCAAGAAGCGCCACGAACAGCTGAAAACCAGCGAGCAGACCCTGTGGCCCATCATTCAGGGCGGGACGCTGCCGGCGCTGCGAACCGAAAGCCTCGATCGCGTCCTGGAATTGGGTCCCTGGACAGGCATCGCGATCGGTGGATTATCCGTCGGCGAACCGAAAGACAAGATGTACCAGACACTCGAAGTGCTCGAGGCTCGGCTGCCCGCTACACTGCCCCGTTATCTTATGGGCGTCGGGTTTCCCGCGGATCTCGTCGCGGCGGTCGAGCGCGGCGTCGACCTGTTCGACTGCGTCGCACCGACGCGCGGCGGCCGCAACGGCTCGGCGTTCACGCCGGAAGGCACACTGAACATTCGCAACGCCGCCTACCGCACCGACGCCGGGCCGTTGGACCCGAGCTGTGACTGTGAGACGTGCACCACGTATTCGCGCGGCTACTTGCGCCATTTGTTCACCGCGGGCGAATTACTCGGCCTCCGCCTGCTGTCGCTGCACAACGTGCGGTATCTGATCCGCCTCGCGGCGGAAATGCGTGTCGCCATCCAGCGGGGCGGCGATGCATTCGCCACATGGGCCGATGACTGGCGCCGCCGCTATCAACACACAGGAGTCGCATGACCACGGCATCGTTGCTTCTGCTGCTCTTCACTCCCTCGGGCCAGGGCGGCGCGGGGATGAGCGCGTTCATCATCCAGATCGCGCTGTTCATCGGGATCTTCTACTTCCTGCTCATCCGGCCGCAGCGCAAGCAGGCCGAGGACCACAAGCAGCTGCTCGCGTCGCTGCAGCGCGGGGATCAGGTCGTGACCTCGAGCGGGATCGTCGGCGAAGTCGTGCACATCAAGGACGATCAAGTCACGATCCGGAGCGGCGAAGCGAAGTTCGTGATCCTGCGGAGCGGCATCAGCAGCATCACCAACCGCACCGCTGTCGAGGCGAAGCCGGCGTGACGGTTCGCACGCTGCATCTGCTCGGCTCACCGGTGCTGCGGCAAAAGTCGCCCGCGGTGCCGAAGGTGGATGACGCCGTGCGCCGGCTCGTGGACGATCTGTTCGAAACGATGCGCGCCGCCAAGGGCGTCGGCCTCGCCGCAAACCAGATCGGCGTCGCGCGGCGCGTCGCCGTCGTCGACATCGGTGCGGAGGATCCTCCCCCGCTCGTCCTCATCAATCCCGTCATCGTCGAGCGCGGCGACGAAGAGGAGACGGCCGAGGAGGGATGCCTCTCGATTCCGGAGATCTTCGGCGACGTGACGCGCGCCGTCCGGATCGTCGTCGA
>WNFK01212717.1_pt1 | contig 68934 bp, 66 predicted proteins | sample 5400281 | NCBI WGS metagenome assembly WNFK01 (sample SAMN13153350, study PRJNA577476) | soil metagenome | isolation source: 20 cm soil on Douglas fir-dominated hillslope | place: USA:California | collected 2013-09-17
GCGCTTCCTCGAGGAACGCGAGCAACGCCTGGAACTCTTCGTCGGTCTCGCCCGGGAATCCCACGAGGCATGTCGTACGGATCGCGAGGTCAGGGACGGCGCCGCGCAACCAGGTGAGCTTCTCCCGCAACGTGCGCAGGCGCTCCGGCCGCCGCATCCGTTCCAGCATCCGATCGGTGGCGTGCTGGATCGGCATATCGATGTACGGCACGATGCGTGACTCGCGCGCCATCAGCTCGACCAGGCGCTCGCTGATCCCGGCGGAGTAGACGTACAGCAGCCGGAACCAGGGCACCGACGTTTCGCGCAGCAGCGCTTCGAGCAGGTCCGGGAGCTTGGGACCCCCGAGTCCCAAATCCCTTCCCCAATGTCCCAAATCCTGCGCCACGAGGTTGATCTCCTTGGCGCCCTGGGCTTCGAGCTGTTGCGCTTCCTGAATCAGCCGGGTCAGCGGCTCGGAGCGGTGCTTGCCGCGCATCAGCGGGATCGCGCAGAACGCGCACGTGTGGTCGCACCCTTCGGAGATCTTCAGGGAGCGCACGTGTGACTGCTCGCCGAGGAATTGGCGCACGCCGGGATGCGAGGCCACCGGATCCTCGATGAGCCCGCGCTTCGCCAGCTCGGGAACCAGGTGGTGCAGCTCGGAGAACCCCAGCATGAGATCCCCTTCCGGGATCTCCTTCGTCAGCTCCTGCTTGTAGCGCTGGATCAGGCACCCCACCGCGACGACCGCCTTCACGCCCTGCTGCTTGAGCTTGGCGGCTTCGAGCATCGCGTCGATCGATTCCTGTTTGGCGGCATCGATGAAGCCGCAGGTGTTGATCAGGATGACGTCGGCCGCCTCGAGCTCGGGAGTGACGATCGCGCCATGCCCCACCAGCTCACCCACGAGCCGCTCCGAGTCCACCGTCGCTTTGTCGCAGCCGAGGGAGATGACGCCCAGCTTCATCCGCGGTAGTTCCCGAAGCGGAGCTCGATGCCGAAGTCCTGCGCGCGCAGGAACGCGATGACTTCCTGGAGCTCGTCCTTCGACGGCGCCTGGACGCGGATCTCTTCGCCCTGAATCGAGCTTTGCGCCTTCTTGAATTTCTTGTCCTTGATTGCCTTCACGATCGCCTTGGCCTTTTCCTGGGGGATGCCCTGCGTGAGCTTGATCTCGCGCCGCACCGTGTCGTTCGCCGCCGGCGTGATCACGCCGAGCTCCATGTTTTTCACCGGGACGCCGCGCTTGATCATCTTCGACTGCAGCACGTCGAACAGCGCTTTCATCTTGAAGTCGTCGTCGGCTATCAGGGTGAGCGTCGCTTTGGGACGATCGAACGCGATCGACGCCTTCGAGCCTTTGAAGTCGTAGCGCTGGATGATCTCTTTCTGGGCCTGATTGACGGCGTTGTCGACCTCTTGGAGGTCGGCGCCGGTGGACACGTCGAACGATGCGGTGGAGGCCATAGGGCGGGTAATCTACCCGCCCCGACCCTAGGACAGGAAGCTTTCCAGTGCGCGAGCTCTGGAGACGTGACGGAGCCTCGCCAGCGCCTTTTCCTTCAATTGGCGGACGCGTTCCCGCGTGATGCCGAGCTGCGAGCCGATCTCCTCGAGGGTCATCGGCTCCTGGCCTTCCAGCCCAAAATAGAGGCGCAGGATGCGGGCCTCACGCTCTTTCAACGTCGCGAGCACCGACTCGATCGACTCGGTGAGGGCGTGCTCGAAGATCTCATCGTCGGGACCCGGATTGGTCGTGTCGGGCAAGTAGTCGAGCAATTTGTTGTCTTCACCCGGCGTCAGCGGCGCGTCGAGCGAGAGATGCGCCTGCGAGATCGACAGCGTCTTCGCGACTTCCTCCTCGGAGATGTCCATCCCCTCGGCGATCTCTTCGACGGTCGGCTCCCGGCCCAGCTCCTGCAGCAGCGATGCGGAGCGCTTGCCGATCCGATGCAGCGTGCCGGCGCGGTTCAGCGGAACGCGCACGATGCGCGATTGCTCCGCGAGCGCCTGGAGGATCGCCTGGCGAATCCACCAGACCGCGTACGAGATGAACTTGATGCCTTTCGTCTCGTCGAACTTGTGCGCGGCGCGGATCAAGCCGAGGTTGCCCTCGTTGATCAGATCGGAGAGCGAGACGCCCTGATTCTGATATTTCTTGGCGACGGACACGACAAAGCGCAGGTTGGAGCGCACCAGCTTATCCAGTGCCTCCCGATCGTTCTGCTTGATCCGCTGCGCGAGCGTGACCTCTTCTTCTCGCGTAATCAGCGGATACTGACTGATTTCCCGCAGATACTGATCCAGAGATCCCTCGTCATATGACGCGCGCCTCGCCGTATTCAGCTGCATGGGGTGGCCACTCCTCTCGGGGAAGCTACCTCTAGTGAATCAGCGAACCGAGCCGACTCCAACGAATGTCCGTCAACCAGGGGAGCGCATCATGCGTTCCCCGCTCATAACTGAAATAGACGACGAGCGGGCGACCCTTCACCGCGCTCACGTCGACAAATCCCCAGTAGCGCGAATCCTCGGAATTATCCCGGTTGTCGCCCAACACGAAATACTTGTCCATCGGGACGCGCAGCGGACCCCAGGTATCGCGGCTCGGATGATAGCCGCGGCGCAGCTCGACGCTGGGCGGCACGAGATACTCGCGCTGCCAGTTGAACTTGGGATCGAATGAGTCGTGCAGTGGATCCTGGCGCTGCACGTACGGCTCTTCCAACGCGCGGCCGTTGACGTACACCTGCCCGATCCGCATTTCGACGATGTCACCCGGCGCGCCGACGACCCGCTTCACGTAGCTGAGCGACGGGTCCTTCGGATACGCGAACACGATCACGTCGCCGCGGCGTGGCGTATTGAAACCGGGCAGTCGGGCGCTGGTACCGGGGATCTGCGCGCCGTACACCGCTTTGTTGACGAACAGAAAATCCCCGACCAGCAGCGTGCGCTCCATGCTACCAGAGGGGATTTGAAATGCTTCGAGGAGGAAGGTGCGAATGATGATGAACAGCACGAGCGCCATACCGAGCGATCGCATCCAACTGTCGAACCAGCGGGCGAGTACAGACCGCCGCGATGACGGGGTCAGCGCGAGCCGTGGCGTATCTGCGCCAATTCCAGCCACGGAGGGCCCCAAGTCATGCATGTGACTTATCTTAGCAAGCCGGCCCGCACGGCGCAACGGTTACGGCCCATCCCCGGGGCTCAGCCCATTGCCGAACTCTGACTCGGAATTCAGAAACGGGGTCCCGATGTCGGACCCGGGCGGCGAGACAGGCTACCCGGCCTTCGCGTTCGACGCGACACCATGTGACGGCGGTCTCCGGCAACGCATCGAGCGCGTCACGTTCGAGGGTCGCGCCACTGGTGGCGAGCACCACCAACACCGACTCGTAGTTCACCACCCCACGATGGCGGGTCAAACGTGAGGAGCATCACCATTTCATCGCCGCGAGGATCGAATTCGGGCGTCCTCAATACCGCGGCAGCGTCGGATCCACCTCCTCCTGCCACCGCAGGATCCCGCCCGTCAGGTTCGTGACGCGCGGGAATCCTGCCTCGGCGAGATGCGACGCGGCCGCCCGACTGCGACTGCCGCCCTTACAGTAGACGACCACTTCGCGCTCGCGATCGAGCGTGTCGACGACGTCGGGGAGGGTCGCCAGCGGGACGAGCCGCGCGCCGGGAATCCGCGCGATGTCCCACTCGAACTGCTCGCGCACGTCGAGCAGCTGCAGCGCCTCGCCGCGCGAGAGCCGGCTCTGGAGTTCCCGGGGCGTGACCTCGACGAACCCACCGACCGCCCGTGGCTCCGCTTCGGCGGCGCGAACCCCGCAGAACTGCTCGTAATCGATGAGCGCCTGGATCTCGTGGGTGCCGCACGCGGGGCACGTGGGATCCTTGCGCACGTTGACGGTGCGGAACTTCATCCCGAGGGTGTCGATGAGGAGCAACCGTCCCCGCAGCGGCTCGCCGGCGCCGACGATCAGCTTGATCGCCTCCGTGGCCTGAATCGTCCCCACCAGCCCGGGCAGGACCCCCAACACGCCGCCCTCGGCGCAGCTCGGCACCAGGCCGGGCGGTGGCGGCTCGGGAAACAGACAGCGATAGCAGGGTCCATCCGGCAGTGCGAACACCGACGCCTGCCCCTCGAACCGGAAGATGCTGCCATAGACGTTTGGCTTGCCCAGCAGCACACAGGCGTCGTTGACGAGATAGCGCGTCGCGAAGTTGTCGGTACCGTCGACGACAATATCGTACCCGCTGAGAATGTCGAGCGCGTTCTTCGATGTCAGCGCCGTCTCGTAGGTCTCGAGCCGGACGTGCGGATTCACATCGGCGATGCGCTCCCGCGCCGAGACCAGCTTGGGCCGACCAACGTCCTTCGTGCCGTGCAGGATCTGCCGCTGCAGGTTCGTGACGTCGACGTTGTCGAAGTCCACGAGGCCAAGGGTGCCGACGCCGGCCGCGGCGAGATAGAGCGCCGCGGGCGATCCGAGCCCGCCCGCGCCGATGAGCAGGACCCGAGCGGCCTTGAGCTTTTCCTGGCCAGGGACGCCGACATCGGGAAGGATGAGATGCCGGCTGTAGCGCACCAGCTCGGCCTGGACGAGAGTCGTCACGGTCAACCTCCTGCGATCGCCGGGACGACGATGATCTCATCGCCGTCGCGCACGCTCGCCGCAAATCCGCCTTGGAGTCTGGCGTCGTCGTCGTTCACGTAAAAGGTCACGAAGGGATAGGGCTGACCGGCGGCATCGCGCAGCCGAGGCGCGAGCCCCGGGAAGCGCTGCGCGACATCGGCGACGACGTCGCCCAGCGTCGATCCGTGTGCTTGGAGCGAACGCTGGCCGTCAGCCAGCTTTGCGAGCACCGTGGGAAGTTGCAGCGTGACGCTCATGATACCTCCTGACTGGTGACCGGCACGTGGTGCGTGGCGACTGCGTCCTTCACGAGCGCGCGCACCTCCGCCACGCGCGCCGCAATGATGGGGGCTGCGGGCAACGCCGGAGCCACGGCGTCGACAGTCTTGAGTCCGTTCCCCGTGATACACAACACGACCTCGTCATCGGCCGAGAGCCGGCCCTCGGCCGCCAGCGCCACCGCCGCGGCGACGGTGACACCGCCCGCGGTCTCGGTGAAGATCCCCGCCTCCTCCGCGAGCAGCCGAATCCCGGCGACGAGCTCCGCGTCCGACACCGCTGCGGCCCAGCCGCCCGATTCGAGAATCGCACGCTTGGCGAAGAGCCCATCGGCCGGATTCCCGATCGCAATCGAGCGGGCGATGGTGTGCGGCACGACCGGCTCGATGGCGTCGGCGTTCTCACGCACGAGTCGCACGATCGGCGCGCACCCCGCCGCTTGCGCGCCGAAGATCCGGGGAGCGCCTCCGCTGACCAGTCCGGCGGCGCTGAACTCCCGGAAACCCTTCCGAAGCTTGGTCACGAGTGAGCCGCCCGCCATCGGGGCAACCACGGCGGTCGGCAGTCGCCACCCCAGCTGCTCGGCGATCTCGAACGCCATCGTCTTCGACCCTTCGCCGTAGTAGCCGCGCAGGTTGACGTTCACGATGCCCCAGCCGAACAGGTCTGCCACCTGCGCGCAGAGCCGATTCACGTCGTCGTAGTGGCCACGCACGCGCACCAGTCGTGCGCCAAACACCGCGGTCCCGACGATTTTGGCGACCTCGAGATCCTCCGGAATGAAGATCCAGGCCTTGAGCCCGGCGCGCGCCGCCTGCGCGGCGACGGCGTTTGCCAGATTGCCCGTCGAGGCACAGCCGATCGTGTCGAGCCCGAACGCGGCGGCCGCGTTGATCGCCGTCGCCACGACCCGGTCCTTGAACGACAAGGATGGATGCGAGACCGCGTCGTTCTTGACCCAGACGCGCGCCACGCCGAGCCGCGCGGCGAGCCGCGGCGCCTCGACGAGCGGCGTGCCGCCGGTATCGAGCGACAGGACGGGCTCGCCATCGAACGGCAGCCACTCGCGGTAGCGCCAGAGCGACCAGGGACGCGCCGCGATGGCGTCGCGCGTGGGGAGCACTCGTGCCGCATCGACGACCGGATCGAGGGGGCCGAGACACTCCTCGCAGATCGCCACGGGAGCTGGCTGATGTAGTGTGCCGCACGCGCGGCACACCTGCGGCCGGGGCCGTAACGCCGCGGGCGGCGCCACGGTGGTCGTCATGGCGTCGCCCCCACGGCCGGTGCCGGCGTTTGCCGGGCCGCGCGAATCAGCGCCTCATCGGCCGCGTCGATTTGATAGCAATGTTCCGGACCCGGGAAGACGCTCGCCCGGACGTCGCGCGCGTACTCGCTGAACGCACGCTCCACCTGCGCGCCCACCTCCGCGTACCGCCTCACAAACCGCGGCGCGATCTCGCCCACGAAGTTGCCGAGCATGTCGTGCGAGATAACGAGCTGCCCGTCCACGTGCGGACCGGCCCCGATCCCATAGAGAAGCACCCCGACACGCTCACGCACAAAGGCCGCGGTCTCGGCGGGCACCGCTTCCAGCAGAATCGAGAAGGCGCCGGCGCGCTCCAGCGCTTCGGCATCGCGCAGCAAGCGTTCGGCAGCGGCGAGGCATTTGCCCTGCACCCGGTAGCCACCGAGCTGCCCAATGCTTTGCGGCGTGAGGCCCAGGTGTCCCATCACCGCGATGCCGGCGTCCACCATGGCGCGGACGCGGCGTGCGACGCGGGTTCCCCCTTCACACTTCACCGCGTCGCAGCCGGCCGCTATGAAGGCACCCGCACTGCGGATCGCCGTCTCGTCCGACGGCTGGTAGGACAGGAACGGCAAGTCGCCCACCACGAAGGCGTGCTTCGCGGCGCGCGTGACCGCTTTGATGAAGACCAGCATTTCGTCGAGTCCGATTTGCAGCGTGCTCGGCAGGCCCAGCATCGTCATCGCCGCGGAATCGCCCACGAGAATCATGTCGACGCCCGCCCGGTCCGCGAATGTGGCCGTGGGGTAGTCGTAGGCCGTGACGAAGACGGCCTTCTCGTTGCGTGCCTTCAACCCGGCCAGGGTGGCGACGGTGACCTTACGAACCGACATGGACGCCTCCATCGGTCAGAGAAGCGACCGCGAGGTCGCTGACAAATTCGCGGATCCGCTCGAGCGCGAGATCGAGATCGGCAGGCGACACGGCGCACGACAGACGCAGATGGCCGGCGCCACCCGGTCCGAAGTCGGTGCCGGGCAGCACCGCCACCCCGTAGTCGTCGAGCAGGCGGGCGGCGAGCTCGCGGGTCGCGAGCCCCGATCGCTCTTCGACCAGCCGCACGTCAGGGAACGCGTAGAACGCTCCCTCAGGCCGCGCGCAGCGGACGCCAGGAAGGCCGTTCAAGCCGTCGACCAGCCAATCCCTCCGGCGCTCGAACCGCGCCACCGCGGCCGTCACGGAATCTTGTGGCCCGGTGAGGGCGGCCAGTCCCGCGAGCTGCACGAACGGCGGCGTACAAGACGTGCCGTTGACCACCAGCGTCGTCACGCGCTCGACCAGCGCCGCGGGCAGCACGCCGAAGCCCAGCCGCCAGCCGGTCATGTTGTAGGACTTCGAGAAGCTGTCCACGATGATGGTGCGCTCGAGCATGCCCGGCAGGGCCGCGATGCTGTCCGAACGCCCATCGTACCGGATCCGGCCGTACACCTCGTCCGAGACCACGACGAGGTCGTGCCGCACCGCGAGCGCAGCGATCGCGTGCAGGGCATCCGTGGTCGCGACGCCGCCGGTGGGATTCCCGGGAAGATTCACGACCAGCGCGCGAGTGCGCGGGCCGATCAAGGGGGCGATGCGCTCAGCATCCAGCCCCCCCACTTGATCGAGCGGGTAGCGCACCGGGACCGCCCCGCCGAACCGCACGACCGATGGGTAGATCGGGAACCCGGGGTCCGGCACGAGCACCTCGTCGCCCGCCTCGAGCACGGCGAGGAGGGCGTAGAACACCATCGGCTTGGCCCCCGGAACGACGACGACGTTCTCTGCCGACGCCCCCCGGACGCCACGCCAGGGGAGCGATGCGGCGATCGCATCGCGCAAGGCGGGCAAGCCGGCCGGGTTCACATAGCGCGTGTGGCCATCGTGCAGCGCGCGGACGCCTGCTTCCACCACGTGGGGCGGCGTCGGCCCATCGGGCTCGCCGATCTGGAGGTGGACTACGTGGCGGCCGGCGGCCTCGAGCCGGCGTGCGGCCACCAACACGTCGAACGCGCCTTCGCTCGAGAGAGCGTTGACTCGACTAGCAGGAACGACGGGCATGATCCCCCCGGCCGGAAACGAAAACGGCCGCTCAGCTGAGCGGCCGCGGGAAGCGATTCCCTGAAACAATCATCGCCCGGACCAATAAAGCCGCGGGCGAGTCGCTTTTTAGCACCTTGTTTAGCGTGGCGGCAATACGCGGCAAATGACCACGGGTCGACAGTTGTAAGGTACTCTAGCCCCGCTGCACCGCCGCCGTCAAGGGCGCTACTCCGTGTCGATCTGCGCCCGCTGCAAGTGCCCCGAGAAATCGACGTAGATGGTCTTGGTCTCGGAGTAGAAGTCGTACACCTCCCACCCGCCCTCGCGATGCCCGTTGCCGGTTTGCTTCACCCCCCCAAAGGGGAGATGGGCTTCGGCCCCGATCGTCGGCGCGTTGACATACGTGATGCCCGTATCCAGATCGGTCATAGCCTGGAACGCGCCGTTGATGTCCCGCGTGTACAGGGAGCTCGACAGTCCGTACTTCACGCCATTGTTGATCCGGATCGCGTCTGGCAGATCCTTCGCCTTGATGACGGCCAGGACCGGTCCGAAGATCTCTTCCTGCTCGACCCGCATCCCCGGCTTCACACCGGCGAGCACGGTGGGTTCGTAGAACCAGCCGCACTCGAGACGCGTGTCGCCCTGGGGAATCCGGCCACCCAGAGCGACGCTGGCGCCTTCTTTTTTGGCGATCTCGACGTACTCGGCGACCTTCTGGCGGGCCTCTTCGTGAATCAGCGGGCCGACCTCGGTTTTCGCGTCGAGCCCCGGCCCCAGCCGCAGCTTGGCGGCGCGACCACTGACCATCTGCACGAACTTGTCGTGGATCTTCTCGTGCAGGATCAGCCGGCTCGTCGCGGTGCAGCGCTGCCCGGTGGTGCCGAACGCTCCCCACAGCACGCCGTCGAGCGCAAGATCCAGATCGGCATCATCCATCACGATCATCGCGTTCTTCCCACCCATTTCGAGCGAGAGACGCTTGTGCATCTTGCCGCAGGTCGCGCCAATGGCCGAGCCCGTCTCCGTCGATCCCGTAAACGAGATCACCGGGACGTCGGGGTGCTCGACGAGCGCGCGGCCGACGACCGAGCCTTGCCCGTGCACCAGCTGCACGACCTCAGGCGGCAATCCCGCTTCGAGCAGCACCTCGACCAACAGATGCGCCGTGTGCGGCACATCTTCGGCGGGCTTGAAGATCACGGCGTTTCCGCACAGCAGCGCCGGAAACATTTTCCAGGTGGGAATCGCGAGCGGGAAGTTGAACGGCGTGATCAGCCCCGCGATCCCGATCGGCCGGCGATAGCTCATCGCCCACTTGTTGCGCAGCTCCGACGGCACGACTCGGCCGAACAGGCGCCGGCCTTCGGTGGCGGCGTAGAATGCCGTGTCGATCCCCTCCTGCACGTCGCCGCCCGTCTCCGCGACGACCTTCCCCATCTCGCGCGTCATCGCGCGCGCGATGTCGTCCTTGCGTTCGACGAGGAGCTGCGCGACTCGCTGCAGCACCTGTCCGCGAATCGGCGCCGGTGTCTTGGACCACTGCGCGAAGCCGCGCTTGGCGGACGCAACCGCGCGCTTCAAATCGTCCGCGCCCGAACGCGGGAAGCGGCCGATGACATCGTTCCAGTCCGCGGGGTTGCGGTTCTCGAAGTACTCGCCTGTCGACGGAACGACCCAATCGCCGGCAATGAAATTCTTGAATTCAGGAGGCTGAGCCATGGCTTTCACGGTTCGGGACAGAAGAAAGGAACGGGAGTCTTACCGTACACACGCGGCAGCAGTTGACGGCCGGCCAGGGCGAGACCCCAAACGATCAGGATGATCGACAGTGTATGCGCGACGCCCAGCCGGCGTTTCCAGGAGGTCAGGGCGCTCCAGACTCCGGCGACCGTCACGGTCGCCGCGCCAATAAGATAGAAGACGAGTTTGAACCCGCAGGCGTGCGTGTACGGCCACACGAGCATACCGACGCCGAGACCGACCGCGAGCCCCACGCGGAGCCAGGTGGTGAGCCACGCGCGTCCCCGTGCCGGACCAGCCGGATGCACCGCGCTCGCGCCAGCGACACCGCCAAGCTCGGGACGCGGCGAGACCGGCACTGTCGGCACGCCACGGCTCCGCGTGGGGTCCGCTTCCGGCAGTTTCGCGAGCAGCTTGTCCACCTCGCGCATCTCGCGATCCCAGTCGCGCTCTTTTGGATCCTTGTCTTTCACGGAGATCCCTCTCCACCGCGGGCCAATGCGTATCGCTCGATCTTCTTGTAGAGATTGCTGCGCGGCATCTGCAATGTGCGCGCGGTCTCCGAGACGTTCCAGTCGTGCTCCTGCAGTTTACGCAGCAGAAACGCGCGCTCCGCGCATTGCTTGAACTCTTCAAACGTCGCGGCGCGGAGCCAGGCGGCATCGCCACCAGCGGCTGAAACTGCCGTGCTCTTGCCGCCCCGTCCCGCGTCCCCGCCCGCTCTCCCCACAAGGCGCTCAACGTCGCTTGCCGTCACCGTGGGGCCGCTCGCGAGGATGAGCAGCCGCTCGACGGCATTCTTCAACTCCCGAATGTTTCCCTGCCAGTCGTGCGCGGTCAGCCGCTCGACCGCGGCCGTGTCGAACTCCTTCGCCGGCAATCCCCCGCCCTTGGTCAGCTCGGCGCAGAAATGCGTGACGAGCTGCGGGACATCGGTGCGGCGTTCGCCCAAGGATGGCACGTGAATCGGCACCACATTGAGCCGGTAGAGCAAGTCTTCGCGGAAATGCCCCTCTGCGATTTCCGCGCTCAGGTCCTTGTTCGTGGCGGCGATGACGCGCACGTCCACCGGCAGCGCCTTCCCCGACCCCACGCGCGAGATCATGCCTTCCTGCAGCGCGCGCAGCACCTTGGCCTGCGCCGACAGGCTCATGTCGCCGATTTCGTCGAGAAACAGCGTGCCGCCGTCGGCGAGCTCGAACTTCCCGGCGCGATCGGCGAACGCACCCGTAAAGCTGCCCTTCATATGGCCAAACAGCTCGCTTTCGATGAGCTCGCTCGGGATCGCGGCGCAGTTGACTTCGATGAACGGACCGGCGGCCCGGGGGCTCAAGGCGTGAATCGCCCGCGCCACGAGCTCCTTGCCGGTGCCGTTCTCGCCCGTGATCAGCACGCGCGCCGGCGTCGGCGCGACCTTCTCGATCAGTCCAATCACCTGGCGCACGGCCTTGCTCGACCCCACGATCTCGTACTGGGCGCGGACTTCCTGCTTCAGCCGGACGTTTTCGGTGACGAGCACCACATGCTGCAGCGCGTTCCGGAGCGTCAGCAGGATGCGATCGGTGTCGAGGGGCTTCTCGAGGAAATCGTAGGCGCCGAGCTGGGTCGCTTCGACGGCGGTCTGAATGGTGCCGTGGCCGGAAATCATCACCACCTGCGCCTGGGCATCGAGCGCGCGGATGCGCTTGAGCGTGTCCAAGCCGTCCATCCCTTCCATCTTTACGTCCAGGAACACGAGGTGCGGCTTGAAGTCGGGGTAGACGCGGATCGCCTCGTGCCCCGACGCGCAGACCTGCACCTCGATTTCTTCGTATTCCAGAACCTGCTTCAGCGCTTCGCGAATCCCCTTTTCATCATCGACGATCATCGCGCGGCGCGGGCTCACGAGCCGCTCCGCCGCCGCTTGTAGAGCACGACGCCGGTGGGGTGCACCTTCACCGCGGTCACCGCGGGATCCACTTTGACGGGCACCGCGCCGTTGCTCGAGGCACCCGCCATCTGTTTCGTGATCTGAGTGACAAAGGGCCCGGGAATCTCGATGCCGCGCAGGCTGATCGCGGTGATGGCGTACAGCGCCGTGCCCGGCTTCCCAATCGAGACCGTGCCGGCCATCCGCAGCGGCTCGTGCGCCCCGAACATGCCGGCGAACGGTCCCAGCGTACCGGGCGGCAATGCCCGGGTGTCGAGCCGGGCGTAGAGCACGAGCGTGTCTTCTTGCAGCTCGACGCGCAGCGAGTCGTACATCTTGCGCACGTTCCAGTCGATGCCCCCACCGATCAGCGACGCCATCTCGTTCGGCGTGAGGACCACGGAGTCGGGCCCGGCAGAGGTCCGGAGATTGCCGACTTTGGCTTTCCCCGAGGCGACGGCCTTGGGTGTGGGGGCGCCGACCGCCGTATCGGCGACCGGCGGCAGGGCCGTCGAGCGGCCGAACCACCGCGCGCCGGTCTGCATGATCGGCTCGCGAAACCACCACACAAGCGCGAGCGCGCCGATCACGAGGATCGCGCACCCGAGCTTGAAGACACCCTTAAGACAGCCGTCCATGCGATCTGACCTGATACACCGGGCCATGGGGTTGGAGCGTGCTCTGCATCAGGTCGACCTCCGTCACGGTGACTGTGGCATCGAAATCGGTGCCGGTGAGCATCTCTTCGAGTCCTTCGAAGTCGCGCGGGCGCACATCGCGCGCGGCGCGCCCCAGTGTCACATGCGGCCGAAACGCCCGCGCTTCCGTGGGAAAGCCGAGCGGCGCGAACGCCTGCTCGACGCCATGCTGCAGCAGCTCGAGGCTGGGATCAGGCGTCACGCCCGCCCACAGCACGCGCGGGCGGTGGTAGTCGGGAAAGACGCCGAAGCCGCTGATCTGCAGCGTCAGCGGGCGCGGCTCAGGGCGCGAACCCGCAGCACGCTGCAGCGCCGCGACGAGGTCCGGCTCCCGCGTTTCCTCTGCGTCGCCCAAAAACTTGAGACTCAAATGGATGTTCTCGGGACGCACCCACTTCACCGGAAGCTTTTCGCGTCGCTCGCGCAGGGGCGCGAGCACGTCCCAGAGCTCCTGGCGCACGGCCGCAGGAAAGTTCAGGGCGACGAACGCTCTAACAAGCTCCCCCGGCGGTAGCCCTTCGGGTCGATCTCGACTTGCGCAAATCCCAATGTCGTCAGATGAGCCGTGATAGCGGCCTGTCGCGCCTCGATCCACGAAACCCATTGCGGCTCGACCTCGAGGCGCGCGCGGTCACCGAGGTGACGGACTCGCAGATCGCCGGTCACGCCCAGCTCGCGCAAATACGCTTCTCCCGCCTCAACCTGTTTCAAGCGCGACGGCGTGATCGTGAGCCCGTACTGCACCCGGCTCGAGAGACACGGTGCCGCCGGCGCGTCCCAGGTCGGCAAACCCAGCTCGCGCGACCGAGCGCGGATCTCCGCTTTGGTGAGTCCCGCTTCGGCGAGGGGCGAGCGCACGCCGGCGGCAACGCCCGCCGCCTTCCCCGGCCGATGTTCGTGCAGATCGTCGGCGTTCGTGCCGTCGCAGACGACCGCAAGTCCGCGCTCCGCGGCGAGCGGCGCGAGCCGGCGCCACAGCTCGGTCTTGCAGTAGAAGCAGCGATTCGAGGGGTTCGCGAGATAGCTCGCGTCTTCAAGCTCGTTGGTCGCGATTTCCGCGAGCGGGATATCGAACTGTGTGGCGACCTGACGGGCCACCTGCCACTGCGCGTCGGGATAGGAGGCGCTGCGACCGATCACCGCCAGCATCCGGTCCTTGCCGAGCTCCTGCCGCATGATCACCGCGAGAAACGCCGAATCCACGCCGCCCGAATACCCAAGCAGGGCCGAAGGAAACTCGCGAATGAGGGCGCGGAGAGACTGCATCGCTGGAATAGTATGCCTGCCCTTGTCCTAATCAAAGGACAGTTTGAAAGTAAGAAACGGATATTCCGTAGGAGAGAAACCTAGTAGACTTACGAAGCGTTCACAAACAAACTCGAGAGCCTCCCAAATGACCGCGAAAACTGAGCTCGACGCCATCGACCGACGGATTCTTCGCATTCTCGCCCAAGACGGGCGGGCCAGCTATCAGGCCGTCGCCGATGAAATCGGTCTCTCCCGTCCGGCGATCATGGAGCGGGTCAAGCGGCTCGAAGAGTCCGGCTACATCCAGGGCTATCGCGTCCAGCTCGATCGCGCCAAGGTCGGGCTGCCGGTGACGGCATTCGTGGCGGTGCGCTATGGCTCGAGCGACTACGTCGGCGATGAGCCACGCATGCGTGAGATGGAAAAGCATCCCGGCGTGCTCGAGTGTCATCATATCGCCGGCGACGACTGCTACATCCTGAAGGTCGTCGCCCACGATCTCGAAGGAGTACAGGCAATCCTGCGCGATTTGCGCGGCCCGAATTCCCAGATGAACACGCGTACGACGATCGTGCTCTCCACGTTGTTCGAGAAACCTGGCTTCATTCCGGCGGAGCCCGACTGATGGGAGCAGCGCTCAAGGGCAAGGCGCTCATCGCCTATCTGGTCGTGTGCGTCTTCTGGGGCTCGACCTATCTTGCGATCAAGGTCGGGGTTACGGAGCTGCCGCCGTTCTTGTTCGCCGGCTTGCGGTTTCTTGTGGCCGGTTTGGTCCTGCTGGCACTCGCCCGCGCCCTCGGTGATCCGTTACCCCGGCGCAGTGATTGGCGCACCCTGACGATCGTCGGCCTCCTGCTGCTCGCCGGCGGCAACGCGTTCGTCGTCTGGTCGGAGCAGTACATCGGGTCCGGCATCGCGAGCATCTTCGTCGTCACCGTCGCAATGTGGACGGCGCTGTTCGATGCCATCATCCCCGGCGGTTCGAGCGAGCTGAACTGGCGCATCATCGCCGGGCTGCTGCTCGGCTTCGCCGGCACGCTGCTTCTGGTCGGCGCCTCGCCGGCCGAGATCCTGGCGGCTGACAAGCGCGGCCCGATCGCTTTGTCGCTGGCGAGCGCGTCGTGGGCACTGGGCAGCGTGTACGCCAAGCGCCATCCCACCCAGGCGAGTCCGTACATGGGCGCGGCATTCCAGATGATCGTGGGCGGCAGCGCGGTCGCGCTCGTGGGAACGCTGCTCGGCGAATGGCCGGCATGGCACCTGAGCTCGCGGGGCATCGGCGCAATCGCATATCTCGTCGTGTTTGGATCGGTGCTCGGCTACAGCGCGTACTCCTATGCGTTGCGTCACGCGTCGGCCACGATTGTCGGCACGTATGCCTACGTCAACCCGGTGATCGCCGTGCTGCTCGGTTGGCTGCTGCTGCATGAACCGGTGGGTGGCCGTACGTTCATCGCGATGGCCATGATTCTCGGAGCGGTGATCTGGATTCAGTTCTCGTATAGGGTGAGACGGTCGGACGGTCCGACGGCCCGACGGCCGCCTGAGAACAGTGCACTGGGACCGCCCGGCCGTCCGGCCGTCGGACCGTCCAGCCCCGAGCCCGAGGCGACTACATGAGTCCGAAGCTCCCTCACGATGCTGTGCTGCTGGTCGTTGACGTCCAGAAAGGCATGGATGTCTACGCCGAGCGGTACAATCGGAACAATCCTGATCTCGAAACGAACATCGCGCGGCTACAGGCTGCCTGGCGCAAGACGGGACGTCCGATCATCCACGTCCAGCATCTCTCCACCGAGCCCAAGTCCCCGCTCCGGCCGGGACAGCCCGGCGTCGAAATCAAGGACGAGGTGCGGCCCCTGCCGGGTGAGCCCGTCGTGCAGAAATCGGTCAGCAGCGCATTCATTGGCACAACGCTCGAAAATGATCTGCGCCGCCGGGGCCTCACGACGCTGGTGGTCGTCGGCATGCAGACGAACATGTGCGTCTCGACGACTGCGCGGATGGCGGGCAACCTCGGCTTCACCACGTACGTCGTGTCCGACGCAACCGCGACATTCGACAACATCGGGCCGAACGGCACGCGCTACGCCTCGGAGCTGGTGCATGACGTCGCCCTCGCGGACCTGAACGGCGAGTTTTCCGCCGTCGTCGATACCAACACGCTCCTGGAGCGCGCGTCATGAGCCACCCCATCCGCAAGGTCAATCTCACCGAGATGTTCGGCCGGTTTCAGGATCAGTGGAGTCCCAAGATCGTCGGCGCCGTGAACGACAACCTCGTGAAGCTCACGAAGCTCAAGGGCGAGTTCGTCTGGCACCATCACGAGCACGAGGACGAGCTGTTTCTGGTCGTGAAGGGGCGTCTGCGGATGAAGCTGAGAGACTCCGACCTCGTGATCGAGCCGGGCGAGTTCGTCATTATCCCGCACGGCGTTGAGCATCTGCCGGTCGCCGAGGAAGAGACCCACGTGCTCTTGTTCGAACCGAATTCCACGCTGAATACGGGAAACGTCCGCAATGAACGCACCGTCGCCAAGCTCGATCGGCTCTAGGTTGATCGCCCGCATCTGGCATGGCGTGACCGAGGCCGCGCGGGCCGACGAATACGCCGACTATCTCGAGCGCACCGGGGCCAAGGAGTGCCGAGCGACGCCCGGCAATCGTGGGGTCTACGTATTACGGCGCATCACGCAAGATCGCGCCGAGTTCACGTTCATTTCGTTGTGGGAATCAATCGATGCAATCCGGCGGTTCGCCGGCGAGGACTATGAGAAAGCCCACTACTACCCGGAAGACCGCGACTTCCTCGTCGAGCTCGAACCCTTCGTCGACCATTACGACGTCATTGCCGGAGTTTAGCCTCGACCCGCAGGGCGCAAAGGAGTGGGAGGAGCTGCGCCAGCTCGGCCATCGCATGGTGGACGATATGCTCGAGTATCTGCGGACCGCGCGGGAACGCCCGGTCTGGCGGCCGGTCCCTGCTGAGGTGCACGCGCGGCTGTCCGGCCCGGCGCCGCGCCAGCCGGCGGCGGCGGCGGACGTCTACGAGGAATTCAAGCGCGACGTACTCCCCTACCCCACCGGCAACATCCATCCGCGCTTCTGGGGCTGGGTAATCGGGACGGGGACGCCGGTGGGCATGCTGGCCGACATGCTGGCGTCCGGGATGAATCCCCAGGTCGCCGAGTTCGACGACTCGTCGGCCGTCGTGGAGAACCAGGTGATTGCCTGGCTCGTCGAGCTGCTGGGACTTCCCGCGGGCACGCACGGCCTGCTCGTTTCCGGCGGGTCGATGGCGAACTTCGTGGGTCTCGCGGTCGCCCGCAACGCCCGCGCGGGGTTCGATGTCCGCGAGCGCGGCCTCCAGAACGGCGCCGGCCCGCGGCTGAGCGTCTATGCGTCCACCGAGACGCATTCCTCGGTGCGCAAAGCCGTCGAGCTGCTTGGCCTCGGCCACGACGCATTGCGCGCGATTCCCGTCACTGCCGACTACGCGATTGACCTGCAGGCCCTGCGGGGAAAGCTCGCCGCCGACCGAGCCGCCGGATGGCGTCCGATCTGCATCGTGGGCAACGCCGGCACGGTGAATACGGGCGCGACCGACGACCTGCGCGGGCTCGCGGCGCTCAGCCGGGACGAGCAGACCTGGTTCCACGTCGACGGTGCGTTCGGCGCGCTTGCTGCACTGGTCCCCGAGCTGCGGCCGCTCGTCGCAGGACTCGAGGACGCCGATTCAGTCGCGTTCGATTTGCACAAATGGCTGTACATGCCGTACGAGGTCGGCTGCACCCTCGTCCGTGATCAGCAGGCGCACCGGGCCACGTTCAACGTGACGCCGGCGTATCTCGCGTCCTTCGACCGGGGCATCGCGGCCGGCGGTTTTCCCTTCGCCGAGCGCGGCGTGCAGCTCTCGCGCGGCTTCCGCGCCCTCAAGGTCTGGATGTCGTTCAAGACACACGGCGTGGACGCCTACGCGCGGCTGATTCATCAGAACGTGCGCCAGGCTCATTACCTCGCCGGGCTCGTGACCAAGCATCCCCGGCTTGAATTGCTCGCGCCGGGGCCCCTGAACGTCGTGTGCTTCCGGTTCGTCGGGCCGAGCGCGGATGAGGCGCAGTTGAACGCGCTTAACACCGAGATCCTGCTGCGGGTTCAGGAGAGTGGGCTCGCGATCCCGTCGCAGACGATGCTCAACGGCAAATTCGCGATCCGGGTCGCCGTGACGAATCACCGCAGCCGCCGTGAGGACTTCGATCTTTTGGTGAAGGCCGTCGTCGAGACTGGGACGGCGCTCTACTCCTCGGGCGTACCTACGATCTTGCCTTCGATCGGATTGCTGAACGACCGCACGGTGTGATACGCAAGCTCGATATCCGGCGCGTTCCCGAACTCGGTCAGGATATCGTCCCAGATCGCCGAGACGGTGCCGCGGCGGCGGCGCGGCTCGATGAGATAGCGAACGGTGAGCAGAATGCCGGACGCCGATGTGCCGGTGTAGACGATCGGGGTCAGCTTCTTGTAGTTGATCAGAAACTGCTGTGAGGCCGCCAGCAGGTCGCGCTCCGCCTCCGCCGTCAGGTGCTCGGCGTGCTTGAACGCGATGGCGGTGAGAATCTCCTTCGCCTTTCTCCAGTTGCTCTCGTAGGTCACCAGCACGGGTACTTCGTTCCAGATGTACTTGAAGCCCTTGTCATAGTTCGCGACCGGCTCGGTGAAGACCATCTGGTTCGGGATGTGGACGATGCGACCGGTGCTTTGATCCGCGTCCACCCAGACGCCGATCTCGTTCAGTGTGAACTGGAAGAGATGCACGTCGATGACGTCGCCCCGGTGCTTGGCGATTTCGACGCGATCGCCGACGTCGAAGGGCCGCCGCCAGACGATGAACGCCCATGCCGCCAGGTTGGAGAGCGGGTCCTTCAACGAAATCGCGATACCCGCCGAGACGATCCCGAGGAATGTGGCGAGGGACTTGAAGCCCTCGAGCCACTCGCGGCCGATCACCATGACCGCGATCGCGAGCGTGATGTAGGTGATCGTCTTGCGCCAGCGGTAGCGTGACCAGGGATCGGTGACGCGGCGGTAGACCAGCGCGAGGACGAGCCGCTCGAGGACCCACAGCCCTGCGATCACGATGACCGTGACCAGCAGGTGCATCTGCACTTCGGGACTCAGCCCAATGCGGGTTTGCAGCCAGTCGCGCACGGTGGCCAAAGCTACGAGGCCTCCTAGGTTTAGGCCACCGTGGAACAGCTGCACATCCTTCGCGACCTCGCCGTCATCTTCGCCGGCTCACTGCTGGTCATTCTGGTTTTCCATCGGTTCAAGCTCCCCGCCCTGCCCGGCTTCATCGTCGCCGGGATTCTGCTCGGCCCCAATGCGCTCGGGCTTGTGTCCGATCCGAAGGATGTGGAGAGCCTCGCCGAGGTCGGCGTGATCATGCTGCTGTTCACGATCGGCATCGAGTTCTCGCTCAGCCGCCTGCGGGAAATGGGACGCCAGATTCTGGTGGGCGGGTTTTCGCAGATGGGGTTCACGGTGCTGGCGACGATGGCGGTAGGCCTCGCATTGTTGGGCGACTGGCGGGTATCGCTGTTCCTCGGATTCCTGATTGCGCTGTCCAGCACCGCGATCGTGCTGAAGGTCTTGACGGACACCGGTGAGATCGACGCGCCGCACGGCCGTCTCGCGACCGGTGTCCTCATTTTCCAGGACCTCTGCGTGGTGCCGATCATGCTGGTGCTGCCGTTCCTCGCGGGGAAGGCGGCCGGCGGTCCGGTGGGGCTGCTCCTGGCGCTCGGCAAGGCGGCGCTCGTCGTGGTCGGCGTCGTCCTCGCGGCCCGCACGATCGTGCCGCGCGCGCTCGCGGCGATCCTGAAGACGCGCAGCCGCGAGCTCTTCCTGATCGCGGTCATTCTCATCGGCACTCTCACCGCGCTCGGCACCGCCGCCGCCGGGGCATCCCTCGCCCTGGGCGCGTTCCTCGCGGGTCTGATCATTTCGGAATCGGATTACGGCCACCAGGCGCTCGCCGAGCTCATGCCGTTCCGCGACATCTTCATTTCGCTGTTCTTCGTCGCCGTCGGGATGCTGGTGCAGCTCGACACCATCACGGCCCATATCGGCGTCACTGTGCTGGCGGTTGCCGTGATCATGGGCGGCAAGACGCTGTCCGCGGCGGTCGGCCCGGCGCTGATGGGCTACTCGGGGCGCGTCGCCCTGCTCGCTGGGGTCGCGGTCTCGCAGATCGGCGAGTTCTCGTTCGTGCTCGCGAAGGAAGGCCGTGTCGCGGGGCTGTTGCCGGATCTGTTGTACCAGCAGTTCCTGGGCGTTGCGGTGGTCACGATGCTGGTGACGCCATTCCTGCTGCATGGCGGACCGGCGATCCTCGACGCGCTCGAGAACGTCGTCCCCCTCGACCGGCTCTTGCCGGGGTTCCGGCCGCGCGAGCTCGCGCCTGTCCACGAGCAGATCAAGAATCACGTCATCATTGCCGGGTACGGCCTCAATGGCCGGAACCTCGCGGCGGCGCTGCGCTCGATCAACGCGCCCTATCTCATCGTCGAGCTGAACGCGCAGACCGTGCGGAAGGCGCGCGCGGAGGGCGAGCCCGCATTCTACGGCGACGCCACCCGCGACGAGATTCTTCACGCCCTCGGCATCGACCGCGCCCGCCTCTTCGTCATCGCGATCTCCGATCCGGCGGCGACGCGGCGGATGGTGCGGGTGGCCCGGGAGTTCAATCCCAAGCTCTATATCATCGCGCGCACCCGGTACGTGATCGAAATCCCCGAGCTCACGCGCCTCGGCGCCAACGTCGTCATCCCCGAAGAATTCGAAACGTCGATCGAGATCTTCTCCCGCGTCCTGGCGCATTACAACGTGCCGCGCGACGAGATCGAACGGCTGGTCAGCGAGATCCGGTCATCGCACTACCAGGCCCTGCGCCCCGGCGCCCGGCCGCGGCTCACCCTGAGCGGCGCGCTCGGCGCGATGCCGCAAATGCATGTCGAGCGCATCGTCCTCGGCGAGCAGGCGCCGGCGGTCGGCCAGACGATCGCCAAGACGGGGCTCCGATCGCAGACCGGTGCGCTGATTCTCGCGGTGCGGCGCGGAGAGAGTGACGTGGCCACACCCAGCCCGGATTTCGAGCTGGACGCAGGCGATGTGCTCGTCGTGGTGGGACAGCCATCGCAAATCAAGAGTGCGTATCGGGTGCTGACAGGGACGGAGCCAGTGTAGAGACGTTGCGATCCAGCGATTGGGCGTCCATGTTCAACGACCTGTCGGTGGGGCCTGCCGAACCGAATCACCAGACGTATGTCCAGTCCATTTCCGCCGGCAAGGAGGGATCATGTCCCGGAGTACGAAGGTGGTCGGTCTTGTCCTCGCGTCGGCTGTCGTGGCGGCATGCGCCTCGATCATGCACGGCACCTCACAGCAAGTAGGCATCAACAGCCAGCCCGTCGGCGCGACGGTCACGGTGGACAGCCAGACGGTGGGCGTGACGCCGGTCGCCGCCAAGCTGGCCCGCAAGCGCACGCATCGCATCACGGTGACGATGCAAGGCTACGAACCGTTCGCGATGGTGACGACCAGAAAAACGAGCGGCTGGGTCTGGGGCAACATCGTGTTTGGCGGACTCATCGGACTCATCGTGGATGCGAGTACCGGCGGGCTCTACGACGTGCGGCCAGAGCAGGTCAACGCGCAGCTGGCGCGCACGGGGGGAATGGGGGAGGCGCGTGACGGAACGATTTATGTGTTGCTGGTTCGCGAAGTCGATCCGTCGTGGGTGAAGATCGGCCAGCTGAAGCCGATCGAGCGCTGAGCGGCGACCGGCGGGCGCGGGTACCACGCGCCCGCCTTTTTTTTGCGCGTGTTCAGCCTCAGGCGACCCCTCGCCGATCGAGACTGCGGTACTGAATCGCCTCACCCACATGCTTCGGCTCCAGTGCGACCGCCTCGTCGAGATCGGCCACCGTGCGCGCGATCTTGAGAATGCGGTGATATGCCCGCGCCGATAATCCGAGCCGCGTAATCGCCGTCTTCAGCAACGCATCGGCGCCGTCCGAGACTTTGCAGTGCGCACGGATGTCGCGCGGCGCCATGTGTGCGTTGGCGTAGATCCCCGGCCGGCCCGCGAACCGCTCGCGCTGCACCACCCGCGCCCGGTCCACCCGCTCCCGCATCGCGTCACTCGGCTCGCCTCCCGACTCGGCGGTGAGTGCCTTGTACTTCACCGCCGGAACCTCCAGATGGATGTCGATCCGATCGAGCAACGGGCCCGAAACGCGGCCGAGATAGCGCTGCACCACCAGCGAGCCGCATGCACAGGTGTGGTGCGGATCCCCAAACCAGCCGCAGGGACACGGATTCATCGCCGCGGCAAGCATGAAGCGCGCCGGATAGGAGAGGCTCATCGCCGCCCGCGCGATCGTCACGACGCCATCCTCCATCGGCTGCCGCAACACCTCGAGCACATTCTTGCGAAACTCCGGCAGCTCGTCGAGAAACAGCACGCCGCCGTGCGCCAGGCTGACCTCGCCCGGCCGCGGATAGGACCCGCCGCCGATCAGGCCTGCATCCGAAATCGTGTGATGCGGCGCCCGAAACGGCCGCCGCGCGACGAGCGACTCGCCGAGCGGCAGCGTACCCGCGACCGAATGGATCTTGGTCGTCTCGAGCGCCTCGTCGAGGCTCATCTTGGGAAGAATCGTCGGCAGCCGGCGCGCCAACATCGTCTTGCCGGATCCCGGCGGACCCACCATGAGGATGTTGTGCCCGCCTGCCGCCGCGACCTCGAGTGCGCGCTTCGCGTGCGCCTGCCCCTTCACCTCCGCGAAATCCACATCGTCCCTGGCGCGTTCGGCAAACAACGCGGCGACATCGACGGCGGCGCTCGGCAGCTCGGTCCTGCCATCGAGGAAATCGGCGATTTCAGCCAGGCATCCCGCGCCAAGGACCCGGAGCCCGTCCACGACGCCGGCTTCGGGAAGGTTTTCGCGCGGCAGGATCAATGCCTCGACGCCCGCCGCCCGCGCCGCCAACGCGACGGGCAGGGCGCCCCTGACCGGGCGAATCGCACCCTCCAACCCGAGCTCGCCGAGCACGGCGATCTTACCCAACCGTTCTCCGTTTACCTGTTCGGTTGCCGCAAGAATCCCGAGCGCGATCGGCAAGTCGAAGGCCGATCCGTCCTTCTTGATGTCGGCAGGTGCCAGGTTGATCGTCACGCGCTTGAGGGGGAACGTGTAGCCAGTGTTGGCCATGGCGGCCGACACGCGGTCGCGCCCTTCCTTTACCGCGCCCTGGGGCAGCCCGACCGTCACGAACGTCGGGAGCCCGCTGGCGATGTCGGTTTCGACCTCGACCAGATATGCATCGATCCCCAGGACGGCAGCGGAGCGCACGCGCGCGAGCATGGACCAGGCTACGTTTAGCAGCGTCAGCGGCGGTAGCCATAATGCCGCCGCGCGGGTCTAAATGACGCCATGAGGACGGTATGCGTATAGATGTCGTGACTTTCCGAGCCTTTTTACCGGCGATCGCCCTGGTCGCGACGGCCGGGTGTGGCGCGCAGCGGGGCGGGACCGCCCCGAAGGTCCCCGTCAGCGTGGCGCGGGTCGAGCGCCGTGCCCTTCCCTATGAGCTGGATGCCACGGGCACGGTAGAACCGATTCGCTCGGTCGACGTCCTCCCGCAGGTGGGCGGCACCATCCTCCACGTGAACTTCGCCGAGGGCGACGAGGTCGCCGCCGGCCAGATTCTTTTCGAGCTCGACCCCCGTGCCTATCGCGCCGCGTTGCAGCAGGCCGAAGGGGCGCTGTTGCGCGATCTCGCGCAAGCGCAAAGCGCCGCCCGCGAAGCCGCGCGCTACAAGACCCTCGCCGCAACGAACACGGTGACGCAGGAGGATTACGAGACCAAGCAATCAACCGCGGACGCCGGGGCCGCTGCGGTCCGCTCCGATTCCGCAGCGGCGTCCATTGCCCGACTGAATCTCGAGTACGCCACCGTCCGGGCGCCGATCGGCGGCCGCACGGGACGACTGTTGCTCCACGAGGGCAACCTCGTCCGTGCGGGGAGCGATCCGCTTGTGTCGATCGTGCAGATGCGCCCCATCCTCGTGCGGTTCTCCGTTCCCGCGATCCATCTGCCGGCGCTGCGGGCTCGCGCCGGCCAACAAATGAAGACGATCGCCTTGCCGGCGCGGGATTCCGCGTTGGCCGTGCAGGGGATGCTGTCGTTCGTGGACAACCAGGTCGACAGCACGACGGGGAATGTCCTCCTCAAAGCTCGGTTCGCGAACCACGACGGGGCGCTCTGGCCCGGCGAGTTCGTCGGCATCACGCTGGTCCTCGGCATCCAGAACGACGCAGTGGTCGTACCGAGCCAGGCCGTGATGCAGGGACAGCAGGGCACTTACGTCTTTGTGGTCAACAATGATGGAACCGCGACGAGCCAGCCGATCACCGTCGAGCGGACGCTCGACAGCCTCAGCGTCGTCGCGGGCGTGCCGGCGGGCGCGCTCGTCGTCACCGACGGCCAGCTGCGCCTCACACCCGATGCCAAAGTCGAAATCCGCGGCGGCCCGACGACCGAAACCGCAGGCGGCGGGGGGCCGCCGGTGAAGCAGTGAGCATCTCCGGCCTCTTCATTCGCCGCCCCGTGGCGACGACGCTCGTCATGTTCGGGATTCTCATGTTCGGGTTGATGGCTTACCGGCTCCTGCCCGTCAGCGATCTGCCGAACGTGGACTTCCCGACCATCACCGTGTCCGCCGGCCTGCCGGGCGCCAGCCCGCAGACCATGGCGGCCGCGGTGGCGACGCCGCTGGAGAAACAGTTCTCGACGATCGCCGGGATCGACGCGATGACGTCGTCGAGCACGTTGGGCGGCACCAACATCACGCTGCAGTTTTCGCTGTCGCGAAACATCGACGCCGCCGCGCAGGACGTGCAGGCTGCGATCTCCAAGACGCTGCGCCAGCTGCCGCCCGGTATTCAGCCTCCCTCGTACAACAAGTCGAACCCCGCTGACTCGCCGATTCTCTATCTGACGCTGACGTCCGGGACGATGCCGCTGTCGGCGCTCGACGAGTACGCCGAGACATTTCTCGCGCAGCGGCTGTCGACCGTGGACGGAGTCGCCCAGGTGCAGGTATTCGGGTCGGCGAAGTATGCGGTCCGAATCCAGGTGGATCCGAGGGCGCTGGCCGCGCGCGGCATCGCGCTGGATGAGGTCACGGCTGCGGTCTCAGCGGGCAATCCAAATCTGCCGACCGGGACGCTGTGGGGCCCGCAGCGCGCGTACACCGTGCTCGCCGACGGCTCGATCGCGAGCGCCCCCGAATTCCGCAAGTTGGCTGTCACGTACCAGAACGGTGCCCCGGTGCGGCTCCAGGATGTCGCCAATGTGCTGGACGACGTCCAGGACTCGCGCAACGCGAGCTGGTACGACGGCAAGCGCGCCATCGTGCTGGCCATTCAACGTCAGCCGGGCACGAACACGGTGCAGGTTGCTGACCGCGTGAAGGCCACGGTCGCATCGCTCCGCGCGCAGATCCCCGCCTCCGTCGAAGTCAACACGCTCTACGACCGCTCGGTCTCGATCAGGCAGTCCGTGAACGACGTCCAGCTCACGCTGCTCGTCACCCTGGCGCTCGTCGTGATGGTGATCTTCCTGTTCCTCAAGAATCTGTCGGCGACCGTCATCCCGAGTCTCGCGCTGCCGTTCTCGATCATCGGCACGTTCACGGTGATGTACCTGATGGGCTACAGCCTCGACAATCTCTCGCTGATGGCGCTGACACTGTCGGTGGGATTCGTCGTGGACGACGCGATCGTGATGCTCGAGAACATCGTGCGTCACATGGAAAAGGGAAAACCGGCGATGCAAGCGGCGCTCGACGGCGCGCGCGAAATCGGTTTCACGATTCTGTCGATGACGCTGTCGCTGACAGCGGTGTTCATTCCCGTGCTGCTCATGGGCGGCATTCTGGGCCGCCTGTTCCACGAATTCGCCGTCACGATCGGCGTGGCGATTCTCGTCTCCGGGTTCGTGTCACTCACGCTCACGCCGATGCTGTGCAGCCGGTTCCTCCGGCCGCCCAAGGAAGCGAAGCACGGCCGCTTCTACGAAGCCACGGAGCGTGTGTACCAGCGCAGCCTGGCGTTCTACGAGCGGACGCTCGGCTGGGTCATGGACCACCGGCCGGCGACGATGGCGTTCTCGCTCGGCATTCTGGTGGCGACCGGGCTCCTCTATCCGTTCGTGCCGAAAGGGTTCATCCCGACGGAGGACCAGGGGCAGATTCAGGCAACCACCGAGACGCTCGAGGGCACGTCGTTCGAGAACATGCGCGACCATCAGCTCGCCGTCGCGGACATCGTGCAGCGCGATCCGAACATCGCACACTTCATGTCGACGGTGGGTGGCGGCACGATGAACCAGGGGCGCCTGAGCATTCGTCTCAAGCCGCGGAGTGAGCGTCTCCCGGCCGACCAGGTGGTTCGCGAGCTGAACGCCAAACTCAGTTCGGTGACCGGGATCAAGACCTACCTGTCGCTGCCACAGGCGATCCGCATCGGCGGCCGCCCGACCAAGACCCTCTACCAATTCACGCTGCAGAGCGCCGACATCGACGCGCTGTATCAGAACGCCGCCAAGCTCGAGATCGACCGCGATCGCGCCACGAGCCTTGGGGTGACCGTGCAGCAGATCGAGCAGGGATTGTACGACGCCTACGGCTCGCGCCAGGTCTCGACGATCTACACGCCGAACAACCAGTACTGGGTGATCCTCGAGCTGCTGCCGGAATACCAGCGCGATCCGTCGGCGCTCGGGCTGCTCTACCTCCGCTCGCAAAGCGGCAAGCTGATTCCGCTCACGTCGGTCGCCTCGGCGTCCAACGATGTCGGGCCGCTGAGCGTGAACCACAGCGGGCAGCTCCCCTCCGTGACGCTGTCGTTCAACCTGCCGCCGGGCGTGTCGCTGGGTACGGCGGTCAACGACGTCGAGAAGGCCGCGCGCCAGACGCTGCCCTCGAGCATCAGCACGGGGTTCTCCGGCACGGCGCAGGCGTTCCAGTCGAGCCAGCAGGGGCTCCTCTTCCTGTTGCTCCTGGCGATCGTCGTGATCTACATCGTGCTCGGGATTCTCTACGAGAGCTTCATCCACCCGCTGACCATCTTGTCCGGCCTGCCGTTCGCAGGATTCGGCGCCTTGCTCACGCTCTTCATCTTCCGCACGGAAATGAGCATCTACGCGTTCGTCGGCATCATCATGCTCGTCGGACTCGTGAAGAAGAACGCGATCATGATGATCGACTTCGCGCTCGAAGCAGAGCGGGGTGAGGGCAAATCGCCGCGGGACGCGATCATCGAGGCCTGCAGCGTGCGCTTCCGGCCGATCATGATGACGACGATGGCCGCGCTGACGGGCACGTTGCCGATCGCGATCGGTTTGGGAGCGGGTGGTGAGTCACGCCGTCCCCTGGGCTTGGCAGTGGTCGGTGGGTTGGCGTTCTCTCAGCTCATCACGCTATACGTGACGCCGGTCGTCTACACCTACCTCGATACGCTGCAGCACCGCCTGGGACGGCGGGCCCGCCGGTCGGTCGCGGAGCCCGCCGCGGCCGACTGACGCCTAGGGCCGCTGCTGGACGGCGTCGACCCGGACGTTGGCGGTGATGCCGCTCCCGATGACGAACTGGTAGGATCCCAACCTCGCCGCCTTGAGGGTCACGACGACGGCGGTGTCGGCCGCTTCGAGTGTGACGAGCTGGAGATCCTGCTGCCGCACATTGAGCCGGGCGCGACCGGTTCGCAGCGCTTGACCGAGTGCCTCGATCGAGGTCGCATTCCCGTACAGATCGCGAGCCCGCAGGCGTAAGGCGAACGGCACACCCACCTGCACTATGATGGCCCGCCCGTTGACCGTCTCGCCATTGCGGTCGAGGATCAGCGAGTCGATCGGGCCAGGCTCGGCCCGGAGCGTCACGATCCGCTCCACCGAATCGATGCTGGCAAGGACGGCCGCTTCGCCCGCACGGATGCCGAGAACGACGTCCACGCGGACGCGGCCGGTGGAGTCGAGGACCGCCGACTCCGGAGTGACCCGGGCGTTCAAGGTCCGGAAATGAACGGTGTGGCCGGCCGCTGCCGCCCCCTGCACGGTGCGCGCCCGGAAGATCAGCGGCTCGCTCAGCGCGTTCCCGACCGATCCATACGCCGAGCCGACGGGAAGAAAGCCGGTGTTGACGCCTGACAGGCCGGCCGGCGCCGCGATCTCCATCTCCACCGGTGCCAGACCGCGCACGCGCACCTGTAGCGTACCGCCGCGCGTGACGGAGCCGGTGGTGACCGTGAGCGTCGCGCGCCCCACTGAATCGGTGATCGCCGTGAGCGGTGTGCCGATGCCGCCACTCAGATCCACGGGTTCACCCGACACGGGATTGCCGAGCGAATCCGTGACCGCGGCAACGATGGTCGCGGTCGAATCGGTACCGCGGAACGCGATGTAATCCGGGGTCAAACGCACCCGGGTCGGCCGCGAGGATCGTACGGAGTACAGCACCGCGGGTTGACCGGGCAATGTCGCTCCACCGCCGGTGCGGATCTCGAATTGATGCGTCCCGGGGCGCGCAACGGGCGGCAGCCGGAAGACCGCGATGCCGCTGTCGTCCGTGACCGCGGAAGCATCTCGCGGCAGACCCAGGACCGTCGTGCCCCGCAAGGCGAGGGTAGTACGGCGCAGCGGCGTCCGTCCACGGCTCAAGCGCACCCGCACGCTCCCGCCCATTCCGACGGTTGTGACGACGTCGACGGGCTGGGCCACGGCGCTGACTGGCTGCGATGCTTCGTTGCTGGCGGATACGGAAGAACCCGCGGAGCTGGTCCGCCGGCTGTCGCAGGCCGCGGCGCTCGCAATCACCTCACCACCGGCGCCGGCGGTCCGCAGATCGGCCCAGTCGCGCTCGGTCGGATGAAACTTGAGACAACTCCGACGCACGACATCCGCGACTTCCGTCTGCGCGAAGAGCGGATTAGTGAGCAGGCGAATCAGCTCGGTCTTGTCGAGCGGCGGCGGCGACTGCGCGGCGAGTGGTGCAACAAATGTTGCGAGGGCAAGGACAGCGAGGCGGGCGCGCATGTCAGGGCCGGGCACAGGACGAGCGTTCGAACCGCAGTTCCACCGCCCGGACGTCGGCGTACAGACTCTTGTCGCGAGAATCGCGAGCCGCGTCAGAACCGGCCATCAGATCCTTGCGCGCGATGTTATACAGCAACCACCCGTCTTCGACCTGCGCCAGACCCCGCGCCAAACCGCTGCACGGCATGCGGCGCGAATCGTACATGCTCGCGCGCATGGTGAACGCAGAGATCGCCAGCGCAAGCGTGTCCGCTCTCCGGTCGAGCGTCGCGGTATCACTCACCACCAGGCCACCGGGCGCGGCATCAGCGCCTGAATGACCGTTCGTGGCCGCGCGCGAACCGAGAATCCCGTAGAGAACCGTCACCAGGACCGCACCCGCGAGCGCCGACGCGACGTACGCCGTCGGCCGGACCAGCGCGCGGTACCACTGTGGCTGCGCAGCGACGGCGGGCGAGACCCGTGGAGCTGGCAAGCTTGGAACGACGTCGTCATCTGCGTCCGCTTCGGGGAGCAACACCGGATGGTTGGGATGGCTCGCGCCGGGCGCGATCGAGGGCGGCGTGCCGAGGCGCACGACGGGGTCGTAGGGCGGCGCGCCCGCGGGGCGTGGGTTGATGACTGGATGCGTGTCAGGCATGTCTTCCCCTCCTTGTCGCACCTGACACGGCAAGTCTCGTACCGACCCCTGCCGGGCCTAAGCACTGTGACACCAGATGGTTGGAGTTCCGAACTCCTGCGTTGTAAGTGCGGTGCAACACTTCCCGCAGCAGGTATGTTCGAGCCGTGAGTCCAATCCACTTGGCCTCGGTCAGCCGCCGCGGCGGCGCTGATGAGGTCTTTCCGTTCACGGTTCCGGCCATCCGGACGCTCGAGCGGTTGGCGCTCACGCGCCCCGTGACCTTTTTCGTGGGCGAAAACGGCTCGGGCAAATCGACGCTCCTCGAGGGGATAGCGGCGGCGGCCCGGCTGCCGGCCATCGGCAGCGTTGACGTCCCCCGCGACGAGACCCTGGCGGCGCAGCGTCGCCTTGGCAAAGCGCTGCGCCTCAGCTGGAGCAAGAAAGCCACGCGCGGATTCTTCTTGCGCGCCGAGGATTTTTTCGGCTTCACCAAACGCCTCGCGCGCGAACGCGCAGAGCTTCTGCTCGAGATGAAGGAGGTGTCGGCCCAGTATCGTGCTCAGAATCGATCGAAGTATGCGGAGCGTCTCGCCCAGGGCCCGCTCGCGTCCTCGCTCGCCGGCATGGAGCAGCGTTACGGGGCCGATTTCGACGCCAACTCACACGGTGAGAGCTTTCTCAAGTTGTTCCAGTCACGCTTTGTGCCCGGCGGGTTGTACCTCCTGGACGAACCGGAGGCGCCACTCTCACCGCAGAGTCAGCTGGCGCTACTCGCGATGATCGGGGACATGGTGTCGCAGGATGCACAATTCGTCGTCGCGACCCACTCCCCGATGCTGCTCGCGTTCCCGGACGCGCAGATCTACAGCTTCGACCGGACGCCGGTCGAGGTGGTGGCCTACGACGATCTCGATCATGTGCGGATCACACGGGAGTTCCTGAACGCACCACAGCGGTATTTGAATCAGATCCTCGAACGACGCGCCCCCCCTCCACAACGTGGAGAGGGGGACGGGGGGTGAGGCTCGGGGGACGGCAGGGGAGGTTAGCGAATCCCGATCGACACCCCGACCTGGTAGACGCGCATATCCACGGGCGTCCGGACCTGCGTGGCGGTGAATGAGCCATCCGAGTTCTGCGTGAGGCCGCCGGCCGGCACATACGTGACCCGATCGTGACGCACCGCGCGGGCTCCGAAGTCGATCGCGATAGGCGTGCGCCCGCGCGAGAGGCCAATCAGCACGCCTGCCCCGGCGGACGTCGTCGTGGTGAAATGTCCATCGAGAAACGAATCGCCGGAGCAGCCGCACCCACCGTAACTCGCGCTGCTCCAAAACAGTGATCCGCCGATCGTGGCGAACCCGTAGAAGCGCAGCGGTCCCTGACCGAGCGTCAGCTGCGGTCCGGCCGCAATCGTTCCGATTTGCGAGAGCGTCGACACACCGTACCCCTGATACTGGGCATCATAGGCCATCCAGCTGCCATCGACGCGGAGCGCCAGTGCGCTGCCGCTCGTCACTCCGAAAACCGCGATGCCGGCAGCCACGTCGCCATTGCGCCGGAACTCGCCGAGGGGCTGGGCGACGACGAAGTTGACGCCGAAGCTGCCGCCGTCACGCACTTCCCGAAGGGCGGACCGCTGGCCGTACCCGGGAGTCGCCACAAGAGCCAGGCCCAGCACCGCCATGCCGATCCGCCGCATAATCGCCGTCCTGTGAGTGTGGAGTGATCCAGCGCCGTAGCGTAAAGGCAATGCACGTGCCAAGCTTTCCGCGCCTGCGCGGTGGCCTGCCGTGACCTCAAAAAGGGACATTTGGGAGCGATGATGGACCAGATCAGCTACGACGACTTCGCGAAGATCGACATCCGAGTCGGCCGTGTCCTGCAGGCCGAAGCGTTTCCGCAGGCCCGCAAACCGGCCTACAAGCTGCGGATCGATTTTGGTTCAGACGTCGGCGTAAAGAACTCCAGCGCGCAGATCACCAAGTACTACGATCCTCGAGACCTCGTGGGAAAACTGGTGCTCGGCGTGGTGAACTTCCCACCCCGTCAAATCGCCACGTTTTTTTCGGAAGTCTTGACGCTAGGTGTGATTCTTGGGGAAGGCGACATCTGCCTGGTGCACCCCGACCGGGACGTCCCGCTGGGATCCCCCATTCGCTGATCCGCCGAAGCGTTTTTCGACGTACTCATCGAGAATGCGCAGGAAATCGGCGACGATCGTGTCGCCCTTGAGGGTGATTCTCAGCGCGCCGTCGACGTAGACCGGGGCACGCGGCTCCTCGGCGGTGCCAGGGAGTGAAATGCCGATGTCCGCATGCTTCGACTCCCCGGGCCCGTTGACGACACAGCCCATGACCGCGACGCGCAGCTCCTCCGAACCGGGGTAGCGCGCCTGCCAGGCGGGTCGCTGCTCGCGGAGGTAGGTCTGGATTTGCTCGGCCATCTCTTGAAAGAACGTCGACGTGGTACGACCACAGCCGGGGCAGGCGGTGACCTGCGGTGTGAAGCTCCGCAGCCCCAGCGATTGCAGCACCTGCTGGGCGACCTGCACCTCTTCGGTGCGGTCGCCGCCTGGGCGCGGGGTGAGTGAGACGCGGATCGTGTCGCCGATCCCTTCCTGGAGCAGAATCGAGAGCCCGGCCGTGCTTGCGACGATCCCCTTTGTGCCGAGCCCCGCTTCCGTGAGGCCGAGGTGCAACGGATAGTCGGAGCGCTCGGCGAGCCGGCGGTACACCGCGACCAGATCCTGCACCCCCGAAACCTTGGCGGACAGAATGATCCGATCGTGCGGCAACCCGCTTTCCTCGGCGAGCGCCGCGGAGCGCATGGCGCTCTCGACCATGGCATCCATGGTCACGTCACGCGCATCCCGCGGCTCGTCGAGCCCTGCGTTTGCGTCCATCATCTCGGTGAGGAGCTGTTGATCGAGGCTGCCCCAGTTCACACCGATGCGGACCGCCTTGCCCTCATTGATCGCGACCTGGATGATCGTGCGAAAGTTATCGTCACGGCGCTTGGTCCCGACGTTGCCCGGATTGATCCGATATTTGGCGAGCGCGCGGGCACAGTCGGGATACTTGGTGAGCAGCAGATGTCCGTTGTAGTGAAAGTCGCCGATCACGGGAACGTCGACGTCTCGGACGATGGCGGGGACGGCGCGAGCGGCTTCATCGGTGTTGACCGTCACGCGGACCAGCTCGCTGCCGGCTGCGTGCAGCGCGCGCACCTGCGCCGCGGTCGCGGCAGCATCGGCGGTGTCGGTGTTGGTCATCGACTGGACGACGATCGGATGGGCGCTGCCCACCAACACGCCGCCCACGCTGACAGGGACAGTCGGGCGTCGGAGACTCACGGCCCGAAATCTAGCGCTAAAAGACCTTGTCCTGGAGAACGATCCGCATCGTCACCGTGGTCAACCGCACCCTGCCCGTCAGACCGGGGCCGGCATTCTGGTTCAGCCTCGCGTGCACGCCCACCCACAGGGTGTTGGTGTTGAAGACGCTGTCGGAGAGCGACACCGTGGTCGGCGCGACCAGAGGAACGGTCGACGGTTGTGTACCCGAAATGGTCCCGGTGGCCGTAAAGTACGGTGTCCCGCCGTACGCGGTCGCCGAGTCTTTCGCGAAGAAGACCTCGAACGTGACCGACCCCGTCCCTGTCGCGTTGTCTACCACCGCAGCCGCGGTGACCGAAACGCTATCGACGCTCGAGTTCCCCAGCCCGGATGGGAGGCTGATCTTTTGCGCGGGGATGAACGAGTCGGCCGTGATCGTAATGGGCGACGGGGGGAGAGTGTAGGGAATCGTGTCCCGGCCGGATGGCTGCATGAAACTCAGCACATCCACATTGAAGATCGCCCGACCTTGACCGCAGGCTATGACGAGCGCCAGGAGAGCGGCGGCAGCAAGAGCTTTCATGGGTCGCCCCTAATAGATCGAAATCGCCGTGGCCATAGTGACGGCCCGCTCAGTCGACAGTGAATTACTGTGCGTGAAGAATCCGACGTCCAGGCCGAGTGGTCCGAGTCGCACACCGGCACCAAAACCGAACTGCATCTTCTTGCGCTGATCGCGCGACACGCCGCCACGTAGCGCCAGCGGGCCGGTGCGCTGCTCGACGCCGACGTGAATGATGGTCCCGCGGCCCGAATTGATGACGTCGCCACCGACCGTGGTCCCGGTGCCCATGTGCAGCGCCGCATTCGCCATGTAGGTGATCGGAAGCTTTGTCTTGCCCGTCGTGTCGGCGACCACGACCGAATCGAGAATCTTGTTGGTTCCGGTGTCATACACGAACCGCTGGACCTTCACATGGGGCCAGGAGAGCTGGGCGCCGATGTCGTTCGCGCCGGCGCCGACCTCGAACGGTCCGGAGATCCAGACCACGCCGACGTCGCCACCGACACCGGTGCCGAACGGCTTGTTGGACGTGTACAGGTTGCCATTGAGGAGCGGCGACGGCGTGGCCGCCAGCACCGGGTTCCCGGTCGTGAAGCCGGCCGGGCCAATGCCGCGGCCATACGTCGCGCCCATGTAGTAATGCAGCGCGCCACCGATGTAGAAGCCGTCGTCGGTGTCCGGCCCGCCCGCCCCGTGCGTCAACCGGCCGGCATAGCCGATCGTTGGCGCGAAGCCCGCTTGGACCGTGCCATCGACGTTCACGGAGTAGCTCGTGTTTGGCCGCGCGCTCGAATCGCTGGTCAGAAAACCCCGCAGCGTGCTGTCGAGCGTGAACCTGACGTCATACTGCAGGAAGCCCATGACCCCAACGTGGAATCCCGCAGCCCCGGCGCCGAAGTCGAGGAGCCGGCTCGTCGTGCCCAGGCCAAAGTCCTGTTCGGGAATCAGCACCTTGGACGCGCCCAGGTCGAGGATGAGCTGGTTTCTGCCGATGGTGAACTCGACGTCATTGGTCGGCGTGGGCGCCTTCTTGACTTCCAGGAAGATCGGGGGATTGAGGATGACATTCATCAGCGCCACGGGATTGAACGCCGGCGACTTTGGATCGAACATCGGATCGTGACCGAGTTGGTTGATCGGATGATCCTTGAGGAACTGGATCAGTCCGAACGGGACCGGGATCGAGAACTTCGGTGCCCCGGGAACGTGGTTCTTGTTCTTGACGGCCCGATAGGCGGGGTTGTAGCGACGGGCGTTGCCGTCACGGCTCAGGGAGACCCCTCCCATGCCGTAGCGGCGCGCGTCGAACGAGAACTGCGCGTGCGCCGCTCGGATACTCCAGTTCGCACAAAGCACCTCGAGGCTTGGAAAGGCCGCCACAACTTTGCACATTGTGCCCGATTTTTCCATTCTTTGGTGTGAGGAAGGTCACTCCAAACCCGCGTCAGGATGCGGTTTGGAGCGTCAGAGTGACCCGTGTCCCCTTGCCGGGCACGCTTTCGAGGGTGATCACCCCGCCCCAGCTCTCGACCAGGCGGCGGGCGATTGCCAGGCCCAGACCGGCGCCGCTCGACGTCGTCGAGAAGGTGGGCTCGAACACCCGCGGCAGGACCTCCGGCGCAATCCCGCGGCCGTCGTCGGCGACCACAAGCTGACGACCGCTCGCCGCAACCTGCACCGTCACACGCGTGGCGGCGGCGTTGCGGGCGTTCTCCAGCAGGTTCACGAGCACCTCCTTGACTTCATCCTTGCGGGCGAGGGCCGGTGGGGGCACGCCGTTGCTCGTCCGCACTTCGAACCGCGTCGGCGAGCCGAGGTCGTAGAGCTGCACGACTTCGCGCGCGGTCGCGACGAGATCGACGGGCTCGAGCGGCGGCTGCTCGGCGGCCGACGGGGGGGGCGCGCCGAAGCGCGAGAACGCCCGCGCGATCCCGTCCAGCCGGTCGATTTCGGCCAGGATGCGCTCCGACGTTTCGTTGAGCGTCGCCTCAAAGCTCGCCGACTGGCTCTTGCCGCGAACCCGCTGCAGATGCTGGATGCCGAGGCGAATCGGCGTGAGCGGGTTCTTGATTTCGTGCGCCACCTGGCGCGCCATTTCTCCCCAGGCGAGGACGCGCGCGGCGCGTGTGAGCGCCGTCGCATCATCGAGCGCGATGACGCACCCGTCGGGCGCCGCGCCGAGCCGCGCGAGCTGCACGCGAATCTGCCGGCCGCTGACCTCGAATTCGCGGTCTTGAATCACGTCGCGATTCTCGGTGAGGAACCGGGCGACGGCGTCCCACACCGGCGCCCACGCGGCGGCGGTCGCCTGCGGCAGCACGTCGCCCGGCTCCAGGGTCTCGCCGGCGCCCAGCACGAGCTCTGAGGCGCGCGGGTTCGCCAGCGTGACACGCAGCCCATCGTCCACGGCGATCACGCCCGTGGCGACGTTCGCCAGCACGCGCGCCGTCCGCTGCCGTGCCTCCTCGAGCGCCGCCTGGCTGCGGCGGACGTCGGTCGCCATGCGATTGAAGGCGTTGAACACCGGCTCGAACTCGCGCGGCGTGCCCGGCGGGAAGGCCGGCGGCTCATTGCCCCGCCCCACGGCAATGGCCGCTTCGCGCAGCGCGGCGACCGGTTTCGCTAGGCGGCGCGCCGCGAGGCCGGCAAGGTAGATCGCGGCCACCAACCCGACGAGCGTCGCCAGCAGGAGGCCGAAGGTGAGATCCTCCCGCTGCTGCTGAATGCGCTCGTCGTCCAGGAGCTGCGGCACTGCCAGCACTCCCTGCTCACCGGTGGGACCCGGCGCAACGACGAGAAAGCCGACGCGGGTCGGCCGGCCGCCGGTGCGCGCGTCGATGGTCGTCTCGAGCTCATCCTCGAGCGTGCCCCGGAAGACCTGGGGAGCGAGAAACGGATCGACCAAACCGAGCTCCCCCAGCACCGGCGAGCTCGTGGCCACGAGGACGCCCCGGCGATACAGCCACAATTCGGCGTCGAGCCGGCGGCCCAACTCGACCAGGGAGCGAGCGATCGTCTCGGGCGGATCTTGGGCGACGGTTTCGGCGCCGGCGGCGGCGTCGCGGAGCGTCTGGTGAATGAGCAGGTCGCCGGAGCGACGGGCGTCCTCGGCCAGGTCGGTAAAGCTCCAGGCCGCAAATCCGAGAACTGGCAAGACGAAAAATGTGATGAGCACCGACGTGAGCTGCGCGCGATAGCTCGTGCGCAGCGTCGTGAGCAGCGCCGGCAGGCGCGCCTGCCAGCCCTCGGCCACGACCAGTCCAAAGAGCCAGACGCCGGCCAGGAGCAGCACGTCGAGTCCGACGACCAGAATGCCGCGAACCAGCAGCGACCACGGCCCACCGAGCGCGACGCGCAAATGCACATGACGGGCGCCACCTGGGAGGTCGACCTGCCGCTCCCCGCGCACGGCCCATCCCTCCCGGCGCCATTCGACGGTGCCGCCGACCGCGCTCGCATGAATCGGCAGCGACAGCGAAATCGTGTACGGGGGCTCGACCCCCGGATCGCCCCGGAGAAACCGCGCGACCCGATTGGGCGGCAACAGCCGCGTGCGGGGTCCCACGCCCACGGTGAGGACCGTGCCGTTGTCGAGCGGCGCCACCAGGATGTAGTGGACGCCGGGAATCCCTTCGACGCGCTCGATACAGGGGCCTGCGCCGGCCGAGCGCGCGAGGGTGGAAAGCAAGCCCGCCCGCAGGTCGAGCTGCGCAAGCTGAAGCTCCGCCAGCGGCGGACCCTCCCGCCCAGCGCCCCACAGCTCGAGCATCGCCGGGTAGTCTTCGGCGACAAGCGGCGATCCAACCCACAAAGCGTACAGATCGCCCGCGGTCTGCGGGGGCGGCTGCGAGGGGGCCGTCACCTGCTGACTGAGGCGCTCGAGCAGCGCGACCGCGACTGGGTCGCCTTCGTGCCCGAGCCGCTGCGCGTCGCGGGTCGCGAGGGACAAGCGTCCTTCGACCGCCGCGCCCCAGGCGAGGAGGGCGGCCGCCGTTCCTGCGACCACGGCCATGCCGACGAGGGCCCACCGCCGGCGCGCCCGGAAAATCGCGCCAACCAGCGCAGGGAGCCAGAGGAAGGTGTACCACTCGGGCCACGCGCCGTACGGGCTCCACAGCCACAGTCCACCAATCGCCGCCACCGCGCCCCAGGCGCACGCCGCGGGCAGCGCGGGTGAAACGCGTTCCGGCTCCTTGGCGCCCCGGACCAACGCGGCCGCCAACAGAATGAATGCCATTGCGGTGACGGCAAGCGCCGCCTGCCACGACAGCCACTGCTCGATGCTCACCCCGCTCGCCGGGGGCGCGATCCCGCGGCCGAAGTAGCGCACCACGTAAGGCGCGGCGAGCATCAGGAAGGCGGCGGCCGCCATGCCCAGCCAGGTTCGCTTCACGCCCCGGCGCCACAACGCACCCGCGGCAACGAGGACGAGCACTCCCACGACCAGCAGCGATCCTGCCGACGTGCCGACGACTCCCGCAATTGGACGATAGAACGTGGCCGGCGAGAACAACGCCGCTGGGCCGAAGGGCGAGCGCAACAGGGTCCAGCCCGCAACCAGCAGCACGCCCCAGCGCCACGCGCCCGCGGGCGCCGTCAGCAGCAGGACGGCGAGCAGCACCACCAACGCAAGCCTGGCGAGCCACGCCGTATCCGCCAGCGCCGCGAGTTTGGCGTCGCCCTGCGATGGCGGGATTGTCTGCACCGAAAACAGCGTGTCGCCTGGAGCACAGTCCTCGGGTGGCGGTGTGCGCGGCGTGCAGATCTCGAAGACGCTCGAGTCGCGCGGACCTTGCCCGGGCGGGAACAACCGGAGTGACACGCCGTGCGCGCCCTCGAACAGTGCGGTAAGGCTGTGACCGCCGTCGGCGATCGCGGGCGTCGCCGACAACAACACACTCCCGACCGAGGTCGCGGAACGTGTCTGGCGCCGCGCCTCGAGCACGCCGTAGAATGGAGTCATGACCACTTGCAGCTCGGTCGTGTCATTGGGCGCAGGCATCGTCCGGTGGCGCCCCGCCCAGGCCGCATTGTCATCGAGCACCACCGCGCCGCGTTCGAACGCGGGCCCCGACTCGACGGCATTGTCGAGGCGGTCAAATACGGCTTCACGCGGGAGCGATGCGGCGGTCGCGCCGCGCTCAGCGAGCCGCCGCGCTTCCGCGATCGCCTGGCCGAGGGAGGTCTGCAGGAAGCGCGAAGCTGCGGTCACGCGCCGCTCGCGGAGGGCAGGCCAGCAGCATTCGATGCGCCAGATGCGCAGCGCGCCCAGGCACAGCACCGCGCCGAGCAGGACGCTCGCCAACGCCGCGGCCACGCTCAGCGCGTGCCGCGGACCGGGTGGCCTGACGGCGAGCACGAGGGCCACGAGCCCCGCCGCGCCCGCGAGCGCCGCCCACACGACGGCACCGCTACGCAGCCATTCGGCCGTCGCCAGAATCGCGAAGCCACCGGCGATTACGACGTGAGCTTGCCGCTGCACCTGAGCGTTCTCACCCCCGACGCGGTGCGCGCCGTGCTCGCGCGCGACTCTCGGCTGTTGGTCCCGGTGGGCACCTGCGAACAGCACGGACCCCATCTGCCCCTGGGCTGTGACACGTTAATCGTTGAGCGGCTCGCCGATGATCTCTCCGCCCGCTTCGGCATCCTGCGCGCTCCGACCGTGCCATACGGCGTGAACACGGCCACCAAGCGACCATATCCGGGCAACGCCGCCGTACGCCGGAAGACGCTGCATCGCTGGATGAATGACGTGCTGGGCTCCTGGGAGCTAGGTGGCGTAGATACCTTCATTATTCTTACCGCGCACGGCCACGACCCGCACCAGGAAGCCCTCTCGACGCTGCGGACCCGGCGGGCTCGGGTGTTCACCGTCGACATCTTTGACCTGGACTTCACCGGCTACCTCGACGACCCAGGCGGTCCGACGCACGGCGGCGAGCTGGACACGTCGCTCATGCTCCACCTGGCACCCGAGCTGGTACGCATGGACCTGGCACAGGACTATCCCCTCACCGAGCGCCAGGTCGCGCGGTACCGGCGCCGCGCCGCCGCGTCTGTCCCTGCGCTGTCGCCTGGGTCTGTAGGGCGGCCGAGCCTCGCGTCGGCCGAAAAGGGGGCACGCCTGTATAAGATGATCCATGACCGTATCGCGACGCGAGTTTTGGGAGCCCCCGCCCCCGCCCCCGCCCCCGCACCCCCGGTAGCGGCATGATTACAAGCCTCTTGGCCCTCGCGCTCCTCCAGGCGCCGGGAACCGCCGTCGACGAGGGCGTTCTCGTCGTGCGCGTGGACACGTTGGAGGTGGCGCGCGAGTCGTTCCGCTTGAACCGCGGGCGCCTCTCGCGCGGCGAGCCGGGGTGGACGCTGGCCACGACGATCCGTTACGATCGCGCGCGGCCGGTCGTGGTGCTTGCCCCAATCCTCGAGGTGAACGGCGACACGATGCCGGCGGCGCTGCAGTACGATGTCGCCGACCCGCGCCAACCGTCTCGCATCCTCGGCGAGCTGGGCCGGGGTCGGTTTACCGTGCGATTGCTCGCGCGTGCGACCGAACGCGCGCGCGAGTTCCCAACCGGTCAGCGTGCTGTCGTGCTCGACGATTCGGTCTTCGCCCCGTACGTGTTCGCCGCATGGCGCGCAACATCAGAACCTACCACGCTCACGGCGATCTTTCCGCGCGCGCTCCGCCGCGATGTCATCCAAATCAGGGACTTGGGCCAGGCATCCACGACACTCAATCACGACCCTGCCCGCCTGCGTCATATCACCGTCGGCGGGGAGAGTCAGGAAACGATTCATCTGTGGGTGGATGAGTCCGGCCGCCTCATGAAGGTCGAAATCCCGGCCCGACACCTCAGCGCCGAGCGTCTCGCCGCCAGCTGACCTTGCTGCCCAAATACCCTGGGCTAGGTTCCAGTCGCAGGCCGAAACCGCTTCAGGTACTTGCGCGTATGGCGCTTCGACCTCACGACATATCTTTTCAAGGACGACCATGAAACAGGTGTTGATCGTGGCAGGCCTCTTGTTGGGCCCCGCCGCCGTTGCGGTTGCGCAGCAGCCGAAAACCCCACTTCCCTCTGTTACCGCGGGGCTTTCCCTCCGAGACGCGATCGCGCTCGCCCGGGAACGGAACCCGGCCTATCGCCAAGCTCTGAACAATCGTGGTCCCGCCGCGTGGGGCGTCCGGAACGCGTATGGTCAGCTGATCCCGAGCTTTACCACGTCAGCAGGCATGAGTTACACCGGACCGGGCTCGCAGACGTTCTTGACGTCGAGTTTCACGCAGAGCGTGTCGACCGTCTCTTCATTCTACGATCTCGGCCTGTCGTGGCAGTTTTCCGGCGCCACGCTGTCGCAGTTGTGGCTGTCCCGTGCGCAACAGCGCGCCTCGGATGCGGACGTCGCGGGAGCGGAAAACGCGCTTCTCACAGGCATCACGCAACAATACCTCACGGTGCTGCAGACCCGTGCCCAGGCGGAACTGGCGCAGAAGACGCTGGAGCGGAACGAGGAATTCCTGAAGCTCGCGCAGGCGCGCTACGGCGTGGGCCAGGCAACATTGATCGACGTGCGCCAGGCGCAGGTGGCTCGCGGTCAGGCCCTGGTTGCGCTGCTGCGCGCGCAAACGCTCGTCAGCACGGAAAAGCTGCGCCTGTTCGAGCAGATGGGTGTGACGCCACCGGTCGATGTGGCGGCGATCCAGCTGACCGACTCGTTCAGCGTGCAAGCGCCCGCGTGGCAGCTGGCGGACCTCATGACGATGGCCGAGCAGCAGAATCCCGCGCTGAAAGCCCTGCGCGCCCGCGAGGGTGCGGCGGCCTGGGGCGTGCGCGCCGCGAAATCGAGCTACGGCCCGACGGTGTCCGTGTCTGCCGGGTGGTCCGGCTTCACGCAGCAGTTCACGGATGTCGACCCGATCATTTTCAGCCAGCAGGCCGCGTTCGCCGGCCAGTACGGCGAGTGTCAGGACAACAACACGATCCGGACCAACGCGGGACTCGCGCCGAACGACTGCAGCGGCTTTGTCTGGGGCGCCTCCGACGAGCAGGCGCTGCGGAGCCGGAATTCCGTCTTCCCATTCCAGTTCACCCGGCAACCGTTTCAGGCACGGCTCACGCTGACGCTGCCCATCTTCACAAACTTTTCGCGTGAGCTGCGTGTCTCAGAAGCGCGCGCCCAGCATGACAACCTGGAAGAATCGGTGCGGGCGCGCGGCCTGGGCGTCCAGACCGAAGTGAGCCAGGCGTTCCTGACGCTGCAGACGGCGTTCCGGACAGTCGGGCTGCAGGACACGAACCGCACTGCTGCCCGCGAGCAGCTCCAGCTTGCCACCGAGCGCTACCGCGTCGGCTCGGGCACGTTCTTCGAGTTGCTCGACGCGCAGGTCGCTGCGCTCCGTGCCGAAAGCGACGCCGTGAACGCGACGTACGACTACCACAAGGCCTTGGCGCTGTTGGAAGCCGCCGTCGGCCGCAGCTTGCGTTAACCGAGAGGATCGAGCCGCCATGTCTAAGCGGAACAAAGTGCTGTTGGGAGGCGGAGGGGCCGTTCTCCTGATCATTCTGGTGATGGTGAGTGCCAGCGCCAAGCGGGAGAAAGGCATCGAGGTGCGGTTCGAGACCGTGGGGCGCAAGGATCTCGTCGCCGCCGTCACCGCCAGCGGGAAGATCCAGCCCAAGAAGAAGGTGGACATCAGCGCCGACATCACGGGCCGCATCACGCGGATCGCGGTGCGCGAAGGCGACTTCGTCCAGAAGGGGCAATTCCTGCTGCAGATCGATCCTACGATTTATCAGGCGAACCTGCAGCGGGCGCAGGCGGCGATGTCGCAGGCGGAAGCGGGCGCCGTGCAGGCGCGGGCGACACGCGACCAGTCCACGCGGGCGCTCCAGCGCACCAAGGAGCTGCGCGAGCAGAACCCCAATCTCATCTCGCAGGAACAGCTCGAGCAGGCGCAAACGGCATCCGATATCTCCGAGGCCAACCTGACGGCCTCCCAGCATCTCGTCGAGCAATCGCGCGCCGGTCTGCAGGAGGCACGCGACCAGCTCGCGAAGACGCATCTGCTCGCGCCGATGGCCGGGCGCGTGACCCGCCTCGCCGTCGAAGAGGGCGAAGTCGCCGTCCCGGGCACCTTCTCGCGCGAGACCGGCTTGCTGCTCACGATCTCCGATTTGTCGGTCATTCAGACCAAGGTCCAAGTGGACGAGACCGACGTCGTCCGGCTGCATCTGGGCGATTCCGTCGAGGTCACGATCGACGCGTTCCCCGACACGACGTTCATCGGCCGGGTCACCAAGGTCTCCAACAGCGCCATTCTGACGGCGGCGTCCGCCGTCGGCGGGAGCCAGAGCGACCGCGCGGTCGACTACGAGGTCGAGATCACCCTCTCCAATCCGCCGACCGAAGTGCGGCCCGATCTCTCGGCGACGGCCCGGATCGTGACGGATACGCGCAAGCAGGCGCTGGCGATTCCGATCATCGCGCTCACGGTGCGTGACAACACACCGATCTCCACCGAGCAGCGGCCGGGACGCGGAACCGCCGAGGCCGCGACGCCGGCACCGACGGACACCGGCCGGCACGGCGCGCAAGGCGGGAATAAGAAGGAAGCCGAAGGCGTGTTCCTCGTGCACAACGGGGTCGCCACGTTCCATGCGGTGAAGGTGGGCATCGCGGGTGAAGAGAACTTCGAGGTCGTCGAGGGCGTGCACCAGGGCGACACCATCGTCGCCGGACCGTATCAGGCGATCCGTGATCTGAAGGAAGGCGCGCGCGTGCGCCCCAGCCGGGAATCGGGTGACACGACGAGCCGGCGGCGCTCGTGAGCGCCGTGCAACTGTTTCGCACAGGAGACACGCCGCGCCCCGACGTCATCATCCTCACGCACAAGCTGACGCGCGAGTACGACATGGGCTCGGAGCTGATCCGGGCCCTGCGCGGCGTCAGCGTCCAGATCCAGAAGAACGAGTACGTGGCCGTCATGGGACCGTCCGGATCTGGTAAGTCCACGCTCATGAACCTCATCGGCTGTCTTGATACGCCGACGAGCGGCGAGTACTGGTTGAACAGTCAGAAAGTGAGCGATCTCGCGGACGACGAGCTCGCCCGGATCCGCAACAAGGAAATTGGATTCGTGTTCCAGACCTTCAACCTCCTGCCTCGGGCCGACGCGCTCCACAACGTCGAGCTCCCCCTGATCTACGCCGGCATGTCGGCGCGGAGCCGGCGCGAGCGCGCCGCGCACGCGCTCGAACGCGTCGGCCTGGGCAATCGGATGGACCACAAGCCCAACGAGCTGTCGGGCGGACAGCGGCAGCGCGTCGCGATCGCGCGCGCGCTCGTGAACGAGCCCAGCATTCTCCTCGCCGACGAGCCGACCGGCAATCTCGACTCGACCACGAGCACCGAAATCATGGGGGTGTTCCGCGAGCTGCACCGGCAGGGGCAGACGGTGGTGATGGTCACGCACGAGCAGGACATCGCGGCGCACGCCGCACGCGTCATCACGCTGCGCGACGGGCTTGTGGCCACCGATCAGGCCCGGGCCGCCTAGTGCCGTTTTTCGAAGCCGTCCGGATGGCGCTGCAGACCATCCGCGCCCAGAAGTTGAAGAGCGGCTTCTCGCTGTTGGGCGTGTTCGTCGGCGTCGCGTCGCTGATCGCCGCCTGGGGCATCGCGAACGGCGTGAACCGGTACATGACGGAGAAATTCGCCCAGACGCTGTACGGCGTGAACACCTTCCAGCTGCGGCGCCAGCCGATGTTCACGCCGAACGTCCCCGATTCGGTGTGGCGCGCCTGGCGGCGGCGCCCGCGGATCCGCTTCAGCGATGCCGAAGCGATCAGCGAGGGACTCACGATCCCCGTGATGACCGCCTGGCAGTCGAGCGATCGAGTGACCGTCTCCTACGCCAACAAAGAAGCGCGGGACATCGACCTCACGGCCGCCAGCGAGCGCTACTTCGACATCAAGAATCTGAAGATCGCGATCGGCCGGCCCTTTACCGGCGAAGAGAACCGGTCGGGTGCGCCGGTCGCCGTGCTGGGCGAGGCCGTGGCGAAGCGGCTGTTCGCCGAGCGCACGCCGCTCGGTAAGAGCGTCCGGATCGGCGGCGTGCCCTACCGCGTCATCGGCGTCGTCGAGCACCAGGGCAGCATCCTGGGCTTCCCGCTCGACCGCTTTGTCGTGGTGCCGGCGTTGTCGCCCGCGCAGAACCTCGTGAATCCGCCCGGGATTCTCGATGCCTTTCTCGTGAAAGCGAACTCCGACCTCGAAATGCGCGAGGCGATCTCGCAGGCCGAGGGGATCATGCGGAGCCGGCGCCACCTGCGCCCCAAGCAGGACAACAACTTCGTGCTCGATACGTCCGAAGGCGTGCAGCGTTTCTGGGCGGGCATCAGCAGAATCCTCGTGACGGTCATCCCGGGCATTGTGATCGTGTCGCTGGTGATCGGCGGGATCGTGATCATGAACATCATGCTGATGGCCGTCGCGGAGCGGACGCGGGAGATCGGGCTGCGAAAGTCGCTGGGCGCCCGGCGTGCTGACGTGTTACGCCAGTTCCTCGCGGAATCGACCGCCATCGCGACGGTCGGTGCCACCTTCGGGATCGTCGCCGGGATTCTCTTGACCTTTGTGATCAATGCGCTGTCGCCGCTGCCGGCGAGCGTCTCGCCCGCCTCCGTGGTGCTGGGAGTTATCATGGGCGGCGGCGTGGGCATCGTGGCCGGTGTGTACCCCGCGAGCCGGGCCGCGCGGCTCGATCCCATCACCGCGCTGCGGCAGGAGTAACCGATGACGGGCTTGTTCGAAGGCGTCAGTATCGCGCTCACGTCACTGCGCGCGCACAAGATGCGCGCGGCGCTCACGATCCTCGGCGTCGCGATCGGCGTGACGGTCGTGATGGTGATCGGCGCGCTGATCAGCGGCTTCAACAAGGGCATCTCGGACATGCTCGCCTCGCTCGGCCCCAAGACGTTCTGGGTCGGGCGGTACTGGGGCGGCCAGAATGACGAGGATCCCGAGGATCCGAACCCCTGGCGCCGCCGCCCGCCGATTACCGTCGCCGAGGCGGATCGGCTCGCGCAGCTTCCCACCGTCGCCTTCGTCGTCGTCGACGAGGGTACCGGGGCGGACATCGACTTCGAGGGGCATCGCCTCGCCGCCATTCAAGTCCGCGGCCGGAACGCCGACTGGCCGAAGATCGAAGGTGGGGGGATTGAGCCGGGGCGTTCGTTCACATACCTCGAGGATGCCTCGAACGCGCACGTCGCGGTCATCAACGCCAAGTTGGCCGAGAACATTTTCGGGCAGCGCGATCCGATGAACCGCCGTATCAAAATCAGCGGCCTGCCCTACGACGTGATCGGCGTCTACAATCCCCCGCCGCGGTTGTTCGGCGATGGCGATCAGCCAGAGGTCATGATTCCGCACGGCACGTTCCAGAAGGACCTGCAGTACTGGCACGGGTGGATGAGCATGTTCGTGGTGCCGCAGGATTCGATCTCAACCGAGCGCGCGATTGACGATGTCACGATGGCGATGCGCACGATGCGCGGCCTGCGACCCGGCCAGAAGAACAACTTCGATGCCATCACGCAGGAGGTGTACGTCCAGGCCATCAACAGCTTCACCAAAGTCGCGCGCATGCTGATGTGGGCACTCTCGATGGTGGGTCTCATGGTCGGTGGGATCGGCGTCGTCGCGATCATGATGATTTCGGTCACGGAGCGCACGCGAGAAATCGGCGTGCGCAAAGCGCTGGGCGCGCTGCGCCGCGAAATCATGTGGCAATTCCTCGTCGAGGCCGCCACGCTGACGCTGGTGGGCGGCATCGTCGGCATGTTCGTCGGCTGGGGCATCGCGATCGTGCTGCACAACTTCACGCCGGTGCCGGCGTACGTGCCGATTGCGTCGATCGTCACCGCGTTGTCGGCGGCCGCCGTGACCGGAGTGCTGTTCGGCATTTACCCGGCGAGCAGGGCGGCTCGTCTCGATCCGGTAGAAGCATTGCGTTACGAGTAGCAGTGTCATTTTTCGACGCCGTTCGCCTCGCGTTTCAGACCATTCGGGCGCAGAAGCTCAAGAGCGGCTTCTCGATCATCGGCGTCTTCATCGGCGTGATGTTCCTCATCGCCGTGGTGTCGGTCGTCGAAGGCATGAACCGCTACATGACCGACAAGTTCGCGGGCACGCTGCTCGGCGTGAACACGTTCCGCCTGCGGCAGTTTCCCGATGTCCAGCTCGGCAACGTAACCGACTCGATGTGGCGGTCCTGGATGCGGCGGCCGCGCGTCACGTACGAAGACGCCCAGGCGGTGATCCACGACGTGACCGTCCCGGTGGTCGCGGCCTGGGAGTCGAACACGCGCGGCACCCTGACCGCGGGCAAGCGGGCAGCGAAAGACGTCCAGGTCACCGCCGCGACCGAGCTTTACTTCGAGATACGGTCGCTCACGATCGAGGCAGGCCGGGCGTTTACCGGACAGGAGGTGCAGGCCGGCATCCCCGTCCTCGTGCTGGGACACGACCTGGCTGAGAAGCTGTTCGAGGGGCAGGACCCCATCGGTCGTGAGGTGAAGATCTTCGAAATCCCGTACCGCGTGATCGGCGTGGTCGAGAAGCAGGGCAATCTGTTGGGGTTCTCGCTCGATAAGTTCGCGGTCGCCCCCGCCAGCGCGCCGCTCAAGCGTTTCGTCAATCCGCCGCGCATCGTGGAGGCGCTGGCGATGAAGGCCAACTCCCAGGCCGAGATGCGGGAAGCGATGTCGCAGGCCGAGGCGGTGATGCGCAGCCGGCGCCACCTGCGCCCGCGGCAGGCTGATGACTTCGCGCTCGAGACCGCCGATGAAGTGCTCGACTTTTGGGGCAAGATCAACGGCATTCTCCGCTACGCGCTCCCCTTCCTCCCGGGCATCTCGCTCGTCGTCGGCGGCATCGTGATCATGAACATCATGCTGATGGCAGTAGCTGAGCGGACCCGCGAGATCGGCATTCGGAAATCGCTGGGCGCGCGGCGCAGCGACATCCTGCGGCAATTTCTGGTCGAAGCCACGACGCTCGCCACGGTGGGGGCGGCTGCGGGCGTCGGCGTCGGGATCGCCCTGGCCGCCGCGGTCGCCGCACTCACGCCGCTGCCCGCCGCCGTGGCGCCGTGGTCCATCGTGGTCGGCGTGGTGTTGGGCGCCGGCGTCGGGATCGTCGCCGGGGTGTACCCGGCGAGCCGGGCGGCCCGGCTCGACCCAATCACCGCACTGCGAGCCGAGACGTGACCGGACTGTTCGAGGGCGTCGGCATCGCGCTGCAATCGCTGCGCACCAGCAAGGCCAGGGCCGCCCTGACCATCCTCGGCGTCGCCATCGGCGTGATGGTCGTGATGTTGATGGCCGCCCTGATCAGCGGGATCAACAAGAGCGTAGCGGGTGTGTTCGAGTCGATCGCGCCGCGCACCTTCCTCGTGTGGCGATTCTTTCAGGCAGGTGTGATGGTCTCGGACGGTTCGGACGAGAACAGCCCGTGGCGGCGCAACCCCGCGATCAACGAGCTGGAAGCCGACCGCATCCGGCTGCTGCCGTCCGTGCGGTACGTGACCCGCCGCGAGGAAAGCTCCGCCACGGTGGAGTTCAAGGACCGGCGGCTCGAGTCGGTGAACGTCTCCGGACTGTCGGCGGAATGGGTGGAGGTGAACGGCGGCGATGTCTATCCGGGCCGCACCTTCACACGGTTCGAGGATCTCTCGAACAGCGCCGTCGCCGTGATCAACCGGAAGCTCGAGGATCAACTGTTTCACGGGCGCGATCCGATCGGCCAAACGATCCACATCGCCGGGTCGCCCTTCACCGTCATCGGGGTCTACACGCAGCCGCCGAGCCTGTTCAGCGGCGCCGCGCCGCCGTTCGTGGGGATTCCGCACGGCGCGTTCGTGAAGAGCGTGCCGTTCTTCAAAGGGTGGATGCGCCTGGCCGTTGCGCCGGCGGTCGGATACACGCAGCAGGAGTCCATGGATGAGGTGGTCGCGACGTTGCGCTCGATGCGCGGGCTCAAGCCCGGCCAGGACAATACTTTCTCGCTCGTGACGCAGGACAAGCTGCTCGATTCCTGGAATCAGGTGACGGGGATGTTCTTCCTCGTCATGCTCGTGTTGTCGTCGATCGGCTTGATGGTGGGCGGCGTCGGCGTCGTCGCGATCATGATGATTTCGGTCACCGAGCGCACGCGCGAGATCGGCGTGCGCAAGGCGCTCGGCGCCACGCGCCGCGCGATTTTGTGGCAGTTCCTGGTCGAGGCGTCGACGCTGACCCTGGTAGGCGGCGCGATCGGCATGGTGGCCGGGGGCTTGCTCGCATTTCTCGTCTCCCGCATCACGCCGATTCCGGCGAACGTCCCGCTCTGGTCGATCGTAGCGGCACTGCTGGCGTCGGCCGTGACGGGGATCGGGTTCGGGCTCTATCCCGCGAGCCGGGCGGCTCGGCTCGATCCGATCGAGGCGTTGCGCTACGAGTAGCTTTGTAGCCCATGCCGCTGTACGAAGCGCTCCGTCTCGCCCTGCAAACCGTTTGGAGCCATAAGCTCCGGTCCTTCTTCACGCTGCTCGGCATCATCGTTTCGGTCGCGTTCCTCGTCGCCGTGGTCGCCGTGATCCAGGGGATGAACGCGTACGTCCGCGAACGGCTGGCGGGCGCGATCGTGGGCGTCAACGCGTTCCAGGTCCGCCGCGATCCCATTCAGGTGGGGTTTATCGACGACGAGGCGTGGAAGGCGATCCAGCGGCGCCCCATCATCGCGCCGCAAGACGTGGGCTTCATCGAGCGGGCGGTACCCGACGCCGAGGCGATCGCGCTGCAGTCGGGCTGGCCGACGCCGATGGCCGACGTGCAGTGGCGGAACCGCACGACGGGTGACGTCTTCATCTTCGGCGTGACCGCGCCCTACGTGCTCGTCCAGGACTACACCTTCGCCGCGGGCGAGCCGCTCAGCGACATCGACCTGCAACAGCGGCGCTACGTCGCCGTGCTCGGGTACGATGTCGCTGAAAAACTGTTCGGGAATGTGGAGGCCGCGGTCGGCAGCACGATCCGGGTGCGCGGGATCCAGCTCGACGTGAAAGGCGTCATCGCGAAGAAGGGGACGGTCCTGGGGCAATCCTGGGACGGCTTCGTCATGCTCCCCTTGACCACGTTCGAATCGATGTACGGGCGCCGCCAGACGATGGTGATCTCGGTGAAGATGGCGACCGCGGACGGCGTGGGACCCGCGATGTTGCGCGCCGAGGAGGCGATGCGCATCGCGCACCGCCTGCGCCCGGGGGCGGACAACGACTTCACCATCGACACGGGTGAAGGGCTGATCGCGTTCTGGGGCAAGCTCACCCGCGTGATCTTCACGGTCGTGCCGGCGGTGGTCGTCATCGGGGTGGTGGTCGGCGGGATCGTCATCATGAACATCATGCTGATGAGCGTCACCGAGCGCACGCGCGAGATTGGGGTCCGCAAGGCCCTCGGCGCGGCGCGGCGCGATATCCGCCGCCAGTTTTTTGCCGAGGCGCTCACCCTGTCGGTGCTGGGCGTGATCGCCGGCATCGTGGTGGGGTTCGCGCTCGCGGGACTGGTCGAGGCCATTTCGCCGCTCCCGGCACGCGTCACGGCGTGGTCGATCGCGATCGCCATCGCCCTGGGCCTGATCGTCGGTATCCTGTTCGGCGTGTACCCCGCGCATCGCGCGTCGCGGCTCGATCCGATCGAAGCGCTGCGCCAAGAGTAGATGACACTGCACTCGCTCCGCGAGGGCTGGCGCATCGCCCTCGAGCAGCTGCAGGCCAACAAACTGCGTTCGGCGCTGACCGTCCTGGGTGTGGTGATCGGCATCGCCACCGTGATGTCGATGGCGTCCATCGTCGCCGGCTTTCGCGAACAGATCGTTAATACGCTCGAGGTCGTCGGGCCGACAACGTTTCGCATCCTGCGCTTCTTCTCCACGACCGGCGTGAACCCGGACGCGGTGCCGCGCGAAGTGCGGATCCGGCCGAAGCTGATTCCGCAGGAGGCGGAAGCGATCGCCCGCCTTCCCGAAATCCACTACGCGGCCATCTGGACGCAGCTATTCGAGCGGTTCGAATACGGCGGCAATCACACCCGGATCCTGGGCGTGTTCGGCGCTGATGACCGCTTTATGGAGATCCTGGGCGGCGGAATCGCGGCGGGCCGCTCGTTCACGGCGGCCGAGCTGCGCGGCGGCGATCCGGTGGTCATCGTGGAGCAGCGCACGGTGGATCGCCTGTTCGGCGCCATCAATCCGCTGGGCCGAGTCGTCCGCATCGGCGGCCATCCGTTCAAGATCCTGGGCGTGTGGCAGCGGCCGACGAACATCTTTGAAGTCCCGGGCACGCCCGAGATCGCCGCGATCATGCCGTTTGAAACCGCGCGGCGCAGCTTCATTATCGATGACGTGAACGGCCTCATCATTCTCGTGAAGCCAAAGCCCGAGGTCGCCGTCGCCCGTGCCATGGACGCCGCCACGTTGACGTTGCGCCGCGTGCGCGGGCTCCGGGCGGGCCAGCCCAATACCTTCGACCTGCTCACGTCCGACCAGGTCCTGGGTATCTTCGACAGCCTGACGTTCGCGTTCTTCTTCGTGATGCTCGTGCTCTCCAGCATCGCGCTCATGGTCGGAGGAATCGGTGTGATGGCGATCATGATGGTATCGGTGACGAGCCGCACTCGGGAAATCGGACTGCGCAAGGCGCTCGGCGCGACCCGGCGCGCGATTCTGTGGCAATTCCTGGTCGAAGCCGCCACCCTGACGTTGCTGGGCGGCATCATCGGCATCGCGTTGGGGATTGGCGTCGGCGAGGCGCTGAAGCGCCTGCTCGCGTTCAGCACGTCGATTCCCGTCGTGCCGGCTGCGATCGCCACCGCGGCGTCGATTCTCGTCGGGCTCGTGTTCGGCATTGCGCCCGCGGCGCGCGCGGCGAAGCTGGATCCGGTAGAGGCGCTGCGCTATGAATGACGGTCAGGCCGTGGACCTCCTGGCGATTGCGGCGCACCGAGACGATGTCGAACTGACGTGCGGCGGCACGCTCGCCAAAGCCGCCAAGGCAGGTCATCGCGTAGGGATCGTCGATCTCACCCAGGGCGAGATGGGGACACGCGGCGACGCCGCGACGCGGGCGGCGGAAGCCGAGCGCGCGGCCAAGACGCTCGGCGTGGCGCTGCGGCTCAACGCCGCCATGCCGGACGCGCATCTCACGAATGATGAGACGTCGAGAAAAAAAATCGTCGAGCTGATTCGTCGCACGCAACCGAAAGTCGTGATTCTGCCCTTCCCCGTGGGACGGCATCCCGATCACCGCGTCGCCTCCGAGTTGGGGCGCGACGCGTGCTACCTCGCCGGCCTCGCGAGGTACGAGCCCGGAGCGGGCGGCGAGGCGCATCGGCCGTTCAAGCTGCTCTACGCCCTCGCGTATCGCGAAGACCCGGTGAAGCCGACATTCGTGGTGGACATCTCGGACGTGTTCGAGGCGAAAATGCAGGCGATTCGCTGCTATGCCTCGCAGTTCGACGGCGCGAAGGCCGCCGGAGAGATCTTCCCCACCGGCCAGGACCTCTACGAGCTGGTCCGCGTGCAATCGGCGCACTACGGCTCCCTCATCCGGCGGCCGTACGGGGAGCCTTTCTATACCGCCGAGACGCACGAGGTGGACGACGTGCTCCGGCTTGGCGTGCAGTCCCTGTAGTTGGTAAATTGCCGCTTCCATGACCAAGCGCGTCACGTATCTCGACAACGCCGCGACGACCCCGGTGCGGCCGGAAGTGCTGGAGGCGATGCTCCCCTATCTGGGGACGGAGGCCTTCGGCAACCCGTCCTCGGCGCACCGCTTCGGCCGCGCCGCACGCGCCGGCATCGAAGAGGCGAAGCGTACAGTCGCCGCTGCCGTCGGGGCGGAGCCCAACCAGGTGGTCTTCACCTCGGGCGGCACCGAGGCGGACAACCTGGCGATCATCGGCGCCGCACTCGCGGCTCGCGACAAGGGGGGCGCGTTCCGTGTGGCCGTCTCCGCGACGGAGCACAAGGCGGCAATCGCCGCCGCGCACGCGGTGAAACACCTGGGCGGCGAGGAGATCATCCTCCCCGTCAGCGCGACTGGCCAGGTGGAGCGACGGGCGCTCGACGCGGCCTTGGAGCGCGGCGTCGCGGTCGTCAGCGTGATGTGGGTGAACAACGAAGTCGGAACCGTACAGCCGGTCGCTGAGCTCGCGACGCGATGTTGCGACGCGGGCGTCCTGTTTCACTCCGACGCCGTCCAGGCGTTCGGCAAGGTTCCGGTGTCGCTCCACGACGTCAACTGTGCGCTCCTCACCATCTCCGGCCACAAGATCGGCGCTTCCAAGGGCGTGGGCGCGCTCATCGTACGTGATCGCAAGGCGGTCGAAGCGATCATCCACGGCGGCGGCCAGCAATTCGGGATTCGCCCCGGGACCGAGAATGTGCCGGGTATCATCGGGCTGGGCGTGGCGGCCCGCCTGGCGGCCGCGGAGCAGCAGGCGCTCGCGACGCGGTTGCGCGAGCTGCGCGACGAGCTGGAGCGCCGCGTGCTCGCCATCGTGCCGGACGCCGTGATCAACGGCTGGCAGGGCGAGCGCGCGCCGCATATCTCGAACGTCTCGATCCCCGGCACTGACAGCGAGGCGCTGCTGATGCATCTCGACCTCGCCGGGATCGCATGCTCGTCCGGTTCCGCATGCAGTACGGGCGCAATCGAGCCGTCGCACGTGCTCACGGCCATGGGTGTGCCGCGGGAGCTGGGCGTCGCGGCGTTGCGGTTCTCGTTCGGCAAGGACAGCACCCTGGAGGACGTGGAAGCGGTCTCCGCGGTGCTGCCAAAGACCGTTGAGAAGGTGCGGTCGCTGGCGGCGGTCCTCCACCGATGAGAGTGCTGGTCGCCATGTCGGGCGGCGTCGACTCCTCCGTCGCTGCGGCGCTGCTCGTCGAACAGGGTCACGACGTGATCGGCGCGACGATGAAGCTGTTCTGTTACGGCGACTCGGTCCCCGACCGTCCCTGCTGCTCCCTCGACTCGATCACCGACGCCAAGCTCGTCGCGCACAAGCTCGGCATTCCGCACTACGTCCTGAATCTCGAGGACCGGTTCGGCCACGACGTCATCGACAATTTCGTCGCCGAGTACGCGCGCGGGCGGACGCCGATCCCGTGTGTGCGCTGCAATTCGTTCACCAAGTTCCGCGACTTTCTCTACCATGCCGACGCGCTCGACTGCGACGCGATCGCGACCGGACACTATGCGGTCGCACGCGACGGCGCGTTGTTCCGCGGCCAGGACCGGCAGAAGGATCAATCGTATTTTCTGTGGGGCATCGATCGCGCCGTGGTGCGCCGCATGCTCACGCCGGTCGGCGCGCTGACCAAAGCCGAGACGCGCGCGGCCGCGCGGAAGCTGGGTCTCATCACCGCCGAAAAGGCGGAGTCGGTCGAAATCTGTTTCGTCCCCGATGACGACTACGTGGCGGTGCTCGAGCGTCATCTGCCCGCGGACGCGCCCGCGCTCGTACCCGGTCCGCTCGTCACGACCAGCGGCGAAGTGATCGGTGCGCACGACGGCTTCGCGCGCTACACCGTGGGCCAGCGCCGCGGCTTGCCCGGCGGCTCGAGCGAGCCGCTCTATGTCGTCGCCATCCGCCCCGAGACGCGTGAGGTCGTCGTCGGCCGCGGCGCGGAGCTATTCGGACACGCAGTGTCTCTCGAAGAGGTCAACTGGCTGGTCGATCCGCTCTCGCCAGGTGACGTCGTGTGGGTCCAATGCCGCTATCGCGCGCGCGCCGTCCCCGGCACGATTGCTGCGCAGGCGAGCGGCCGCATCGCGCTCCGGCTCGCCGAGCCGGTCCGGGCGATCGCACCAGGGCAATCCGGCGTGCTGTACGACGCCAAGGATCGGTTGCTCGGCGGTGGCGTGATCGCCTAGCCTGACCCGGCGTGCGGGAGGTCACAGCATCTCCGGCCGCGGCGCATGCAGACTTCAGGTTCGCCCCACAATTCCTCTTGGGAGGCTGTATGCGGTTGTTCCTCCGTGCCGGAGTCGTGCTCGGCGTCGCAGCGATAGTCGCGTGCGGCAAAGACGCGCCGTCCCCGGTCGACTTCAACGATCCGGCCGCGGTATCGGCCAATCTGTCCTCGGTCGATTCCGCATTCGATAGCGACGTCTTCCGCAGCTTCTCGTCGGCTTCAGTGATGCTCGACGTTGCCACTGCTCCGGCCTTCCGCCCGACGGCCACCCTGATCGAGACCCTCCGGCCCAAGCTGGTGCAGAGCGGCGCCCGGGTTTTTCTCCCCACCATGCGGCAAGCGCAGAAGCTGCAGGCGATGGTGCCGAACCTCAGCATTTCGGCCGCGCAAGGCCGCATCATCCCCGACACGATGTACGGTCGGGTCTTCGAGTGGGATACCGCGCTCAACCAGTACCGGTATCAAGGCACGACGGTCGCGAATCTCACGGGCGTCCGCTTCGTGCTGTATGCGACCGGCCTGGACGGGCAGGTCGTCGAGCCGGTGAGCGCGATCGGCACACTCGACATCATCGATCAGAGCACGCCGACCAAGTTGCAGGTCCAGGTGCTCGTCAAAGGCCCTGGTGGGACGACGACCTATGTCGACTACACGGCCTCGGTGACCACAACCGTGACGTCCGCCAACGCGAGCGTCTCCGGCACCATCACGAACGGCCTCGGCGGCGGCGCCAACAAGACGCTCTCGTTCGACGAAACACTTGCGGTCAACGCGAGCGGCGCGAACGTGCATGCGACGTTCTCGCTGAACAACCCGGCGATCACGGTGATGCTCAACGAGTCGGTGTCGTTCGATGATCCGAACATCAACATCAACGCCGACTTCCAGCTGATTCAGAACGGCCAGACGACCCGGGCGGTGGGCCATATTACGATCCCCACCACGACCGACCCGGTCACCGTCAGTGTCACCGTGTACGTGGACGGCCACCCGGTGGCTTCGATCAGCGGCAATCCCGTCACCGCGGTGTGGGTCGATGCGGGTGGCGAGCCGTTGACGGCCGCAGACCTGGCCGCGCTGGGCGCGCTGTTCGATGCCTTCGAGCACTTTGGCGACACGGTGTCCAACCTGTTCGCACCGGTAGGCACGTTCGCCGGCCTCTAATCCAGCAGCAACACAACTCCCCGTCCGGCTCTGGCCGGGCGGGGAGTTTTGCTTTATTACCTAGTCTCATCCGTCGATTCTCACGAGGCTCCATGACCACTCGCCGCCGCTTTCTCAGTTCGCTCTTCGCCGCCACAGCAAGCGTTCCCGCGTTGAAGAGTGACGCGCTGGCGCGCATCCTCCCGGCCACGCGCCATGTCGATGGCCGCAATCCGGTGGACGTCGCGCAGGATGAAGACTTCTGGCGTGAAATTCAGGCCGCATTCGACATCGATCGCGGCATGATCAACCTGAATAACGGCGGCGTCGCACCCAGCCCGCGGGTCGTGAACGCGGCGTTCCAGCGCTACCTCGCCGTATCGAACCAGGCGCCCGCGGTCACGATGTGGGGCTGGATCGAGCCCGAGATCGAGGCGGTGCGCCGCCGGCTCGCCGCGAACTTCGGCTGTGATCCGGAGGAGATGGCCATCACGCGCAACGCCAGCGAGGCGCTGGAGATTGTGCAGCTCGGCCTACCGCTGCAGCGCGGCGACGAAGTGCTGACGACGACCCAGGACTACCCGCGCATGATCACGACGTGGAAGCAGCGCGAGCGGCGTGAGGGGATCGTCCTAAAGCAGATCACCTTCCCCGTCCCGCCACTGTCGCAAGATGACCTGGCGCGCCGCATCGAAGCGGCGATCACGCCGCGGACGAAGGTCATCCATATCTGCCACATCACGAACCTCACCGGGCAGATCTTTCCGGTGAAGCAGATCTGCCAGCTGGGCCGGGCGCGTGGCATCGAAGTGATCGTGGATGGGGCGCACGCCTACGCGCATTTCCCGTTCACACGCGAAGAGCTGGACTGTGACTACTACGGCACCAGCCTGCACAAGTGGCTCACGGCGCCGATCGGCACCGGGTTCCTCTACGTGCGGAAGTCCAAGATCGCGAAGATCTGGCCGATGATGGCGGCGCCGCCCGAGATGAACGAGAACGTGCGCAAGTTCGAGGAGATCGGAACGCATCCGGCCGCGAACCACAACGCGATCGTCGAAGCGCTGGATTTTCTGGACGGCATCGGGCCCGAGCGGAAGGCGGCACGGCTGCGCTTTCTGCGCGACCGGTGGGCCAAGCGGCTCGAGCGCGTGCCGGGCGTGAAGCTCCTCACCCCGTACGACCCGGCGCAGTCCTGCGGGCTCGCCTCGTTCACGCCGGGGTCACTCGATGTCGGCAAGCTCGCGGGTTTCATGTTCGACCGGCATCGCATCATTGTGACGCCGATCGCCCACCCCGAGTTCAACTGCCTGCGGATCACGCCGAACGTCTACACCACGCTCGCGGAGATCGACCGCTTTGGCGACGTGATGGAAGACGTCCTGCGCAAGGGCATGCCGGCGTCGTAAGGAAAAAACTGCTCAAGGGCGTGAGGCAATTCCCTACGGCAGCAGCGCGACGATCCGCAGCGGGCCGCCGCTGCCGCCCTTGATTTTCATCGGCAGCGCGATCACGAACGCCCCGGTGGCCGGCAATCCCTCCAGGTGCGCCACGTTCTCGAACGCCGGCACGTTCGAGGCGAACAGCCGGCGATGGGCCTGGAACGTCGTCGACTGGCCGTAATCGATGCTCGGCGTGTCGATCCCCACCGCGCTGATCCTGCGGCGGACGAGCGCGCGGGCCGCATCGAGGTCCAGACCGGGAAAATGCAGCTGCGTGACGCCCACCAGTCCCGTTTTCGTGGTGCCGAGGTAGCGCGCGCGATCGGGCCAGCGCGTACCCCACCCCGTACGGATCAGCACGATGCTGCCCTCCGGGATATCACCGTGGGTCGCTTCCCAGGCCGTAATGTCCGACTGGTGCACGCGATAGTCGGGACTGGAGTCGGCTTTCCCGCGCACGTCGATCACCACGGCAGGCGCAACCAGTTGGCTCAGCGGAATCTGATCGGCGGTGTGTTTCTTTTCTATGAAGTGCACCGGGGCATCGAGATGTGTGCCACCGTGTTCCGCGGCGCTGAAGTTATTCGCCGCGTAGTACCACCCGCCGGGCGTCCGCTGCGCCGAGACGACGGTGAGATGAAAGGGCTGCGCCGTCGGCCAATAGATGGTTGTCGAGTCGAAGTCGTACGTGAGGTCAACCCAGTGGCCTGCCACGAGGCGGTCGGCGATCGATGGCTGGCTGCATGCCGCGAGCACGAGGAGCGCAGGGACAATCGCCAAACGTCGCATGGTCTCTCCCTTGGAGGCGTTGTGAGTTGCAACCGCAGCGGAGATTGTTAACGTTGCGAGCCATGAAATCAATCCTCTGGCTGGTTCCGCTCTGCATTCTGGCGGCTTGCGGCTCGGGCAAATCGAGTCAAACTGTCAACCGCGATACGCTCACCGAGCGCCAGAAAGACAGCATCCTTGCGAACTCGAAGATCCCGAACGCGCGTGCCGTCGGCCGCGCGATGAACGCGGCCGACTCCATGAGCGCGCGGATTCGCAGCAGCGATACCGTGGCGAGGGATACTACGGAGTTCTGATGCGCGCCGTGATGTGCGGCGCGCTGGTCGTGGTCGCCGCGTGCGGACCGCCCAACCCCTGCTCCGGCCATCAGTTCGACCGTCTGCGCCGCTACTCCCTGCCCTACGCTGGTCACTGGGTCGTCGCCCGGGGAGACACGTTGACGTTCCCCGACGCGCCTGCGATGAGTGACCGCTTCCGGTTGGGCGACGTCACCCTGGACAGCGCCACGGTGCTCCTCGGTCGCGAGTGCGTGTTCCGCGGCCAAATTATTTTCCGCGCGCCGCGGGCCGAAACCCTCGCGGTCCGGTGGTTCGGCCAGCCGGAGCAGGCGATCGTGAGCGGGTGGCCGGCGGACCTCGGACCGTTTGCCGGGCTGTCCCTTTCCTGGGCGGGCCGCGATTCGATGAGCGGCGCGATCTTGCTCGATTCCAAGCTCGGCGTGCAGGCACGCCCCGGCATGACGGCCCGTTTCGTCGCGGGACGCGCACCGCGGTTATCTTCCGCTCCATGAGAGGCTTCGTTGTCAGGCTCCTGATCGCCGCCCTGGGACTGTGGATCGCCGATCAACTGCTCCCGGGCATCACGATCAGCGGCACCGGTGCCCTGATCGTGTCCGCCCTGGTGCTTGGCGTCGTCAACGCCATCATCCGACCGATTCTCGTCGTGCTCACGCTGCCCCTGACGCTGCTGACGCTCGGGCTCTTCCTCCTGGTCGTGAACGGCCTGTCGCTGGAAGTCGTCGCCTGGTTCGTTCCCGGCTTTCACATCGCGGGGCTGTGGCCTGCGACGCTCGGCGCCGTCATCGTGAGCGTGACGAGCTGGGTGGCGTCGGCGTTCGTCGGCGGATCGGGACGGATCGAGCGCATGAAGCGGGTGGAGGTGACGGGCCGCCGCATCGATGCATAGATGACGTGCAAGGTCTGTGGCTCGAAGGACCTGTGGCTGTTCTACACCCAGGGCGATCGCCGGCACATTCATTACTATCGGTGCCGCAATTGCCGGCTGGTCGTGTGCGACACCCGCGGCATCGGCGTCAATCAGGAGAAATACATCCTCGCACGCGTCGATCCACAGGCCCCGACGCGGCAGAACCGCGGACATCGCCAGACGTACGCCTTCATCCAGCGGCACACGAGGTCGAAAGGCCGCATGTTGGATCTCGGGTGCGGCGACGGAACGGTGATCTGGCTGGCGCGCCAAGACGGGTGGGACGTCAAGGGGGTGGAGCTGTTTCCGGAGCACACCCAGGTGGTGCGCGACACGCTGGGTCTCAACGTCGTGACGTCGGATATCACGACGTACGACGACACCGCTGAGTCGTGGGACTGCGTGATTCTCACGCACGTGCTCGAGCACCTGCCGGATCCCGTCGGCGCGCTGCGCAAGATCCGCAACCTGCTGAAGCGGAACGGCGTGGGCGTGCTCGAGTTCCCCAACATCGACGCATTCGATATGGGCCTGCGCCGGCTGCTCGAGAAGCTGCGCATCCATCGACGCCACTACGCGCCCGACTATGTCGAAGCACACGTCCAGGAGTTCTGCCGCGCTTCCTTCGCTTACGCTGCGCGGCAAGCAGGCCTGCAGCTGGAGGTCTGGGAGACCTACTCGATCAACCCGCTCAAATACACGCTGTTTCGCATTCTACCCATCGGCAACAAGGCGCGCGTGCTCGTGCGCAGAACCTGATGCTCGACATCGAAACCCCTGCCCTGCTGCTCTATCGCGACGTGATGGAGCGAAATCTCAAGCACATGGCCGACCGTGCTCGCCAGCTCGGCGTGTCGCTCCGGCCGCACATCAAGACCCATAAGTGTCTCGAGCTGGGGCGCCGGCAGCTCGCGCACGGTGCAAAGGGAATCACCGTCTCCACGCTGTTCGAGGCACAAGCCTTCGCGCGGGCCGGGTTCACCGACCTCACCTGGGCATTCCCGCTCGACCTGTCGCACGTGCGCCACGTGCAGCAGATCGCCCAGGACGGGAGGGCAACCGTGCGGGTGATTCTCGATGATCTCGAGACGGCTAAAGCACTGGCAGGCACTGGGCTCCATGTCTGGCTCAAGGTGGACTGCGGCTATCACCGCGCCGGTGTCGACCCCGCATCCCGCTACGGCCTGGAGGTGGCCCGGGAGCTTGGCGCGGAACGCGGGCTCAGCTTCGACGGTATTCTGAGTCACTCGGGACATGCCTATCACACGCGGAACAGGACCGAGGCGGCCCAGATCGCCGAGCAGGAACGGCAGGTGATGGCGTGGTTCGCCGAACTCCTGCGCAAAGACGGGTTACCCGTCCGCGGGGTCAGCGTCGGCTCGACGCCCGCGATGGCGGCCGTAAAAGACTTGACGGGCGTCACAGAAGCTCGGCCCGGGAATTACATCTTCTATGACCGGACCATGGTGCTCATCGGATGCTGCGAGCCGCGCGACGTCGCGGTCTCGGTCCTGGCGACCGTCGTATCGCACCAACCGGGGGCAGCGCATTTCGTCGTGGACGCCGGCGCACTGTCCCTCTCGAAGGATCTGGGACCTGCGCATCTGGGACTCGAGACGGCGTTCGGCGCGGTGAAGGATCATCCGGAGCTTACGGTCGCGTCTGTCTCGCAAGAGCACGGCGTGGTCCGCGCCGCGGCCGCCACGGCGATCGAAGGGAAGTTCAAGGTCGGGGAGCACGTCGAGATCGTGCCCAACCATTCCTGCCTGACAGAGGCGCATTTCGACGAATACGTGGTGATCGAAGGAGGTCGGGTGATAGATCGCTGGCATATCGAGCGTGGCCGATGAAGCTCCAGCTCCGCCATTTCTTCATCGCGCTGCTCCCACTGGTGTTCGGTCTTGCCGCCAGCTGGGGATTCGCGTTCTCGCAAAACACGTGCGGGCGCCTCGTCGGCCCGATCTTCGCCCCCAAATGCCACTGGATGCAGCTCGAGTATCAGATCGGTTTTCAAATGGCCGGGACTGTTTTGGGATGTCTCATCGCCGCGGTGCTCGGCGCCTGGCTGGAACGGCGCAGCCGCCGCGCGGAACGTGCTCAACTCAATCAGGGAGTGTCGACATGAAAGCGGTACTCACGCCGGCTCTTGTACTGGGCCTGGTTGGCTCACTCGCCGCACAGGATTCGACCGCTCGCCCCGCGGCACCACCACCCGCCGCCGCCGCCGCCGCGGCTCCGGCCAGCAACGCGACCGTCGAAGCGGTGCTGGCGCGCTCGGTGGTCGACCGCGCGCCCCAGGACAGCGGCAGCGCGTTTCCCGACAGCGTCGGCTCGGTCGTGCTGTGGATGCGCGTGACCAGCGGTAATGGGCAGACGCTGCATCACGTGTGGTTCCACGGGGACGACCAGGTCGGCGACGTGCCGTTGATGATCGGCGGATCGCCGTGGCGGAGTTGGAGCCGCAAGACGATCCCGGCCGACGCCCAAGGCGCATGGCACGTTGAGATTCGAGACGAGGCGGGTAGACTTGAGACGCTGAGGAAGACGCAAAGAGGCCGAGAGGCTGAGGGGATGTGAGGAGCGAGGTTGGAGTATTTCCCAACAACTCGCGCCTCAAAGCCCCGCAGCCTCTTAGCCTCTCGGCGTCTCCCTCAGATCTCACTCCGGCGTTATTGTAGCCGCTACATGGATCTCGTCGAGCAGATCGTCGCCAACCTCGAAGTGCAGCCCGGCCAGGCTGAAAAGGGCATTGGCGCCATTCTGATGGCGATGCGGATGGTGGTGGATAAGGCGACGTTTGAGAAGGTGCGTGCCGCGGTCCCGAATCTCGAGAGTTACATGGGCCGCGCGTTGATGAGCGGCGCGCGGACGGGTGAAATGATCGGCGTCGCGGGACCGACGGCGCTGCTGGCAGCCCTTGCCGCGGCCGGTTTCAAGAAAGAGGACGTGCCGCGGCTGGGCCGCATCGTCCTGGAGCACGTCCGGCCGACAGTGGGGAACGACGCGATAGAGAAGTTTCTGGCCGGGGCACCGGCCTTGAACCTCTAGCGACCGCCCTACAGGCGCATTCGTTTCACCAGCGCGGCGTAGCGCGGCTCGTTGCGCAGCGGGTCAAACATCGGGTTGACGTTTACGTACGCGAGCCAGCCGCGCCGCTCGTCGTACGCCCGCTCCGACCAATCGAGCGCCTGGCTCAGGTTGCCCAGGCCGATGTGCAGAATCGCGAAGGCGACCGGCGATACGTACCCCTGCGCTCGCGCGGCGTCGAGCTCCCGCAGCAGCGCGACGGCGTCCTCGCGCCGCCCGGACCGCGCCAGCAGCCATCCCAGCGTTGCTTTCGAGTACGCGGCGGCTCCTTCGAGCGTCAGCGCCTCGCGCAGCACACGCTCCGCCTCAGCGCCGTCGCCCTGGAGCGCCAGGGTGGACCCCAGCATGCGATAGCTCTCGACCGCCGTTGGATTCATCTCGATGGCGCGCGCCAGGTGCTCGCGGGCCTGGTCGAAGCGACGCGCGTAGTAGTACAGCCATCCAACGGCTCGCCGGATGGACACGGAAGCGGGATCCAGCTCGAGCGCCGTGTGGCCTTCCACCAGCGCCGCGTCATGCTGCCCGCGCGCCGCCAGCAGGAAGGCAAACCACTGATGCGCGCTGGCGTAGCGGGGATTGAGCTCGATGGCCCGGCGAAACTCCCGCTCCGCTTCATCCCATTGCCAATCGTAAATGAACAACGCCCACGCGAGCGACGCGTGCGCGGTGGGCACCGATTCGTCGAGGGCGAGCGCCTTACGGGCGTAGTCCTTGGCACGCTGGTACGCCTCGTGGACGGGGATCGACCGGTAGTCCACGTCGAGCGAATAGGAGTCCGACAACCCGGCATACGCCGGAGCGTAGGCAGGATCCTCCGCGATCGCCCGCTCGAAGTAGTGGATCGCGGCAGCGACCCCCTCCTGGGTCCGCTTGTTCCACTCGTAGCGGCCCTTCAGGTAGAGTCCGTAGGCCTGGATGTTTTCGGTATACCGCCGTGCGACGTGCTCGGACACGTCGGCGAACATCGTGGCGCGCAGCGTATTGACGATGGTCGCGGCGATCTCGTCCTGGATCGCGAAGACGTCCACGAGCTGCCGATCGTAGCGCTGCGACCACAGGAGCCGGCCGTCATCAGTGGACGTGAGCTGCGCCGTGATCCGCAGCCGATCTCCCGCCTTCCGCACCGTGCCTTCCAGGACGACGGACGTGCCGAGCAGGGCGCCGACGGCGCGGACGTCGAGTGGCTTCCCCTTCAACGCGAAAACGGACGTGCGGGACGAGACGCGCAGGCCGGAGATTTTTGCCAAGGCATCGATCAGCTCGTCGGTGATGCCGTCGCTCAGGTATTCGTTGTCCGCGTCCGGACTCGCATTCACGAACGGTAGTACCGCGATCGAACGAGTCGCGGCGGGACTCCGCGCCACGCCATCCGGTGCCGCCAGCGCCGCCACGAACTCGGCGGCGCTGGGATAGCGCTGGGCCGGGTCTTTCTCGAGCCCGCGTGCGATCGCGCGCTCCGTGCCAAGCCGGCACGTCAGGCCGGAACCCCCGCAACGGTCGGGGCGCCGCGGTGACGTGCTGCGCCATCACCGCCCGCGAGCTGTTGCCGCGGAACGGCGGCTCGCCCGCGAGCATCTCGTAGACCACGCAGGCGAGGCTGTAGACATCACTCGCGGCGCTCAGCTCTTCATCGCCGCTCGCCTGCTCCGGACTCATGTACTCCGGCGTCCCGACGGCAAGACCGACTTCCGTCACACCGTCCTCGGCATCGCAACAGGCGCGCGCCACGCCGAAGTCGGCCAGGACGGCGTGGCCGTCGGCGAACAGGATGTTCTCGGGCTTCACGTCGCGATGCACGAATCCCTTGCGGTGCGCGAAGTCGAGGCCGGCCCCGATCTCCTGTGCGATGCGAAGCGCGTCCTTCACGGCAAGCTGAGAGTGTTCCAACAGGCGGTCGCGTAGCGACCCGCCCGGGACGTGAGGCTGCACATAGTAGAGGAGTCCGCCGGCCTCACCCGAATCGATCAGGGGAACGATGTGCGGATGGGCGAGACGGGCGGCGATGCCGATCTCTCGCAGGAACCGCTCGGTGCCCAGCGCCGCCGTGATCTCGGGCCGCAGTACTTTGATCGCGACCTTGCGCCCGTGCTTCTTTTCTTCCGCCAGGTACACCGTCGCCATGCCGCCACGACCCAATTCTCGCTCGACCGCGTAGCGATCGGCGAGGGCCGCGGTGATCGGAGAGGGCGGAAGGACCGAGTGAGCCAAGGGACGAAACCTAAAGGCCAAACTGCGAGCGGCTCAATCCGCTGCCGTTCGTCTTCCACACCAACGCGAGGAATAGCAGCACCGCCCCAGCAGTGATTCCCATGTCGGCCACATTGAACGTCCAGAATCGCACGTTGGCGACGCCGACATCGATGAAGTCGACCACCCCGGCCGACGACCGGATGCGATCCAGCAGATTCCCGACGGCTCCGCCCGCCACAAGCGCGATGCCGACCACCTGCAGGCGCTCGGACGGCTGCGCACGGTGGTACAACAATCCCAGAACGACGAGCGCGGCGATCGTGAGCGCCGACAGGACCAACCGGCTCGAGTCGCCGCCGAGCGGCAAGCCCATCACGGCATTGGTGTTGTAGGACAGCGTGAATCGCACCACCTCGCCCATGACCGCTCGCGACTGGCCGACCATCAGGCGGTGCTCGACGGCCCGTTTCGTCGCGCAGTCGGTGAGGAACAGTGCGATGACAAGCGGCCAGAACCAGCGTGCCTTGGCCGTCACAGGGCTCCCAACGCGTGGACCGCCCAGCGCGTCACCAGAATCCCCAACGCGAGGAGTCCCAGCGCCACCGCCACGACGCCACAGATAATGAGGACCACGAAGGAGCGGTCGGCGCGAGCCGCCCCCCGCGGCGCCGCCAGATGCCGCTCGAGGAGTGCAACATTCCGGAGATTGGCTTTCCACACGAAGTCGAAGACGTCGCCGAGCACCGGGACGGCACCGACGAGCGCGTCGAAGGCAACGTTGCCGGCCATCCGCAGGAGCGTGGCGCGCGAAGCGCCGAGTCGGATCGCCTCGACGAGAATCCACCCGGCGAGAATTGCGCCCGCCGCGTCACCGAACCCGGGAATCAGTCCCAGGATGGGATCGAGCCCAAATCGCAGGTTGGTGCCAGGAATGCGTATCCCGGCATCCAACCAATACGCGAGTTTTGAGGCGGCCGTAAAGCTGGGAGACGAACGTGTCTCCCGCGCGCTGAGGGCTGGGATCAAGTGCCTCCCGCACTATCGGTGAACGCAATGACCTTGCCCGTGATGCCTGACTGGTTGGTGTCCATAAGGATACGTCTGCCATCGGGAGGAAGTTCGCGGACGACGAACTGGGGCGGGAGGACTCGAACCTCCAACTTCCCGGTTAACAGCCGGGCGGTCTGCCAGTTGACCTACACCCCAAAATGCTTGACGCCGAGAGGCCCAGAGGCCCAGACGTCGAGGAGAGCCAAACAAAACACGATAGATTAGGCGTGTCAATGAACATCGTCACTGCAACACCGAGTGATCTGCCCGACATCGTGGCGCTGCTCAAGGCGGCGGCGCTGCCGGTTGCGGGAATCGAACGCCACGTCGAGACTGCCCTCATAGTGCGGGATTCCGGTCAGCTCCTGGGATGCGCGGCGGTGGAGGTGTACGGCCAGGCCGGGTTGCTGCGGTCAGTGGCTGTCGGGGTCGAGCACCGCGGCGAAGGGTGGGGCGAGCGGCTGACTAAAGCCGCGCTCGAATTGGCCCGGGAGCGCGGCGTCCGCGACATCTACCTGCTCACGACAACGGCCAGCCACTTCTTTCCGCGATTCGGCTTCACGGCAATTCCCCGGGCGGAGCTGGATCCAGCACTGGAGCAATCAGAAGAGCTGCGCGGTGCCTGCCCGGCCAGCGCTCTCGCGATGCGCGCCTCGCTCCACGCATGAAGCCGGGCGGAGTGGTGAGCAACGTGACCGCGGCCTCACTGCTCCTGCCCCGCGCACCGATCCGGCGCGCTACCTCTCGCCTTTCAATGAGTCCCGTGCGCCTCGAGCCACTCGCGTCCCAGACCGATGACGCTCCTCAGCGGAATCGCTTCGTCGTAATGATGATGACGCCATTGGCGCCGCGTAAGCCGTAAACGGCTGTGGCGCCCGCGTCCTTCAAGACGTCGATCCGGGCGACGTCGTATGGCGCGATGCCGGCGAGCGCGGTGGCGAAGGACCCTGCTGGAACCGTGATGTCGTCGATTACGAGGAGCGGCTCGTCCCCACCGCCCTCGCGCACGGTCTTGAAGCCGCGAATCCGCAGCGTGAAGTCGCCCCCCTGCGGGATGACCTCCAGTCCGGGGATGTGGCCCTGGAGCATGGTCTCGACGCGCGCGATGTGCGCGTCGGCCTCGGTCGGGATGTAGGTCGACACCGCGCCCGTGATATTGCGCCGGGATTGGGTACCGTAGCCCACCGAGACGACGTCGTCTTCAGGCGTGGGTCTCCGCCCCGTTCCGGCGCACGCCACTGCTGCGACCGCAAGGCCGCATAGCATTGCTCGCCACATGTCTTCCTCCTACGGGCGCAGCCAGGGCGTATGTCAGGTGTTGCACGGACGCATCAACATAGGAAACTCGGGAGGGCACGGCCAGCCGGTGTAGCAAATTGACGCAACTCGCCCCGCGTTCCGCCTCTGCATATCTGCGACGGGGCCCTGCAGGGCCAGGAGTGCTGTGAGCGAGAATTGCAGGATCATGGGAGGATGGTCGCGACGACTTTTGTCGTCCACTCGCCGTGATTGTTCTTGTATGTCCCGCGCATCCACACGAGCGCCGTCCGCGAGTCGGTCCACTTCGGCACGATCGGCCGCAGGTTGTCCATGGTCGAATTGGCGGTGATGGGTTCCCAGCTCCAGGTGGCGCCGAAGTCGCGCGTGGTGCCGCGGAACAGCTCGTGGTGGCGCTCGCCGTCCGCCGTACTGACGAGCGGTTTCCCAGTGACGGGCTCCGCGTCGGTCGAGATGTACACCACGTCGGGGTTGTTGGGATCGAGCGCGGCGAGGCCCGTGTAATCATCCTCCCCGGCATAGAGCCGCGTGCCGGCGTAGGCGATCTCGTGTACCCGCCACGCCGATCCGTCCCAGCGCGCGTAATCGAACCGGTGGTCGAAGCCTCCCTGGCCGCGCGGCAGACCGCGGCCGTCTTTTTGTACGGTGAACACCACGTACGGCCGCTGCGCCGCATCCAGCTCGATGTCGCACATCCAGGCCACGTTGTCGGGACCGCCCTGAAACACCTTGGTCAGGTCCCACGCGTTCAAGTCGGTCTCCGTCGTCTCGCTCAGCTTGCCACGGCGGGTTCCGTCGGACAGGTAGATGGCACCGTCGCGGATGAACGCGTGATACAAGCTGTTGTCGTAATTGCGCGGGTGGTTTTCCGTCATCACGAAGTGAATCGTGGCCACGCCGTCGAAGGCGTACTTGAGATAGGGGGTGTACCCGCCGCTCGTCCCGTGAGCCAGCCGGCCGCCGTAATGCCAGGTGCGGCCGGTGTCGTCGGAGGACATGTAGTTCGGCTCGAGGCCCACGCCGCGGAAGAAGTTCACGACGCGCCCCGAGGCCAGCCGGAACAGGTTCGAGTACGTAACGTTGTCGCCGCGCAGCGCTGGCGCGGCACTCCCCGGCGTGTCGAAGGTCGCCGTCGGTCCCCACCGCAGCGGATTGCGGGGCTCCGAGAGCCGGTAATAGATGCGCCGCTCAACTCCGTGTTGCGAATACAGCGCGAGGTAGCGGCCGTCCGGCAGCGCGAGCAACGCGGGGCTCGCGTGGTCGTCCTGCTGCAAGTGGCGATGCAGCACCGTATGCCGCGCAATACCCGACGCGAGGTCGTAGACCGATACCTCCACGTTGCCCCAGTCGGGATCACGATCGTTGCGATAGTCCCCCACCGCGCGCACCGATCCGACGATGAGTTTGCCGTCGTCCACGATGGCCCGCTCGTCCATGAACCACGACCATGCGCCGTTGTCGTTCAACTCGATCAGCGGACCGGCCACGTAATTGACCGGGCGATCCCTCCCACCCGCGGCGCACACGACCAGCAGACACGCCATCGTCAGACGCATGCGAGATACCGCTCCTTGATCAAAGGGAGTAGCGTATCGAGCGGCGTATTCCACACCGTCTCATTCATGATCTCGACCTCGATCGGCCCCGCCGCGTAGCCCGCTCGCTCGACGGCGGCGCGGAGGGCGGGCAGCTCGATGACCCCGTCGCCCATCACGCCTCGATTCATCAGCACGTTGTGTACCGGCACGAGCCAGTCGGAGACGTGGAAGCCCACGAGGCGGCCGGCGGCGCGCCCGATCTCGTCGAAGACTTCGGGATCCCACCAGATGTGATAGACGTCAGCCACGATGCCGACGGTGGCAGGGTCGAATCGCTCCGCGAGGGAGCGGGCCTCGCGCAGCGTCGTAATGCAGGAGCGCTCGGCGGCAAACGCCGGGTGCAGAGGTTCGATCCCGAGGCGTACGCCGCGCTGTTGAGCGTACGGGACCAGTTCGGTGATGCCGTCCGCGACCATGCGGCGCGCCGCCGCGATGTCCTTATCGGGCGCGGCGCCGCATACCAGGATGAGAACATCGGCGCCGAGCGCCGCGGCGTCGTCCACGCCCCGTCGGTTGTCCTCGATCCGCGCGGCGCGCTCGGCGGCGGTGGCCGCCGGAAACATGCCGCCGCGGCACAGGCTCGAGACCCGGATTCCGGCGTCGCGGATG
>WNFK01177703.1_pt1 | contig 68541 bp, 66 predicted proteins | sample 5400281 | NCBI WGS metagenome assembly WNFK01 (sample SAMN13153350, study PRJNA577476) | soil metagenome | isolation source: 20 cm soil on Douglas fir-dominated hillslope | place: USA:California | collected 2013-09-17
GTGTATCCGCTGTAGAGAAACTTGTAGACCGTCGCCTGGATCTTCTGGTGCGCCTTGGCGCCGCTGCCCGTGTTCGTCGGGGCATAGCCCACCGCGACGACGTTCCGCTCGTTCGGGTTGGTGCCGTTGGTGACCGTCACGAACACCACGCCGACCTGGGTGCCGTTGACCGAGATCGGGATCGCGGTGCTGCCATCGTAGGGAGCGGGCACGGTCCCGGGCAGCGGGTCGACCAGACCGTTGGGGTCGGCCGGGTTGTTGAGGGCCCAGATGGCCTGCTCCAGACCGGACTCCGTGACGGCGCGCGCCTGGGACACCAGCTTCTGGTTGGAGGCGATCACGGGCTCGGACGTTGCCAGCAGGGCGAACGAGATGACCAATGTCGAGAGGATCAGGAGCGCCAGCAGGGCCATCGGCAGGGCGACGCCCCGCTGATCTCGTAAGAGGTTGAGGTTCCGTCGAAGGTTGCGCATGTGGCTCCTCGTCGCTACGGGATATTTCTCAGCCGCACCACGGATTCCATGGTCGCGAATTGCTTGGCCGGCGAGCCCGACCCGGCCTGATCCTCGGTGCCGGTGACCAGCTGCAGCCGGACGAGCTTCACGTTCGCGGCCGTTGCGGTCGCCGTGCCGGTATTGGTCGCTCCGTTCCAGGCCGAGTAGTAACTCATCGTGAGGGTTTGCACTCCGCCGATCAGCGGCGTCGTCGTGCCCCCGGTGATCCGATTCAGCGTGGAGCCGGAGAGCTGATACTGAATGGTCACACCGCTCAGGTCGACAAATGTCAGGTCGCTCGCACTCGCCACCGTGGTGACGGCCTGGGCGGACCGGAGCTCACGGGAGATGAGCTCGAGCGCGGCGCGGTTGTTCTGCTGGACCTCGACCCGGTGCGAGCCGAAGAGGTACGCCTGCTGTCCCTGCATCTGGATCAGCACCACCCCGGCCAGGATCATGCCGAGGACCGCAGCCACCACGAGCAGCTCGGTCAGCGTGAACCCTCTTTGATCCCTGAGAACGGCGCGGAGCTGATTCATCGCTGGGCGATCTGCATGTTGACGACCACCGAGCGCAAGCCGGAGACCGCGCTCGTCCCGGTGGCACTCAGTGGCAGGTAGGTCACGGTCACCGTGACCGTGCGGAGCCCGTACGTGCCGGTGATCGCCCCGGTCGCAACGTTACAGACCGTGGTGGAGGCAACGGAATCCGTTATGCGCACCTGGCGAGCGTAAGCCGCATAGGGCGCGGCGATCGAGCTCTCGTCGGCAAACGTGATGGCGGCGCTCCCATCCACCGGAGCCGTCGTCGAGGATGAAGAGACGCCAAGGGTGTCCACGGTCGCCGGGCATGTGGCCAGCCACTGCGCGTTCCGAACCTGCTCGAGACGCTGATTCGCCAGGAAGGTGGCCGTCGACGTTTGGCCCCCCTCCCGGGTCGCGTAGGTGGAGATCGGAATGGCCGACATGAGCGCCAGCAACCCGATAATGATGATGGGCAGCGCGACGAGCACTTCGGCCAAGGTCATGCCACGCTGGTTGGAGATGAGTCGTCGCATCGGCGAGGCTCCTGTCACGGGATCGTGATGCGGCCGGAGGCCGCCACCGAGACGGTCAGGGTCGCCCCGGTCTGGGTATAGGTCAGTGTGTAGACGGCGGCCGGTAGGGCGGACCCGACATAGTTGAAGATCGGGCTGGCACTGGCGGCCACCGTGACACCGGGCGGGAGATTGATCTTGCCCGTCGCGTCGGTTCCCGCGCCCACCCACGCACTGCCCGCGCAGCTACCAAGCTGGTATGACATTTGCGCGCCGGTCGGCAGCGTTACGCACAGGTCCCGGTTCTCCTTGATGGCGAGCTCACGGGCCTGGTTCAGCAAGGTAACGACCTGCTGCGCGCTCGACTTCAATCCGGCCGCGCGGAGGTAGTTGAGGAACGACGGCACCGCCATCACCGCGAGAATGCCGATGACCGCGATGACCACGATCATCTCGGCGAGCGTGAATCCCTGCTGGTCCTTGTTGTTGAACATGCCACGATGACAGGCCCGCAAGGGTCGTGCCACCGGCAGGGCTTCCCCTTGGCAGGTTCCAGGCCCTCAGATTGCTTTGTTTTAACGGCAACTTGCCGAGACGGTCTCCCTCAGCGGCCAACGATCCCGCTACCAACGTCGTCACCACGGAGACACTTCCTGACACCTAGGTCGCCAGGAGGCTGCACGCCACGGGATAGCGGACGGATTTCACATCGCGATTGCGCCTTCCCAGCCCGGATGAGTGGCTGGGGCGATACCGTCTGCTAAAGGTGGCGAGGCGGCCGCGCTGGCCCCGGGGATCCCGGCGTATTTCGCGCGCTCTTCAACGAGCCTTTCACCTACGCCGCCGCACCACCCGGACGTAGAAGGCGAGCAGCAGCGCGGCGGCCAGGCCGAGGCCGACCGACTGCATCAGCCACATGCCGGTGACCCCGCGGGGTGGGCCCCACACCCCGCGAAAGGCGACCTGGTAGCCGCCGAAGAGGCCGACGCCCCAGAGCGCGATCGCGTAGACGACGGTGGGCGCCACCGCACGCTTGTGGGCCCGCAGCACGAAGCCGACCGCGGTCTGCAGAGCATCGAACAGGTGAAAGACGGCGAGGAACGGGACCAGCGTCAGCGCCACCGCGCCCGCCGCCGCGTCGCTCGTGTAGAGCCGCACGATGGGATGGCGGAGCACCCACACCGCGAGCGCGAGCGACGCCCCGGCGATCAGCGCGATCCGGATCCCGGTGGCCGCGGTGCGCCGCGCCCGCTCCGCGTCCTCCGCGCCGATCGCGTGGGCGGTGAGGGTCGAGGTGGCGACCGCGAGCGAGAGCGGCACCATGAAGCAGAGCGCGGCCAGGTTCGCCACCACCTGGTGACCGGCCATCACGCTGGTGCCGAGCCGCGCCACCATGAGGGTGATGAAGGTAAAGGACGTGGCCTCGATCGCGTAGGACAGGCCCATCGGGATGCCGAGCTGGACCTGCTCGCGGAGGACGGACCAGCGGGGTCGGGCCCTGACGATCACGAAGCGTGCATAAAAAGGGTCGAGGCTCGTGTAGACCCAGCCCGTCACGAACAGCGCCCAGAAGACAACCGCGGAAGCGAGCGCCCCGCCCACGGCGCCGAGGCGGGGCATCCCGAGCGCGCCGAAGATCAGGGCGTAGCTCAGGACCACCTTGAACGCGAGCCCCGCGACCTGCATGCGCATGACGACGTGGGGTCGAGCCACCGCGACGTTCATCACGGAGATCACCCGGAACATCAGCGCGGCGGGCAGGGCCACCGCGAGAATCCGCAGGTAGCGCGTCACCAGCGCCTCGACCTCGGGCGGCGCGTGGATCCACCCGAGCCACAGCTCGGGAAAGGCGAGAAAGAGGCCGCCGGCGACGGCGAGCAGCAGGGCCAGCCACAACCCCTGCACGTAGCTCACGCCGATGGCGGTGTGCCGCCCCCCGCCGTGATGCTGCCCGATGATGGGGCTGAGGGCGTTGAGCACGCCCAGAACCGTCACGAAGACGCTCGAGTACACGCCCGTCCCGAGGCCCATCGCGGCGAGATCGGTGGCCGAGGCGTGGCCGGTGAGCACGGTGTCCACGACCCCGTACAGCATCACCGCCAGCTGGCCGACGTAGATCGGCCGGGCCTGGTCGAGGATGCCCCGCGCGATCGACGGCGGCGACCCCGGCGGGCCGCTCCGGGTCACCGGCGGACCACGTAGCCGATCGACTCGCGGTCCCAGGTAGCGCTCGTGATCCCCGCCTCGCGCAGCGGCGTCTTCTGCAGCTTGCCGGTGGGCGTCTTGGCGAGCTCGCCGGTGACCACCTCCACGAAGCGCGGGACCGCGAAGTGCGGCATCCGGGGCGCGCACCAGTCGAGCAGCGCCACCGGATCGAGCGCCGCCCCGGCCGCCGGCACCACGTAGGCCTTCACCTCGTCCTCGCCGCCGGCGCCCGCCACCTTGATGCCGACCACCGCGGATTCGGCCACCGCGGGGTGGGCGTTGAGCACCTGCTCGATCTCGAAGCTCGAGATGTTCTCCCCTCGACGGCGGATGCAGTCCTTGATGCGGTCCACGTAATGCAGCCGCCCCGCCTCGTCGAAGCGCCCGGCGTCGCCGGTGTGGAACCAGAGGTTGCGCCACGCCTCCACGGTCTTCTCCGGCATCCGGAAGTAACCGGCCATGACGCAGCCCGGGACCTTGGGCCGCACCACGATCTCCCCGGTCTGGCCCGCGGGCAGGAGCGCGTCGGTGGCCGGATCGGCGATCGCGACGTCGAACCAGTCGCTCAGCGGGTACCCCGCGCACCCCGGCACGAGGGCGTCCCCCGGGCGCGTGTACGCCACGATGTTGCACTCGGTCATGCCGAAGCCCTGCATAAAGGGTACGCCGAAGCGCTGCTCGAAGGCCGCGCCCCACTCGGGCGCGATGGGCACCGCCATCATCAGCCGCAGGCGGTGATCGCGATCGCGGGCGGTCGGGGGCTGGCGGAAGATGAACTCGGGAATGACCCCGAGCCCGTTCGTGATCGTGGCCTCGGCCGTGCGCACCTCCTCCAGCCAGGTCGTCGCCCGAAAGCGCTCGGTCACCACCGCCTCGGCGCCCGCGATCAGGCAGCCCAGGAACTGCATGAGGAGGGCATTGGCGTGGAACAGGGGCATGCAGACGAAGTAGCGGTCGGCCGACGTGAGCGCGGTGGCCTCGGCCAGCCCGAGACCGGCCAGGTAGCAGTGGCCGTGCGGGATGAGCACGCCCTTCGACGGCCCGGTCGTGCCCGAGGTGTACATGATCATCGCCACGTCGCCTGGCGCGGGCGTCACGAGCGCCGATTCGGCCGGCGCCCGGAGCCGGCGCAGCTCGGCAAGCGTGAGCCGCCGGGCCGCGCTCAGGCACGCGGGGGTCGGAGTGGCCGGATCGCCGACGACGATCAGCGCCTCGGGGGCCACCGGCCCCGCCGCGACGTCGCGGAGGTTCCCGGCCAGGCGGTCGTCCAGCACGACGACGCGGGGCTCGGCATTGTGGAGCTGGTGCTGGAGGAACGCCCCGCGCAGGCCGGTGTTGACCGGCACCCAGACCGCGCCGAGCTTCACGGTGGCGAAGAGCATCCCGATCGACTCGGCGCGGTTGCCGATCAGGCCCATCACCCGATCGCCGGCCCGCACCCCGAGCGCGGCCAGCGAGGCGGCTAGCTCGTCCGTCCAGGCGTCGAGCGCGCGGAAGCTGAAGGCCTGCCCGTCCTCGAACCGGACGAACGCGCGCTCGCCTCGCTCGCCGGCCTGCCGGCGGATCAAATGGACCAGCGTCCACTCGCGCCACGGCGCCCGCGCGGAGATCATCTGGTGACCGGGACCCGTCGCCATGCGACGGGAGTCTAGGTGGACCGCCGGTCCTCTGTCAAAGCCGGCCGATCGGCACTCCCGGGGAAATTCCAGCCTGCGCTACGCTGGACGTGGAGGCCGGCCATGCGCTATCCCCTCGTCGCCATCGCGCTCGCGCTGCTGCTGCCGGGGTGCTCCAGCACCTGGTCGCGACCCGCGACGTCGACCGCCGAGTTCCGTCTCGATGAACGTGCCTGCCGGCACATGAATACCCGGACCGTCCTCATCTCACCACCGCTCGCCCGTGACTACGTCGCGCCGAACGGCTACCGGCGCTGCATGGAGCAAGAAGGCTACACCGAGGGAGGACCCTGGGAGGGGCAGGCGGGATGGACCCTCGACTGAGCGCCGCCGCCTAGCCACCGGGCGGGCGGTAGCCGGCACCCTGCGCCAGGAGCAGGGCGTCGAAGCCCTCGTCGGGCGACATGAGGATGGTGGTCTTGAACTCCTTCACGGCCCCGCTCCCCGCGATCGCCATCGAGAACGCCGCGGCATTGATGTTGCCGGGCACGTCGACGAGCACGAGCACGTCGTAGTCGCCGAACGTGTAGTACCACGCGAGAATCTGTCCGCCCAGCTTCTCGACGACCGGCTTGAGCGCCTCCATCCGGTTCTCGGGCCGCTGCACCAGCTTGTTCCACGCGATATTCGTGTAGGACGCCTGCACCATGTAGGTCGGCATGGGGCCCTCCTCGCTGGCAGTGCGATGCGCGGAGACTCTGCGCCTCCCCGCGTCGGCAGTCAAGACGCGGAGCCCCGCGGCGAGGTCGATCAGTCGTCGATCGCCTGATAGACCCCGGTCCAGAAATCCCGACAGACCTCGGGAGGCGTGGGCGAGGTCCAGGCGCGCTGGGTCATCAAGATGCCGACCAGGTCCTCCTGGGGATCCGAGCGCCAGGAGGTGCCGAGACCGCCGTCCCATCCGAACTGGCCGACCGACCCCGCGCCGTCGTCGCGCCGGGTCACCATGGACAGACCGAACCCCCAGCCGTGGCTGTCGAAGTAGCCGCCGACCAGACCGGACACCGCCTTCTGCTCGGGCGTGAGCTGATCGGTCGTCATCGCCTCGACGGACGGCCTCGACAGGATGCGCTCGCGCCCGTGCCGGCCCTTGTGGAGCAGCATCTGCCCGAAGGCCAGGTAGTCGTCCACCGTCGAGACCAGGCCACTCGCCGCGGCCGGAAACGCGGGCGGGCGGCTCCAGTGACCGCCCCGGGCGGGGTCGTAGACCTCGCACGCCCCGCTCGCGGGATCGCTCCAGTAGCTGGTCGCCAGCCGGTCGATCCGGGCCGCGGGCACGCTGAAGCTGGTGTCCGTCATCCCGAGCGGCTCGAAGAGTCGCTCGCGCAGGAAGGTGTCGAGCGGCCGGCCCGCCGCGCGGGCGATCAGCACGCCCAGCACGTCCAGGCCCAGGTCGTACATCCACTTCTGGCCGGGCTGGTGCATCAGCGGCAGCGTCGCGATGCGGCGGATCCACTCGTCCGGGGCCGGGACGTTCTGGGGCCGGGGCGGGCCGAGCAGGAGCTGCTGCTCGTGCGCGGCCTTCACGATCGGATACGGGCTCGAGGCGTCCATGATGTAGCCGAAGCCCATCCGGAGCGTCGGCAGGTCCCGGAGGCTGAGCGGCCGGACGGCGGGCACGGTGTCGTCGAGAGGGCCGTCGAGGCGCCGCAGGACCCGGCGGTCCGCCAACTCGGGCAGGAATCGATCCACCGGCTCGTCCAGCCGCAGCCGGCATTCCTCCACCAGGAGCATCGCCGCCGCCGCCGCGATCGGCTTGGTCATCGAGGCGATGCGGAAGAGCGTGTCGCGCCGCATCGGGTCGCGCCCGTCGGCCGCCGTCACGCCGATCGCGTCGACGTGCACGGAGCCGGTCGAGCCGCGCCCGGGACAACCCGCCGCCGCTCATCGTCGGCTCTAGCCGCCCGCCATGGCGCCGACGATCAGGTATGGCTCCGTACCCTCCGCCACCGCGCCGGGGAGCGGGGCGTCCGGCGGCTCGTGCGAGAGATCCTGCTCGCAGGCGAAGAAGCGCAAGAAGGGCCTCCGCTGCAGGGTGACGTGATCGCGAATCGTCCCGCGCAGCATCGGATGGGCGGCCTCGAGCGCGTCGAGCACCGAGCGCTGGGTGACCGGGCCCGGGACCTCGAGCTTCACCTCGCCGTCCACCCGCGCGAGCGTCCGCAGGTGGGCCGGGAGCACGACCCGGATCATGGCAGCGTCTGGACCTCGACCGACACCACCGCGGGAAGATCGCGGACGATGGGCGCCCAGCTATCCCCCGCGTCGGCCGAGGCGTAGACCTGCCCGCCGGTCGTCCCGAAGTACACCCCGCACGGATCGAGGCCGTCCACGCTCATCGCGTCGCGCAGCACGTTGACGTAGCAGTGGCTCTGGGGCAGGCCCCTGGTGAGGGCCTCCCACTCCTGGCCGCCGGTCCGGCTCCGGTACACGCGCAGCTTGCCGTCGGGCGGGTAGTGCTCGGAGTCGCTCTTGATCGGCACCACGTAGATCGTCTCCGGCTCGTGCGCGTGCACGTCGATCGGGAACCCGAAGTCGCTCGGCAGGTTCCCGCTCACCTCTCGCCACGTCTCGCCCGCGTCGTCGCTGCGCATCACGTCCCAGTGCTTCTGCATGAAGAGCACCCCGGGGCGCGAGCGGTGCATCGCGATGCGGTGCACGCAGTGGCCGACCTCGGCGGTGGGATCGGGAATGCCCTCCGACTGGAGCCCCCGGTTCACCGGCCGCCACGTCGCGCCCGCGTCGTCGCTCCGGAACGCGCCCGCCGCCGAGATGGCGACGAACATCCGCCCGGCCCGGCTCGGATCGAGCAGGATCGTGTGCAGGCACATCCCGCCCGCCCCCGGCTGCCAGAGCGGCGCCGAGGTGTGGGTGCGCAGCCCCGACAGCTCCTGCCAGCTCCCGCCCCCGTCGGTGGTGCGGAACAGCGCGGCGTCCTCGACCCCCGCGTAGACGGTGTCCGGGTCGCTCAGCGAGGGCTCGAGATGCCAGACCCGCGCAAACCCCCACGGGTGCGGGGTGCCGTCGTACCAGAGATGGGTGCCGGTGGGCCCGTCGTAGGCGAACTTGTTGTCCGCCGACTCCCACGTCTTGCCGCCGTCGTTCGAGCGCTGGATCACCTGCCCGAACCAGCCGCTCGACTGCGAAGCATAGAGCCGGTCCGGATCGGCGGGGGAGCCCTTGAGGTGGTAGATCTCCCAGCCCCCGAAGTGCGGCCCGGTGACGTCCCACCGCGCGCGTGTCCCGTCCGACGTGAGCACGAACGCCCCCTTGCGCGTGCCCACCAAGACGCGAACCCGGCTCATCGCTTCGTGGCCTTCCGCTGCATCTCGTCGCGCAGCCGCTCCTCCCGCGCCGCCTCCTCGGGAGGCATGACGTCGGCCGGGAAATCGGAGGCCTCGAAGACCTGACGCACCTCCATCACCTCACCGTCCGTGAAGGGCACCCGCGACGCCCACGCGATCGCATCCCCCTTCGACTTCACGTCGATCATCCAGAACCCGGCCAGGAGCTCCTTGGTCTCCGCGAAGGGCCCGTCGGTCACCGAGCGCTTCGATCCGGAGTACGTGATGCGCACGCCCTTCGAGCTCGCCTGGAGCCCCTCGCCCGCGATCATCACGCCCGCCTTCACCATTTCCTCGTTGACCTGTCCCATCGCGGCTATGAGCTCCTTGCTCGGAAGCATCCCCGCCTCCGACTCCTTCGACGCCTTGACGAGCATCATGAATCGCATGGTCTCTGTCTCCTCCTGCTTGTTGGTCGAACGAAGGGCCGTGAGATCGACAGGCCCGGGGCCTTCTCAGGACCGCCGGATCGGGATGAGCGCCTTCAGCCGCGGCTCGCGCAGGTAGATGGCGAGCCAGACGACGAGCGCGATCCCGACCTGCGGCAGGAACGGATCGCCCACGCGCCAGTGGGTGCAGATCGCGCCGCCCATGTATCCGGCGAGGAGAATCGCGCCCAGGACCGAGGTCGCCGGGATCAGGAACACCACCGTGCAGGCGAGCTCGAGGATCCCCAGCGGGATGGTCATCGACTCGGGCAGCCCCAGGTGCGCCATCCCTTCCTTCACCGGGGCCCCGCCCACGAACTTCATGGTCGCGCTGAAGAGGAACAGGAGTGACACCACGATCGTGATCACCCGGCCGGTCCACACGGCCTTTCCGCTCGCTGCCTCCACGCTACGCCTCCTCGCGACGGCCGAGCCGTCGGTGGTCAATGGTTTCCCTTCAACACTGTACCGCTCGTCGCAAGCTCCGCGTTGGGATGTGTCCTAGGACCGGGGCGCCGCTTCCGCGATCGCCTTGAGCTGGGCCAGGCCTTTCTCGAAATCGTCGCCGATCATCCTGTCGATGTTCATGACCAGGCCCATCGCCTTCGCGGGGAAGCCGTTCCGCCCGTCCAGGCTCCAGGTCACCGCGGTGCGCTCGCCCTCGGATCTGAACGTGAACGTCGCGGTGCTGGTGGCCGCGAAGGGCCGCACGAACTCGAGGCGGACCCGGATCAGTTCGCGGGGCCGGCTCTCGATGATCGTGGTGCGGCCCTCGCCCACCTCGTTGTTGCCGGACCAGGTGTAGATCGCTCCGACCCCGGCCGGCGCGCCCTCGAAGCTCTTCTTCATCCCAGGATCGCGCTTGGCGTACGGCGACCATGCGTCCCACTTGTGGAAGTCGTTCACCTGGGCGAACACGACCGGCGCGGGGGCCGCCATGGTGGCGGTCCGCTCCACCCGGAACTCGGTCGGCCGAAGGGCGATGACGACGGCCAGGACGGCGACGATCGCCGCCAGGGATATCAAGATCTTGAGAATCACTGGCTTACTTTCCTCCCGCTATGGTCGTCCGGGGGGACCCCCAATCGACACGCCATGATACTATCCACCCCACGAGGAGGAGGGACCCCATGGCCAAGATCAAGCACATCGCCCTCTCGACCCAGGACGTGGACAAGACCGCCGCGTTCTACATCAACGTGTTCGGGATGAAGGAAATCGCCCGGATCGACAGCCCCAACGCCCGGGGCTACTACCTGAGTGACGGCGACCTCAACCTGGCCATCCTCAACTTCAAGAACGACGCGGTGGCCGGTGTCGAGCGCGGCAAGGAGTGGAGCGGCATCCACCACATCGGCTTCCAGGTCGAGAGCCTGGAGGCGATCGCCGAGAAGCTCGCCGCGGTCGGGTCCGAGCCACGCCACGACGTCAACGAGGCCCTCGGCGTGGGTCACGGCCATCAGAAGTACGGCAACGTCGAGGTCAAGTACAGCGGGCCCGACGGGGTCATGGTCGACGTCTCGGAGACCGGCTGGGTGGGAACGTCGGGGTTCAGCGTCTAGTCGCCGACCCACCGATCTCGCCGTCACCTGCTCATGGCCGGCCTCGAGCGCAAGCTCGGGACCTCGAACTCGTCGGGGAGTGAGCGGGCCCCTACCGCGTGACGCCCGGCTGCTGAGGGGGCGGCGCGTGTGGGTTCAGGTAGGGACTCGGGTTGATCTGCCGCACCTCCGAGAAGTTGAACGAGTGCGTACGCCCATCGGCGGGCTGGCCGGCCGTGGTGTAGCATCGGCAGGGCCTCGTGATCTGCACGATGGTCCCCGGCGGCAGGAGACACCAGCCCCACGCGGTGTTGCAGACGTTCGCGATGGTGCCCTGCGGCTCGGCCGCGGGCGCGGTCAGGAGCAGCACGAGGGCGAACACGGCCAGCCGGATCCAGCGGAGACAGCGCATGCCGGACGCTTCCCCAGCGCATCGGGGCCTGGACAGGTCGGGTAGGTGGTGAGAGCGTAGTCCCCGGGGGCCGGCCGGGTCAAGCATGCCCGATCTCGATCGCTTCCGACAGGCGCAGGACCTGCCGCACGCCGGCTATGCCGCGGCGCTCCGCGAGCTACAGGCCGGGGCCAAGACCAGCCACTGGATCTGGTACGTGTTCCCCCAGCTCTACACCGAGGACCAGATCCGCCGATGCCCCGCCTGACTCAGGCGACGGGCGCCGGCTCCGCCTCGTACAGGTAGCACGCCACCTCGTGGGTGGCGCTCACCGGCACCCGCGGCGGCGTCATCTCGGCGCAGCGGGGCATCACGAACGGGCAGCGGGTGCGGAACCGGCAGCCGGACGGTGGGTCGATCGCGTTCGGCGGATCACCGGTGATCGGCAGGCGGTCCATGCGCCGGTCCGGATCCATGCTGGGCGCAGACGCGAAGAGCGCCTGGGTGTAGGGATGCTTGGGCGACTGCGAGAGGGCCTCCGCGGTCCCGGTCTCCACGACCTCCCCGAGGTACATGACGAGCACGCGATCGCTCACGTACTCGATGACGTTGAGGTCGTGGGAGATGAGGACGTAGGTCAGCGCGCGCTCGGCCTTGAGGTCCCGCAGCAGGTTGAGCACCTGCGCCTGCACCGACTTGTCGAGCGCGGACACCGGCTCGTCGAGCACCAGCAGCTTCGGGTCCAGCACGAGCGCGCGCGCGATGTTCACCCGCTGGCGCTGGCCGCCGCTCAGCTCGTGGGCGTAGCGCCGCCCGTGCAGGCGCGGGTCGAGGCCAACCCGCCCCAGGAGCGCGCGCGCCCGCTCCTCCGCCTCCGCGCGCGGGGTGCCGTGCACGAGCAGGCTGAACGCGACGGTGTCCTCGATCGTCAGCCGCGGGTTCAGCGAGGCGTAGGGATCCTGGAAGACCAGCTGCATGTCCCGACGCAGCCGTTTCATGCGCGACGGGGAGGCCGCGAGCACGTCCTCGCCGTCGAACCGCACGACTCCGGCGTCGGGCTCGATCAGGCGCAGGAGCAGCCGCGCGAGGGTGGATTTGCCGCAGCCCGACTCGCCCACGATGCCGAGGGTCTCGCCCGGGGCCACCTCGAACGACACGTCGTCCACCGCCCGCACCCAGGCCTGGGTACGCTGGAGCACACCGCCCCGCAGGGGGAAGTGCTTGCGGAGCCCTCGCGCCTCCAGCAGCGGCGCCCTCACCCGCGGATCTCCATGGCGTCGCGCAGCCCGTCGGACAGCAGGTTGAACGCCATCGAGGTGACGAAGATCGCGAGGCCCGGCAGCGCGGGCACCAGGGCGTTGACGTAGATGGACTGGCGGAGCGTGTTCAGCATCAGTCCCCACTCCGCGGCGGGGGGCGTCACCCCGAGCCCCAGGAAGGAGAGGCCCGCGGCGAGGATGATCGCCAGCGAGAACTGGGTGCTCGAGGACACGAGAATGGGCCCCAGCACGTTGGCGAGCAGATGGTGCCGCACGATGGCCCGGACTCCCGCCCCACTCGCCCGCGCCGCCGCGATGTACTCGAGGCCCTTCACCTGCACGGTGGCGGACTCGGCGACGCGCACCACCCGCGGCACGAAGACGATGGACAGCGAGATCAGGGTGTTCGGGAGGCCGGGACCGAGGGCCCCGGAGATCGCGATGGCGAGCAGCACCGCCGGGAACGCGTAGAAGATGTCCATCGTGCGCATGATGAGCATGTTGGTGAGGCCGCCCACGTAGCCCGCCATCACCCCGAGCGCGGTGCCGAGCACGAAGGCCACCAGCACCGGGGTGAGCCCGGCCACCAGGGTCATGCGGCCGCCCCAGAGCAGGCGGCTCAGCATGTCGCGCCCCTGCTCGTCCGTCCCGAGCACGTGCCCCGGCGCGCCGACCGGGGCCAGGCGCAGCCGGATCGAGCCGGCGGCCGGATCGTACGGGGCGAGCCACGGGGCCAGCACCGCGGAGAGCACGATGACCGCGAGCACGCCGCCCGCGATGAGAGTGGCCCGGTCGCGGGCGAGCCGCCACCCGACGGTTCGCCAGTAGGACATGGGAGCGGTGGCCAGCGCGGGGGCCTCGATCAGCGCGGTCGCGAGGGCCATCAGTGGCGGGCGATGCGCGGGTCGATCACGGTCTGCAGCAGATCGACCGCGAGGTTCAGCAGCACGAAGAACGTGGCGAGCACGAGGATCACGCCCTGCAGGACCGGGATGTCACGCTGGAAGATCGCGAGGTTCAACAGGTAGCCGGTGCCGGGCCAGGAGAACACCGCCTCCACGAGGACGGAGCCGCCGAGCTGGAAACCGAACTGCAGCCCGAGCACGGTGAGGATCTGGGGCAGCGAGTTCTTCACCACGTGGGTGAACACCCGGCGCGAGACCAGGCCCTTGGCGCGCAGGGCCAGCACGAACTCCTGGTTCAGGATGTCGAGCGCGGCCGAGCGCACGACCCGGGTGATGACCCCGAGCGGGATGAGGGACAGCGCCACCGTGGGCAGGATCATGTGGCGCAGGTACTCCCAGACGCCCGGGTCGTTCGCGGCGCCCATGGCGGGCAGCCAGTTGAGCTGCACCGAGAACACGATGATCAGGATGATGCCCGCCCAGTAGTGCGGCACCGACACCCCGACGACCGCGATGCCGCTCGCGAGCTTGTCGAGCACGCGGCCCTGCCGGAAGGCGGCGACGAGGCCGAGCGCCACCCCGAGCCCGAAGGCGACCAGCGAGGACGCCAGGGCCAGGACGAGGCTGTTGGCGAGCGCGTCCCGGACGTCCAGGATCACCGGCCGGCGGGTGGCGAGGGACTTGCCGAGATCTCCCTGGGCCACCCGCCCGAGCCAGACGAGGTACTGCACCGGCAGCGGCTTGTCGAAGCCGTACGCGCGCTTGGTCGCCTCGATCTCGGCTTTACTCGCCTCGGCGGGCATCACCGCCGCGATCGGGTCGCCCGGAGCCAGGTGCACCATCGCGAAGACGATGACGCTGGCTCCGAGCAGGGTCGGGATCGCGAGCAGGAGACGCCGGCCGACGTAGACCCACACGAAGCGGCGTTACCTCACCGTCACCGCGGTCAGGTCCACGAACCAGCTCTGTGGCTGGACGAACCCCTTCACCTTCGGCGACAGGGCCCGCGGGTTCTGGTCGTGCACCACGAAGATCCAGGGCGCGTCGTCCACCACCACCTCGTGCACCTTGGCGAGGATCTCGTTCTGCTTGGCCACGTCGAAGGTGCGCTCGGCCTCGTCGATGAGCTTATCCGCCTCCGGGTTGCTGTAGGGCATGGTGTTGACCGCGACCGGCACCACCGACTTGCTGTGGAAGAACCGGCCGAACCCGCTCCACGGCTCGAGGAAGTTCCACGAGATGTTCCACGCGTTGAGGCCCTCGTTCTCCGTCGTCTTGAAACCGGCGCGCCACCGGGTGAGCAGTGTGTTCCACTCCACCGGCTGCAGGTCCACGTCGATGCCCACGTCCTTGAGGTTCTTCTGAACGAGCTCGTTCATCGCCAGCGGCAGCATCTGGCCCGAGCCGGACGTGGAGATCAGGTGCACCGCCTTCACCGGGTGCTTGGTCCCGTCGAACCCGGCCTGGCGCAGCAGGTCCTTGGCCTTGGCCGGGTTGTAATCGTAGAGCTCCTTCGGCTTGCCGAACCACGGATGGCCCTTGTAGACCACCCCGGTGGCCGGGATGCAGGTGTCGTTGAGCAGGCTCTTGCAGATGCCGACCCGGTCGATCGCGTAGTTGGCCGCCTTGCGGACGAGCTTGTTGCTCCACGGCTCCTTGTCCAGGCGCAGGGTGTGCGTCCAGTTGTGCGGATAGCTGTTGAGCGTGATCGTGAACCCGCCGCCCTTGAGCTGAGGGATCGAATCCGGGGGCGGCACCTCGATCCAGTCCACCTGCCCGCTGCGCAGCGCGGCCAGCCGCGTGGTCGGCTCGGGCAGCGGCAGGAGCACGAGCTTGTCGATCTTGGGCCGGCGCTTGACGTCCCAGTAGCTCTTGTTGGCGTCCAGCTCGAGGCGCTCGCGCGGCACGAACTTGGTCACCTTGAAGGGGCCGGTGCCCGACGGCTGCTCGGCGAACTTGCGCCAGTCCTTCACCTTGTTCCACTGGGTGGGCGACACGATCAGCATGTAGCAGAGCTGGTACGGCACGAAGCTGGTGGGCTTGTTGGTCTCGAACTCCACGGTGTGGTCGTCGATCTTGGTGACCGCGATGACCGAGGCCATCCGGAAGCTGACCTGGCCGGACCCGTACGCGTCGAAGTGCGGCGCGTCCTTCTTCTTGATCGACTCGAACGAGAAGACCACCGCGTCCGCGTTGAACGCGCTGCCGTCGTGGAAGGTGACCCCCTTCCGCAGCTTGAACACCCACTTGGTCGGGGCGTCCTTGCGCGGCTCCCACGACTCGGCGAGCCCCGGCACCAGCGGGGCCAGCCGGTCCCCGCGGGTCAGGTCCCACGCGATCAGCGGCTCGTAGATCTGGTACCCGACGAACCGGAAGCCCTCGAAGCCGTTGTCGGTCTGGCCGCCCGTGTAGGGAATGTCGCTGGCGGTCATGCCGATCCGCAGCGTGCCCTGGGCGGCGGCGGATCCGATCAGGGTCAGCGGCAGGGCCAAGGCGAGGAGCAGGATGAGGAAGCGTCTCATGACGGGTCTCCTAGGCGACGAGGTGACAGCGGGCGATGTGGCCGGGGGCCACCGGGTGAAACGACGGGGGCGTGCTCACGCAGATCTCGATCGCGCCCGGGCAGCGCGGCGCGAACGCGCAGCCCGGCGGGAGCGCGGCGAGGTTCGGCGGCGCGCCCGCGATCGGGACGAGCGGGCGGCCCTTCTGCCCGCGACGCACGGTGGCCTGCATCAGCCCCGCGGTGTACGGGTGCGCGGGCCGGCGGAACAGCTCGCGGATCGGAGCCTGCTCGACGATGCGCCCCCCGTACATGACCGCGGCGTCGTCCGCGATCTCCGCGGCGACCCCGAGGTCGTGGGTGACGAAGATGACCGCGAGGTCGAGCCGCTTCTGCAGATCGCGCAGGAGCCAGAGGATCTGCGCCTGCACGGTGACGTCGAGCGCGGTGGTCGGCTCGTCGGCGAGGAGGAGCTCCGGCTCGCACGCGAGGGCGATCGCGATCATCGCCCGCTGGCGCATACCGCCCGAGATCGCGTGCGGGTAGCTGGCCAGGCAGCGCTCCGGGGACGGCACCTGGACGAGGTCGAGCAGCTCCCGCGCGCGCCGGCGCGCGGCCGCGCGGTCGAGGCCGCGGTGCTGGGCGAGCGTCTCGGTGATCTGCTCGCCGATGGTGTAGACCGGATCGAGCGCGGTCATCGGCTCCTGGAACACCAGCGAGACGACGCTGCCGCGCAGAGCCTCTCGCGCCCGCTCGTCGAGCCGGTTCACGTCGCGCCCCTTCACGAGCACTTCGCCGCTCACCCGCGTGCGCGCGCCCTGGTGCAGGCCGAGGATCGCCCGGAGGGTGACGCTCTTGCCGGAGCCCGACTCGCCCAGGAGCGCGAGCACCCTGCCCGCCTCGAGCGAGAAGGTGACCTCGTTCACCGCGCGCACGGTGCCGTCGCGCGTCTCGAAGGACACGCTGAGGTCGCGAACGGTCAGTAGCGGCATGCGTCACTCGGGGCGGGCGGAATCATGCAACCGACGTGCCCGGCCCGCGCGGCCGGATTCGCCCAGTTTCGCCGGATCAGGCGTGCCGCCGGCGCGGGACGCTGCTCACGAAAGCGGCGACGGCCGCGACCGCTGCACAGAAACGGATCTCACCCGGGGAACGGGGTCGCGACCGGAAGCTCCGCGATCCGCAGCTTGACGTCCTGCACCCCCGCGACGCTCTTCGTCACCGCGAGCGCATCCTCGGGGTCCACGCCGGCGGGCAGCTCCAGCGTCACCAGGCCACGGGTGGACTCCACGTCGATCCGGTACCGCCGCATATCGGGATGGCCGGCGAGCGCGACCTCCACCTGGGAGGCCACGACGCGGTCTTCCACGAGCTGGCGGGCCACGTCCGTGGTGGTGAACTCGGGCCGCCGCGCAACCTCCGCGAGCAGAGCCACCGCCGCCTCGCGCGAGAAGGCCGCGGTGTTGATGAGCACATCGTAGAGCCCGGGATCCTTGACGTCGGCGTCGAAGAGGTAGCGCATCCGGGCCGCCTTCTGGATGTCGTCGCGGCGGATGAACTGGGCGACCGTCTTCGGCGTGACGCGCTCCCGCCCCTGCGCCGACAACGTGGCGGTCAGCCGCGTCACGCGCTCGGGGAAGGGCGCCACGATGCGCGTCCGCAGCGCGTGGGGCACTCCGCGAAGCAGCCACTGGCCGCCGCCGCCGATCATCACGACGTTGTCGGCCTGCGCGAACTCGTACAGCACCGCCTGGAGCGCCAGGATGCACCGCCGGGTCTCCGCGTCGAAACGCTCGACCCAGGACGGCCGGTCCTCCACGAGGCGCGCGAGGCGCTCTTCTCCCAGCCCGTACCGCTGCGCCCGGGCGAGCAGCTCCTCGTTGTCGACGTAGGTGTAGCCGAGGCGGGTCGCCGCGGCCATGCCGATCTCGGCACCGCCGCTGCCCATTTCGTGGGAGATCGTCAGAATCGCCATGGCAGACCCGGTCGGACGGTGGCGGGAGCTTAGTCCTGTCGGCCGACCGGGTCAAGCCCATCCTGCGGGCCCCGGCTGCCCGCCCGCTCAGGCCGGGGGAAGCTTCACCCCGAGCGCGCGGGCGGTGGCCGGGCCCACCTCGCCGTCGATCACCAGCCGGCGGGAGGCCTGGAAGGACACCACCGCGGCGTGGGTGGCCGGCCCGAAATCGCCGTCGACCGCACCGGGGTTGAACCCCTTCTCCCTCAGCTTTCGCTGGATCTCTCGCACCACCGGCCCGCCCATGCGCGGGATCGTCAGCCGGTAGACGAGGACCCTGGGCTCGACCCGCTCCGGGATCGTGTCGCGCTCGGAGTACGCGATCTGGGGGACGAGGATGCCCATGTCCCAGCGCCGCTCCGACAGGGTCGACGCGATCACTCCCATCTTGGTCGAGTGAGCCTCCACGGTGCCTCCTCGGCCATCCGAGATGACGATGTGCCCGACCGCGCCGGGCTGGGGCCGGCGCAGGACGGCGGCTCCCGCCGTTCGCGCGGCCTGCTCGACCGAGATCCGGATGCCCAGGCGTTCGGCGTCTCGGGCCCAGTAGCCCGTGTACGCATCCGCGCTGGCCGGGTCCTCCGCGTCGGACGCGCATCCGTACAGCCGGCCCGCGGTCTGGAACACCAGCCAGGAAGCGAACTCGGCGCAGTCCCACGGGCCGGTCCACTTCGGGTTGCTCTTCGGCGCGAGCGCGCCCAGCACGTACGGCTCCCCGATGTGGCGCCGACCGAGCTGCACGAGGCGCGCTCCGGTGGCGTTCACGCGACCTCCAGCCAGTCGCGCCGGACGTCGGGGGCGCCCCGCAGGGCCGCCGGGGTCCCCTCGAAGACGATCTGGCCGTGGCCCATGACGTAGACGCGCTCGGCGACCCGGAGCGCGATCGTGAGCTTCTGCTCGACCAGCAGCACCGCGACGCCCTGCCGGCAGATGTCGCGCACGACCTCGGTGACGACCTCCACGATCTTGGGCGCCAGACCCTCGGTCGGCTCGTCGATCAGGATCACGCGGGGATTGCCGAGCAGCGACCGGCAGATGGTCAGCATCTGCTGCTCGCCCCCCGAGAGCATGCCGGCCTGGGTGTCGCGGCGCTCCTTGATCTGCGGGAAGTAGCCGTACATCTGCTCCGGCGTCCACTGGGGGGCGCCGCGCCGCGCGGTCTGCATGCCGATGCGCATGTTCTCGTCCACCGTGAGGTTGGCGAAGATCTCGCGCTCCTCGGGGACGTAGGCGAGGCCGGCCCGCGCGATCCGGAAGGCCCGCACCCCCGCGAGCTCGGCCCCGTCCAGCCGCACCGAGCCGGCGCTCGGCGGCACCAAGCCCATGATCGCCTTGAGCGTGGTCGAGCGCCCGGAGCCGTTGCGCCCGAGCAGGCTGACGATCTCGCCCTTGCCGATGGTCAGGTGCACCCCGCGCAGGATGTGGCTCTTGTCGTAGTGGGCGTGCAGGTCCGCGACCTCGAGGAGCGCGCTCACGCGACCTCCTCGCCCAGGTAGGCCTGCTGGACCTCGCGGTTCGCGCGGACGGTCTCGGGCCGGCCGCTCGCGATGATCTCGCCGTAGACCAGCACCGAGAGCTGGTCACAGAGGGTGAACACCACGTTCATGTCGTGCTCGACCACCAGCAGGGTCTTGCCCTCGGTGACGGTGCGGATCAGCGCGACCATGTAGGCGGACTCCTCGCGCGACATGCCCCCGGTGGGCTCGTCCAGCAGCAGGATCTCCGGGTCGGTGGCCAGCGCCATGCCGATCTCGAGCGTGCGCTGCTCGGAATAGGCGAGCGCGCCCGCCGGATCGTCGCGGCGCCGGGTGAGGCGCAGCTTCTCCAGGTACTCGTCGACCTCGGCGGTCACCCGGGCGAGCCGGCTGATCGGCCGGAAGAGGGTGAAGCGGTGATGATGCCGTCCCATCACCGAGATGCGCAGGTTCTCGGCCACGCTCAGGCGCGGGAACAGGTTGGTGAGCTGGAACGAGCGGGACAGGCCGCGGCGGTTGATCGCGTGCGGCGTCAATCCCGCGATCGGCTGATCGTTGAGCAGGATCTGGCCCGCGCTCGGCACGTAGTGGCCGGAGACCAGGTTGAACAGGGTCGACTTTCCGGCCCCGTTGGGGCCGATCAATCCGTGGCGCTGACCCCGCTGCACCTCCAGGTTGACCCCGCGGATGATCGCGGTGGCGCCGAAGGACTTGTGCAGGTCCCGCAGCACCAGGACGGGCCCGCCCGCGACCGGGGCACTCACGCCGTCTTCTCGAGAAGCGCCTGGCTCCACCCGCGGCGGGTGAGCCGCCGGGCGATCGGCAGCAGGGCGGCCCCGGCCAGGATCGACCCCACCGGAATGGCCCAGGTCCACGGCGACCACGGGTCGAACTGACGGCCGAAGAGCGGATACGGCACCATGCCGCCGCCGTTGGTCCGCCGCAGCACCGCGTAGGCATCCGACATCACGACGTGCACGCTCTCGACCGTGAAGACGACGCCGATCATGAGGAGCACCCCGACGACGAGACACAGCAGGTACGGCACCGTCAGGTGCCGGATCGCGGTGGCGCGCAGCCGGCGCGCGTGCAGGGAGATCAGGCCGCCGATACCGTCCGGCACGAAGAGCATCACGATCACGAAGATGACTCCCTGGTACAGGAGCCAGGAGCGGGTCAGGTCGGAGGTCACCCGCGCGAAGAACGTCATGACCGCCGCCCCGAGCGCGGGGCCGAAGAAGGTGCCAGATCCCCCGATGAACGTCTGCAGCACCACGTTGGCCGAGGCCTGGGCGCTGAAGATCGTGTAGTTGGTGGCCTCGTTGGCGATCGCGAGCAGGGACCCGGCCACCCCGGTGAACATGGTCGAGATGCCGAAGATCACGGTCCGGGCCCCGTGGGTGTTGAAGCCGAGGAAGCGGACCCGGTGCTCGTTCTCGCGGACCGCGAGGGCGAGCCGCCCCATCGGGGTCCGGGTGAACGCCCACAGGCACCACGTCGAGACGACGACCCAGGCGAGGGTCAGGTAGTACACCCCGGTGTCGGTCGCGAAGTTGATCGCCCACGAGTTCATCCGCATCGTGGAGATGCCGGACTCCCCCCCGAACACCGAGGTCCAGGTCGGGGCCAGCGTGAATAGCAGCTCGGCCAGCGCGAGCGTCACCATCGCGAAGTAGACCCCGGTGCGCTGGGTGGCGAGCCAGCCGAACACGAGGCCGAAGAACAGGCCGACCACCGCGCCGGCCAGCGGCAGCAGCGGGGTCGGCCACGCCAGCAGGTGGCCCTCGACCGCCTTCATCAGGTGCAGGGTCGCGAAGGCGCCGAGGCCGTAGTACGCGGAGTGGCCGAAGGACAGCATGCCGGCCTGCCCCATCGCGAGGCTGAACGACAGCGCGAACAGCCCCGCGATCATCATCTTGATCGCCGCGTTGATCAGGTTGGGGGTGAGCGGCAGCGGCAGCACGATCAGGATCGCGCCGAGCGCGAGGAGTCCCAGGCGGCCCCACCGGCTCACTGGCGGTCGCCGAAGAGCCCGGCCGGACGGATCAGGAGGACGAGCAGCATGAGCAGGAACGGCATGCTGGCCGCGATGGTCGAGAGCTGGAGGGTCAGGATGCCGCCCACCGCTCGGGCCCAGTCGCCGAGGCCGACGAGGGCCAGCACGTCGGAGAGCGACCAGCTGAAGCCCACCGAGAACGAGATGAAGAGCCCGATCATGAGCGAGGCGACCAGCGCGCCCTCGAGCGAGCCGAGGCCGCCGACCACCACCACCACGAAGACGAGCGTGCCGAAATCGACCGCCATGTTCGGGCCGGTCGGGAAGAACGCGCCCGCGACCGCGCCGGCCAGCCCGGCCAGCCCCGCCCCGGCCGCGAAGACCCCCATGAAGACGACCGGGAGATTGTGGCCGAGCGCCTCGACCATGACCGGGCGGTAGGTGGCGGCGCGCACGATGATGCCGACCCGGGTGCGGGTCAGCACCACGTAGAGCACCGCGAACATGGCGAGGGCCACGATGCCCATGAACAGCCGATAGAAGGGATAGTTCGTCTCGTAGATGGTGAAGGCCGCGAACTTCATGTAGGGCGGCATCGCGTAGTTCACCGGGAAGTCGCCGTAGAACAGCTTGATCACTTCCTCGATGATGAAGGCGAGGCCGAAGGTCAGCAGGAGCTCGTGGGCGTGGCCGTACTTGTGCACCCGGCGCAGCATGTACCGCTCCACCAGCACCCCGCCGGCCCCCGCGATGATCGGGGCCGCGATCAGCCCCGCCCAGAACCCGACGGTGCGCGAGAGCGTGAAGCCCACGTAGGCGCCCAGCATGTAGAACCAGGCGTGGGCGAAGTTGAGCACGCCCATCATGCCGAAGATGAGCGTGAGGCCGGCGGACACCATGAACAGCAGGAGCCCGTGCACGACCCCGTTCAGGACCGAGACGACGAGGAATTCCACGGCGCGCGCTCCGGGTGCGGAGCCCGCGTCAGGAGCCCGGGCGCTCCATCTTGCACGTCGACTGCACCGGGCTCGCCGCGTCCTTGCCCGAGACGAGACGGATCGGCTTGAAGCCCATGTCGGTGCCGTCCACCTTGTACTTGGCCTCCTTGGAGACGGTGGCGACCACCAGCGGGAGCAGCGCCTGGTGATCCTCCTTGCGCATGGCGACCTCCCCCATGCTCGTGTTGAAGCTGACCGTCTCCATCGCGAACGCGAGCTGCTTGACGTTGACCTTGCCGTCGGCGGCGGCCTTGATCTTCTTCAGCGCCTCGCCGAGTCCCCAGATGCCGTGCACGGTGTGGCCCTGGATGAACACGGGATACTGGCCCATCTTGGCCTTGAAATCGTCGGCGAACTTCGCGGTGGCGTCCCCGTTGGCCTCGGGATAGTAGCTCGAGACGTTGTAGTGGCCGACCGCGGTGGCGCCCGCGTTCGCCACGTTGCCCGGCTGGTCCATCCAGTAGGTGGCGAACCGCACCTTGAGGCCGGAATCGCCCGCCGCCTTCATGAGGAGCAGGAGATCGCTGCTCCAGTTGCCGGTGATCACGGTGTCCGGGCCGGCTTCCTTGATCTTGGCCACGTAGGGGGCGAAATCCTGGATCTTGTTGACGTCGTGGATCACGTCGCCCACCACGGTGTAGCCGCCGAACGTGGAGTATTCCTTCACGAGCCGCTGCACGTCGTGGCCCCAGCTGTAGTTCTGGCCGATCACGTAGACCTTCTTGCCGAGGGCGTTGGCGTCCTTCATCGCGGTCAGCAGCGCGCGCAGCCGGATCTCCGCGTTGCCGTTCCACCGGAAGTGGTAGAAGTGGCAGCGGGAGCCGGTGAACTCCATCGCCTCCGCGCCCACGTTGAAGTAGATGATCTCCTTGCCCGGGTTGCGGAGGTTGTGCTTGCGCACGTCGTCGGTGATCTGCCCGCCGATCGCGGAGGAGGCGCCCTGGATGATGATGTGGGCGCCGTCGTTGATGGCCGCCTTCACCTTGTCGGCCGCTTCGGAGGGACCGCCCTGGTTGTCGTACTCCAGGACCTTGATGCCGTCCGGCCACGCCTTCTCGGTGTTCAGCTTGATGAGCCCGTAGTTGATCGCGGTCAGGAACATCTTGCCGACCGCGGCCTGCCCGCCCGACAGCGTCTCGATGATGGCGATCTTGACCGGCTCGGCCTCCGCGGTCCCCCCCCCCCCGAACCCCGCCCCGGCCAGCGCCAGTGCCACCCAGAACTTTCTCATCGCGCCCTCCCTCTTTGATCGACCCACGACGTTGTGCACCGCATCGCGAGGGAGGACTCGGTGCGCCCTGCCCGCCAAACCCAACGATCGCCCGCGCGCGGGCAGCATCATGCTCCGCCCGGTGGCGTATCGTCAAGGAGGGGAGTGAAACGGCGAGCAGGCCGGGTCGGGATTCGCCGACGCCGGCCTGCTCGGATCAGCCGCGGCCCCCGCGCGAGGCGGAGGGCGATCGCTGCGCTACGCGTTCACGCGATGGATGTAGCCGTAGCGCTGGTTGCTCCGCATGCCGCCCAGCCGGACGTACTCGTCCTTGATCGCGGCCACCTTGTCTCCGGTGATGTCGCCCTGCGCCATCTTCACGTCGATTCGGTAGAGCCGCGCCGCGTTGCGGGAGAAGATCGCGGTCTTGACCGGCCCCTCGGCGGGGCCGAGCGGGGCGAAGCTGTGCTTCTTCTGCACGTCGGCCGGGATCTCGAGTCGGCGCCTCGCCTCCATCTTCCACTGGGGCGAGCCGTACCACAGGGAATCGGTGCCCCAGAGCACGTGGTCGGACCCGAGCCCGCGCACCAGCGTGCCCACGAAGGCGGCCGCGAAGCGCGGGTTGGCCACCGCGGAGTTGGCGAACGCGGTGCCCACCTCACCGTAGACGTTCTTGACGCCGTACTTGGCCGGGATCTCGGCGAGGTCGGTCGCCCACTGGATGCGGCCGGTCTTGTCGAACTCGGCGAGCGCGTCGTCGGGCTTCTCCAGGAAGGGCCGGAGCGCCCCGTGGTAGATCACGAAGTTGAGCTTCGGCCAGTCCTTGGCCGCCTTGCCGACGTCCCAGACCGTGTTGTACTCCCAGACCCCCGGCCACGACTTCTCGTAGTCAGCGGGCAGAAGGCCCTTGTGGATGCAGACGGTGTTGATGCCGGACTTGCTGATCTTCTCGTAGAACGGATACATCAGCTTGTCGTCGTCGAGCCGCCAGTACGACTGCTGCTTGGAGGGGAACAGCGGATCCCCGATCGTGTAGCCCTTCCAGGAATCGGGCTTGACGGTGGCGATGCAGCGGTCCACCTCGTCCAGCCAGCCCGCGCGCTTCGGGGTGAAGACCGAGTGCCCGAGGAGACGGCGCGAGCCGCTGATCTTGTTGATCGACTTGCGCGCCATCGCGATCTGGTCGTTGCTCAGGAGATCCCACGTCTCGTCGTCGAAGGGCGCCCCCGAGAGCAGCGCCACCTTCGTGTCGCTGTCGACGAAGATCTCCTTGATGTAGTTCTCGAACTTGTAGCGGGCCAGGGTGTTCTCACCCCAGAGGGCGGGGTTCCAGTTCTGCTTGGCGTACTTGGCAAGGTCGAGCAGGCCCGCCTGGTTGAAGTCGTCGCGCACGAAGTGGGTCTGGGCGTCGATGATGAACTGCTTGGAGAGCGCGCCCGCCCGCTGGTTCGCCGCGCCCGGCGTCTGGGCCTCGGCGGGGCTGACGTCGAAGACCGGGCCGAAGACCTCGTTCATGGCGAGGAAGGCGGCCGCCATCCCGGCACTCGACGCCAGGAACTGACGCCGGTTCATCCCGTGTCGGGGGCCGAGATCGTCCGCGAGCTCCTTGATGCGGGCCTCCACCCGCTGCTGCTCGCGCGTCTGGGGCAGCGGGTTGAACTCGCCGTTGGACACGATCTGGGTGGGGACGGGGGAGGCGAATGATGCGACCTCGGCCGGCGCCGTTCGGGTGAGCTCCTCGTCACTGAGGTAGTGGGCCATGGCGGACCTCCTTCAGGTGAAGGGGTTGGGGTCGGGCGGCCACAGGTTCCTGCTCGGCCCCGAGCCTAGTCCGATCCGCGCGCTTGTCAAGCGCTGGTCGGACCGGTCACGTCATCAGGCCGTAGAACTTCCCCGCGTTCACGCAGACGATCTTGCGCACGGTCGCGGCGGGCAGGTGGCCGAACTGCTCCTCGATGTACTTCGAGGACTCGGGCCAGACCCCGTCGCCGTGGGGATAGTCGGAGCCCCACATCAGGGTGTCCTCGCCGATCTCGTGGATCATCTGGGTCCCGATGCGGTCGAACTGGAAGGTCGCCTTGCACTGCCGGCGCCAGTAATCGCTCGGCTTCATGCGCAGGCCCAGGTCGCGGAAGCGATCCTCCCACTCGAAGTCCATGCGATCGAGCGCGTAGGGGAGCCAGCCGATCCCGCTCTCCCCGAACGAGATGCGGATGTTCGGGTAGCGCTCGAGCACCGCGCTGCCGATCACCGCGGCCAGGATGTTGATGAGGTTCATCTGGAAGCCGGAGACGCTCGTGAACATGGCGGCGCGCTTGGTGAGACCAGTCGCCTTCTCCCGCACGCTGGGCGGCATGGTCGGGAAGGTGTGGAAGTGTAGCGGCAGGCCGACCTCGTTCACCGCCTGCCAGAGCGGCTCCCACGACGGGTGCCACATCGGCTCCATGTCCCACGAGCACGACAGCTCGATCCCGCGCAGGCCCATCTTGGCCACCCGGTGGATCTCGCGCACCGCCGCGCCGACGTCGCCGTAGGGCAGGCAGGCCAGCCCGACGTGGCGCGCCGGGTAGTGACGGCAGAAGTCCACGAGCCAGTCGTTGTAGATGCGGAACATCTCGGCGGCCGCCTCGTGATCGCCGAGCCGGGTGGCCGCGCCCAGGATGCCGAAGATGACCTCGGCCTGCACCCCGTCGCGCTCCATGTCCTGGATCCGGAGATGCGGGTCGGTGGGACGGCGTATCCCCTTCCGGCCGTCATCGTAGAGCCCGGTCGACGCCATCACGTCGGCGCGGTAGTGGAGGCCCGGCACGTACTTCTGCCCCGAGGGCCCGACCCCGCCGACCAGTCCGAACGCGGCCCCGCTCCGCGCCGTCCAGCGCGGCCCGTCGGGCCCGTCGGTGACGAACGGCATGCGGTCGCGCAGCGCCGCCGACGCGTTGGCGGTGAAGAGATCGGGCGGCATCCAGGGCATGTCGATGTGGCAGTCGGCGGAGATCCGGGTGTAGTCCATGGCGTCCCCCTCTGGCCGGTCATGATAATCTATCGCCGGCCGCAATGCTCGGCCCGGCCCTTGACACCGGCGGGCTCCCCCGCCACCGTTGTCCGATGCGCGCGCCCTCCTCGACCGATCCCTCGAGCCCGGCCCCGACCCGCGCCGGCCACCGGTGGGCGATGGAGGTCGGGCCCCTCGCCGCGATCGTCGTCCTGCTCTGGGCCAAGCTCGTCTACTTCAGCGCGCTCCTGCCCAGCGAGTGGTGGGCACCGGAAGAATCGATCATCAAATGGATGCGCCCGGCCTTTCACGCGGTGAGCGCGGTCCGGGCCCACCCCGAGGTCCTGATGGCGACGCTGGCCGCCCTCCTCCTCCTGGTCGCGACCTTTCTGCTCCTCCCGCGCGTCCCTCGCGTGCTCGCCCTTCTCGCGCTCGACCTGTTCCTGACCTCGCTGGCGATCACCGACCTCGTCCACGTGCGCTACTACGCCGATGTCGTCTCCCTGTCGGACGTGATGATGGCGCCCATGGTGCTGGGGGTGCTCCCGCGCGTCTTCGAGTCGCTCTCCACCCTGAACGCGCTCTACTACCTCGACGTGGCGATCGGCCTGCTCCTCCTGCCCTGGTACTGGCGGGCGGGCCTCGGCGCCGGACTCGTCCTCGCCGTCCCGACCGCGCGGCTGGCGTGGCGGAACGGGCCGGCGTTGCTCGGCTACTCGAGCCCGCGCATCGAGCTCGCCGCCGCGATCGGCATCCTGCCCTACCACCTGGGCGATCTGGCGCTGCGTCTGGCCGCGAAGAAGCCGAGCATCGGGGAGCCCGAGCGTCAGCGGGTGCTCCACTTCCTGGCCGATCACGCGCGGGCCGCGCAGGGCCCCTCGCCGCTCTTCGGGATCGCGCGCGGCAAGAACGTGATCGTCATCAACGCCGAATCCCTGCAGGCCTTCCCGCTCGACCTGGTGATCGACGGCCAGCCGATCACCCCGCGCCTGTCCGCCTTCGCCCGGGAGAGCCTGCACTTCGTGAACTTCTTCGATCAGACGCATCTCGGCACCACCTCGGACGCCGAGTTCGCGGCCATGCACTCGCTTCATCCCCTCGCGGTCGGCGTGCTCTCCAATCACTTCAGCTACAACCACCACCGGGGCCTTCCGCGCATCCTCTCCGAGCACGGCTACGCGACGGTCTCCGCGTGCGCGGCCCAGGCCGACTTCTGGAACATGCGGGCGATGCACGCCGGCCTCGGCTTCCAGCAGTCCTTCTTCGAGGACCGGTTCCGGATGACCGAGCTCATCGGTCCCTGGCTGGCCGATCACGAGTTCTTCGCGCAGATCATGCCGATCCTCACCGGGCAGCCCGCGCCGTTCATGGCCTTTCTCCTGACCGCCTCGAACCACCACCCCTACCGATTGCCCCCGGAGCATCGGGAGCTGTCGCTGGGCGCGCTGGAGGGGACCCTGCTCGGCGACTATCTCCAGTCGGTGCGCTACTTCGACCGCGCGTTCGGTACGCTCGTGGATCGCCTGCGGGCGGCCGGGCTCCTGGAAACGTCGGTCGTCGTCATCTACGGCGACCACCACGGATTTCTCGGCGATCCCCCCGAGCTCGGTGGACTCCTCGGCATCTCGGCTCAGGACGAGTACCGGACCCTGCAGGTCAGGAAGCGGGTCCCGATGATGATCCGGCTGCCCCACGCCGCGAAGGCCGGCGTCGAGACGGTCGCGGGCGGGCACCTGGACATCGCGCCGACCATCCTCTCCCTTCTCGGGATCACCCACGAGTCGGGCCTGATGCTGGGACGGGATCTGACCCAGGGCGGCACCTCCCTCGTGGTGTTCCGCGACGGCAGCTTCACGGACGGGACCACCTGGTACGCCCGGCACGTCGGGCGGGCCGCGGGCACCTGCTACGCGGTCAAGACGGGACAGCGCGTCGATTGCGGCCCGGTCGAGCGGCAGCGGCGCGAGGCGCGCGATCGGCTCGAGGTCTCGGATCTCGTGATCCGGGGCGACCTCATCCCGAGCCTCACGCCGTCGCGGCGCTGACCGGGGGCGCTCAGCTCCCGAAGATCCGGACGGCCGGGCTCGGCGGCGCGGTGGCCGGGCCGGTCGCGGCCGCCGTGGCGGTCCGGAACACGTCGCGGGCGATGTGGTAGCCGAGCATCCGGTAGCTCTCCCACTGCGCCTCGTCGAAGAACTGGTCGCCGGTCGTCTCCTGTGGGAAGGGCGGATGCGCCCGATGGTACTCGCCGAGATCGGCCGGCTCGTCGCCGACCAGGGTCGGCTTGAGGTAGAGCAGCCAGCCCTGCCAGCCCGGATCGTCGACGAAGGTCACGCGGGCCAGCGCGGCGTGCGCGAGCGAATGGCGCGCCCGGTCCACCGGCTCCTCGACGGTGAGCCGCAGCTGGCCGAGCAGGCGCTCCTTCACCGGCTCCTGGGCCCATTTCCCGCGCCGGAGCTGCTCGAGGGTGCCGAACAGGCGCCGGTGGCTGGCCGGCAGCGCCTCGTCGAGCGCGGGCTCGGTCAGGAACTCGATCTCGGCCCCGAAGTCGAGCCGAGCCTTGCGGATGAGGTTCGCGAGCCCGTCGAAGGTGTAGTCCGGATCCGCCTCGGCGTCGACGAGCACGATGCGGGCGAGACGGCGACGGATCAGCTCGTACGCCCCAATGTTCTCGAAGTGCCCGCCGTCGGAGAGGTACCAGTGCTTGCGCGATGTCCCGTAGAACCGCGAGACGAACTCGCTGAGGAGATAGGACTGGACCCGGAACATCCGCTCGAGGACCCATTGCCGTCGATATCCTGAGCGTCGCCAGGGCTCGGCTCCCGAGTCCCACCAGTAGCCGAGCCGAACGTTGGTGAGCCCGCAGAGGAGACTCAACCCCAGGTTGGTCCTGGCCCCGAGCCCGGTCGAGAACGCCGCGCCGGAAATGCCGGTCCACGCACCGACCGGGAGCCGCTCGCCGCCTCGCCAACCCTGGCCGTCGGCGGTCTCCGTGAAGACGCGGTACCCGGAACCCTGGGCGCCCGCCCGGGACTGCGGGAAGATCGTCACCGCGTTCGGAGGGGGCGAGCCCGAGGCGTCGTGGGGCCGGAGCACCGCATGGCTCGGGAAGACCGCGTGGTGCCGGATGCCCACGCTGAACGCGCACGGCCCGAGCGCGAGGCCGGTGCCCTTGCGATCCTGGCGCTGCACGTTGGAGCGCCCATCGACCGTCTCGTTGATGGTCACGTTGATGAGATGGAGGGGGCGAGCCCGGGGATCCCCCTGCGGCTCCGGAGCCGGCCAGTAGTCGGCCACGTCGATGTTGTCGCCGGGCGCCACCTCGGTGACGCGCTGCCGGGCGACGTTCTGTCGTCGCGGGTTCGAGGCGCCGAGGTAGGCCCGCGTCAGACGCGCGCTGTACATCGAGTGGAGCGAGGACTGATTGATGAAGGGCCAGCACCGGCCGAACGCGAAAGCGAACACGATCATGATCGCCCAGACGACCGCGACGACCCGGAAGTCGTCGCGATCGCGGACGTGCGGCCCGGCCCCGGCGGGCGCACACGGCGGGGTGGCGCACTCCCCGGGCACCGGCAGCACGGTGGTGGCGGTGACCGAAGCCCCGGCCGCCTGCGGAATCTGGACGTTGACGGTGGCCCGGGAGGGGGGCTGAGTTGCCCAGGTGATCGCGGGAGCGCCCGACGGTTCATTGAACCGCCACGCCAGGCCGTGGGCCAACATGCTGAGCGAAACGAGCACGAGGGCGACCACCAGGAGCGCTCCGGTCGTCACCACCGCGGCCACCGGCAGGCGCAGACGTCCCCCGCCGCTCCCACGCCCGGCCAGCGCGGTCGCGATCCGCTGCGCGAAGGCGGCCGCGCCCGCCAGCATGGTCAGCGCGGAGCCCAGGTAGGCGACCAGGCCGCCGTGCGAGCGCTTCTCGACGAGATAGAGCGTCTGGCCGACCGCGTCCACGAGCGCGAACGCGAGCAGCGCTCCGGTCCCGACCAGCGCGAACTTGAGCCAGGTCGACAGGAGATTACGCTGCCGATCGATCTCGAACAGCCGCCGGCTCTCCTCGGTGAGGCCGTCCGCCGGATCGCTCCTCGCCTTGTACCGAGCGATCGCCCAGGCGGCCACGGTCACGGCGAGAACGCTCAGCACCGCGACCCCGAGCCACCGGACCGGCTCGCGCGACACCGCCAACCCCCCATCTCCCGGTCAGCCAGAAGGCCCACGCGAGCGGCGCGGCCCACCAGCACACGGTGATCACGGGAAGGACCATCCATGGACTCCACCAGAGACGGCTCGCGGCACCGCCGGCCGGATTCGCCCAGATGTGCGGGGCCCACAGATCGAGGGCCAGGCGAGGAAGCTGTCCGGTCATGAGCAGGAGGAGCGCGAAGCTGAGCACGACGACCTGGATCGTCACCCAGTTCCTCAGCATGATGGCGGCGGCGATCAGCATGTCACCGGCCCCGTTCGGCGAGAGGTACCGCCCGTTCTCGCGGAGCCACCCGACGACGTCGGGCATACCGGCGGGTCGCTGCGCCGGCGCCGCGGTGGGATCGAGCAAGGTTCGCACCTGCTCGCCGGTCTGGATCTCGCCGCGCCGATACAGTCGGCCGAGAAAGGCGCCGAAGTACCCGCCCCCCGATACGGTGGAGATATAGTCGATACCCGCGAGGCGCTTCAGCTCGGCCAGCGCCTGGAACACCCCGAGACAGAAGGTGGCGCTCCTGATCCCCCCGCCGGACAGCGCGACCCCGACCACCGCGTCCGACGGCCGATCCTCCGGGAGCTCGCGGCCGGGTACCCGCGCCCGCAGATGCGCGCGCTCGTGCGTCCAGAGCTCCCGCGGATAGGCGTCGTCGTAGGCGGACGGCCGGCTCATGACGGCTCCCCGATTCTTCCGCCCGCTGCTGGTGTCATCCGCCTGACCGCCTCAGCGATTCTCCACCTTGTCGGTGACCGCGAGGATCAGGCTCGCCGTCACCTTTCCCCGGTCCACCGTTCCCACGAAGCGCCGCCCATTGTCGACCACCGGGAGGCTGTCGACGTTGAGCTGCTCCATGCGGGCCAGAGACTCCCGCTTCGACGTCGACGCGGTGACCGCGTGTTCCGCCCCCACGAACCCGGGCAGCTTCTTGAGCTCCGCTCGGGACGTCTCGTCCCCGCGATTGAGCCGCTGCCCCAGTTCCGCGTATCCTTGCTCGCGGGTCACTCGCAAATACCCGATCAAGTCGCCGGCCAGGTACATGCCGAACAGCGTCCCGTCCTGGTTGTTGACGACGATCGAGCGCAGCTGCGAGCTGCCGGAGAGCGCGTCGAAGTACGCCTGGATCGCCGAGCCATTGTAGCCGCCGAATCCCAGCCGAAACTCGAGCGCTTCCACCCGGCGCTGCAGGAGGCGCTGCAGATCCTGGGTCCCGCCCTTGGCCCCCATCTCCATGATGTGGACGACGTCCTGCACCGATGCCGACGCGGCCGGCGCGACCTGCTTCTCGATCTTGGCCTGCGCGGCCTCGACCCACAGGGCCGACAGATCGGCCTTCACGCCGAACAGGTCCAGCCCCTTGATCTTCCCGGTCGCCAGCGACACGAGGAGCAGGGGGATCACCAGGAACACGAGGTCGCCGGTCTTGAACTCGTACCGGCCGCCGGACTGCACCCGCAGGAAGAGCGAGGCGATCACCAGGATCGCCCCGACCGAGAGCAGAATACCGATCATCGCGGTGCTCATGGAACGTCACCTCCGTCCGCGGGTGCGTCACGGTTGCTCCACCGCGGCTCTCTCCCACATGACCGACTTCACTCCCGTGAGCAAGCGCATTCTGTGCCTACTGCGTTACGCCCGGTCGCCCGGAAGTTGCCGCTTGACCGCAGCCGTCTCCGTGCGGTACGAAGCAGGCACTGGAGACGACCCATGGCAAACGACGCGATGCGCACGGGGCTTCAGCTTCGCTCGACGGTGAAGAAGGACGGCACGCTCGAGCTATCCCTCGTCAGCGTGCCCACCCCCGAGCCGAAGCCGGAGGAGGTGATCGTCCGCATCGACGCCTCCCCCATCAACCCCTCCGACCAGGGCCTGCTGTTCGGCGGAGCCGACATGAGCACGGCGAAGGCCACCGGCCCCGCCGACCAGCCGGTGGTGACCGCGAGCATCTCGCCGGGGGTGATGAAGGCGATGGCGGGGCGGCTGGACCAGTCCCTGCCCGTCGGCAACGAAGGCGCCGGGGTGGTCGTCCAGGCGGGCGCGTCACCGGCCGCGCAGGCGCTGATGGGCAAGACCGTCGCCGTCCTCGGGGGCGCCATGTACTCGCAGTACCGCTGCATGAAGGCGGTCCAGTGCCTGGTGTTGCCGCCGGGGACGACTCCGGCCGAGGGCGCCTCCTGCTTCGTCAATCCCCTCACCGCGCTCGGCATGGTCGCGACCATGCGCGCGGAGGGGCACAAGGCGCTCGTACACACCGCGGCCGCGTCCAATCTCGGCCAGATGCTGAACAAGATCTGCATCAAGGACCAGGTCGGCCTGGTGAACATCGTGCGCAAGCCGGAGCAGGCGGACGTGCTCAAGAAGATCGGGGCCACGCACGTGTGCAGCTCGAGCTCGCCCACCTTCATGGACGACCTGACCGAGGCGCTCGTCGCCACCGGAGCCACCGTGGCCTTCGACGCCATCGGGGGCGGCACCCTGGCCGGGCAGATCCTCACCGCCATGGAGATCGCGGCCAACCGGACCGCGAAGGAGTACAGCCGGTACGGCTCCACCACCCACAAGCAGGTCTACATCTACGGCGGCCTCGAACGCGGGCCCACCCAGTTCAACCGCACCTTCGGCATGGCCTGGGGGATCGGCGGCTGGCTGCTCACCCCCTTCCTGCAGAAGATCGGCTTCGAGGCCGCCCAGAAGCTGCGCGAGCGGGTCGCGGCCGAGGTCAAGACCACGTTCGCGAGCACGTACACCAAGGAAGTCTCGCTCGCGGGCGCCCTGCGGCTCGAGGAGATCGCGGTCTACGGCAAGCAGGCCACCGGCGAGAAGTACCTGATCAACCCCAACAAGGGGCTCCGCTGACCCGGACTCACTCCGCGAGCGGGGGGCGGACGAGCCAGACGACGGCGAGCGCGGCGAGCAGCGCGAGGACGGCGTACCCGAGATACCGGCCGGCATCCGCGCGCAGGTGATCGCCCGCGACCACCACGGCCAGATCGATCACGTACAGGATCTCGCACGCGCCGTTGCCCGTGTCGCCCCGGGTCAGGCTGGTCCGTCTGGTGAAGATCTCCTGTCCGTTCTTCGTCACGGTGTAGTCCACCAGCAGGCCGGTCATCCGGATCTGGTCGCCGACGTGAATCGCGCCGATCCGCCCGGCGACGGCGGAATCGGCCGGGATGAGCAGGTGAACTCCCCGCTCCAGAACGTCACCTTCCGATACGACCCGTTCGTGATGCCCTCGCCCCAGACGACGCAGACGTCCCGGATATTTCCGGGATCCGCCTGGTGGTAGAGGTTGAGCAGCGCGTCGCCGCGGTGCTGTGACACGACCAGCCCGGCGATCGCGTAGGTCGCCCGGGGCGTGAGGGTGTACGTGTAGCCCTTGATCGTGGTGGTGAAGGGACGTCGATCGCTGGCCTCCTGGAGGGGCTCCGACACCGTGATCGCGCGGTCGATCCGGGCCGGGTCGGGCAGCGGCACCGCGCGAAGCGAGAAGTAGCCCGCGCCCACCACGCACAGGAGGAGCGCGACCGCCAGGTAGCGCTGCAGCGTTCTCATGCGCCGGCCGGATTCGTCATCACGTCGGCATTGATGCCCCGGCTCCGCTCACGCATCCTTGTCCCATGAGGACTCGACATCATGGCGCGCATTGACGGAGTGGACCCGAGTCGGATCCAGGACGAGTACGCCGGCAAGGTGCTGGCCGCCCAGGCCAGGACCTGGGGCGGCCCGTTGCTCAACCATCTGCTCTACGCGCGGCGGCCGACGATCTTCCGCGGGGTCCGGGCGATGTGGACGGGGATCGACGGCTCGGGACTCGTCGACGCGGGCCTGAGGGCGCTGCTCAACCGGCGCGTCGCCGCGCTCAACCGCTGCGAGTTCTGACAGGACATCAACGCTGCCGTCGGCAGCGGCCTCGGCGTCTCCACCGAGAAGATCCGTCAGCTCGACGAGTACCGGGCGAGTCCCCTGTTCACCGACGCCGAGAAGCTGGCGCTCGAGTACGCCGACGCCATCACGCGGAGCGATCGGGACGTGGACGACGAGCTCTTCGCGCGCCTCCGCGCGGTCTATGACGAGGACACCATCGTCGAGCTCACCATGACGATCGCCTGGGAGAACGCTTCGTCGAAGTTCAATCGCGCCCTGCGGATTCCGTCCCAGCGGCTCTGGAAACCGACATGACTACCTCCTCTGGTTCAGCAGCCAGTCGATGACGGCCGCCGGGTCCGGCTCGCTGCCCCGGGGCGGCGCGGGCTCCGACGTGGGCACCGGCGGCTGAGGTTCCACCCGCTGATCGGGCTGCGCGGGCGGGGCGGCCGGTTCGGCCGCCCGCGGCGGGGTGGGTGTCTCGACGGCCGGCGCGCTTCGGGTCGGATCGTCTCGCAACCGATCGGATCGTGACGAGGCGCGAGGCGCGGCCTGCACGCCGGGCTGATCGGGCCCCGCGAGCGGGCGCGGGACCGGCCTAGCGCACCCCTCCAGCCCGACGACGATCAGGAGCAGGACCGACACGCCGCCCGGTCCGAGGACTCTCTTCACCTGGCCTCTCCTCGATCCGAGCGTCTTCTCGCTCATGCGGTCGGTGACGCGATCGCGGCCGCCAGACGTGACTCGGTCCTGGCGAGGCGGACCACATCATACCCGGCCCGGTGGCTCCCGTCTTCCGGGAAGCGCGCGCCGCGCGAATCGCGACCGCGACAGGCCCTTGAGTCCGGGCGAGGATCGTGCAACCCTCAGGGCCCTGGAGGCCGCGACCCGAAACCAGGATCGAGCGATCGCCGTGGAAAACATCGTCAGCGTCGGCTTCGATCTCGCGAGCTTCAGCGCCATCATGGTGCTGATGGTCACCGGCCTCGGCGTGATCGCGAGCATGATGGGCGTCTTCAACTTCGCCCACGGGGAATTCCTGCTGCTGGGCGCCTACACCGTCTACCTCACCCACAGCCACGGCTACCCGGTGTGGGCGGGCATGGTGGTGGCGCCGTTCGCGGTGGCGCTCGTCGGGCTCGCCCTCGAGCGCGGGGTCATCCGGTTCTTCTACGCGGAGCCCGTCGTGGCCATGCTGGGCACCTACGCCATCGGTCTCGTCATCCGCGAGAGCGTGCGCGGGCTCATCGGCGGCCTGTACCATTCGGTGCCCGACCCCCTCATCGGCTCGTTCAGCCTGGGCGCGGTCCAGCTCTCCCGCTGGCGCTGCGTGATCATCCTCGTCACCGCGATCGTGATCGCGGTCTTCTGGTTCGTGCTGGCGCGCACCGGCCTCGGCCTCACGATCCGGGCTTCCCTCGAGAACCCGGCGCTCGCGCGGGCCTCCGGCATCTCGACCAACCGGGTCTACGCGCTCACCTTCGCGGTGGGCGCCGGCCTCGCCGGCCTCGCCGGCGGGTTGATGGTGCCGATCTTCTCGATGTTCGCCGACCTCGGCGTGCGCTTCCTGATCCAGGGCTTCCTCGCCGTCCTCCTCGGCGGGGTCGGGTCGTTCGAGGGGCCCGCCCTCGGCGCCGCGGTGATCGGGGTCCTGAGCGCCGGCCTGCCGTGGGTGCTCAGCCCCGTCCTCGCCGACGTGCTCGTGTTCGTGATCGCCATCGTCATCGTCAAGTTCCGGCCCGCTGGTCTTCTCTCCACCCAAAGGAGCTGATCATGCCCCCATCGCGCGATCTCGCCCCGTCGACCGCACCGTTGACCCGCCGCTCACTCCTCACCGGGGCCGCCTGGGCGGCCGGCGCGGTCGCGCTCGGGCGCGGCAGCTTCGTGGTGCCGCCGGCCTGGGGACAGTCGAACCCCATCAAGGTCGGCATCGCGACCGACCTCACCGGGCCCATCGGCTTCGCGGGCAAGGCCAACGCGAACGTGGCGACCATGGTGGCCAACGACATCAACGCCAAGGGCGGGGTGCTGGGGCGCTCGCTGCAGCTCTTCATCGAGGACACCGCCTCCAACGAATCGGTGGCGGTGAACAACGTGCGCAAGCTCATCCAGCGCGACCGCGTCGACGTGGTGTTCGGCGGCATCACCAGCTCGATGCGCAATGCCATCAAGGACGTGATCGTGACGCGGGGGAAGACGCTCTACATCTATCCCCAGCTCTACGAGGGCCAGGAGTGCACCCCCTACATCTTCTGCACCGGGCCGACCCCGGCCCAGCAGTGTGACGAGTTCATCCCCTGGCTGATCAAGAACGGGGGCAAGCGCTTCGCGCTGCCCTCCGCGAACTACGTCTGGCCCAAGCTGCTCAACCAGTACGCGCGCAAGGTCATCCAGGCCAACGGCGGGGAGGTCGTGTTCGAGGAGTACTACCCCCTCGACCAGGTCGAGTACAGCGCGACCGTGAACAAGATCATGACCAACAACGTGAACGTGGTCTTCAACACGGTCATCCCGCCCGGCGTGGGCCCCTTCATCAAGCAGCTCTACGAGGCCGGCTTCACCAAGCGGGGCGGGCGCCTGTCCTGCGTGTACTACGACGAGAACACCCTCAACATCAACGCGGCCCACGAGTTCGAGGGGCTGGCCAGCTGCCTCGACTATTTCCGGGCGATCAAGGATCCGTTCAGCGCCAAGCTGCAGGCCGACTACGACAAGCTCTACCCGGGCACCGTCCTCTTCACCGCGGGCAGCGCGGCCACCGGCATGTACCGCGGCCTCAAGCTCTGGGAGAGCGCGGTCAACAAGGCCAAGAAGGTCGACCGGGACACCGTGGCCGCGGCCTTCGACCGCGCCCGCATCGAGGAGGGGCCCGGCGGAGCGGCCGAGATGGTGCCGGGCAAGCGGCACTGCAAGATGAACATGTACATCGCGGTCGCCAAGAACGGAAACTACGAGGTGGTCTCGCAGAGCAAGGGGCTCGTCGACCCCAAGGAGTGCTAGGTCGAGGCGACCGTTGATCCTCGTCCTCGAGCTGGTCCTGCTCGCGGTGGGCCTCGGCCTGCCCCTCGTGCTGGACCACTTCTGGATCGTCCTGGCCACGCGTATCGTGCTCGTCTGCCTGCCCGCGCTGAGCTTCGACCTGCTCTGGGGGTATTCCGGGATCATGAGCTTCGGGCAGGCCCTCTTCTACGGCACCGCCGCCTACAGCGCGGCGCTGCTCGCCCGCGACCTCGGCTTCACTTCGATCTTCGTCGTGGTGCCCGCGTGCACGATCATCGGGCTCGTGCTCGCCCTCACCATGGCGTGGTTCCTCCTGCTCGGGCGCTACCCGCCGAGTACGATCTTCGTCGCCCTCGGCACGCTCACCGGGGCCTACGCGGCCGACCGCCTGGCCCGCGGCTGGTACTACCTCGGCGGGCAGAACGGCATCCCCTCGATCCCGCCGCTCACCGCCGGCCCCTTCACCATCGCGGAAGGCCCGGTCTACTACTACCTGGCCCTCGTGGTCCTCGTCGTCGTCTACGCGCTCTGCCGCGCCCTCGTGCGGTCCCAGTTCGGCCTGGTGCTGGCGGGGATCCGGCAGCAGGAGGAGCGGATCAGCTTTCTCGGCTACCGGGTCCAGCACTTCAAGGCCATCGTCTTCACCCTGGCCGGCGGCATCTGCGGCCTCTCGGGCGCGCTCGCCGCGTTCCACGACGGCTTCGTGTGGCCGAACATGCTCGGCGTGCTGCTGTCCACCCAGATCGTCCTCTACGTGCTCTTCGGGGGGGTGGGCACGCTGGTCGGCGCGGTGATCGGGGTGGCCGGCATCGAGTACGTGAGCTTCCTGCTCGCCGACAACTTCCAGACCTTCTGGCCGATCCTCCTCGGCCTGCTCCTCCTCTTCGTCGTGCTCTTCCGGCCGAGCGGGCTGGTGGGGCTCGTGGTGACCGAGCGCGAGCGATTCGGCCGCTTCGGCCGGGCGCCCGCCCGCTCGGAGGTTGGCGGAAGCCATGGCGCTGCTTGAGGTCGCGGGCGTCAGCAAGCGCTTCGGCGAGCTCCGCGCCCTGGCCGGCGTGGATCTCCGGGTCGAGGCGGGCCAGATCCACGGGCTCATCGGCCCCAACGGATCGGGGAAGAGCACCCTGATGAAGTGCATCGCGGGCGCGCTCATGCCCGACACCGGGGTCATCCGCTTCGCCGACCGCGACCTCACCCGCGTCGCCCCCTCCGAGCGCGCGCGGGCCGGCCTCAGCATCAAGTTCCAGATCACCAGCGTGCTGCCCGCGCTGTCGGTGTACGACAATGTCCTGCTCGCGCTGCAGAGCCGCGATTCGCTGGTGTCGCTGCTCCGCTCGACCACGCGGCGCGCGCGGCACGAGTCGGTCATCGCCGCGCTGGAGCGCTTCCCCCTGCGCGGACGGGCCGACCAGCTCGCGGGCACGCTCTCCCACGGCGAGCAGCAGTGGCTGGAGATCGCGATGGCCCTCGCGACCGACCCGACCCTGCTCCTGCTCGACGAGCCCACCGCCGGGATGAGCCTCGAGGAGCGCCGTCTCACCGGCGAGCTGCTCGCCCCGATCAAAGCCCGCTGCGCCGTCCTCATCGTGGAGCACGACCTCGACTTCATCCGCGACGTGTCCGACGTGCTCACCGTGCTCGACCAGGGCAGCGTGCTGGACAGCGGATCGGTCGAGGCCATCCAGGCCAGCCCCAAGGTGCAGGAGGTCTACCTCACCCGTGTCTGAGACGCCCCTGCTCGCCGTCCGCGGGCTGTCGACGTTCTACGGCCACAGCCAGGCCCTGTTCGACGTCGACCTCGCGGCGGGCCAGCGGGGGGCGGTGGCCGTGCTCGGGCGCAACGGGGCCGGCAAGACCACGCTGCTCAGGACCATCGTGGGAGAGCTGAAGCCGCGACAAGGGCAGATCGCCTTCGAAGGGCGCGACGACACCCGCACGCCGACCGAGCAGCGCGTGCGGCGCGGCCTCGGCTACGTGCCGCAGGAGCACGCGGTGTTCGGCCGGTTGTCGGTGCGCGAGAACCTCGCGGTCGGGGCGGTGACGCGGCGCGACCCCGGCGCCATCGACGAGGTCCTCACCCTGTTTCCCAAGCTCGGCCAGCGGCTCGACCAGCGCGCGGGCACTCTCAGCGGCGGCGAGCGCAAGATGCTCGCGGTGGGCCGCGCGCTCCTGACCCGCCCGAAGCTCCTCCTGCTCGACGAGCCCACCGAGGGGGTCTGGGTCGGGGTGATCGAGGAGATCGCCGCGCGCCTCGCCGAGCTCGCGACCCGCATCGGGCTCGTCATCGTCGAGCAGCACCTCGAGCTGGCCCTCGGGGTCGCCCACTACGCGTACGTGCTGGACCGGGGCCGGGTCGCCCTCGAGGGCCCGTCCGCGACGATCCGGAACGACCCGCGGCTCCTGCGCTACCTGGCGCCGTAGACCCAACCAGTTCTTCAAGGAGGCTCCCATGGCCGTATCACCGCCGACCGTAGATCAGCTCAAGGCAATCGCCGCCACGATGGGTCTCTCCCTCTCCGAGAGCGACCTCACGTCCTTCCGCGAGCTCATGAAGTCGAGCATCGACGGGTACAACGTGGTCGACGCGCTCCCGGACAACCTCCCGCCCGTGAAGTACCCGCGCACCCCCGGGATCCGTCCCCAGCCCGAGGACAACCCGCGCAACGCCTGGTACGTGAAGTCGCGGGTGGAGGGCGCCCCCGGTGGAAAGCTCAAGGGGAAGACCGTCGTGCTCAAGGACAACGTGATGCTCGCGGGCGTGCCGATGATGAACGGCGCCTCCACGCTCGAAGGCTATACGCCCGAGATCGACGCCACCATCGTCACCCGCATCCTCGATGCGGGGGGCACCATCCTCGGCAAGGCCCACTGCGAGTACTTCTGCCTGTCCGGGGGCAGCCACACCAACGCGACCGGCCCGGTTCACAACCCGCACAAGATGGGCTACTCGGCGGGCGGCTCGTCGTCGGGCAGCGCGGTGCTGGTCGCCCTGCGCGAAGCCGACATGGCGATCGGCGGCGACCAGGGCGGGTCCATCCGCATGCCCGCGTCGTTCTGCGGCATCTACGGGATGAAGCCGACCCACGGGCTCGTCCCCTACACCGGCATCATGCCGATCGAGATCTACGTCGACCACACCGGGCCGATGACCGGGACGGTGAAGGACAACGCGCTCCTCCTCGAGGTGATCGCGGGCGCCGACGGCTACGATCCGCGCCAGTACTCGCCGAAGGTGCACCCCTACACCGAGGCCCTCGGCCGCGGGGTCGACGGCCTCAAGGTCGGCATCGTCAAGGAGGGCTTCGGCCTGCCCAACTCCGAGCGTGACGTGGACGCCAAGGTCCGCAAGGCGGGCGAGCTGCTCGGCAAGCTCGGCGCGAAGGTCACCGAGGTCTCGATCCCGTGGCACACGCTGGCGGGCGCGCTCTGGCTCCCCATCGGGGTGGAAGGCCTCACCCAGACCATGATGTGGGGCGACGGGTACGGCCTGAGCCGCCCCGACCTCTACGTCGCGAGCCTGATGGACTTCCATCGCGGCTGGCGGCAGCGGGCCGACGAGCTGTCGGAGACCACGAAGCTCTTCACGATGCTCGGCACCTACATCCACGAGCAGCACGGCAGCCGCTACTACGGCAAGGCCATGAACATCACCCGGCGCCTGATCGCGGCCTACGACAGTGTCCTCGACCAGCACGACCTCCTGATGATGCCCACGACCCCGATGAAGGCGCAGCCGATGCCGAAGCCGGGCGCGCCGCGCGAGGAAGTGGTGCAGCGGGCCCTCGAGATGATCACCAACACCGCGCCCTTCGACATCTCGCACCATCCGGCCATGGCCATCCCGTGCGGCATGAGCGACGGCCTGCCGGTGAGCATGATGCTGGTGGGCAAGCACTGGGACGAGCCGACGATCTACCGCGCCGCCGCCGCCTTCGAAGGCGCGGGTGACTGGAAGACGATGTAGCGAGGTCTCCGGCCGGGCGGGGCCTACCTTCCGCGGACCAGGAAGGGGGGGATCTTTACTCGATCACCCGATCCGCGCGGAATAGCACCGACTGCGGGATGGTCAAGCCGAGAGCCCTGGCGGTCCTGAGGTTGATGACGAGCTCCACCCGGGTGGGCTCCTCCACGGGGAGGTCCGCCGGCTTGGCGCCCTTGAAGATCTTGGACGCGAAGCTGGCGGCCTGACGATACATCTCCGGGTAGTTGACGCCATAGGCGACGAGACCTCCGGCGAACTCGGTGGACGCGTAGATCGCGGGCAGCCGGCGCTTCGCGGCCAGGTCGACGATGACCCGTTGATTGGCCTGCGTGAGGGTGTCGAGCCCGACGATGAGCGCGTCCGCCCGCTGCCGGCCGGCGGCATCGAACGCGGGCGCCAGGTCCTCGGGCTTGCGCACGTCGAGGAGGTGGGGCTCGACACTCAGCGACCGGGCCGCCATCTCGACCTCTCTCCACTGAGGGGGAAGCGCCGGGTTGCTCATGTTGAAGAGGGCGCCGATCCGCGCGGCTCTCGGAACCATCTCCGCGATCAGCTGAACCCGCTTCGGGAAGATCTCCGTCACCGCGGCGCTGAGGCCGGTGATGTTCCGGCCCGGGCGCGCGAGGCTGGTGACGAGGCCCTGGCCGACCGGATCACCGACTCCGGTGAAGACGACCGGAATCGTCGTGGTGGCGTTCTTGGCCGCCAGTGACGCGGGCGTGCCCCTCGTCAGGATCAAGCTCACCCTCAGCCCGACGAGCTCGGCCGCCAGATCCGGGAACCGTTCGTCGCGCCCATCGGCCGATCGGTACTCGATGGCGAGGTTCTCCCCGTCGACGTATCCGAGCTCCCGCAGTCCCTGTCGAAAGGCGGTGACGTTGGCGGCGTTGACCTCCGGCGACGTCCGCTCGAGCATGCCGATGCGATAGGGCTTCTCGAGTGGCTGCGCCCCGGCCGCGAACGGCGCGGCGACCAGGCCGCCGGCGAGGGTGTGGATGAACGTGCGCCGGTCCATCACGCGATCAGCCGATGCGTGCGCGGTGACGGTCTGGCGCGGCCGGTCCCAGTCGACATTGACAAGCCTCTATAGTAGGAAGACGGCGTGAACCGGGACTTCTGTTGCCGCCCCATCGCGGCGCCGACCGTGCGGCCCTCCCGTCAGGGCAGCGTGGCCGGGTTGGTCAAGGCATCCGCAATGCCAACGGCCGCCTTCCAGAAAAACGCCGGGTTGGACGCGGCCGGCCGACCCGGCTCGGGTATCGTGCCCGAATCGGGCAGCCACGAATCGGGCAAGAGACTGGGTCGACCCTTCCGGGTGGTCGGTAGCGTCTACCGGGCCCGCTCGGTCCGGCGCAGTCCGGAGCCGGGCTCCGGCGAAGGCAAGCGCCCTCCGCGTCCTGCATTCATCAGGACTTCGACCAGTCACCCGAGCCGCGGAACAGCATGGCACGGTGATTGCGCTCTCCCGCAGAAGCAGATGAACCACTCGAGACGCGCGTTCCTGGAACGCTCCATTGGGCTCGTGGCGCCCTTGCTCCTGTCCACCCGGCCCATCTGGGCTGCGGGCGTCCGCGACGAGCTGAATGTCCGCGGTCAGGGGGCAAAGGGCGACGGCCGCACCATCGACACGCGAGCGCTTCAGGCCGCCATCGACGCCGCCGGACCCCGTGGGGGAACCGTCTTCCTTCCTCCCGGCGAATACGTCTCCGGCACGCTCCACCTCCGCAGCCGCGTGACCCTGCGGCTCGACGCGGGGGCCACCCTGATCGCGAGCAAGGCGGACGAGCATTTCGATGCGGCCGAACGTCTTCCGTATGACCCGTTCTCGGACCCGGAGACGTCGGACTTCCGGTCCGCCCTCCTCCAGGGGCTCGACCTCGTCGATATCGCCATTCTGGGCCCCGGGCGGATCGATGGTAACCGCTCGAGCCGCGGGGGGCCCAAGCCGATCGCGCTCAAGCGGTGTCGCAACATCCGGATTCGTGATCTGACCATCGCCAACGCCCCGAACTACAACATCAGCCTCCTCGGCTGCGACGGCGTGGATATCCATCGCGTCACCATCCAGAACGGATACTCCGACGGGATCGATCCGGACTGCTGCCGGAATGTGCGGATCAACGACTGTCGCGTCGAGTCCCGGGACGACGCGATCGTGCTCAAGACGAGCTTCGCCCTCGGAGTTCGCCGCCCAACTCAGGATGTGAGGGTGACCAACTGCCATCTCACCACCGTTCACAACGCCCTCAAGCTGGGCACCGAATCGGTCGGCGATTTCAGGAACATCGTGTTCAGCAACTGCACCATCGTCGGGCAGTCCCACGCATGGAAGGGCGACCTGAGCGCCGGCGTGTCCCTCCAAACGGTGGACGGGGGACATCTCGAGGGCGTCACGGTTTCGGATATCCGGATGACCGACGTTCGGGCGCCCATCTTCGTTCGCCTGGGCAAGCGCGGACGTTCGCAGGACGTGCCGGTGGCCGGTACATTGAAGAACGTCTCCATCTCGAACGTGGTCGCGGTGGGCGCGATGACCGCCTCCTCGATCACGGGCGTGCCCGGGTCTCCCGTCGCGGACATTGCGCTGAAGAACGTCCGGATCATCGCCAAGGGCGGGGCCGGGGCCGAGGTCGCGTCGCAGCTGGTGCTGGAGAAGGAGAAGGCCTATCCCGATGCGTACATGTTCCGGGATCTCCCCGCGTACGGCCTCTATTGCCGGCACGGGCGCGGCCTGACCCTGGATGATATCGAGCTGGACGCCGAGCGGCCGGATGCGCGTCCCGCGGTGGTGCTGGATGACGTCGACCATGCGCGCATGAGGAACCTTCGCGCGATGCCCCCCGCGGAAGGCCAGCCCCTGGTCTGGCTGCGTTCGGTGCGGGACTACGAGCTCAGTCGCCTTCGAGCGCGCCCCGGAACGAAGGTCGTGGTGCGGCTCAGTGACGCGGACACCGCCCGGATCCGTCTCGTGGGGAACGACTTCAGCCAGGTGGAGGAGGTCGCGACGATCGATGGGCCGGTCCCGGCGACCGCATTGCGAATCGAGGGACCACTGCCGCCCAGAAGTCGTGCGGCGCGCGACGCTCCCAATAGCCCGCGGTAGCCGCCGCCCCGGTCGCTTCGCGCCTCAGTCGACGACCGCCACCCCTTCGATCTCGATCAGGGCGCCGGGTATCGCCAGGCAGGCCACCTGCACGAACGTGCTGGCCGGCGGGTTGGCGGGGAAGAACTCCAGGCGGACCTCCCCGTAGCCTTCCCGGTAGCGGATGTCGGTGACGAAGACGGTGACCTTCACGACGTCCCGGAGGCTGGCGCCGCCGGTCTCGACGACCCGGCGCATGTTCTCGAGCGCGCGGCGCGTTTGCGCGCGGATGTCGTTCGGACCGACGAGGCCGCCGTCCTTGTCGAGAGCCAGCTGACCGGCCACGTAGACCGTGTTGCCAACGCGCCAGCCATGCGTGTAGCGGGGCCGTGGATCCGCCATGTCGGCCGGTTGAATCGCGGTGCGTGCCATGCGTGCCTCCTCCCCGTCAGCGCGACGAGGAACGCGCGCGGGCCTGGTCCAGGTCGGGCACGTTGCCGGACGAGGCGGCCAGGAGCGGCGACTTCGTGACCGCGAGCGCCGCGGCCGCGGCCTCGTTCTCGGTGATCTTGGCCATCACCGCCTCGCGGGCGCGGTTGAAGTACTCGCGGTTGTTGGCGACGAACTCGCGGGACTGCCTCAGCTTCGCCACGTAGCCGTTGATCTCGGGCACCACGTAGCGCGCCACCATGTCCCAGCTCCGCATCGTGTTCTCCGGGTTGGCCCAGTCGTGGACGAAGCCGACGACGGTGCCGAACCCGCCCGAGATGTCGAGGACGGACTTGATCCGCGCCACCAGATCGTCCGGCGTGCCGATCGTGGCCACCGCGCCCGGGACGAACGCGGTCTTGTCCACCGCCTCGTCGGGCGTCGTGAACGGGCGCGCCCCGGGCCGCTGCAGGGTCGCGGTGATGTACTCGTTGTGGTGGCGGAACAGGCCGTCGCGGGCCTCGGCGCGGGCCTTCTCGCGGGTCTCCGCGATGTGCCAGCTCAGGAGCACTCGCCAGTTCTTGCGGTCGACGGTCTGGCCGTGCTTGGCCGCCGCGGCCTCCGCGAAGCCCCACTGCGTCGGCAGGGCGTTCAGGCCCTCTTCCGACAGCGACCCGATCGAGATGATGCCGATCCCGTGCTTGCCGGCCAGGGTCATGCCCGAGGGGCTGATCTGGGAGGCGACCGCGCACGGCATCTCCTCCTGCAGCGGGAGCAGCTGCAGGGCGGCGTCCTGGAGCTCGAACCAGTCGGACTTGTAGGTGACGCGCTCGCCCCGGAACAGGCGGCGGATGACACCGATGGCCTCGTCCTGGCGGTCGCGGAGGAGCATCGGATCGATCGCGAGGGTGTGCGCGTCCGACGCCAGGGCGCCCGGCCCGGAGCCGAAGATCGCCCGGCCGCCGGTCATGTGATCGAGCTGGACCATCCGCTGGGCCACGTTGTACGGATGGTGATACGGGAGAGAGACGACCCCGGTGGCGAGCTTGATGCGCTTCGAGCGCTCGCCCGCCGCGGCGAGGAACATCTCCGGCGAGGCGATCATCTCCCATCCGCTCGAATGATGCTCCCCGCACCAGAACTCGTCGTACCCGAGCTTGTCCAGGTGCTCCACGAGGTCGAGATCCCGGCGGAACTGCAACATCGGGTGCTCTCCGATCGGGTGGTGGGGGGCGATGAAGGCACCGAAGTTCAGACGCGCCATGAACGGATCTCCTGGTTGATGATGATAGGCGACGGTCCAACGCCGACCGCACCTGCGACCGAACCGGCCGCTATCTTTGCCCCCCAACGGTATCATCGCTCGAGGGGCTGGGCCATGCTCTCCTGGCCGCCCGCCGTCGGCCCTCCGGACCAGCCCGTCACACCTGAGCGCCTATTTCTGCCCCCTAGAAGGTATTCGGCACGTACAGGAACACGGTTTCCACGTCCTTGCCGGTATCACGTGCGCTCGCCGAAGGAGCGGAATCAGAGTCATTCCCTGAACGAGGTAGGTCATGCTCTAGAGCTCCTTTCTCGCGCGCTGCATCGAGATGGCGGGAGCTTGGTCGCCGGCCCTGGAGGGGTCAAGCTCGCCGAGGCGTGCGCGAGAGAGACGCGCGCGCTGCCTTTACACCGACGGCGATCTTCGCTACGCTGGCGCGGCGCCCCGGATAAGGTCCCGGGGCCCTCGGCATCCTGCGAGCCCACGGCCTTCTGAGGAGACGCGCCACATGGTCACCGACGGCCCGATCATCTCCGCCGACTCACACATCACCGAGCCGCCGGACACCTACACCGCCCGGATCGACGCGCGCTTCCGGGACCGGGCCCCCCGGCTCGTGCACGACGCCAAGCGCGGCGATCTGTTCGTCATCGACGGGATCGACAAGCCGATCCCGATGGGACTCATCGCCGCCGCCGGCAAGGCGGCGGAGGACCTCACCATGTTCGGGGCCCGCTTCGAGGACCTGCATCGCGGCGGCTGGGACCCCGAGGCCCGGCTCGCGGACCAGGCGCGCGACGGCGTCAGCGCCGAGGTGATCTACCCGACCGTCGGCATGATGATCTGCAACCATCCCGACTTCGACTACAAGCAGGCGTGCTTCGATGCCTACAACCTGTGGATCGCCGAGTACTGCGCCGCGCATCCGGACCGGCTCCTGGGCATCGGGCAGACCGCGATGCGTTCCGTCGACGACGGCATCCGCGATCTGCGGAAGATCCGGGAGCTCGGGCTGCGCGGGGTGATGATGCCGGGCAACCCGGCGGTGGCCGACTACCACGACCCGGTCTACGCGCCCTTCTACGAGGCGGCGATCGACCTCGGGCTGCCGCTGTCCTTCCACATCCTCACGAGCCAGCAGGACACGTTCAAGGTGCGCGGGCCCAAGCTCAACGCGTTCATGTCGATCATCCGCGGCTGCCAGGATCTGGTGGGCACCTTCGTGTTCGGCGGAGTCTTCGAGCGGCATCCGCGCCTGCGCATGGTCTGCGTCGAGGCCGACGCGGGGTGGGTGCCCCACTTCATGTACCGCATGGACCACGCCTACGACCGGCACCGCTACTGGCTGCCGTCGGGCACGCTCACCAAGATGCCGAGCGAGTACTTCCGGGAGCACGTCTACACGACCTTCCAGGACGACTGGGTCGCCTTCCAGATGAAGGACCTGTGTAATATCCACCGGCTGCTCTGGGCCAACGACTTCCCGCACAGTGACTCGACGTGGCCCCACTCGCAGGAGCTCCTCGCCAAGCACGCGGCCAACCTGACCGCGGCGGAGCTGCGCCTGATCCTCCACGACAACGTGGCCGAGCTGTACGGCCTGGCCAGGGCCTGAGCGATGGACTTCGATCTCGTCATCCGGGGCGGAACGATCATGGACGGCACCGGCCGTCCGGGCGTGCGCGGCGACGTGGGCATCCGGAGCGGCCGGATCAGCGCGCTCGGCGAGGCGAAGGGCAGCGCGGCCCAGACGATCGAAGCGGGCGGGCTCGTGGTCTCGCCCGGCTTCGTCGACGTCCACACCCACTACGACGCGCAGGTGATGTGGGACCGGATGCTCACGATCTCCCCCTGGCACGGCGTGACCACGGTGGTGATGGGCAACTGCGGCTTCGGCGTTGCGCCGACGCGCCCGGACCACCGCGGCCTCATCATGCGCACGCTCGAGAAGGTCGAGGGCATGAGCCTCGCCGCGCTCGAGGCGGGGCTCGGGGAGGCGTGGCCGTTCGAGACCTTCCCGCAGTATCTCGACGCGGTCGAGCGCCGCGGCACCGCGCTGAACGTGGCGGTGCTTCTCGGGCACACCCCGCTCCGGCTCTACGTCATGGGCGAGGAGGCGACCGAGCGGCCGGCGACCGCGGAGGAGATCGCCCGGATGCGGGCGCTGGTGCGCGAGGCGATCGACGCCGGCGCGATCGGCTTCGCGACCTCGAAGGCCTCCACCCACATCGGCTACGCGGGCAAGCCGGTGCCGAGCCGCGCCGCCGAGTACGCCGAGATCGAGGCGCTGGCCGGGGCGCTGGGCGAGGCGGGTCGCGGCATCGTTCAAGCCACCGTCGGGCGCGACCTGTTCTTCAAGGAGTTCGAGTCGCTGGCCCGCGCGACGGGACGCCCGGTGACCTGGACCGCGCTCCTGGCCGGCATGATGGGGCCCGGCTCCCACCGCGAGCTGCTCGAGAAGTCGCGCGCGCTGGTCAAGCAGGGCCTGCAGGTGGTCCCCCAGGTCACCTGCCGGACCCTCAACTTCGAGTTCCAGTTCCGGGAGCCGTTCATCTTCGAGAGCATGTCGGTGTTCAAGCCGATCTCGATCGCCGACCTCCCCGGCAAGGTCCGGCTCTACGGTGACCCGGAGTTCCGGCGCGCGTTCAAGGAGAGCTTCGACCGGCCGAGGAAGGGCGCCGTCTTCGCCGGGCTGAGCTGGGCCCGGACGTGGATCTCCTGGTACCCGCCCGATCCGTCGCTCGAGGAGCGCACGGTGGCGGAGGCGGCGGCGGAACGGGGAGTGCATCCGATCGACCTCGCGCTGGACCTGGCCCTCGCGACGAACCTGGACGCGCGGTTCCGGATGGCGGTGTTCAACCACGACGAGGACGAGGTGGCCGAGCTGCTCGCCGAGCCCGACGCGGTACTGGGGCTGTCCGACGCGGGCGCCCACGCGAGCCAGCTCTGCGACGCGTGCTTCTCGACCTACCTGCTGAGCCGCTGGGTGCGGGAGAAACAGGCGATCGCGCTGCCCGAGGCGATCCGCATGCTCACCTCGCGGCCGGCGGAGGTGTTCGGGATCACCGACCGGGGACGCCTCGCCGTCGGCCTCGCCGCCGACGTCGTCGTCTTCGACCCGGCCACCGTGGGGGCGAGCAAGCTGCGCCGGGTGCACGACCTGCCCGCGGGGGCCGATCGCCTGGTGGCCGACGCCAGCGGCATCGAGGCGGTGATCGTGAACGGCACGATCATCCGGCGCGGGGGGCGCGACGCGGTCGCGGCGGACGGCGCGCTGCCGGGCGCGCTCCTGCGCAACGGCAGCGCGAGGGCGACAAGCCGGTCTTCGTCATGATTCCCGTCATCGACCTCGCGCCCTACCTGGAGAAACGACCGGGTGCGTACGCCGGCACCGCCGCGGAGCTGGGCCACGCTCTGCGGGACGTCGGCTTCTTCGTGATCGTGAACCACGGCATCCCGCAGACCCTGATCGACGCCACGTTCGCCGAGGCCCGGCGCTTTCACACGCAGCCCATGGAGGGCAAGCTCGCCCTGCGCATGAACGAGCACAACAACGGGTACATGATGCTCGGTCGGTACGCGGTGTGGACCTCGGACGTGAACGCCAACGACAAGCCGGACCTCAACGAGGCGTTCTTCATCAAGCGGGAGCGCCCACCGGACGACCCGCTCGTGCGCGCGGGACGTCGCTTCGCCGGGCCGAACCAGTGGCCCGCGAATCTGCCCGGCTTTCGCGATGCGGTCCTCGCCTACACCGACGCGGTGGACGCCCTGGGCCGGCAGCTCCTGCCGCTCTGCGCCACGGCCCTCGACCTGCCGCCCGACACCTTCGACGGCGCCTTCGCGGAGAGCCAGTTCAGCTTCCGTCTCACCCACTACCCGCCGGTGGCGGCCGAGCCGAACCAGTTCGGCATCGCGCCGCACACCGACTCCAACTTCATGACGTTCCTCGCCCAGAGCGAGGTGCCCGGGCTCCAGGTGCGCATGCCGGACGGCGGGTGGGTCGACGTGCCGTACGTGCCCGGCTCCTTCGCGGTGAACTCGGGCGACATGCTGCAACGCTGGACCAACGGCCGGTTCAAGTCCACGCCCCACCGCGCCCTGCCCCCGGTGGGCCGTCCGCGGTATGCGATCCCCTATTTCATGGGCCCGCATCTGGACACCGAGATCGCGTGCCTGCCGACCTGCCAGGGGCCGGACAACCCCCCGCGCTATCCTCCCATCACCTACGCGGCGTACCTCGACTGGTGGTACGACGCCAACTACAATGCGGCATTCCAGCGCGACGCGGATGAGGCAAGCCAGCGTGACGTGGCCTGAGCACCGCGCAGCGGCCAGGAGGCGCACATGAAGGTCGGGATCGCGCTGAACATGCTGACCCAGGAAGGCCGGCCGGATGCCGCCGTGCTCGGAGACCACCTGGCGCTGGGTGACCTCGCCGAGCCGCTCGGCTTCGACTCGCTCTTCGCGCTCGAGCACCACTTCACCGGCTACGCCATGTCACCCTCCCCGACCCAGCTCCTGAGCTACTTCGCGGGCCGGACGAAGCGCGTCATCCTCGGCACCGCGGTGATCGTGCTGCCGTGGCACGACCCGGTCCGGATCGCCGAGGAGATCGCCCTGCTCGACATCCTGTCGGGCGGCCGCTGCCTGCTCGGGTTCGGCCGGGGCGCCGCGAGCGTCGAGTACGCGGGGTTCCGGATCCCGATGGAGGAGGCGCGCGCCCGCTTCGTGGAGACCGCGCAGATCGTGGTCCGGGCGCTCAGCCAGGAGGTCTTCGAGTGGAACGGGGAGTTCTTCAAGATCCCGCGGACGTCGATTCGCCCGCGCCCGATCTCCCACCCGGAGCGCCGCATCTACGCCTCGTCGGTGAGCCCGGAATCGGCCGAGATCATGGCGAAGCTCGGCTTCGGCGTGCTGGTGATCATGCAGAACGAGTGGCCGAAGGCCGCCGAGGACATCCAACGCTACCGGGAGATCGCGCAGAGCGTGGGACACGCGCCGCGGCCGCCGATCATCCTCACCAACATCTCGGTGGCGGAGAGCCGGACGGAGGCGCAGGAGCGGGCGGTGAAGTATCTGAGCCGCAAGTTCGACTCGATCGACGCCCACTACCATTTCTCGGACGGCCACCTCGCCTCGGTCAAGGGCTACGAGTCGTACGGTGCGACCGCCAAGACCTACGCCAAGATGAAGGACGCGACGTTCCGTCAAAAGGCCGCCGACTTCTACGTGAAGATCCAGGTCGTCGGCACGCCCGACGAGTGCCTGCAGCAGCTGGCCGAGCTCCGGCGGCTCACCGGCCTCGATCACCTCGTCACCGAGTTCGCCTTCGGCGGGATGCCGCATCACGAGGCCGAGCTCAACATGCGCCTGTTCGCCGATCGCGTCATGCCGGTGCTCCAGCGTGATGCCGCGTTCTCCGCGGCGCCGCCGTCGGGGCCCGGCGAGGCGTCGGCCGCCGAGCCGCGCGCCGGCGGGATCTTCGCTCCGGCCTGAGGTGACCCGCCGGGTCGTCTTCCTCGACATCGACGGGGTGCTGGCGCCGATCCGCCGGTGGGATCGTTACGGGGATCTGGAGGCCGCGTGTATCCAGGTGTTGAACGAGATCGTGGCGGGCACCGGAGCCGAGGTCGTCGTCTCGTCCACCTGGCGCTACGGCAAGACCATCGCCGAGCTGCAGGCGATGCTCGACGCCGCCGGGTTCACCGGCTCGGTCATCGACAAGACGCCGCTCGGCCCACCCGGGGCCGACCGGAGCGATGAGATCGCGGCCTGGCTCGCCGAGCACGACGTGACCGGCTACGTGATCGTGGACGACCACAGCAACATGGGTGCGCTGCGCGCCCGGCTCCTCCTGACGGACCCAGGCCGTGGCCTCCAGCGAGCCGACGCGGCGCGAGCTATCGAGATCGTGATGCGACCTCGCGGGGACGGGCAGGAAGGAAACGGTGGGCCGAGACGGGCTTGACCGCCGACACCCGTGTTCGTGTCAGTGCCTACCGGGCTTCCAGCAGGGCGCTCAACTCGGCACTCGAGCCCGGCAGCAGCTCCGAGACGGGGGCCAGATAGACGCCGCCGGGACGAGTATTGCGGGTGATCAGCGCGCCCGCGCCAATAACGCAGCCGGTCGCGATCGTCACCCCCTCCCGCACCATGGCATTGGCGCCGATGACGCAGTAGGGCTCAACGGTACACTCCCCCAAGACCACGCTATGCGGCCCGAGAAAGCAGTGATCCTGGATTTCCGAATGGTGACCCACAACGCTTCCGGCCTCGACGATTATGTCACTGCCGAGACGCGCGAATGGCTTCATCACCACGTTCTCGTAGACGAAGCAGTTCTGTCCGACCGCCGCGTCCGGCCACGTCACCGCGGTAGAGCTCACGTAACTCACGAACCGGTAGCCTTTGGCCTGCGCCTGCTGAAACTTCTCCGCCCGCATCTGGTTCACCCGCTTCAGGCCCAACGGGACCGCCATCAAATACTCCTCCGGCGGATAGTGCTGAGTGATCTCTTCAAACGGAACCACCGGACAACCCAGCAGTTCATGCTGCTGGATGTGCGTCCGGTCCACCGTGAACGCGACCACTTCGTAGGGAGAATCATGATTCAGATAGAAGTGATTCGCCTCCGCGAAACGCGCGTTACCGAACAGCACAACCTGTCTCAAGCCCGAGCTCCGTCGTGGTCAGCCGCCCGCAAGAATGCCGCTAGCTTGTGGACGGTAGAATAGCGGAACAGATCGGCAATCGCCACCGGCCGGTCCACCAGCGGGCTGATGCGCCGATGCAACTGGATGGTCAGCAACGAATGGCCGCCGAGATCGAAAAAATCGTCGTGAACATCGATCGGGTGGATCCCCAGCACTTCCTGCCAGATCGACACGAGTTGTTGCTCGAGGTCGCCACCGCGTTCCGAGGGAGCCGAGACCTGAGCGACCGGGACCGGCGTTGCGCTCGGGGGGGGAAAAGCTTTGCGGTCGATCTTCACGTTGGGCGTTAGCGGAAACTCGCGCATCTCGACGAAATGGGACGGCACCATGAACTCAGGCAGCTTTGCGCGCAGATGCTCGCGGAGGTCATTCACCGAGACGCCCAAGGCCCCGGCCCGCGTCACATACGCGACCAGGCGCTTGTCCCCTGGAGTATCTTCACGAGCCAGCACCACGGACTTGCCGACACCAGGGTGTGCATCGAGCACCGCTTCGATCTCGCCAAGCTCGATGCGATAGCCGCGCAGCTTCACCTGGTCATCGTTCCGCCCTAGAAATTCGACATTGCCATCGGAACGATAGACCGCCACGTCGCCGGTCCGGTAGAGGCGCGCGTCAGGGCCGCCGAACGGGTCGCCCACGAATCGGTCGGCGGTCAGATCGGGCCGCTTCCAGTATCCGCGCGCGACACCCTTCCCGCCGATGTACAGGTCACCCGGCGCGCCGATGGGCACCAACTGCATGTGGCGGTCCAAGATATACAGAACGGTGTTGGCGACCGGCCGCCCAATGGGAATCGTGCTCTCGTCGCCCGCCACCGTGTAGCTGGACGACCACACCGTGGTCTCCGTGGGACCATACATGTTGATCAGCTTCCCGAGTACGAGCTCTCCCAGCTCCTGCGCCAGTGGCGCGGACAGCGCCTCACCCCCCACCATCATCGCCCTCAAACCGCGCAGGGCGAGACGCGACTCTCGATCGGCGGTCAACAGACGGGCCATCGATGGGGTGCACTGCAGATGCGTCACCTTGTGGCGGGCGATCAAGGCCGGAATCGTCGACGGCCGCGCCGGTTGTCCCGTAACGTCACCGGCGAGCTCTCGCAGGCGATTCAGGTGTTCCAGATGCTGAAGCGCAGTCGAGGAGGCGACCCCGAAGTCTATCAGGCAGGCGATCTCATCGATCCCGATCTCCTTCAACCGAAGAACCGTGGCGAGGCAAGTGTCGAGCGTCCCGAATAGTCCGCTCGTCTGGAAGTATCGCTCGAAGGCGTGGCTCAGGATGGCCGCCTTCTCCTCCGGGGTAAGGCTCTGTGCGGCAAACATCTGGCTGAGGCTTTGACCCGTTGCCGAGGCGCGCTCCTTGAACGCCGGGAACGACCACGCGGCCTGCTCGGTCAGATCCAGCGCGCCGGCCAGGTACTCGATCATCGGCTGCCGCACCACTTCGCGAACCTGGTCATCATCGTCGCCGACAAACGTGTGCAGCATCAGCGTCACGTAGCCATTGCCCGGATGTCCGTGTTCCCGCCACGCTTTGCGGTAGATGGAGAGCTTCTCGACCAGTTGCTCCACGCTTTGACCCAACAGGTGGGTGAGAATCCGGAAGCCTCCGGCGCCCGCCATGCGAAACGTTTCTGGGTCTCCCGCAACCGTGACCCACACCGGTAGCTCGGCTTGAACGGGCCGGGGCAGGGTCCGGACCTCGACCTCCTGGTGGTTGGGCCCAGGAAAGCGGATCGTTTCCCCGCGCCACAGACGCCGGACAATCTCGATACCGCGAAACATCGTGTCCTTGCGAGTGGCGTACTGCTCCGGTTGCAGCACGAAATCGTTGGGCTGCCAGCCGGCGGCGAACGAAATCCCGACGCGACCACCGGAGATGTTGTCCACGACCGACCATTCCTCGGCGATCCGGATGGGACTGTGCAACGGAGATACGCAGCTACCCGCGCGGAGGCCGATCGACTTCGTGATCGACGCCAGAGCGGCGCTGGTGACCGAGGGATTCGGGTACAATCCCCCAAACGCACCGAAGTGCCGTTCCGGTGTCCAGACCGCGGCGAAGCCATTCCGGTCGGCGAACTTGGCCCCTTCGAGCAGAAGGGCGTACTTGTCGGCCGCGTTCTCTCCTTCGTCGCTGGCGAAATAGAACAGGCTGAACTCGACGCCGGCCGCCCGAATCCGCTTGTCCGAGCTGCCGTCGAGGACTACCGTGAACCCCCGCGCCATGGTCCAGAACAACTCCAGCACCGATATGTCGAACGAGAGGCTGGTCACCGCCAGCCAGGTCCCCGGTGGACTGTGGGGAATACAATCATCCATTCCCGCGAAGAAGTTCGTCACGTTTCGGTGTTCCACCATCACCCCCTTGGGGATGCCGGTGGATCCCGATGTATAGATGACATAGCTCAAGTTACTTCCACTCACGCCGCTGTCCAGATTGTCCTCGGCTTCCCGTCCTATGCTCGCCCAGTCGGTGTCGATGCAAACGACCTTCGCATGATGAGAAGGAAGCCGGTGGAGCAAACCCTGTTGGGTCAGGAGAATCGGCACCTGGGCGTCTTCGACCATCAAGGCCAAGCGATCCGCGGGGTAGGCTGGATCGAGCGGAACATAGGCCGCGCCCGCTTTGAGAATCCCGTACACCCCCGTCAGCAGATCGATGGATCGCTCCAGGCAGATGCCGACGAGCACTTCAGGTCCGGCGCCCAAGGTCCGGAGGTGTCGGGCCAGCTGGTTGGCCGCACGATTCAGATCATCGTAGCTCCGCTGCTGGTCTTCACAGACCACCGCCACTGCGTCCGGGGTCCGCTTCACCTGCCGCTCGAAGAGTTCGTGGATGCTCGCCTCGGCCGGGTACGCCTTGTGAGTGGCGTTCCAGGTCACCAGCAGCCGTTCGCGTTCAGCGTCGGTAAGGAGCGAGACGCCGGCCAGGGGCGCCTCGAGATCTGCGGCCAGATGTTGCAGGAATGTCGTGAAGGCGCGCTGGAGCTCCTGGATTCGGCCATGATCGAAGACGGACGTTCGGTAATTCCAATGACTCGTGCGTCCGTCGCGCGATAGCGCGATCGTCAAGTCGTTGTCCGCGGCCTCCTCCGGTTCGTCCCCCTGCAGGAGCCCAATGGGCAGCCGGATGGCCCGGCCGCGCAGCTCCGGAGTGCGCGCTACCAGGGAACGCGCATAGGTCTGATTGGCTCTCGCGATCGCGAGTTCGCTCAGGACGGCACGAAGTGCCGCGTCCACGGTGCGGTCACCGTCCAACGCGACGCGCACCGGAACCTGGATAGCGAAGAACTGCTCGAGGCCAGGCCGCGACTCCTTCCAGCCCTCGTGTCCGAAGCCGATGTCAAAGCACGCGTGGCCGGTGGTCCGCGCCAGGTATAGGATCAAAGCCGCGGTCATGAAGTCCACGGGGTCGCCGGCGACGGGGCGGACCTCGGGGACGGAGAGGGCAGCCGTCGCGCGCGACTCCGCTTTTTGCGGGCCGGCGCGTCGGTACTCGGACGGAACCTCCAATGGGGCCAGCTGCCGGAGGCGTTGCTGCCAGAATTCCTCGTGCCGGGCGACACTCTGACCTAGTCGGGTGAGCTTTGCCGCGGTTTCCGCCGGGAGCGTCTCGAAGCGGTAGCCGACGGTAATCCCAGCACTGGCGATGTCCACCGCTTCCCCCGCAATGGTGAGCAACTGCGGAATCACAACCTGCTTGGTCGACGTGGCGACCCGAACGGAACCGCCGCGGACATCCAGTACCGTACCCGGCGGCCTCTCAGAGAATGCCGGCAGCACCTCCAGCTTCGGCACGAGAAGCACCCTTCCACCGCCGATCACCTTGGGACTTTCGAGGGGATTTGCGTAGGGGCCGAAGTCGAGGGAGCGGACAAGAGCGGCTATCTTCTCGGCGGGCTGGGTCCAGTCGATGCAGGCCTGTGCCGCGGGCCGCGTGTGTTTCCCAAAATAGGTTCGCTCGGAAAGGCTTTGCGGGAGCGCTCGACGCGTCGCGTCTCCCAGGCCCTTGACCACTTCTTCAAAGGACTCGATCCCGGCCCTGAAGCACTTGCGATTCAGAGTAAATGCCGTCTCATCCTGGGCGAGCGCAAAGATAGACTGATGGACAATGGCGCCCGTATCAACGGCCTCTCGCATCTCGTGCCAAGTCACCCCGTGGGACGTCTCCTGATTGAGAATGGCCCACGTGGTGGCGTGTAGACCCGCGTATCTCGGCAACGGACCGTCGTGAAAATTGATGGCCCCCCGGCGAGGCATCGCCAGGATCCGAGGCGGGATGACGGACAGGTTCGCAATGCTGAACAAGAAATCGAATGACCGCTCCTCCATCGAGGAGAGAACTTCGTCCTGGCGGGACACCCAGCGGATATTCTGTTCCCGGGCCCATTCCTGGATCGCTTCGTTGGCAGACACGATGGCCTGTATCTCGTGTTTCTGACGCAGGAGAATCTCCGCGCAGGGGATCAGAAGAGCTCCCTCCCCTATGATGACCGTGCTGAATGTCATAGGCCATCAGTCGCGACAGTCGTACGAGTGTACTCAACATCCGGCATCGCCACTTCCTCTTCAGACCACGCCGGTCCACAGGCCAGCGAGCCCGCCGCGCCGGGCCCCGCACCCACATACGGTACCAATACTACATCACCGACTGGCGAGTGGTAGTCTCCACGAAGTACGCGCCATGGAGCCTAGCCCTTGTGATCCTGAAGGCACTGCAGCGCGAGGCCGCCGTGACTCCACGCTGCGCCCGCGGCCATGGCCATCGCGACGAAGGTGGTCTCCGCGATCTCGGCGTCCGAAGCGCCGGCTCCCGCCGCCTTCTTCGTGTGCGCTTCGATGCACCAGGGACATTGCGTGATCTGCGCGATGCCGAGCGCGATGAGCTCCTTGGTCTTGCCGGGAATCGCGCCATCCTTGAAGGCTTTCTGGTCGAACTCGAGGAAGGCCCGGTACGCCTCCGGCACGAGCTCCCGCATCCGCTTGAACTGAGTCTGCACGTCGACGCCGTGGAATACCATCATGGCCTCCTTGCTCAATAGCCCGACAAGGGTTCACGAGAATCGGGCCACCCTCACGGATTGCCGGCCCGGGGGCGTGTCGGGAGTCTAGGCGGGACCGCGGAACATGTCAAAAACCATGTGCGGGAAATCGCTACGAAGGAAACCCTCCGACGGGGCAGGGCGCTGGGCTGGAGATGATCTCCTAGCTCGGAAAGAATCGCGCCGCCGTGAAGTTCAGGATGCGGTCCAACCCTGCCTGTGGGAACTTCTGCTTCATGGCCGCGATGAGCTCACCCGCGTTGTGGGACGTCGCCAGAGCAGCCTCGAACTCGGCGAGGTATGCGTTGTTGAAGACGAGCACCTCCGGAGTGTCCGGAAGGTCGGACTGGTTCTTGTGTCCGGCCACGACGATACGGGGATTTCGCTCCCGGACGAGGCGAAGCGTCTCTTGCCAGGCCTTCCGGGACTGCGCATCGGTCGCGCGGAGCGAAAGGTGCACCTGATTGAACGCGATGTCTCCGACGATCGCGGCGGCCAGCGACGGAATCCAGACGACATTGTTTCGCGGCCCCGGGCCCACATCCCCCTGCAGGCCGGCGATGACGTCCACGGACTGACCATCCACCGTGAAATGGGTGCCGGGCCACGGCTGCGGGATCTGGATGTCGGCGGGAATGGTATCCGCGCCGAAACGCGTGCGGATCTGGGCCACGGTGCCGGACAGGTCGGCCTTGATGTACTCGATATCGGCGGCGCTCGCGTAGACCGGTGTGCCTGGAAAGCGCTTGAGCAGCACCGAGGCTCCATAAAAGTGATCGAAGTGCGGATGCGTGACGAGAATCGCCTTGAGACGCCTGCCCTTCGCGGCGATGCGATCAGCCAGTTCTTCCGCATCGCGGATCCTGAACTGGGTATCCACGAGAATGGCCTCGTGGTCGCCGTAGATGAGGGTCGACGTCACGCCGATCCCCTGGGGGTCCGCCGTGTAAATATCGAGCGCGAGCGGAGCGGACTCGGCGCGGGCCGTGTGAGCGCCGCCGACGGCGCACGCGACGGCCAGCGCGGCAATGGCGGCTCCGCCGAGAATTCCGAGAGCGAGCACGTTGCGTCTGCTCGTCATGGACGCACCTTCATCGTGATTTCCTCCTTGCCAACCTGGATGCATAATCGGCTGCACGAGCCGTACGAACAATGGCCGAGAAGCGAGTTTCCCTGTCTGATCGTACAGAAGAGGCCGCATGACCGACACCCTCAGCGAAGTTCTGGCGGTCACACGCCTGAAGGGCACCGTGTACTTCTCGGCCGAGCTCCGTGCGCCCTGGGGCGTCTCGCTGCCCCAGCGGGCGCGATCGCCCTTCTACGTGGTGACGCGGGGTCGATGCGGGATCACCCTCGACGGCGGCCCGTCGGCAAGCGTGTCGCTGGGACCGGGCGACCTCGTTGTCCTGCCCGGCGGCGCAGCCCACGCGTTGGCCTCGAGTCCCGGAGGCGTGGCGATCCCCCTCGAGCAGTTCGTCGCCCGCCATCCGATGGACGAGCGCGGGCACCTGACGGCACTGGATGGCAAGGGCCCGGCGACCTCCCTGATCGGTGGCTCCTTCGAGCTGGAGCGAGCCCCTGAGCCTCTCGTGGCGATCCTGCCACCAATGATCCACTTGCTCGGCGACGACGCAGAGGTGTCGGGGTGGCTCGATCCGACGCTGCGATTGATCGCCCACGAGGCCGCGCAGACATTCCCGGGGCGCACGGTCGTGCTGAACCGACTGGCCGATGTGCTCTTCGTGAGGGTGGTGCGCGCCTACCTGCTGAAGATGGCGGCGGCCGGCGCCCCGGGGCCGCCGAGCTGGCTCCGCGGCCTGACCGATCCACGCATTACGCGGGCCCTGGCCCAGATCCATCGTGCTCCCGAGCAGGCGTGGACACTCGCCCAGCTCGCCTCCCACGCCGCCATGTCCCGCACCGCCTTCGCTCAGCGTTTTCGCGCCCTCGTTGGCCAGACCCCCGTCAGCTATCTGGCGACATGGCGGATGCAGAAAGCGGCCTACCTGCTGGAAATGGGCACGCTGTCGATCACGCAGATCGCCGAGCGGGTCGGCTATGCGTCGGAACTGGCCTTTGCCAAGGCGTTTCGTCGCGTCATCGGAATACCACCCGGCGTCTACGCGCGACGACATTCGAAAGGATGAGTCGGGCGAAAGGATGAGTTGGGCGCGAAGGTAGGCACAAGGTCAGCGACTTGCTGAAAGGAATGGCGGGCTTGGACGGGATTGCCCGCTCTCCTCCCCTTGACTCCTCCCGCCTTGTCCCCTAGTCTCGGGCGATCTTGGACCCCGCGACCTGGATGGCCGTCGTCCTCGCGACCGACACCTACGAGACGATCCAGCCCGTTGTCCGACGGCTTGCAGAGCAGACGGTCAAGGAACGGCTCGAGATCGTCATCGTCGCGCGGCTGCCGCCCGACTCACTCGGGGCCCATCGCCGGGAGCTGGATGGCTTCGCGAAAGTGCGCCTGGTCGCGGTGGCGCCGACGGCCAGCCTGGCTGCGGCGCGGGCGCTCGGGATCCGGGAGGCGACGGCACCGCTCGTGTTCATCGGCGAGACCCACACCTACCCCGAGCCCGAGTGGGCCGCCGCCCTCCTCAAAGCGTTCGAGGGCCCGTGGGCCACGGTCGTGCCCGCCATCACCAACGCGAATCCCAACGGGCCGGTGAGCTGGGCGGCTTACGTGTCCGACTACGGGCGGTGGAGCGAAGGCCGGGCTCAGGGGGAGATCCTGGAGGCCCTGATCTACAACGCCGCCTACCGCCGGCAGGTCCTCCTCGATCTTGGTGAGGGGCTCGAGGCGGTGCTCGACACCTACTCGGAGGCCCTCTGGCCGGCGCTGCAGCGCCACGGTCACCGCGCCTACTTCGAGCCCGGCGCGCGGATCGCGCATCTCAACGTGGGCCGCTTCGGGCCCTACGTCCACGAGAAGCTGCTGGCCGGCTTCATCCTCGGCTCCCTGCGCGCCGCGCGGTGGCCGTGGTGGCGACGACTCCTCTACGTCCTCGCCTCGCCGCTCATCGCGCTGGTGCTCGCGGCCCGCCTGCGAGAGCCGGTGCGCCGGATCGGCCGCGCACACCGCCTGCCGCTCGGCACGGCGCCGATGATCGTCGCGGGCACCGTGCTCCGCGCGGTCGGGGAAGGGATGGCCTACGCGGGCGCCGCGCCCGCGTCCGCGGACTCGGAGATGACCGAGATCGAGCTGCACAAGGTCGCGTACGCGAGCCGCCGGCGCTGACGCGCGGCCGGGGCCCGTCGGTGTCGCGGTGCTCGGCTGCGGCACGCTGGCGTGCTGGGCCCACCTGCCCATCCTGGCGCGCCTGCCGGGGGCCCGCCTCGTGGCCGCCGCGGACCCGGACCCGGCCGCGCGCGCCCGGGCCGCCCACATCGCCGGAGTCACCGTGCACGAGCGGGCGGAAGACGCGATCGCCCGGGCCGACGTCGACGCGGTGATCATCACTTCCGCCACGCCCTCGCACGCGCCCCTGGCGGTGGCCGCCGCCCGGGCCGGCAAGCACGTCTACGTCGAGAAGCCGCTCGCGCTCGATCTCGCCGAGGCGCGACGCGTCCTGGACGCCGTCCGGCAAGCGCAGGTGATCGGCGCGGTCGGGTTCAACTTCCGCGTCCATCCCCTCCATCGGCGCGCGGCGGCGCTGGTGCGGGCCGGGCGGCTCGGCACGGTGCGCGCGGTGCAGACCACCTTCTGCGAGCCGGTCGCGGCCAATCGCATGCCGGCGTGGAAGCGTCGGCGGGAGACCGGCGGCGGCGTGCTGCTCGATCTCGCTTCCCACCACGTCGACTCCCTGCGCTGGATGCTGGCGGACGAGGTGGTCGGCGTCGAGGAGGCCCGGCTCGCCTCCCTCGAGACCGAGGAGGACGTGGCCCGGCTGACCCTGGCCATGCGGAGCGGGTGCGACGTCCAGGCGTACTTCAGCTTCCGCGCCGGGCCCGCCGACTCTCTTCAGCTGATCGGCGAGCGCGGGACACTCCGGCTTGATCGCTACCGGACCCGGCTGGATCTGCGGGTGACCCGGCGCTTCGGCTATGGCATGCGGACCGCGTGGGTGCCCCCGAGCGGCGCGCTGATGTCGCTCGCGCTTCGACGCCTCGCCCGGCCAGCCTACGAGCCGTCCTTTCGCTCTTCGCTTGTCGCGTTCGTGGCTCGGCTGCGCGGCATACCCGGTCCGCTGGCCACCATCGAAGACGGCGCCCGCTCCCTCACCGTGGTCCTCGCCGCGGAGCAGTCCGCCCGCACCGGGCAGCGCGTCGCGGTTGAAGCGATCGGCTAGTCGCCGAGCCATGCGGGTCTTGCTCGTGACCGACTGGGTGCGCGTGCGCGGCGGCGTGGAGGCGTACACGACGTGGCTCCACGCCGGCCTGACCGCGGCGGGGGATGAGGTGCGCCTGCTGACGAGCACCACCGGCTCGGCCGGCGACGGCCGCGCCGACTTCCGCGCGTGGGGCACGGAGCAGCAGGCGGGCCAGGCCTTCCTGCAGGTCGTGAACCCGTTCGCCGTCGCGCAGGTGCGCCGGGCTCTCCGGGAGTTCCGCCCCGACGTCGCGCTGGTGAACACCTTCGCCTCGCAGCTCTCGCCGGCGGTCCTGCGGCCGCTGCGGACCGTCCCCACCGTGCTCAGCCTGCACGACTACAAGGCGGTCTGTCCCACCGGCTGCAAGCTCCTGCCCAGCGGCGAGCGCTGCCAGGTGCGGGCGGGTCTGGTGTGCTGGCGGGGGGGCTGCCTCGGCCTACCCCACTGGCTACGCGACCAGGCGCGCTACGCCCTCATCCGCGCGGGCCTCCGGTCCGTCGACCGCATCGTGGTCGGCAGCCGGTGGATGCAGGAGGAGTTCGCGCACAACGAGGTCCAGGCCGAGCACGTCCCGCTCCCGGTTCCCGCTCCCGGGCCCGCATTTCGGCGAAGTCCCGCCGCCGTGCCGACGTTCCTCTTCTGCGGGCGGCTGCAGCCGGAAAAGGGTGTGCCGCTGCTCCTCCGGGCCTTCGCGCGCCTGCACCGGGACATGCCCTCGGCGCGGCTCCGGATCGTCGGGCGCGGCCCCGACGGCCCGGCCATCGCCAGCCTCGTCAGCGAGCTGGCGCTCGGCGGGGCGGTCAGCATGTCGGGCTGGCTCGAGCCGGCCGCCCTCGAAGCCCAGCTGCGGGACGCGTGGGCTCTCGTCGCGCCGTCTCTCTGGGCCGAGCCGCTCGGCTTCGTCGCCATCGAGGCGATCGTCCGCGACGTCCCGGTGATCGCGAGCGAGCTCGGCGGCTTCGACGAGACGATCGAGCGAGGAACGAGCGGGCTGCTCTTTCCAAACCGAGACGAGCCGGCGCTCTACGCGCACCTGCGCGCGGTGGCCCGCCGCGAGGCCTTCCCCACCCACTCCGTACCCCCCGAGGCGCGGCGGCGCGTGGCGGATCGGCATGATCTCGCGCGCCATGTCGAGCGCGTGCGGGGGATCTTTCGCGAGCTGGCCGGTCGATCGACAAGTTGACCGACGATCTGACCGTCCGCCTTGGTGTACGCGATCCGGGCGCAGATCCGACCGACAGAAGGACGCGCCGACTACCCGTTACCACCGTCGGCGCGCGCCCGCCCTCAGGAACTGAGGGCCGCTTGGGCGAAGGACTAGTCGTCGTGGCAAAGCGAGCCCGGCGCGCGCGCACACGATCGCCTGCTAGTCCCAGCGGACTCCAGGGAGGTATCGCTCGCGCCACGCGTCGAATATCAGGAGTGACCATAGTATCTTCCGGTGGTCGCCGGCCGCGGCGAGGTGTTCCCTCATGAGTCGAGTCGTGGTCTCGGGATTGAAGAGCCCGACCCGTTCGACCCGTTCCGGATCGAGCCGCTCCTCCAGCACACGCCGCAGGGGCCCCCGGAGCCAGTGACCGATCGGGACCCCGAATCCCTGCTTTCGACGCCTGAGAATCTCCTCCGGGACCACGCCCCGAAGCGCGCGCTTCAAGATGGCCTTGGTCCGCCATCCTGCCACCTTCATGCCCGACGGTATGCGACAGCTCATCTCCACAAGAGGCCGGTCGAGGAACGGAGCTCGGACCTCAAGCCCGGCCGCCATGCTCGCCCGGTCGACCGCGACCAGGTTCTGGCCCGCCAGATAGAACTTGCAGTGCTGATAGGTGAGCTGTTCGATCGGGTCACACTTCCGGGTTCGGTCGGCGATTGCCGCCAAGTCTTCGTAGGGTTCAATGCTGGTACATGAAGCACGTACCGTCCGCGACCAGAGCGCCGCCCGCTCCTCCGCGATCAGGCCGCCAAGAAGCACCTGGGTGCGTACTTCGCGCGGGAACGCCAGACTCCGAAAGAACTGCTTGAGTACGAACTCGGCGCTCCCGTATTGGTCGGATGGCGCCAAACGGCTGACGCTCCGACTCGCCGCGTGTCGCAGGCACCGTGGCCACCGTTGCACCCACTGGACCGCGCGCTCCGCCAGGAACGTCGGGTACCCACCGAACAGCTCGTCACTGCCGTCTCCGCTCAGGACGACGCCCACGCTCCGCCGGGCCGCCTGCGACAGCCAGAAGAGTGGGAGGAAGGAGCCATCGACAAGCGGTTCATCAAGGAGTTCACCGGCGCGATCCAGGAGCGCCCCCGCGTCGGTCGCAGAGAACTCGACTTCCGTATGGTCCGTGCCACAGTGCCGGGCGACGACGCGAGCAAACCGCCGCTCATCGTAGCTCGTTTCGCTGAAGCCTAGACTGAACGTCTTGATAGGCCGGCCACTCACCTCGGTGGCAATCGCCGCCACCGCGCTCGAGTCGACTCCCCCGCTCAGGAACACGCCGACCGGCACATCACTCACCAACAGCCGTCGTACGGATCGCGCGAGTTCCTCCCGTAGTTGTGCCGCCCACTCTCGGGCATCCAGTGAGACATCGGGATCGAACGATAGATCCCAGTACTGACGCACCTGCGGTTTGGTGGCCGGGCTCACCATGAGGTGCTGGCCGGGTCCAAGCTTTTCGATGCCTTTCAGGATGGAATTCGGATCCGGCACGTACTCGAACGTGAGATAGCGGGTCAAGCTCGGGAGGCTGAGCTCGCGCGGCACGGCAGGATGCTCGAGGAGCGCTCGGAGTTCTGAGCCGAACACGAATGCGTCAGGCCCGTTGTAGTAGTAGAGCGGCTTTTCGCCCATGCGGTCACGTGCGAGGAACAGCGTTCGCTGCCTGGCGTCCCAGACCGCGAGGGCGAACATGCCGTCGAGCTGGGAAACGCAATCCTCTCCGTACTCCTCGTACGCATGAACGATGACTTCGGAGTCGGATCGCGTTCGAAAGCGATGGCCTCGGCGCTCCAGCTGATCTCGGAGCGTGCGGAAGTTATAGATTTCTCCGTTCTGAACGGCCCAGATGGTGCCGTCCTCGTTGGCGATCGGTTGATGACCCGTCTCGAGATCGATGATGCTCAACCGACGCACACCCAACCCCACACGATCATCGACATAGAATCCCTCGTCGTCCGGTCCTCGATGGCGGAGGGATCGGGTCATACGCTGCAACGTGGCCTGCGGATCGGGAAGGGCTCGGTCGGTCAGGAATCCCGCGATACCGCACATGGCGCTACGCGCCGCCCGTCGTGCGGCCGGTCGGCACAGTGGACAGCGGGGGACCACTCTCCAGAATCGCGAAGCGCCGGCCATGCACCGTCGCGGTCGCCACTTGGCGGAGAGAGAGGCAGGGCGAATCCGCAATGGCTCGTTCTGGGACGATCACGTATTCGTCTGGACTGGACTGGACACGAGTGTCGAAATCGCGACAGGTCCGCAAGATTGTCACCGGCCGCCCCAAATAGAACGAGAAGACAAGCTCTGGCGCATCGACGGCGTAGATCCGTGCCGCATGCGTCAGCCGGCGAGAGGCTTCGCGAAGATCCGTTGCGGCGTTCTGCCGAGCACCGGCATATGAATCGACCGTGAGCCCAGCGAGAACGACGAGCACCCAGGCCGACGCGAAGCACGGCGCGCGGCGCGGAGAGCGCCAAGAGGCATACCACCCCGCGAGCAGGAGCGCCGCCGGGGGGCAGAGTGGCAGGTAGTATCGCATCCGTTGTTCTCGGGTAACCGCGAGAAGCAGAAACATGACGCCGGCCCAGGCAAGGAGGAGCCGCGCCCGTCGGCGACGCACCGGCTCGCGTTCTCGGGCCGCCATCCAGATGGCGCCTGGGAGGAGGACGGACCAGGGCAGAACGATGGTCAAGGCCTGACCCAGTGGATTGAAGAGCTGGCGCCAGTTCGGAGTCCTGGTGGGTACGTACCAGGAGAGGACGTCATGCATCACGACATCGCGGCCAAACTGCGCCTCATTGGGGGCCACCATGATCAGGGCGCCCCACGCACCGATGAGGACAGCCAGCAACAGTAGTCCCGGCGTACAGATAAGACGCCGCAACCCCGGAGCGCCGTCGGCGATACCGAGATCGACGGCGGCAACCACCAACGGAAGGAGCCCGGCCGGACCCTTGCTCCAGAACGCGAGCCCCACTAGACCGTAGAACGCGATGAGCGCCCACCGGTGTCCCCCGAGCTCGGCAGCGATGTAGGCAGCCAGGGCGCCGGTCACGGCGGCACAGAAGGTCATATCCGGCATGGGGATCCGGCCGTAGGACGCAACCCCGACCGTGGTCAAGACCGTCAGCCCGCCGACCAGCGCGGCGTCGCGGTCGAACAGTCTCAGCGCGATCCGGTAGGTTGTGAACACGACGAGGAGGGCGGCGAGAACGGATGGGATGGCCGCGGTCCATTGGGTCACAGCTCCGGTGGGCCATGATGCAAGGGCGACGAGCCAAGCCTGCAGCGGCGGCTTGTTCAGATGCGGCACGCCGTCGAGCCGCGGCAAGAGCCAGTGGTGTCCCGACAGGATGTCACGGGCGAGCATGGGAAATCTGGCCTCGTCGTTGGTGCTGAGGATGCGGGCTCCGAGGCGGTGGCCGAGGAGCATGGCACTCACCCCGATCAGAAGAGCGGCGCGGTGCGTGAAAGCGAAGCGACGATACCAGTCAGGCGCATGCGGCACTGTGCTGATCTGCGTTACCCGCGATCCCATCTGTTCCTCGCCATGCGAAATCCTCCCGTTGAAGGGGGCCAAGCAAACGGGAGGTGGCGCGTCGGCAGGGAGGAGGAGACACAGGACCCCGGCCCGGTCTCCGGCCGCCCGGTCACCGGGGTACCAGAGGATCACACCTCTCACAGGCGAGATGTGAAGGCCCGTCGAACCCGCGGCGACACTGACGCCGGGAGCGAAATGGGGAGTGACTCCACCACCCCGGGACGGGCGTACTCCCCTAACCCGAAGGTGATGGATCCGGTGCCACCCGCGGCGGATCAGCCGCCGCTAGTGCACCGGGATGGGGTCAGGAGAGCGGAGAGGCGCGCGCGTCGGCGGTGGAGACGCACGGCGAGGCCAGCGGCTTCGCGTCATCCCCGACCGGGGCAGGCTCGTGAAGCGGGACTGGCGGCGAGTCATCCAGCGGAAACGGGTCGACAGTGGCAAGGCTCGACGTGATCAGGAACACTGCTTCGTCACTGTCGCCGTCGTCGAAGAACCCCGTGACCCAAACCGGATCCGGAGGTTCCGCGTAGGCCAGCGGCAGCAGCGCGATGAGCGTCAGCACGAGCATGAACAACAAGAGGCCCGAAGCCGTGCGTCTCATTGGCGAGAGCAAATACCGATCCTACCTCGTTGTCAAGGGGCAGCTCTCCGCTCAGGGCGTCCTTGACCCTCCGGGACCGCCAGCATAAGCTCTCGTCACCTAGTCGACCGTTCCCGGCCCGACTCGCTGGGAGAAGGAAGGGCCGATGCGTCGGGGTGACAAGCCCACCAAGCCGCGGGTCGGAGCCAAGTCCTCCGTCGCCCGTAGGTCGCTGAAGAACGAAGACCCTCGGGTCCACGATCTTGAGAAGCGTCTGGCGAAGGCGGTGGAGCGCGAGGCCGAAGCGCTGAAGCGCCGCCAGGTGGCAGTCGTGTCGATTCGGCCCGGGTCGCCGGTCGATTGCCTGAAATAATCCTCGGGCGTCGCCCGTACTCTCTTGGCAGAGGGCGAGGAGCGTGCGGTCATAGAGACCGGCCATGGAGCGACCCCAGGCTCGGATGCGGAAACCCGGCGAGCAGAGCTCGAGCTTGCGCGGCGCGCCCGCCGCGGCGATGCGGCGGCCTTCGACGAGCTGGTGCTGCGCTTTCGCCGGCCCGTCCACCGGTTCTGCTGGCGACTGCTCCGATCTCCCGACGCGGAGGATCTCGCCCAGGACACGTTCGTGCGCGCCTTCGTCAACTTCGAGCGGTTCGATCCGGAGCGCCCGGTCTTGCCCTGGCTCATCGCCATCGCACGGCGGCTCTGTCTGGACCTGCTCCGGCGACGGAAGGTGATGGCCCGGGTGGAGACGCTGCCGGTCACCGGCCCCTCGGCACGAGGCCCCGAGGGTGAGGCCTCGCTGCGGGAGCAGCTTTCACGTCTCGAGCGAGCTCTCGACG
>WNFK01191561.1_pt1 | contig 68312 bp, 65 predicted proteins | sample 5400281 | NCBI WGS metagenome assembly WNFK01 (sample SAMN13153350, study PRJNA577476) | soil metagenome | isolation source: 20 cm soil on Douglas fir-dominated hillslope | place: USA:California | collected 2013-09-17
TGGGGTCGCCGGTCTGGCCGAGGACGGCGTTGCCGATCGCCGATGTGGTGCCGCCGTTACCGATCAGCGGCTGCGTCACGTCGTTGAGCGCCGCAACCGTCGCCGCTCGGACGACCGGCGTCAAGCTGGCCGCGGGAGCGTCTTTCGGCAAGAAGGTGAAGTCCGATGCCAGGGCCCTAGCAGTCTCTGGCGTGATGTTCTGTGGCGCCGGAATGGGCCCGGCGTCGGTCACGGTCACTTGCTGAAACGCGCCGACCTTGACCGCGGGCCCGATGGGTCTCCCGGTCGCCGGGTCGAGCTTGGTGACCTCGACGAGCCCGCGCAGGATCGTGATCGTCGAGCGTGGCGGGAAGACCTCGGCGACGACGAACGTCCCGCGGATCGCGACGACGGCATTCGGCGTCACGATCTCGACGGTCTGGCCCGGCTTCATGGCGGCCTTGCTGACCGCCACGGCCGTCCGGCCGGCCGCGAGGGCGACCGTCGATGTCGCCGGTACTTCCGTGACCGTGAGGATCGATCGCTCACGTGCCGTCACCGTCGCCTTCCCGCCCAGCAGGACGCGCACCGCGGACATCTCTCCGGTCACGATCCGGTCTCGAAGGAAGACACCGTCCCTGAACCTGAGCAGCGCCGGCGCCCGCAGTGGCGCGCGCGTGACCGTGGCGGTCCCCAAGAGCATGGCGACCACGCCAACCGGTGATTCCTCGGACGACGCCGGCAACGGACACGGCGGCATCGCGACCGTGAGCACCGCCAAGAGGCAGGCGCCGAGGGCGCGACGTGATCGCGATCGCGTGAGAGGAGGCGGTCGCGTTTCCATCGATTCGCAGTCTAGAGCCTGCGAATCAGCCGCAAATCGGGGAAGCCCAGCAAATTCGGTCCGGGTGAACCCTGAGGACTAGATAAGGGTTGTCCCTGAGAGTGTGGGTCGATTGACCGCTCGGCCCGCGGCCCGATATAGTCTGCGCGCGTCACGGAGGAACAGTCATGAGCCCAGCGACGAGCCGCAAAATCAACATGGGCATCATCGGCGTCGGCTGGATTGGCGGGCTCCGAGCCCGCACGTGTGCCAGCCATCCCCTGGTCGAGAGCCTGCACCTCTGCGAGATCGACCGTGAGCGGCTCCAGCAGATGGCCAAGGAGACGGGCGCCCGGAGTGCCACGACCGACTATCGCGAGCTGCTGAGCCGTCCGGACATCGACGCGATCATCGTGACCACCACCGATGGGGCTCGAGCTGAAGGAAGCCGACGAGCTGATGACGCTCGCCCGGGCCGCCAACCTCAAGCTCACGATCGGCTATACGCAGCGGTTCAACCCGAAGTTCGCCTACGTGAAGAAGTGTCTCGCCGACGGCACGCTGGGGCGCCCGGTGACGGCGCTGGTGAGCCGCCATCTGTCCCGCTCGCTCGGCAACAAGATCGGGGGCCGCGTCCACCTCTCGCCGGCCGTGATGGAAGCCACCCACGACATCGACTTCGTCCTCTGGTGCATGGAGCCGCGCAAGCCCGTCCGCGTCTACTCGCAGCACGCCTACGGGGCCATGAAGTCGGCGCACGGCCTCCCCGACAGCCAGTGGATCATGGTGACCATGGACGACGGGACCGCGTTCACCATCGGCGCGGGCTGGGCGCTGCCGCCGGGCTACCCGCATTTCTCGACGGCCACGATCGAGTTCCACGGCACTGAGGGCGCGCTGCTCATCGACGATTCCCATCGCGACATCGTCCTGAACACGATGAGCAAGGGGATGGTGCTCCCGCTCTCCACCATGCCCGGCGAGCCGGTCGGCCACGTCTATCAGGGCCCGATGCAGGCGGAGACCATCCACTTCATCGAGGCGGTCGCTCTCGACCGGCCGGTGCTCGTCACGCCGGAACAGGCGCGCCAGGTCATGGAAGTGACGCACGCCGCCGATCTCTCCGCGGAGCGCAACAGCCCCGTCACCCTGCCTCTCGAGTAAGCGAACCCCGCGAACAGAGGCCCGTCGAGGTCCCCGATCCCATGATCGGTGGACCAGGTCTCCATGTGGGCAGGCAGGGCCTCCGTGTCGGTGAGTTGATCGACCTCGTCGAATGCCTGAAGAGCCTCGGCGAACCACGCCCGCCGAAAGCCGGAGGTCTTCCCGCTAGGCGTGTGTCCCGCTCAAATGGCTCGAGCGACCAGCACGGACGGCCGGCGGTCGTGTCGCCGCGCGAGGAGCGCGCGCGCCCCATCCGCGCGTCCCGCTCGCAGGTAGGCGGCCAGGAGCGTCAGCTCGACCAGATCGCGCTGGGCACGGCTGCCGCCGATCCGCACGTGCTGGTCGAGGACGGGGGCCAGGATCGTGATCGTCGCGTCCCAGTCGCCTCGCGCGAAAGCCCCGAAGGCGTCGACGAGGGACGGCACCACCGGCCCGGCCGCGAGACGCCCGGCGCTGTCGGCTTCGGTGAGGGCCCGCGCGAGGCCTTCGAGCGCAGCGGCGTCGCCCGAAGCCGCGTAGGCCACCGCGGCGTGGACGTCGCAAAAGGTCACCCCGTGCTTCGGGAAGGTGCGCGTCGCGTAGTCGCGCACCGCGGACCAGCCCGATGCATCGCGAGGCGAGCCGGCCAGCTCGGCGCGCCAGAGGAACGAGGCGGCATCGGTCAGCGTGTTGACCGGCGGGCCCCACGACGCCCCCGGCGCGACGCCGCCCGAATAGGCCTGCCAGGCCCGGTCGAAGCGACCGACCCCGAGCGAGAAGATGGCGACGTGCCAGGTCAGATGGCAGTGAAGCTGCGCGGCGGCCGGATAGTCGCGGAGCCACTCGTCGAGATACGCCAGGCCCGCGGCGTCCTCGCCGCCCTCGTACAGCACGTGAGAGCACACGTGAGCCCCGTGGGCGTTTCGCGGGTGGGCGGCCATCGATCGGTCGATCGTCTTGCGTGCCGCTTCCCGCTGTCCGGCCTCGCACTGCGCGAACGCGTGGGCCATGCCGAACCACCAATCGTCGCCGTAGTGCGTTGCCAGGCCGTCCAGGAGCGCCAGCATCTCGGCTTCGCGCTCCTGGCGCCCGCTGAAGCCGATCAGCCCGAAGACACCGGTGCACGGCGCCAGCGCCATCGCATCCCTGGGAAACTCGTCGAGATGCTCACGCGCCGCCGCGAGGGCGGCCGGCCCCTTGCCGTCGACCACGAGGCCCAGGATTTCCACGTGCCGCCGCTCGCGCCGAGGGAGCGAGGCAGCCAGCTCGCGGGCGCGCGTCGCTGCCGCGCGGGCCTCGTCCATCCGGGCCAGGAGCTGAAGCGTGCGCGCCAGCCCCGCCTCGGCAAGCGCGAATCGAGGATCGGCGCCCAGCGCCCGGCCGAACGCCTCCTCGGCCCCGGGCAAGGCCGCGAGAAGGAGATCGACCGCCTCGACGTACGCGGCGCGCGCCGCCGCCGAGGAGGTGGAGACGGCCAGCCCGTACCGATCCGTCACCCGGGTCAGCCGAGCGGGAGAATGGACTGGACCATCGGCAGCCCCTTGGCCACCAGAGTCCAGCGCGCCTCCGGGCTCACCCGCCAGAGCTCGCCGGTATCCGTGCCTGCGAGGACGTGGCCGACGGCGTCGGGATCGGGCGCTACCGCGTGGAACTGGGCCGGCGAGGGCGAGTGGGCGGCGTCGCCGAGCTCGCGCCACGTCTCGCCGCCATTGACAGACTGGAAGAGCATCGCCTTCGCGCCGCCCGCGTCCTTCGCGGCCGAGAACGCGGTGGGCGACGAGCCCACGGTCACCGCGTGGGGCCGACGGGGATCGATGCAGAGGGGACGCGTGTACGGCGGGGTCATTCCCTTCCACTGGAAGCGCCATGACTTGCCGTGGTCGTCGGAGCGGAACATGCCGGCGATACGCTGCTCCATGGGCTCGCTGCGGTCGATGCGGCCGAAGCCCGTCGAGGCGAAGAGGACACCAGGCTGGTCCGGCTTTGCCACGATGTTGTGAAGGTCGGGATTCCCTCCGGGACGGTTCATCGTCCAGGTGCGCCCGCCGTCCTCGCTCAGCACCACGCCTCCGACCTCGACACCTACCACCAGGCGCTGCGGGTCGGCCGGATCGAGGACGATCGAGCGCGCTCGGCCCGGACGGGGCGGCGTCGCTGGCACGCACCACTCGGTGAAGCCGGGCGCGGACCGGAATCCGGCGATCTCCGTCCAGGAGGCACCGCCGTCCCGCGTGAGGAAGAGCCCGGCCGGCTCGGTGACGGCGTAGAGCGTCGAGGGATCCCCCGGAGCGGCGGCCACGTCCCACACTTCGCGGTCGCCGATTCCGCTCGGCTGCCACGAACGCCCGTCGTCGGCCGATCGGAAGAAGCCGGTGGTCGAGCCGGCCACGCAGCGTCCGTTCACACGCGAGAGGTGTCGCACGCTGGGCCCCTCCAGTGCCACCGAGGAGGCGCCGCTGACCGCGTCCACCACGAAGATGCCTTTGGCCGTACCGAGGATCGCCGTCTTCATGTTCTCCTCCTGGTCGCTCAGTGGAGATGCCGAGCCTCGCGCAAAGTATAGATTTCTCCGACCGGGCTCCGCAATCGCGAGCGGAAGGTGCTTGTCAGCTTAACTCCGGGGCGCTATCGTTCACCGTGTCCAAGTTGCTCGCGCCAGCCGGCCGTTCGTACTGCTCCGCGGTCGCTTCTGCTTCGGTGCGATGCTTTGCAAGGTGAGGGGGCGGCGATGACTCGAGGGCCGATTAGCGCTGCCCTGGTGGCGGCAGCGCTGCTCCAGGCGCTGGCGGGGTGCGCGCAGCAGGCGCCGAAAGCGACGACCGCGTCCGAAGCGCCCAAGCAGCCCGTGGCGCCGCCCCCTCCGCCGCCCGCCGCCCAGGAAAAGCCGCCGGCTCCGAAACCCCCGAGCGCGGCCCCGGCTCCGCCGCCTCGAAACCTCGAGGGCTTCGTCGACGAGCCGGCGCTCAAGGACGTGTTCTTCGAGCGTGACCGCGCGGACATCCTGCGCGAAGGAACGAGCATCATGGTGAGCAACGCCCGCTGGCTGCTCGCACGCTGGCTGGTCGACAATCGCGACTACCTGGTGCTCATCGAAGGCCACACAGACAGCAGGGGAACCCGCGAGGACAGGCATGACATCGCGGAGCTGCGGGCCAAGGCGGCCGCGAGCTTCCTCGCCACCATGGGGCTGCCCGATGCGCGCCTGTGGACCGTCAGCTACGGCTCGGACCGGCCGGTGTGCGCCGACAGGTCCGAGGCATGTGCCGCCCGGAACCGGCGCGTGCACTTCCGCGTGAAGATTCAGTGAGGGTGGGTAGCCAGGTCTGAGACGCGCAGGTTACATATCGGCACAACTTTTGGCAGAGAGGTCCCCGTAGCACTGGAGAACCTATTGATTGTCCGTAGGTCGTCCGCTGGCCGCGTTCTTGCTGTGCGTCAACGGCAGGGGGACCCGGCCCATGAGGCTCTTCAACAGACTCTTCAAGAGTGGCCGTAGGCGCGCCGCGCTCGCGGTGGCAGTCATCGGCGTCGTTTCCGTCGGGGAGGCCGCAGCGCTGCTCGGCGCCTACACCGCTACCTCCGAGGCCGACGTGAAGGCAGCGGTCCAGGGCCTGCCCGAAGACCGACAGGTTCTTCTGGCCACCAAGGCCTATACGATCCTCACGATCCCGACGGCTGTCGAGCGCACCGAAGCGCTCCTCGATGCGCTTCAGGACACGTCCGCTCCCACCCCAAGCTGGCGGCAGGTCGGGACCTTCGAGTCCGCCGCGTCGTGCGAGCGCGAGCGTGAGCTGGCGCTCCAGACCTTCGAGGGCGATGCCTGGAGGGTGCGCTCCGCCGACCCCGAGAGCGAGGAGCTCTCCACCGAGAACTGGAAGCTATTCCAGGGCCTGTCGGCGTGCCGAAAGAGTCGGTGCGTGCCGGAGTCGATGTTCTCCGCTCGGTAGTCGCAGCCGAACACCGCTTGCGCCCACTGTCCCACCGGCGTAAGGTCGCTGGTCATGAGCCGCAGAGCATCGCTGGCCTTCCTGCTCCTGAGCGTCGTGCTGGCGCTGCCGCCGATCGCCCACGCCGCCCCGACCGACCCGGTGTGGATCTCCGGGTTGTACGACGACAACGACTACGACGATGTGGTCCTTTTCATCATCGGGGCGGTCGGCGCCATCGACTCCGGCGTCTTGAATCCTGTTGGGCCCGTCGTCATCGACGTTGGCCCTATCACCCCGAGCCGACTACAGTTCGTCGGGTTCCGTCCGCTCGATTCTCCTTCCACTAGAGCTCCGCCCCACCTGTACTCCTAAGGCTGTCCTCTCGCCCGCGACCCCTCTAGGGCACGGGCGTCACCGCGTGGCGTGCGGTAGGGCATGTCCATCCCGCACGCGCGTAGCTTGACCCATCGCGGCTCAGAACCGGAGGAGGGTCCGCAATGATGCGAATGCGCTCGCTCAGGCTGTTCCTGTTCCTGCTTTTCGTGGTCACGATGCCTAGCCTGCTGTTCGGGAACGGATCCAGTCGCGCCGACGACAGGCACGACAAGGACAAAGGAGAGCATCAGGGGGCCGTCAGGCTGCTCAAGATCATTCCGGTCCCCGTGAGAGTCGGCAATAGTACGGGCGGCCTGTTCTCCTTTGATATTGGTTGGGTCGACCAAGCAACCCAAACCTACTATCTCGCCGATCGTTCCAATCGAGCCGTCGATATCGTCGACGCCGAACACGGGACATTCCTTGGGCAGCTCACCGCGACACCCCCTTTCGCGGGGATTTCGCCGCCCGCCTTTTCAACCGCCACGGCCGGGCCTGACGGCGTGGTGACCGGGGGCCACTGCCTTTTTGTGACTGACGCACCCAGCCGCGTAGTCTCTTTCGACACCAGGACCTTTCCTCCTACACAAGTCAGCGATGTCCGCACGGCGACCCCGACGGCCAATCGCGCGGACGAACTGGCGTTCGACCCGAAGGACAGAGTGCTCCTGGTCATCAACAATGCCGACACGCCGCCGTTCGGCACCTTGATCACGGTGGACCCAGCAAGCTGCTTCCTCCAACCCCCGACTCCAGCGAACAAGATAACCTTTGACGCTGCGCACCTCGTCGATGCCCAGAATGGCGCCGAACAACCGGTGTGGCACCCCCGCACCGGCAAGTTCTTCCTCTCCATCCCGCAAATAGGTGCGGACCCGGCGGTCGGAGGGGTCGTGCAAATCGATCCGAAGACCGGCAATATCGACAAAACGTTTCTTATCCACTTCTGCAGCCCGGCCGGTCTCACCGTCGGTCCGCACGACGATCTGCTGATCGGCTGCAATACCGTCTTCGATACGGCCGGCAAGGTGTGGGACCCGACGGGCACCGTGACAGCGGCGCCGAAGGACGTGATTCTCGATGTGAAGACCGGTAAAACCAAGGATGTGCTGGGTGTGGGGGCCGGGGATGAAGTCTGGTTCAACGGGGGCGACGGCAACTACTACGCCACCGGCAGCGGAAGCCCGTTCCGCCCCCTCCCCGCGGCGACGGCCAAGGGTTCGACCCCGCTCGGTGTGATCAACGCAAATGACGGGAAGCTGATTCAGTCCGTGCCGACGTATAACGTGCCGGCGGTGGCGGGTGTACACCCAGCCGCTACCGCGCACTCAGTGGCCGCCAACGCCGCCAACAACTTGGTGTTCGTGCCCCTGGGGGCCAACAATGCGTTCAGCGCCTTCGCCGTCCCTGGCCTCGGCCCTGTCCCCGACTGCGAGACGGGATGCATCGCGGTGTTCGGGAGGGGGGAGGACGACGACTAGTCCGACTGCCGAATGAGGTGAGCGAGCGGCGCGACCGTGAGGTCGCGCCGCTCCTCTGGAGTATTTGAGGAGGTTCAGTGATGTTTGGGCTCGGATCGCAGGAATTGCTGGTGATTCTGGTCATCGTGATGGTCCTGTTCGGCGCAAACCGGCTCCCGCAGCTCGCCCGATCGCTCGGGTCGAGCCTCAAGGAATTCAAGAAGGGCCTCGACTCGGCCCACGCCGAGGAGACTGCCGCCAGCCGACCCGGTGCGGACAGCCCGACATCATCGGCGTCGGACAAGCGGAGCTGCGCGCAGTGCAAGACCGTGCTCGCTCCCGACTGGACGCATTGCCCCCGGTGCGGGACGGCCGTGGCTCAGGCTCCGGTCTGAGGCACGCGGGCGGAAGAGGAGAGAGCGACTAGGCCCGCCCCTCGTACACCGTGAACTCGACCAGGTTCTGATCGGGATCGCGGAAATAGACGCTGGTCGACACACCGCGCGCGCACGTGCGGGGTCCGGGGCCGGCCTCGGGCGTGACGCCGTTCTTTTTCAGCAGCGCGAGGATCTCGTCGACGGTGCCGTCCCATTCGAGACAGAAATCAGCGCCGCCGACCGAGGGCTGCCGCGCCCCGAGGTAGCCCGGACGCGCGGGCGCTTCAGGTCCGTGGACGTTGATCTTCTGCGCGTCGCTGATCCGGATCGTCGCCATGTCCGGACGGCCCGGCCGCTTCTCCCACGCGATGGCGAAGCCGAGCTTCTGGTAGAAGTCGAGCGTGCGGTGCAGACCGCCCGCAACGATGACCCAGTGATCGATACCCTTGATTCCCATCGCCGGCCCCCTCGAATCCGCGATTCGCGCCCCTTGAGCGCCGCGGCGATCTTCGGCGATCTGCCGGTCCTGCGCAACCGTGGATCAGTGGGGCTCGACCCGCCAGATTGGTCCCATGAAGTAGAGCGGTCCCTCGGCCTTGAGGAAGGCCGGCGCTTCACCCGGGAGAATCCAGATGCGGGTGTCGGGCACATCGGTGACGAGAAGCGACAGGAACAGCCCGAGCTTGGGGCGGATGTGGTAGCGGACCACCTCGCCCGCCGGCACACGCTCCGTGGCCAGCGGCAGGAGCTGGAGCGTCACGACACGGGGCTTCGGCGTGAAGGCGACGATCGACACGGTCTCGCTGGCGCCGGGCCGCAAGTTCTTGACGATCAGCGAGAGCATTCCGTTGTATGCGTCGTCGGGAAGGGCGAGCGTCCCGCTGAGATACTCCTCGGCGCTCTCCTCGTCGGCGCGATAGCGGACCTCGTCCCGCCCGGTCTGCCGGTCAATCGAGGCTTCGAGCGTCTCCGGGAACGAGGGGCCGCGCTGCACGATGCGGTAATTCAGCAGGGTGAAGCGATCGCGCTGCGAGAAGACGACCGTCTCGTCGTACAGGGAGCCGTCCTTGAAGCGAAAGACCAGTCGCGCCGTCACCTGGTCGCCCCGCGCGACCTGCGCGAAATCGCCCTGGGCCAGCATCTCGTTGTCAGTGGTTCGAAGGACAGGAAACGCGCGCACCAGGCCTTCCTGATACTGCACGGCGATCGGTGCGGATCGGGCAGGGGACGCCCAGAGCAGCGTGACCGCGAGCGCGCAGAAGCCGGCAGATCGAACGCGCTTCGATGACATCGATCCTCCCCGTCCGACGCATGGTCGACCCGGGAGGAAAGCAGCAAGGGCAGTGCCACGCCCTTCCGGGAAGATTAGGGGATAGATTCTCAGGCGTTGCGCGCGCGGGGGTCGGTTCAGCCTGACACATTCCGTCGACCGGCCGACTGTTTGTCGACCATATATCGGCGCCGCTTCCGGAATACGTGAGCGGCCTTCCGCAATGCGTCAGGGGAAGATTCCGAGCTCGAGGTAGGTGGTGGCCACCTTGTGCAGCGCGGTGAGAAACGCCGCCGTCCGCAGATCCTGGATCCGCGAATCGCGCTTCCACTGCTCGTGAACCTGCCGGTAGGCGGTGATCATCGTCTCCTCGAGGCCGGAGTTCACCAGATCGATCTCGTCCGCCCCCCGGACGATCGCGTGGCGCTCCTCGCTGGAGAAGCCGCGTCCGGTGGCCTTCTCGATCGCCGAGACCATCCGGTCGTAGGACGCCTCCTCGAAGCGCTTGCCGACCCGGCCGAAACGCACGTGGGACAGATTCTTGATCCATTCGAAATACGAGACGGTCACCCCGCCGGCGTTGAGGAAGATGTCGGGAATGATGAGCACGCCGCGGTCGAGCAGGATCTTTTCGGCGTCCGCGGTGGTGGGCCCGTTGGCCGCCTCGGCGACGATCTTCGCCTTGATGCGGGGAGCGTTCTCGCCGGTGATCTGGTTCTCCAGCGCCGCCGGGATCAGGATGTCGCACTCGACCTCGAGCGCGAGATTGGTCGGCGCGATGTTCGTGGCGCCGGGGAAATTCAGGATCGAGCCCGTCTGCTTCTGGTGCTTCACCACGGCGTCGAGCTCGAGCCCCTGCCGGCGATAGACGGCGCCCTCGCGCTCGGAGAGCGCGACGATCACGCAGCCGGCCTCCTGGCAGAACCGAGCCGTGTTGTAGCCGACGTTGCCGAGCCCCTGGACGACGATCGTCTTGCCCTTGAGCCCCGTCGAGAGCCCCAGCGCCTTCATGTCCTCGGCCTGGTCGCAGGCCTCGCGAAGGCCGAAGTAGACTCCGCGTCCGGTGGCCTCCACGCGTCCGCGGATGCCGCCCTGGGTCACGGGCTTGCCGGTCACGCAGGCCATCGCGTCGATGGCGCCCGGGTAGAACGCGGAATACGTGTCGTAGATCCAGGCCATTTCACGCGGGCCGGTCCCGTAGTCGGGCGCGGGGACGTCCAGGCCCGCCCCGATGAAGTTCTTCTTGATCAGCTCGGCGGTGTAGCGCCGGGTGATCTGCTCGAGCTCCTGGACCGAGTACTGCTTGGTGTCGATCCGGACCCCGCCCTTGGCGCCGCCGAACGGCACGTCGACGATGGCGCACTTGTAGGTCATCAGCGCGGACAGGGCCTTGATCTCGTCCTCGTCCACCGTGGGCGCGAAGCGAATGCCGCCCTTCACGGGCAGGCGGTGATGGCTGTGCTGCGCGCGCCAGCCGGAGATGACCTCGTAGCCGCCCTGGCGCCGGATCGGGAACTGGAAGGCGTAGACACTGTCGCACACCTTGATCTGCTCGAGCAGACCGGGCGGATAGTCGGTGAGTGCCGCCGCCTTGTCGAAGTAGCTGTTGACCGTCTCGAAGAAGCTCGCGGCTGGACTCATCGGCTTAGGCTCCCTTCTGATCACGATCAGCCCCAGTATGCCGGGGATACCCGATTCCCGAAGAATTCAATCGTGTTACGGCATGTACGAGCCTCCGTTGACGTGCACGGTCTGCCCCGTAACGTGGCGCGCGTCGTCGCTGGCGAGAAACACGGCCACCGCGGCGATGTCGTCGGGTTGCGCCATGCGCCCCAGCGGGACCGCACTCGCCATGACCGCGAGCTCTTCTTCGCTGCTGCCATAGCGCGGCTGGGCGGTGTCGGTCAGGCCCGGCGCGATCGCATTCACGCGAATGCCGTGCGGGGCCAGCTCGAGCGCCATTGCCCGCGTCATGGCGACCACGCCGCCCTTGCTGGCCGAGTAGTGCACCCCCCGGATCGCGCCGCGAATCGCCTGAGACGCCATGTTGATGACCGAGCCCCGCCGCCGACCGGAGACCATCGTCTGCGCGGCGGCCTGGGCGCAGAAGCAGCCGCCCTTGAGATTGACGTCGAGGACCAGATCCCAGTCGTCCTCGCGCATCTCGAGAAACGGCACTCTGGGGTAGACGCCGGCGTTGTTGACGAGGATGTCGAGCCCGCCGAGCTCGTCCACGACCCGCGTGACCATCGCCCGCGCGTCCGCCGGCCGGGCGACGTCGGCCTGCACGAGCGTCGTGCGCCGGCCCGCCGCCTGGACCTGCCGCAGCACCGCCTCGGCCGCGGTCCGATCGTCGAGATAGTTCACGGCCACGTCGGCTCCCTCGTGGGCGAACGCCAGCGCGATGCCGCGCCCGATCCCTTGCTGGGCGCCGGTGACCAGCGCGACCTTTCCTCGAAGTCTCATGATGGCCTCCGCCGCCTGCAGCTTTGTCGACTCACGACGAGTGTGCTAGGGTCGCGCCGAGAACTCATCACGGAGGACGACCATGGACGAAAAAGGTATCGGGCTCTGGCTAAGCATCGGCTCCGTCATCCTCGTCGCGGCGCTCGTGATCGACTTCGCGTGGGTCATCTCGACCGCGCTCAGCACTCACTGAGAGCCGACCGCGCTCCCCAACGTCGTCCGCCCCGCCCGGCATGCCCCGCTACGATAGCGCCGTCCTGAACGGCACCGTTGTCTTTCCGTTCGTCGGCGCCGTGCGCTGCGACGTCGGTATTCGCGACGGGCGCATCGCCGCGCTGGCCGATTCGATCGCCTCGGCCGATGCGGACACCGTCATCGACGCGCGTGACAAGCTCGTGCTCCCGGGCGGGGTGGACTCGCACTTTCACATCGGAATCTACCGCGACCTGGCCGCCGACGCGAGCAGCGAGACCGCGTCGGCGCTCACCGGCGGCGTGACCACGGTCCTGAGCTACTTCCGCACGGGCCAGAACTATCTCAACAAGAGCGGTCCCTACCGGACGATCTTCCCGGAAGTCGTCGCGGCGACCACTGGCCACGCCTACACGGATTTCGGCTACCACATCGGCGTCATGACGACCGAGCAGCTCGACGAGGTCGACTGGCTCGTTGGCGCGCAGGGCGTCGCCTCGTTCAAGTACTACATGTTCTACAAGGGGCTCAACCTCACGTCGGACTCGACGCGCGGCAGCGCGTACACCATGGCCGAGACCTACGATCTCGGCCATCTCTACCTGCTGATGCGCGAGGTGGCGGCGGCCGGCCTCCGGTACGGCAGCCACGGACGCGTCTCCCTGAGCCTTCACTGCGAGCAGGCCGAGCTCATCCGGGTGTTCATCGAGGAGGTGAAGCGCTCGGGGCCGGGCGGCCTCGAAGGCTATCACCGGTCGCGGCCGCCGCTGACGGAGCAGCTCTCGATCGCCGAAGCCCTGGTGCTGACCGATGCCACGCGCTGCCCCGTGAACCTGCTGCACCTGTCGAGCGCCGAGGCGGTCGCGAGCGGCGCCCGGGGACGGCGCGACAATCCCCATCTGGACATCCGTCTCGAGACGACCGTCCACCATCTGGCGCTTACCCACGAGACGGCCGGCGGCATCGTCGGCAAGGTCAACCCGCCGATCCGGACCGAGGCTCACCGCGAGGCTCTCTGGCGCGCGGTCTGCGATGGCTGGGTCGACACGATCGTCAGCGACCACGCATGCTGCGCGGAGACGGACAAGGGCGAAGATCTCTGGAAGGCGCTGCCGGGGTTCGGCGGCACCGCCTTGCTTTACCCGTACCTGTTCTCCGAGGGACACTTGCGGCGGGAGCTGCCACTGTCACGAATCGCCGAGCTGGCGAGCGCCAATCCCGCGCGAGCCTTCGGGCTCTACCCGCGCAAAGGCGCCATCGCCGTCGGCAGCGACGCCGACCTGGTCGTGCTCGATCCGGGCCGCGAGCAGATCGTCACGCCCGAGGTTCTCGGCTCGGCACAGGACTTCACTCCGTTTGCCGGCATGCGCGTGCGTGGCTGGCCGAGCCACACGCTCCTGAGAGGACTGCCGGTGTTTCGGGATGGACGAGTTCGGGGCGCGCCGCAGGGGCGCTACATCAAGCGTCCAGTTGCACTACACGACGGCGCCGCGCTGAGGGCCGGCTCTTAGCTCGTCGACCGAGACGACGCGGACTGGGCTCAGGCCGACGCGGGCCGACGGCGCGGGCAGGCCTTGTGATACCAGGTCGAGCCGAGCTTGACGTGATTGCCGTTCTTGCGGATCCTCAGCTTGCACTTCGGACACGTTCCCATTCCTGCTCCTTTGCGAGATCTACGTTACGGCGACGTATTATAGCAGGCACCTCAGGGGGATCCCGGTGAAGGACTGCGTGTTCTGCCGCATCGTGGCCCGCGAGACTCCCGCCGACATCGAGTACGAGGACGATGCGGTTCTAGCCTTCAAAGACATCTACCCGAAGGCGCCCATCCATCTCCTCATCGTGCCCAAGCGTCACATCGCCTCGATCATCGTGATGGAGCGCGAGGACGCGGAGGCCATCGGTCGCTGCTTCCTGGCCGCTCGCTCGCTCGGAGAGGCAAAGGGGCTGGCCGAGCGCGGTTATCGGCTTCGGGTGAACTGCGGGCCCGAAGGGGGCCAGGTCGTGTACCACGTCCACGTTCACTTTCTGGCTGGGGGGCGCGAGAGGGGAGCCTAGCCGCAGGCGCGCTGAAGAAACAGAAGGGCTCCAGGGCATAGCCCTGGAGCCCTTGGCGCTCCTTACCGCGGAGCTCTTTCGGAGCTTACTTCATCAGGCCGATCGCCTCGACGGCCTTCGCCTTCGCGGAGTCCATGTTCCCGGCCTTGCAAGCAGCCTCAGCTTCGCGGACCAGCTTGGCGGCGTCACCGCTGCCGCTCTTCGCGCCAGCGAGCGTGCGCGGCGCCTGAACATCTTGCGTGCTGCTCCGCGGGGCTTGCACGTCCTGCGTGCTGCTCCGCGGGGCCTGAACATCCTGCGTGCTGCTGCGGGCACCCGCCAGCGAGCGCGGAGCCTGAACATCTTGACCGCGGGCGGCCTGCTGCTGAGGCTTCGCAGCCTTCTGCAGCATTGCCTGAGCCTGGCCGACCTCGGCCGGGCACTGAGACTGAGCACCGGCGACGGGCGCCAGCGCCGCGATGACTGCCACGCTCATGATTGCCGCGAAAAATCTCTTCATCATCGACTTTTCCATTTCCTCTCGTGTGTGAAGTGATCTGGATCTACCTGCCACCGACCCCATTAAACCCACAGCGCGCCGCTCGTGTCACCCCCTCGGCATTGAGGTAGAGGCGCCAACTCTCGGGGGCAGAAGGGAGCAACCGTGGTGCCACGTCCGGAATTCCTGAAAGCGCTTCGTAATCGGTTATTTATCGCCCTGCCCTCGAGTGGTCCGGGGGCGATGTGCCCGAGACGCTCCGAGAAGGGAGTGGGGCATTCCGCCCGTCTCGAGGGCGTGTGATAGCCTGACTGACCGTATGCGCCCGGCAACGGACCTTTTCGCGTCGCTGCTCGTCGCGCTGGCCTTGAATGGCTGCGCGGGTGCGCAAGCTCCGCCGTCTTCTCCCACCCCGCAGGGACCGGTGCGCCACGTTCTGCCGAACGGCGTCCGGGTCGTCATTCAGGAGTTCCGCTCCAGCGAGGTCGTCGCGGTTCAGCTGTGGGTGCGCGCCGGCGGCCGGGACGAGACCGCCTCCGAGCTGGGCCTGGCGCACTACCTCGAGCACATGCTCTTCAAGGGAACGACCACCCGCGCGCGAGGCTTCGTCGACCGGGACGTCGAGGGCGTCGGCGGACGGGTGAACGCCGGCACCTCGCTCGACTACACCTTCTACCACGCCGTGCTTCCGAAATCGCGCGCTGTTCCCACGATCGAGATGCTCGCCGACATCAGCGTCAACTCGGTTCTCGACGAAACCGAGCTCGACCTCGAGAAGAAGGTCGTGCTCGAAGAGATGCGGCTCAGCGAGGACAGCCCGCAGCGCTATCTCGTCCGGCAGCTCTACGGCGTGGTGTTCGGCAGTCATCCCTACGGCCGCTCGGTCCTCGGGACGCCCGAGATCATCCAGGCGCTCACGCGCCATACGCTGCTCTCCTTCTATCGCCGCTACTACGTTCCCGAGTCGTTCGCGCTCGTCGTCGTCGGTCCCGTGGACCCGACCGAAACGCTTCGGGCGGCGGAGCGCTCGCTTGGCCGGCTGCCGCGCAGCGGCTTCCAGCGGCTGCCCGCCCCGGCGCCTGCCAGCCTCACGCCGCGGAAAGTCGACATGCCGCGGCCCGGCGCGCTGGCCTACCTGGGCGTGGGGTGGCTCGGGCCGAAGCTCGACCATGCCGACACCCCGGCCGTCGATCTGCTCGTCTCGATTCTCGGGCAATCCCGCTCGTCCCGTCTGCCGCAGTCGCTCCGCGAGCGGCTCGCGCTCGTCAACTCTGTCGGGTCTGACTACGCCGCGCTGGAGGCCGGAGGCGTGATCACGGTGACGGCGCAGCTCGAGCCGTCGAATCTCGCCCGCGCCGAGGCCGAGATCTTGAAGGAGGTCCAGCGGGTGCGCGAGCAAGGTGTGACCGACGCGGAGCTCCGGCGAGCGATCACGCTGGCCGAGGCCGACCACGCCTTCCGGAGTGAGACCGCCGAGGGCCGCGCCGGTCTCTTCGGCCGCGCCGAGACGCTCTGGCGGCTCGCCGAGGAGCTCGCCTACATCGATCGGGTGCGGACGGTCACCGCCGAGCAGGTTCGTCTCGTCGCGCGGCGCTACCTGGATCCCGAGCGCTACGGGCGGCTCGCGTTCGTGCCGCCCTCCCGATGAGCCGCATCGGGCTGTCACTCGGCTCGGTTCTCCTCGCCATGGGCCTCGCGGCTTCGGCCCAGGCTCAGGAGCCCTCGGTCTCACGACAGGTCCTCCCGAACGGGCTGACGGTGCTCGTGCGCGAGGACGCCGCGGCCGGCGTGGTCGCGATGTCGCTACAGGTGCGAGCCGGCTCGCGCTTCGAATCGCCGACGACCACGGGCATCACCAACTTCCTCCACCGCGTGATGCTGCGCGGCACGAGCAAGCGGACGGCCGTCCAGCTCGCCACGAGCTATGAAGACATCGGCGGCACGCTCGATTCCGGCGGCGAGGTCGAGTCGGCCGAGGTGCGGGGCCAGGCGCTCGCGCGTCACTGGGAGACGCTCCTCGGGCTGATCGCCGAGGTCGCGCTGGACGCGACGCTGCCGGCGGACGAGATCGAAAAGGAGCGGCGGCTCCTTCTCGGCCAGATCAAGGCTCGCGCCGACGCGCCGTTCTCCCTGACCTTCGACACCATGCTGCGCGACCTCTATGGCTCGCATCCCTACGCCTCGCAAAGCCTCGGCCGGCGGGAAACGATCGAGCGGTTCACCCGCGACGATCTGTTCGCGCACTACCGGGCGATCTATCGCCCCGAGCGCATGGTGCTCGCGGTCAGCGGCGAGGTGGCGCGTGACCGCGTCGTGCGCGCGGCGGAGCGCCTCTTCGGTCGGATGGTCCGCGCGACGGCCACGCTGCCCGAGGCATCCGCCGCGCCGGCGGCGAAGGGCGACCGTCGTGTCATCACGCTTCCAGCCCAGCAGGCTCAGATCTTCGTGGGATACCTCGTGCCCGGCCTGACGGACCCGCTTTATCCGGCCGTGCGGGTGCTCGGTGCGACCCTCGGCGGCGGGATGGCCGGCCGGCTATTCGTGGAGCTCCGCGACCGTCGCGGGCTCGCCTATTCGACCGGGGTGGTCACGCCGTTCCGTACCGGGCCCGCCTTTTTCGTCGCCTACCTGGGGACGGCGCCGGCGAGCGCCGCAGCAGCCGAGGCGGGCGTGCTGAGCGAGCTCGAGCGCGCGCGGGCCACCCCGGCCACCGGCGGCGAGCTCGCGAGGGCCAAGGCCTACATCCGAGGCCAGCTCTCGATGGATCGCCGCACGAACGCGCGCCAGGCTTGGTACCTCGCCTTCTTCGAGGTCGTCGGCGTCGGCTGGGACTTTCCGGACCGCTTCGGCCGCGCCGTCGAGGCGGTGACCGCCGCCGACGTGGCCCAAGCTGCCGAGCGCTACCTGACCGGGCCGACCGTCGTGGTGCTCCAGCCGACGACGCCGAAACGATGATCCCGCTCAAGGACGACGTCCCGAGTAGCGGCTTCCCGTTCGTCACGATCGGGCTGATCGTTCTGAACGTCCTCGTCTTTCTCTACCAGGCCTCGATCGGCATGGACAGCGAGCGGGCGGCGGAAGCGTTCATCCTCGAGTTCGGCGCGGTCCCGTGCCGGGTGACCGGCGCCTGCTCGGTCCCCGGGGATTTTCCGCCGCCGCTCGCGACGATCTTCACCTCGATGTTCATGCACGGCGGCCTGTTCCACGTCGCCGGCAATATGCTCTACCTGTGGATCTTCGGCGACAACGTCGAAGACACCCTCGGGCACGGGCGCTTCCTCGCCTTCTACCTCCTCGCCGGCGTGGCGGCGGCCCTTGCGCAGATCGTGGTCCATCCCGGCTCGCGCGTCCCGATGGTCGGGGCGAGCGGGGCCGTGTCGGGGGTGCTCGGGGCGTACCTTCTGCTGTTCCCCTATGCGCGCGTGCTGGTCCTCCTCATCTTCGGCTTCTTCTTTCGGATCGTCCGCTGGCCGGCGAGCATCGTGCTCGGCTTCTGGATCGTCGTCCAGTTCCTCAACGGGCTCATCACGGTCAGCGTGGCGGCGGGGGACGCGGCCGGCGGAACCGCGTGGTTTGCCCACATCGGGGGCTTTCTGGCGGGGATCGTCCTGCTGTTTCTGATGCGGCCCCGGCGGACCGGTCGCCTATAATGAGCGCCATATGAAGCGTACTCCAGCTCGTGTTCGGATCGACCGGCTGCTCGTTGACAAGGGCTTGGTGGAAAGCCGAGAAAAGGCGGCCCGGCACATCCTGGCGGGCGACGTGTTCGTGGACGGCGAGCGAGTCGACAAGGCAGGCGCTCTCGTGGCGTCGGAGGCCGAGGTCGAGCTGCGGGGACGAGCCCCGTTCGTGAGCCGCGGGGGCGAGAAGCTCGTTCACGCCATCGACAACTTTCAGGTCAAAGTCCCCGGACGGGTCTGCCTGGACGTGGGCGCCTCGACCGGTGGATTCACCGACTGCCTGCTGCAGCGCGGCGCCACGCGGGTGTACGCCGTGGATGTCGGTACCGGCCAGCTCGACCAGCGGCTCCGGAAGGACCAGCGGGTCGTCGTCATGGAGCACACCAACGCGCGGGCGCTCGACCCGCGGGTCTTCGGCGAGCAGCCCACGCTCGCCGTCATCGACGTCTCGTTCATCTCGCTCGAGAAGATTCTGCCGGCGGTGTTCGGCGTTCTGGCCTCGCGCGGGGAGATCGTCGCCCTGGTGAAGCCGCAGTTCGAGGTCGGCCGCCAGCACGTCGCCAAGGGCGGTGTCGTGCGCGATCCGGCGCAGCACCGGGCCGCGGTGCAGCGCCTCGCGCGCTACGTCGTGCTGCGCGGCTGGCACGTTCTCGGCGTGACCGCCTCGCCGCTGCGCGGTCCGAAGGGCAACCACGAGTTCTTCCTCCACTTCACGTCGCACGGCCGCACCGCCAGCGACCTCGAGTCGATGATCAGCCGGAGCATCGAGGCCCTCGCGTGACACGAGTCGGCATCGTCGCGAAGCCGGATGCGGCCCGGGCCCAGGGGGTCATTCTCCAGCTCCTCCCGTGGCTCACGGGCCGGGGGCACTCCGTGGTGCTCGAGAAGGAGACCGCGGACCTCGTCCCATCGGCGGTCACCGCCGCCGCCGGCAGGGCGGAGCTCCCCAGCCAGGTCGATCTGCTCATCATCCTCGGAGGCGATGGCACCCTCCTCTCGATGGCGCGGGCGGTGGGCGATCTCGGCGTTCCCTTGCTGGGCGTGAACCTCGGCGGGCTCGGCTTCCTCACCGCGACGACCCTCGACGAGATGTTCCCAGCCCTGGAGGCGTACCTCGGGGGCCACATGGCGATCGAGGAGCGCATGCTCCTGGCCGCCCGGATCGTGCGCAACGGGCAGCCGCTGGGCGAGTACGCGGCGCTCAACGACATCGTCATCACCAAGTCGGCGATGAGCCGCATCATCGACCTCTCGGTATCGGTCGAGGGCCGGTATGCGACGGCCTACCGCGCCGACGGGCTCATCATCTCGACGCCGACGGGCTCCACGGCCTATTCGCTCTCGGCCGGCGGGCCGATTCTCTTTCCCACGATGGACGCTGTCGTCCTGACCCCCATCTGCTCGCACACTCTGACCAACCGGCCCATCGTGGTGCCGGGGACGGACCGCATCGAGGTCACCCTTCTGGCCGATCAGGAGGTCATGGCCACGATGGACGGCCAGGTCGGCGTCGGCCTGCGGGAAGGCGACACGGTCGAGATTCGCAAGGCCGCCTCCCGCATCAGGCTCGTTCGCTTCCCGCAGAAGGACTTCTTCTCGGTCCTGCGGACAAAGCTCAAGTGGGGTGAGCGTTAACAGCGTATTCGCTCCGATACCGCTTGAGGTGGCCGCTCCGCTGACCTAGCATCGACCCACATGCTCCGCGAGATTCGAGTCCGCAACTTCGCCGTGATCGACGCAGTGACCGCAGTGTTCGGCCCCGGCCTCAACGTCCTGACCGGCGAGACCGGCGCCGGCAAGTCCATGCTCATCGACGCGATCCTGTTGATCCGGGGGGCTCGCGCCCAGACCGACGTCATCCGCACCGACACCGAGACCGCGACCGTCGAGGCGGTGTTCGACGTCGAGCCCCGCGGTCCGGTGGCGGCCGTGCTCGACGACGCCGGGCTCGCCCTGGACGACGGCCAGCTCGTCGTGCGCCGGGAGCTCGCGCACTCCGGGCGCCACCGCGCGTTCGTGAATGACTCGCCCGTGACGGTCGGGCTATTGGAGCGGCTCGGTGACCACCTCGTCGAGATCCACGGACAGCACGAGCACCAGCGCCTCCTGGAGCCGGCGCGCCAGCTGGATCTCCTGGACCGCTTCGGAGACGCCGAGGAACTGCGCGAGCGCGTGGGGGAGATCTTCGCCCGGCATCGGGCCGCGCAGGCCGAGGTCGAGCGGGCACGGGCGGCGGAGCGCGATCGAGCGCAGCGCGAGGATCTCCTCCGCTTTCAGCTCTCGGAGCTCGATGGCGCGCGCCTGCGGGAGGGCGAGGAGGAGGAGCTGCGGGCCGAGCGCCGGCGGCTCCAGCACGCCGAGCGGCTGACCGCGGGGCTCGCCGAGGTCGGCGGGTTGCTCGACGAGGACGAGAGCTCGGCGGCGAGCCGGCTGCACCGTACCGGGCGCCTCCTGCGTGAGCTCGCGCGATTCGACCCGGCATTCGCCGCGCCCGCCGACACGATCGACGGCGCCGGCGCCCTGATCGAGGACGCGCTCGCGGCCGTGCGAGGACTCCGCGAGCGCGTGACGGTGACGCCCGGGCGTCTGGAGGTGGTGGACGAGCGCCTCGACGCGCTCACCCGGCTCAAGCGGAAATACGGGGATACCGAAGCGGCGATGCTCGCGTTTCGGGAAGGGGCGGCCGTCGAGCTCGAGAAGCTCGATCGCCACGAGGAGATCCTGGCCGAGCAGGAGAGACTGCTCGCGGAGCTGCAGGCCGAGCTCACCCGATCCGCCGTCGCGCTCTCGGAGCGTCGTCGCACGGCCGCCGACCGGCTCGCCGGCGAGGCGGAGCGCGAGCTGCGCCAGCTGGGGATGGACCGGGCCCGCTTCGCGGTCTCGGTCGAGCCCGGTCCGATGACGGACGTCGGGCCGCGCGGCCTCGACCGGGTCGAGTTTCGCCTGTCGGCCAACGCGGGCGAGGACGTGCGTCCGCTGGCCAAGGTGGTGTCGGGCGGCGAGCTCTCGCGAACCATGCTCGCGCTCAAGGCGGTTCTGGCGCGCGCCGATCGCGTGCCCACGATGATCTTCGACGAGGTCGACTCGGGAATCGGCGGGCGCGTCGCGGCGGTCGTCGCCCAGAAGCTCGCCCGGGCCGCCGAGGGGCGCCAGGTGCTCTGCGTCACGCATCTGGCGCCGATCGCCGCCCGCGCGACGCACCACGTGCGGGTGTGGAAGGGCGTGCGCGCGGGCCGCACGCGCGTCAGCGCGGAGGTGCTGACCGGCGACGCGCGTGTCGAGGAAGTCGCGCGCATGGTCGCGGGCGAGCGGGTCACCGACACGGCGCGCGGGCACGCGCGCGAGCTTTTGGAGCGGCCGGGTCCGCGAACGCGCCCTGTATAATGAGCACGGCATGATCGACGCTCTGCTCAAGAAGATCTTCGGCACCAAGCACGAGCGCGACGTCAAGCGGATGATTCCGATCGTCGCCGCGATCAACGCGTTCGAGGGCTCGCTGGGGTCGCTCGACGACGCGGCCCTGCGCGCGAAATCCGAGGAGTTCAAGAAGCGGCTCGAGGACGGCGAGCCGATCGACGACGTGCTGCCCGAGGCGTTCGCGGTGTGCCGCGAAGCGGCGCGCCGCACGGTCGCCATGCGGCACTTCGACATGCAGCTGATCGGCGGCATGGTGCTCCACGAGGGCAAGATCGCCGAGATGGCGACCGGCGAGGGCAAGACGCTCGTGGCCACGCTGCCCGCCTACCTCAACGGCCTCACCGGCCGCGGCGTGCACATCGTCACCGTCAACGACTATCTGGCCAAGCGCGACGCGCAGTGGATGGGGCCGATCTACGAGGAGCTCGGGCTTTCGGTGGGCGTCATCCAGCACGAAGCCTCGTTCCTCTACGATCCCGCGTATGTGACGTCCGACATCCGGCTGACCTCGCTGCGGCCGTGCACGCGGCGGGAGGCGTACCGGGCCGACGTCACGTACGGCACCAACAACGAGTTCGGGTTCGATTACCTGCGCGACAACATGCGCTTCACGCTCGAGGAGCTCGTGCAGCGCGAGCTCCACTACGCCATCGTCGACGAGGTGGACTCGATCCTGATCGACGAGGCGCGAACGCCGCTGATCATCTCCGGACCGGCCGACGAGTCGACCGATCTCTATTACAAGATCGACCGGATCATCCCGAAGCTCCGCCGGGCCGCCACGATCGTCGAGGGCAAGCTCTCGGAGATCGAGGCCGAGAAGAAGGGCGACTTCATCGTCGACGAGAAGGCGCGCGCGGTCGCCCTGACCGAGGAGGGCGTCGCCAGCTGCGAGCGCCTGCTGAACGTCGACAACCTCTACGACCCGCGCAACATGACGATGCTGCATCACATCCAGCAGGGGCTCCGGGCCCACGCGCTCTTCAGGCGCGACGTCGACTACATCGTCAAGGACGGGCAGGTCGTCATCATCGACGAGTTCACCGGGCGCCAGATGCCGGGCCGACGCTGGTCGGACGGGCTCCACCAGGCGGTGGAGGCCAAGGAGTCCGTCCGGATCGAGCGCGAGAACCAGACGCTGGCGACGATCACGTTCCAGAATTACTTCCGCATGTACGAGAAGCTCGCCGGCATGACCGGCACCGCCGAGACCGAGGCCGAGGAGTTCGCCAAGATCTACAAGCTCGACGTCACGATCGTCCCGACGAACCGGACGCTCATCCGGATCAACAACCCGGACGTCGTGTACAAGACCGAGCGCGAGAAGTTCAACGCGGTCGTCGACGACATCATCGAGCGCAACAAGAGCGGACAGCCGGTCCTGGTCGGCACCGTCTCGATCGAGAAATCCGAGGCGCTGGCGAGCCTCCTGAAGAAGCGCGGGGTCCCGCACGAGGTCCTCAACGCGAAGTATCACGAGCGCGAGGCGGAGATCGTCGCCCAGGCCGGCCGGGAAGGCGCGGTCACGATCGCCACCAACATGGCTGGCCGGGGCACCGATATCCTGCTCGGGGGCAACCCCGACTTCCTGTCGAAGGAGATCCTCCGGAAGAAAGGGCTGGACCCGGTGACGGCGTCGGCGCCCGAGCACGCGGCGGCCCTGGCCGACGCCCGACGGATCACCGAGCCCGAGCACGCCCGGGTCGTCGAGCACGGCGGCCTGCACATCGTCGGCACCGAGCGGCACGAGGCGCGGCGGGTGGACAACCAGCTCCGCGGGCGCTCCGGGCGACAGGGCGATCCCGGCTCCTCGCGCTTCTACCTCTCGCTTCAGGACGATCTCCTGCGCATCTTCGGCTCGCAGCGCGTGGAACGGATCATGGAGCGCCTCGGGATGCAGGAAGGCGAGCCGATCGAGCACAAGCTCGTGACCCGGGCGATCGCCACCGCGCAGAAGCGCGTCGAGACGCACAACTTCGAGATCCGCAAGCACCTGCTCGAGTACGACGACGTGATGAACCGGCAGCGCGAAGTCATCTACGGGATGCGGCGCCAGATTCTCGAGGGCGAGAATCAGGCCGAGACCGTCGCCGAGTGGATCGAGGAGCTCACGGAGGTGACCCTCGACGCCTACGCCGCCCGCGGCGCCCATCCCGAGGACTGGGACCTCGCCGGCCTCACCGAGGCGCTCCACCGGCAATTCGATACGAAGGTCGCGTCGGCGCAGTACGACGAGGTGGTCTCCCGCGAAGCGCTCGACGAGCTGGTGCACGGCGCCGTCAAGGCCCGCTTCGTCGAACGGGAGGGCGAGCTCGGCCCCGACCTCCTCCAGGCGCTCGAGCGTCACGAGATGCTCATCGTGCTGGACACGCAGTGGAAGGACCATCTGCTGTCGATCGACCACCTCAAGGAAGGCATCGGCCTGCGCGGCTACGGTCAGCGCGATCCCCTGACCGAGTACAAGAAAGAGGCGTTCGACCTGTTCGAGGACATGTTCGAGCGCGTCAAGGCCGCGGTGATCGAGCGGCTCTTCAAGGTGCAGATCGTGCGCGACGCGCCGATGGAGCTGCCGGCGATGACCGCCTGGGCCGACGCGCGCGAAGGTCGCGGCGCCCTGGCTGGCGAGCCGCCGCGGGCGGCCGCGCCGGCACCCCGAGCCGCCGCGGCGCCCCGCACCCCGACCGGGGAGAAGATCGGCCGCAACGACCCTTGCTTCTGCGGCTCCGGTAAGAAATACAAGAAGTGCCACTACCTCAAGGCCTGAAAAAGGGCGATATTTAGGGCTCTTCCCGGCCTGGACCCCCACGGCTGGTGCTTTTTTCTTTGGTCGTTACGCAGTGCCTGTGCTAGAAAATTCCATGCGCCTCGAGTCCGTCACGCTGCACGGCTTCAAGTCGTTCGCCGAGAAGAGCGTCCTGAGGGTCATGCCCGGGATCACCGCGATCGTGGGCCCCAACGGCTGCGGCAAGAGCAACATCTCGGAGTCGGTGCGCTGGGCGCTCGGCGAGCAGAGCGCGAAGTCGCTCCGGGGCGGCCGGATGGAAGACCTGATCTTCCACGGCTCCGCGTCGCGTAAGCCGGTCGGCCTCGCCGAAGTCGAGCTCACCTTCAGTAACGACGGCGTGTTGTCGGTGCCCTGGACCGAGGTGTCGGTGAGCCGTCGGCTCTACCGGACGGGCGAGAGCGAGTACTTCCTCAACAAGAATCTCTCCCGCCTGCGCGACATCCTCGACCTCTTCGCGGGCACCGGTGCCAATCCCCGGGCGTACTCGGTGATGGACCAGGACAAGCTGAACCACGTCCTGACGGCAAAGCCGCACGAGCGCCGCGTGTTCATCGAGGAAGCCGCCGGGATCGCGCGCTACAAGCAGCAGCGCAACGAGACACAGGGCAAGCTCGACGCCGCCCGCCAGAACCTCGTGCGCGTGCGCGACGTGATGGACGAAGTGCGCCGTCAGCTCTCGTCGCTCGAGCGCCAGGCGAAGAAGGCGCAGCAGTACAAGGCGCTGCAGACCGAGAAGCGCGACCTCGCCCTGGCCCTCGTCGCCGCGGACTACGCCGGGTTCACCGCCGAGAGCACGCGCTTGAGCGCCGAGCTGACGCGGCTGCGTGACGAGGAGCAGGGGCTCCGCACGCGGATCACCTCGCTGGCTGCCCGGGAGGCGCAGGCCCGGGAGACCTTGCAGGCGAGCGAGCATCGCCTCTCCGATCTTCGACAGGCGGTGTCGAAGGTGCAGGGCGAGCTGGAGAGGCTCCTGGAGCGCCGCGAGCAGATGGGCGTGCAGATCCAGGAGCTCGGCGAGGAAGGCGTGCGTCTCGCCGAAGAGGTACGGGCGACCACCGAGCGGCTCGCGTCGATCGTGAAGGAGCGCGAGGAGGTCCGCCTGGCGCTCCGCGACGCGGAGCAGCTCGCGACCGACCGTACGCGCGCGGCCGCCGAGTTCGAGGCCGCCGTCGAGCGCCAGCGCGGCGCTCTCACCCTGGAGCGCGACCATGCCGAGGCGCTGCGTCTCGAGCAGACCCGGCTCGCGGCCGAGCGCGTCGACCTCATGCGGAGCGCCGGCGAGCTGAGGGAGCGCGAGGCCCAGCTGGCGCGCCGTGCCGAGCGGCTCGAAAGCGAGCTCGCGCAGGCCCGCGCGGAGGCGGATCGGCTTCTGGCAGAGCGGGCCGTACTGACCGTGGCGCGCAACCGCGCCGCCGCCGAGTTCAGCTCCCTGGACGAGGAGCGCTGCCGGCTCGACGCCCAGGAAGCGGACGAGGCCCGCCGGCTGACCGAGGCCGAATCGCGGCTCGCCGACGCGCGCGTCGAGCTGGCGGCGCGGCGGTCGAGCTTCGAGGCGCTGTCCGAGCTGGAGCGCGCCCGCGAGGGCTACGGCGCCGGGGTCCGCGCGGTGTTCGCCGAGGACCGGATCGCCGCGCTGGCGGGAGTGGTCGGGACCGTGGCGGACCTGCTCGAAGTTCCCCGCGGGATGGAGCGCGCCATCGAGGCGGTGCTGGGCGAGCGCCTGCAGTGGGTCGTGGTCGAGCGCTTCGAGCACGCGCGAGCTGCCGTCGCCTACCTGCGCGAGCACGGGCTCGGGTCGGCGACCTTCCTCCCGCTCGAGCACCTGCCTGCGGCGGGTGGAGTCGGAGCGGACGAGAACGGCGCGCGCTGGGTGAGCCGAAGCATCGGCGCGAGCGCGCCGAGCCTGGTCCACCACCTTCTCGGGCAGGTGGCGATCGTCGACCACCTCGACGAGGCCGAGGCGCTGTGGCGCCGGAACGGCGTCGTGGCCACGTACGTCACCTCGGACGGCGAGGTCCTCGGCCCCACCGGCCGCCTCCATGGCGGCGGGAAGGGAGAGGCGAACGGCACCGAGCACTCCCTGCTGGCGCGCAAGCGTCAGCTGCGGGACCTCGACCTGGATGTGCAGCGGCTCTCGGCCACCGTGGACGCGGAGCAAGCCGAGGTCACCGCGCTCGCGGCGTCGGTGGCGCTGCGACGCGAGCAGATCGTGGAGCTCCGGAAGTCGGTGCAGGCCCGCCTCTCTGATCGGCTGGCCGGCGAGAAAGATCTCGAGCGCGCCGCCCAGGAGCACGAGCGGGTGCAGCGCCACCTGGAGACGATCTCGTCGGAATCGCGCCAGGTTGCGCGCGAAGTCGAGGAGACGGGCGCCACGCTCGGGCGGCTCACCCAGCGGATCGCGGTCGCGCGCGACGCCGAGGCAGCGATCGACGCCGCCGCCGCGCGAGTGCGCGAGGCGATCGAGGGCGCGCAGGCCGACGAGGCGGCCCTCGGCGCCGAGCTGACGGCGTGCCGTGTCGATCTCGCGTCCGCGACCGAGCGGGTCGACGCGCTCGGCCGGGAGCTGTCGCGGCTCGACGAGATGGAGCGCGACCTGTCGGCGCGCGTCGCGCAGGCGGGGCAGCGTCAGACGCAGCTCGCGGAGCGGCGGACGTGGCTCGCCGACGAGCGGGAGCGCACGGACGTCGCGGCGCGCGAGGTGGCGCTCGAGCGCGATCGCACCGACACGGCGGCCCGGCAGGCAACCGAGGAGCACGACGGCCTGGCCGCCGAGCTTCGCTCGGTCGAGCACGACTCACGGGCCGCCGAGAGCGAGCTCGCGCGACTCGTCGCCTCCACCCACGAGATCGACATTCGCTCGACCGAGTGCCGGGTGCGGCGCGAGGAGCTGGGGCAGGAGGCGTGGCGCGTGTACGGTGTCGACGCGCCGGCGCTCCTCGCGTGTCACGACCCGGCGCGGGATCTCGGCGCGGCGCGAGCCCGCGTGGCCGAGCTCGACGAGCGCCTGAGCGCGATCGGCCCGGTCAACCTGGTGGCCGACGACGAGTATCGCGAGCTCGACGAGCGGCTGACGTTTCTTCGAGCTCAGCACGACGATCTCTCGGCGTCGATCAAGGACCTCGACAAGGCTCTTCGCGGCATGACCCGCACGGCGCAGGACCGCTTCGTCCAGGCGTTCGAGGAGATCAACGGCCATTTCGGCCGACTCTTCGAGCGGCTCTTCGAGGGGGGCCGTGCCGAGCTGAAGCTGGTCGAGGCCGAGCCGGGCGGAGACCCGCTCGACACCGGGGTCGAGCTCATGGCGCAGCCGCGCGGCAAGCGGCTCCAGGCCGTCACGCTGCTTTCGGGGGGAGAGCGGGCCCTCACCGGTCTGGCGCTCCTCTTCGCCATCTTCTACTTCCGACCGAGCCCCTTCTGCGTGCTGGACGAGGTGGACGCCCCGCTGGACGATGCCAACATTCACCGCTTCCTGCGCGTGCTCCGGGAGCTGACGGGGCAGACACAATTCCTGGTGATCACTCACAACCGAAAGACTATGGAGGCCGCCGACGTCCTCTATGGCGTGACGATGGAGGAGCCCGGCCTCTCGACCCTGGTCTCGGTCAACCTGAACGCTCAGTAAGTAGGTGAATTACCCCTCCGCATGGGCTACGCTCGTAGTATGCCCGCCGTCGGCGCGTACTTGCGTGAGCTACGCGAGCGACAAGGGGTCTCGATCGATGAGATTGCCCGGTCGACTCGCATCCTGCACCACTACCTGGAGGCGCTGGAGAGCGACGATCTGGCCTCGCTTCCCGCGCCTGTCTTCGCCAAGGGGTTCATCCGCGCTTATTGCCAGGCCCTCGGTGTGTCGGCCGACGAGGCGATCGCCCTTTACGACCAGCGGGCGGGCCATGTCCGCGAACGGGTGACCGTCGCTCCGGCCCCACCGCCGCCACCTCCGCCCTCATTGCTTCCGCCTCCGACGCCCGTTCACCAGGCGCAGGTCGCAGCAGCCGAGCGCCGCGGCAGTCGGACCCGGGGAGCGGTGCTCATCAGCTTCGTGCTCCTCGTGGTCATGGGCGCTGCGCTGTTCGCCGTCACGATGGCGCTTCAGTCCGGGCATGACGAGGGGGACGGCACCGCAGCGACCCAGGTGGCGGCCATACCGGCGCCGGAACCGGCCCAGACCCCGGTGCCGGAGCCGGCGGCGGTCGAGCCCGCTCAGGCGCCCGTCGCCGCCCAGCCCCCGAAGCCGCAGCCCCCGCCGGCGCCGCCCAGCGTCTCGCCGACTGTGAGCGCGGCGGCTGTCTCGCCGCCGACGCCGGCCTCGGTCGCCCCGGCGCCTGTCTCGGCCTCCGGACCGATCGTGTCGCCCTATCGTCTCGTCGCGCGAACGACGGAGACGACCTGGATACGTGTTCGCACCGAGGACGGGCGAACCACCGAGGAGACGATCGCGCCCAACGAGGTTCGGGAGTGGGTGTCCAACGGTCCCTTCGTCCTCACGATCGGCAACGCCGGAGGCATCAGCCTCGAGCTCAACGGCCGACCCGTCCCACGGCTCGGCGCGAGCGGAGCGGTCATCACCCGGTTGGTTCTGCCCCCGGACATCCAGTGAAGTTCTTCGCCGGGCTGGGCGAGCGCCTGCGCGAGGGACTCAGGCGCTCGCAGGAGTTCCTCGCCGGCGGCCTCGGCTCCGTGCTCGACACCGATCGACCCGTCGACGATACCCTGCTCGAAGAGCTGGAAGAGCTCCTGATCGCCGCCGACCTGGGAGCGCCGCTTGCGGCCGACTTCGTGAATCGCGCGCGCGAAGAGGTCATGTTCGGGACGGTGACCCGCGCCGCTCAGCTCCGGCCGCTCTTTCGTCGCTTCCTGGTCGACACGCTGGCGCCGGCCAGCCAGACGCTGAACCTGGATCACCAGCCCGCGGTCGTTCTGCTGCTCGGCGTGAACGGAGCGGGCAAGACGACGACCGCCGCGAAGCTCGCGTCGTCCCTCAAGGGGTCGGGCAAGCGTGTGCTGCTGGCCGCGGCCGACACGTTCCGCGCCGCGGCGATCGAGCAGCTGGAGCTCTGGGGTGAGCGCATCGGAGTCGAGGTCATCCGCCAGACGGCGGGCTCCGACCCTGCCGCCGTCGTCTTCGACGCGGTCAAGGCCGCCACGGCGCGCTCGCTCGACGTGCTGATCGTCGACACCGCCGGTCGCCTGCACACCAAGACCAACCTGATGGACGAGCTCGCGAAGCTCCGGCGCGTCGTGGAGCGCCAGCTCCCCGGCGCTCCACACGAGACCCTGATGGTCCTCGACGCCCCGACCGGTCAGAACGGGTTTGCGCAGGCCCGCATGTTCCACGAGGCGATCGGTCTTACCGGCGTGTGCCTGACCAAGCTCGACGGGACCGCGAAGGGCGGGATCGTCGTCCGCATCGTCCGCGAGCTCAAGGTCCCGGTGAAGCTGATTGGCCTCGGCGAGCGCGTCGAGGACCTCCAGCCGTTCGATCCGCAGGCTTTCGTGGACGCGCTGGTGGCCGAGCCTTGACGGCCGAGGAGTCGCCGGAGCGCTTCATGCGGCGGGCGATCGAGCTCGCCGAGCGCGGTCGTGGGCTCACGTCGCCGAATCCGATGGTCGGCGCCGTCATCGTCGCGCCCGGCGGCGAGGTCGTCGGCGAGGGATTTCACGCCAAGGCCGGAGCGGCGCACGCCGAGGTCGAAGCCCTGCAGGTGGCCGGCGGGCGGGCCCGGGGCGCGACGGTGTACGTGACTCTCGAGCCCTGCGCCCATCACGGTCGGACGCCTCCGTGCGCTCACGCTCTCGTCGCCGCAGGTGTGGCTCGCGTGGTCGCGGCGATCGGCGACCCCAACCCGCTCGTGTCGGGCAAGGGCTTCGCCGCGCTCCGCCAGGCGGGTATCGAGGTGGTCACGGGCGTGGGAGTCGCCGAGGCGGAGCGCCAGAACCGCGTCTTTCTGACCGCCATGCGCGAGCGCCGCCCCCACGTCATCCTGAAGGCCGGCATGACGCTCGACGGCAAGATCGCCGACCTCCACGGCGCCTCACGGTGGATCACGGGGGCACCGGCCCGGGAGCGCGCTCACCAGCTTCGTAGCGAGGCCGACGCAATCGTCGTGGGGATCGGGACCGTGCTGCGCGACGATCCCGAGCTCACCGTGCGGCTGGGACGGCCCTGGCCCCGCGAGCCGCTTCGGGTCGTGCTCGATACCCGAGCCCGAACTCCACGCACGGCTCGCGTCATCCGGGCGGGGACTCCGAGCCGCGCGCTGATCGTGGTCGGCGGGGACGCGCCCCAGGAGCGCACTCGCGAGCTCGCGGGCGCGGGGGCAACCGTCGTACGATGCCGGACGCGGGACGGACGAGTGGATCTGGGAGCGCTCCTGGACGAGCTCTTCGTCCGGGAGGTTCGGGGAGTGCTGGTGGAAGGCGGGGGAGAGATTCACGCGGCGTTTCTCGACACGAACCTGGTCGACCGCGTGGCGATCTCCGTCGCTCCGCTGCTGGTCGGCGGGCGCGACGCGACACCGGTCGTCGGCGGCGTCGGACGCGAGCTGAAGAACGCGGTGCGGCTCGGCGGCCTGTCCGTGTGCGCGCTGGGCGACGACCTCCTGATCGAGGCGGACGTTCTGAGAGCCGTACCGGGCGGCTGATGTTCACCGGGATAGTCGAGGAGCTCGGCGCGGTCCGGGCGATCAAGGTCGGGTCGCCCGTCGCCACGCTCGAGGTCGATGCCGCGGTAACGGTCGAGGGCACGGACGTCGGCGGCAGCATCGCGGTGAACGGGGTGTGCCTCACGGTCGTGGACCGGCGCCCCGGCGGATTCACGTTCGAGGTGGGCCCGGAGACCCTCAGCCGGACGGCCCTGGCCCGCCTGGCCGCCGGCGACCCCGTCAATCTAGAGCGACCCCTGCGGTTCGGTGGCGCGCTCGGCGGCCACCTCGTCCTGGGCCACGTCGACGGTGTGGGAACCGTGGACGCCGTAACTCGGGTAGAATCGACGGCGCGGGTGCGGATCACGCTACCGGGCCGCGAGCTCGAGCCGCTGCTGATCCCCCAGGGGTCGGTGGCGGTCGACGGTGTCAGTCTCACCGTGGCCGCGCTGGGTGATTTGAGCTTCGAGGTGATGCTGATCCCGCACACGCTGGCGGTGACGACGCTTGGACGGCTCACGCCGGGGCAGGCGACGAACATCGAGGTGGACGTGATCGGCAAGTATCTCGTACGCTCGTTGGCCCTGAGGGGGACGACATGACCGGGTTTTCGACCATCGAGGACGGGATCGAGGAGATCCGGCAGGGACGCCTGCTGCTCGTGGTGGACGACGAGGACCGGGAGAACGAAGGCGACCTCGTCATGGCGGCCGACCGGGTGACACCCGAGGCGGTGAACTTCATGGCCAAGCACGGCCGCGGCCTGATCTGCGTCCCGCTGCTCGGCGAGCGCCTGGATGACCTCAAGATCTCGATGATGGTCTCGGACAACACGGCGCCGATGGGAACCGCGTTCACGGTCACCGTCGACGCGCGGCGGGGTGTGACGACCGGCACCTCCGCTTACGACCGCGCGGTGACGATCCGGACGCTCGTCGACCCGCTGATGCGCGCCGACGACCTGACCCGTCCCGGGCACATCCTGCCGCTCCGCGCGATGCCCGGCGGGGTCCTGCGACGCGCGGGCCACACGGAGGCCGCGATCGACCTCGCCCGCCTGGCCGGCTGCTACCCGGCCGGCGTGATCTGCGAGGTGCTCGACGCGGACGGCAACATGGCCCGGGTGCCGCAGCTCAACGAGCTCGCCCGCACGCACGGCCTCAAGATGATCACGATCCGCGACCTCATCGAGTATCGGATCCACAAGGAAAAGCTGGTCCGGCGAATCGCGACGACCAAGCTCCCGACCGAGTTCGGTGAGTTCAGCGCGATCGCCTACGACACAACGGTCGACAGCCGCGTGCCGCTCGCCCTGGTGATGGGCTCGGTATCCGGCGACGATCCGGTGCTCGTTCGGGTGCATTCCGAGTGCCTGACCGGGGACGTGTTCCACTCGCGCCGGTGCGACTGCGGCCTCCAGCTCGACAAGGCGCTCGCCCGGATCCAGGCCGAGGGGCGTGGCGTCTTCGTGTACATGCGGCAGGAGGGGCGGGGGATCGGGCTCCTCAACAAGATGCGCGCCTACGAATTACAAGATATGGGCAAGGACACGGTCGAGGCCAACGCCGCGCTCGGCTTTCACGCCGACCTGCGCGATTACGGCATCGGCGCCCAGATCCTGGTCGACCTCGGGGTCAAGAACTTGAAGCTCTTGACCAACAATCCGAAGAAGATCGTCGGCCTCGAGGGCTACGGTCTGCACATCGCCGAGCGCGTGCCAATCGAGATTCCGGCGACCGAGACCAACCGGAAATACCTCAGCACCAAGCGCGACAAGCTCGGGCACCTGCTGTCGTCGTTGCCAGACTGAGATGGCCGGTCGCGCCCCGAAGTTCCGCCGGACCGCCCGGCGCGCCGGGCCCCTGAGGTTCGCGATCATCGCGGCCCGCTTCAACGAGCGCATCACACAACGGCTCGTGGCCGGCGCCCTCGGAGCGCTCCGCGCGGCGCGGCTTGGACCGGAGGCGATCGAAGTGCACTGGGTGCCCGGGTCCTTCGAGCTTCCGCAGGCCGCGGGCCATCTGGCGGCGACCGGTCGGTTTGCCGGGATCGTCTGCGTGGGTGTGGTCATCCGGGGCCAGACTCCTCACTTCGAGTACATCGCGCGTGAAGCCGCCTCCGGCATCCGGCAGGTCGCGCTGGAGTCCGGCGTGCCGGCGACCTTCGGGGTGATCACCGCCCTGACCGAGGAGCAGGCATGGGCGCGCGCGGGCGGCGAGGTGGGTAATCGCGGGGAGGAAGCCGCCGAGGCGGCGCTGCAGATGGCCGAATGGGTCCGGAGCATCCAGAATGGCGGGGCGGCCGGGCGGAGTCCGGTCCGTCTATCAAGATCTCCTGCGGCTGAACGGGCGAGTCGGGGCCACGTGCGCCTAGATCAGGCCACCCGCGGTACAAGGCGGCCTCTCGGTCCCCGCTCCAAATGACCCGCGACAAATAATGGGCCGCCGCCGGAAGACCCGCGAGGTCGCGCTCCAGTTCCTGTACCAGCTCGACCTGCACAGCGAGGACGATCCCGCTCGGCACGAGGCCGAGTTCTGGTCGCGCCACCCGGTTGACGAGGAGACTCGCGTGTTCGGCGACGCTCTCGTGCGCGGCACCAAGGCGAACCAGGGGAAGATCGACCAGATCATCGCGCAATCCGCCGAGCACTGGGACCTCGAGCGGATGGCCGTGGTCGACCGCAACATCCTTCGCCTGGCCGTCTACGAGCTTCTGTGGACCGAGGACGTGCCGCCGAAGGTCGCCATTAACGAAGCCATCGAGATCGCCAAGAAGTTCGGGACGAAGGAGTCGAGCCGCTTCATCAACGGCTTGCTCGACCGCATCCACAAAGAACTCCGTCCGACCTCCTGAGCCCTGCGGTGCGGTACGCGGTGCTCTCGGACATTCACGGTAATCTCGAAGCGCTCGAAGCCGTGCTGGCGGACGCGGCGACACGAACCGACGCGCTCCTCTGCCTCGGAGACCTCGTCGGCTACGGCGCCGACCCGGTCGCCTGCGTCGAGGTGGTCGCCGGGCGCGCCCAGACGATCACGTACGGTAATCACGAGCAGGCGGTGACCGGGGGCCTCGACCTCGACTGGTTCAATCCCCACGCGCGCGCCGCGGCCGAATGGACGCGTGAGCGACTGGACGACGATCACCTGAGATACCTGACCGCGCTCCCGCTGATCGCGGAGGTGGGCGATGCCACGCTCGTCCACGCCTCGCCCGATCGTCCGGACGAGTGGGACTATCTCATCAGCGCGGAGGACGGGTTCAACGCGTTCTCGGCGTTCGCCACGCGCCTGTGCTTCATCGGCCATTCCCATCTGCCCGGCGCCTGGTCGCTGGGCTCCAGCGGACCCGAGCACCTGCCCGGATCGATCGATCTCTCGCTCGAGCGCGGCCGGCGCTACATCGTGAACGTCGGCAGCGTCGGGCAGCCCCGCGACCGGGATCCGCGCGCGGCCTACACGATCTGGGACGCGGACCGCGGGACCGTCTCGACCCGGCGTGTCGTCTACGACGTGAAGACAGCGGCCGCGAAGATCCTCCGCGGAGGGTTGCCCCGCTTTCTCGCCGACCGGCTCGGGGTGGGTTCCTGAGCCTGCGTCAGTCGCTTCCTCGGGCGGCGCTCCTCGCGGTCGCCGCTCTCGGTGTCGCGCTGGCTTTCCCGCGCACCGACTGGGAGGCGCTCGTCTGGGTGGCGCTGGTGCCCCTGTTCGTGACGGCCGTGGGCCGTCCGGTGCGCGCCGCCTTCGGGTGGGGCTGGCTCTACGGAACGGTTTACTTCCTCGTGCTGCTGCGCTGGCTCGATTTCACGTTCCGCACCTACAGCGACATTCCGTGGCCGCTGACCTGGGGCCCTACGCTCGCGCTGGCGGGGTATTGCGGGCTTTATGTCGGCGCCGTCGCCGGCGCGGTGTCGTGGCTGGCGGGGCCCTCGATCGGCCGGGCTCTCGCCGTGTCACCGTTTCTGTGGGTGGGCGCCGAGTGGATCCGCGGTCACCTCTTCGGCGGCTTTCCCTGGGGTCTTCTCGGTTACTCGCAGTACCTGAGTCTGCCCGTCATCCAGATCGCCGAGCTGGGAGGCGTCTACGCAGTCTCGCTGGTGATCGTGGCCGCCAACGCCGCGCTCGCGGGCTGTCTGGTCCTCGCGCGGCGCTCGGCGCTCAACGGCGTTGCGCTGGCGGGTGTGCTGCTCGTCGGGACGCTCGCCTTCGGGGTGTGGCGCCTGAGCGCTCCCGCTCCGACGGGCGAGATCCGGATCGCGATCATGCAGCCCTCGATCGAGCAGCCCCTGAAGTTCGTGCCGGGCCACGCCGCGGAGACGGTGGGGATCTATCTGGCGCTCACGCGAGGCGCCGGCGCCGAGCGCCCCCAGCTGATCGTGTGGCCGGAAACGGCGCTTCCCACTCCGCTGCGGCGCGACCCGGAGTTGGCGAGGACGCTGGAAAGCCTGTCGGCGGCGGTCGACGCGGCCCTTCTGGTCGGCTCGATCGACGTTGAGGGGAAGGCTCCGCCGAAGCTCCGTAACAGCGCGTTTCTCCTCACGGAACGCGGGATCGTCGGCAGGTATGATAAGATTCGCCTCGTTCCGTTCGGGGAGTTCGTGCCGCTGTCGGGATTGATCGGATTCGTGAGGAGCTGGGCCCAGTTCATCGCCGAGCTCGAGCCGGGCTCCCGCGCGAGCGTCTTCTCGGGTCCGCCGGCCCCGTTCGCCGTGGTGATCTGCTACGAAGGGATTTTCCCCGAGCTCGTCCGGGAACTCGTGAAGGGTGGCGCGCGTCTGATCGTGAACATGACGAACGACGCATGGTTTGGTCGTACGGCCGGGCCGTGGCAGCATCTGGCCATGTACCCGTTCCGAGCGGTCGAGCATCGCGTGGCGGTCGTGCGCGCGGCGAACACCGGCGTGTCCGCGTTCATCTTGCCGTCGGGACACATCGGGCGACACACAGCGCTCTTCGAGCGCACGGTGCTCACGGAGCCCGTCCCCCTGCGCGCCGGCGAAACCATCTACTCCCGCTTCGGTGACTGGCTCGCCTACCTGGCGCTCGGCGTGTCGGGCGCGTCGCTGGCCCTGCGCGCCTGGCGGCGAGCCGCGTGATGCTCGGCGACGTCAAGCGGGAGGTTGCCGAGCTCACGACCCGTCTGGGCGGGCTCCGGGGGCATCTTTGACGTCGCCGCGAAGGAGCAGCGGCTCGCTCAGCTCGACACCGAGATGGCGCAGCCTTCGTTCTGGGAGGACAACCGCCGCGCGCAGGAGGTCATCCGCGAGCGGACTGACCTCTCGCGGCTCGTCACGCGGGTGAAGGAGCTCGCCGGTAAGGCCGAGGACCTCAGCGTGATGCTCGAGCTGGCCGAGGAGGCCACCGACGGCAGCCTCGACGCCGAGATCGCCGAGGGCATGGCCGGCCTCCGGAAGGACCTCGACGAGTTCGAGCTGAAGATCATGCTCTCGGGGCCCCACGACACCAAGGCCGCGGTCGTGTCGATCCATCCCGGAGCGGGCGGCACCGAGTCGCAGGACTGGGCGCAGATGCTCCTGCGCATGTACCTGCGCTGGTGTGAGCGCGCCGGCCTGAAGGCCGAGGTTGTCGACCTGCTGCCCGGCGACGAGGCCGGCATCAAGTCCGCGACCGTCGAGGTGTCCGGCGAGTACGCGTTCGGCTATCTGCGGGGCGAGACGGGCGTGCACCGGCTGGTGCGGATCTCTCCGTTCGACGCCTCGAGCCGCCGGCAGACGAGCTTCGCCTCGGTGGCCGTCGTCCCCGAGGTCGACGACGTCGAGGTGAACGTGAAGGAGGACGAGCTCCGGGTGGACGTGTTCCGCGCATCGGGGCCGGGCGGGCAGGGGGTCAACACCGCCGACTCGGCCGTACGCATCACGCACCTGCCGACCGGGATCGTCGTCCAGTGCCAGAACGAACGCTCGCAGCTCCGGAATCGCGACACGGCGATGCGCATCCTCAAGGCGAGGCTCTACGAGATCGCCGAGAAGAAGCAGCGCGAGGAGCTGGCCGAGCTGACTGGTCAGAAGAAGGAGATCGCCTTCGGCAGCCAGATCCGCTCGTACACGTTCCATCCTTATCAGCTGATCAAGGACCACCGGACCGGCCACGAGGTGGGCAACGTCGACGCCGTGATGGACGGCGATCTGGACGCCCTGATCAAGGCGTATCTGCTCTGGTCGCGGGGCCGCGAGGCATGAACCAGGACGAGAACGAGCTGACCCGGCAGCGGCGTGAAAAGCTCGAGGCGCTGCGCCGCGCCGGCGTCGATCCGTTCGGCGGACGGTATCCGGTGACGCACTGGGGCCGCGATCTGGCCGAGCGGCTCGGGAGCGCCGGCGAGTCGGAGCTGAAGGGCTGCGGTCCGGTGAGCCTCGCGGGGCGCGTCGTGACCATGCGCCACCACGGCAAGACGTGCTTTGCCCATCTCATGGACCAGACCGGGCGGATCCAGCTCTACGCGCGCGCCGACGGGCTCGGCGACGAGTACGCGCGCTTCGTCGAGCTCGACGCCGGCGATTTCATCGGCGTCACCGGCGAGATGTTCCGGACGCGGACGGGCGAGCTCACGGTCGCGGTGAAGACGTTCAGCTTCCTCGCCAAGGCGCTGCGGTCGCTCCCCGAGAAGTGGCACGGTCTGAAGGACGTGGAGACGCGCTACCGGCAGCGGTACGTCGACCTGATCGTCAACGCCGAGGCGCGCGACATCTTCGTCATGCGGGCGCGGCTGATCCGGGCTATCCGCGCGTTCCTCGACGCGCGCGAATTTCTCGAGGTCGAGACGCCGATGATGCAGCCGATCCCCGGCGGCGCGATCGCGCGACCCTTCAAGACCTTCCACAACGCGCTCGGCATGGATCTCTACCTGCGCATCGCCCCCGAGCTCTACCTGAAGCGGCTCGTGGTGGGCGGCTTCGAGCGCGTCTACGAGATCAACCGGAACTTCCGCAACGAGGGCACCTCGACGCTGCACAACCCGGAGTTCACGACGCTCGAGTTCTACCAGGCGTACGCCGACTACACGGATCTCATGGAGCTGACGGAGGCGATGTTCGTCGAGCTGGCGCAGGCACTCCGGGGCTCCACGGCGCTCACCTGGGGCGAGCACTCGCTCGACCTCAAGCCGCCGTGGCGGCGGCTGCCGTTCTTCGAGGGGCTCTCCCAGGCTCTCGAGTTCCGCGTGACGCCGGAGACCGAGGTCGGCAGCGTTCGGCGGGCCGCGGCGGCGCGGGGCATCGACCGCGGCGAGGGGCCGGCCTGGAAGCTCTGGAAGGACGTGTTCGAGGCCCTGGTCGAGCCGACGCTCGTTCAGCCGACCTTCGTCGTCGACTTTCCCACCGAGCTCTCGCCGCTCGCCAAGCGCAAACGCGAGAATCCCTTGCTGGTGGACCGGTTCGAGCTGTTCATCGCCCGCCACGAGATGGCGAACGCCTACAGCGAGCTGAACGACCCGGTGGACCAGCTCGCGCGCTTCCGCGAGCAGGCGGCGCTGCTGGCCCGCGGCGACGAGGAAGCCCACTGGCTCGACGAGGACTACGTGCGGGCGCTGGAGTACGGCATGCCGCCCGCGGCGGGCGAGGGCATCGGGATTGACCGCCTGCTCATGATGTTCGCGAACCAGCCCTCGATCCGCGAGGTGATTCTGTTCCCCCTTCTGAGGCCGGAGGGGGGCCGCGTGGCCGGCGGTGAGGGCGAGGAGCGCGAATGAGGCACGGGCTGCCATTCGAGCTGCTCCTCGGCTTCCGGTATCTCCGATCGCGCGGGCAGCGGACGAATCTCTCGCTGTTCGTCTGGATCGGTCTGGGGGGCGTCTTTCTCGGTGTGGCGGCGCTCATCGTCGTGCTGGCCGTGATGACCGGCTTCCAGGACGGGATCCGTGACCGGATCATCGCCGGGAGCCCCCACTTGCTGATCTTCCAGAGCGGAGGTCAGGGGCTCGAGGAGGCCGAGCGCGTCGCCGGCCGGGTCCAGGCCATCCGGGGCGTTCTTTCGGCCACGCCGTTCGTGCACCAGCAGGCGCTCTTCACGACGGCCGGCGGCGGCGCGCGCGGGGGCCTGATCCGCGGCGTCGACCTCACGACCCCGGCGGTCCGGAAGGACGTCCAGTCACAGCTGCGCCAGGGCAGTCTCGAGCCGCTCGCGGACGGCCAACCGGCGATCCTGCTCGGCCGTGAGATGGCGCGCACGCTCGGCGTATTCACCGGTGATCCGGTGACGGTAATCTCGCCGGAAGGAGCGGTGACGGCCGTCGGCATGGTGCCGAAGATGCGCCGCTACACCGTCACGGGGACGATCGAGATCGGCATGCACGAGTACGACAGCTCGATCGCCTACCTGAGCTTGCCGGCCGCCAAGGAGTTCGCTGGGCTGGCCGGCGTTTCCGGCATCGAGGTCAAGCTCACGGATCCGTTCGACGCCCGGCGCGTCGGCCGGATGGTGGCCGAGAAGCTGGGCCCCCGCTTCTGGGTCCGGGACTGGATGGAGATGAACCGGAGCCTCTTCGCGGCCCTCCAGCTCGAGAAGCTCGCCCTCTTCGTGGTCGTGACGATCATCGTGCTCGTCGCGGCGTTCGCGATCATCGGCCACCTGGTTCTGCTCGTCGCCGAGAAGCGCAAGGAGATCGGGATCCTCAAGGCGGTCGGCGCCTCGGCGCGGTCGATCACCCTGGTGTTCTTCGCAGTCGGCATGACCATCGGCGTCACCGGCACTGCGGCGGGCGCCGCGGTCGGCCTCGGCGTGATCTGGGCGCAGAACACGTACAAGGTCATCAAGCTGGCGGGCGACGTGTACCAGATCGACTACCTGCCCATGAAGCTCACGCTCAGCGACGGGCTCATGATCATCGGCGCGACCCTCATCCTGTCGTTCCTGGCCACGATCATTCCGGCGCGGCGTGCCGGGTCGCTGATCCCGGTTGACGTTCTCCGCTATGAGTGACGCTGCGCCCCCCGTGCTGCTGGCCGGCGAGGAGCTCGAGAAGGAATATCGGACCGGGCCGGAGGTCGTGCGCGTCCTTCGCGGCGCGAGCGTGACGCTCGCGCCCGGCGAGTTCGTCACGCTGATCGGCGCCTCGGGCGTCGGGAAATCGACGCTGTTGCACCTGCTCGGCGGGCTCGATCGGCCCACGGCGGGGCGCGTTCTGTTCCAGGGTGAGGATCTGGCCGGTCGCGGAGAGACCGGGCTCGCGCGCTATCGTCGGCGAGACGTGGGATTCGTGTTCCAGTTCTACAACCTGCTCGGCGACATGAGCGCGCTCGAGAACACGATGATTCCCGCCCTGATCGAGCGAAAGCCCCCGCGCGAGGTGCGCGATCTCGCGGCGGCGGCTCTCGCCGAGGTCGGCCTCGGCGATCGCATGAAGCACCGGCCCGGCGAGCTCTCCGGGGGCGAGCAGCAGCGCGTGGCGATCGCGCGCGCCCTCATCAACCGGCCGAGCGTGATCCTGGCGGACGAGCCGACGGGGAACCTGGACCCGAAGACGAGCGAGGTCATCTACGATCTTTTCCTGCGGCTCCAGGCCGAGCGGGGCCTCGCCTTTCTGGTGGCCACCCACAATCCCGACCTCGCGCGAAAAGCCGAGCGGGGATACCGGCTGGTCGAGGGCCGGGCGCGCGAGATCGGCGGCGAGTCAGCCGCGAACGGATAACGGTTTCAAAGAGTTAGTCAGAACGGGAGAAAAAGGCTAGCAGGCCTTTGGACGGTGGGCTATACTGAGGTCGCAGTCCGGTAACTAGCCGTCACCGCAGGAAAATTCGCATCCCGTGACCTGGGGAAGGGGTGGGGAACGCCAGTGTTTGAACGATTCACGGAACGGGCGCGACGGGTCATCATCTTGGCGAGAGAGGAAGCTGGTCGCTTCCGTCACGATTTCGTCGGGACCGAGCATGTCCTCCTCGGCCTGATCCGCGACGGCGAAGGCATCGCAACGGCGGTTCTCCAGCGTCTGGGGCTCCGGCTCGAGACGGTGAAGGCGGAAGTCGAGCGAGCGCTCGCCGGATTCCCGAAGACGCTCACGTTCGGTGAAGTGCCGTTCACGCCGCAAGCCAAGCGCGTGCTCGAGCTCTCCATCGAGGAAGCCCGGCAGCTCGGCCACAACTACATCGGCACCGAGCATCTCCTGCTCGGCCTCATGAAGGAAGGCCAGTCGATCGCCGCGAAGATCCTCGAATCGCTCGGCGCCCGGCTCGACGAGGTGCGGCAGGAGACGCTGGCGCTCCTCGGCGACCAGTACTATCCGCGGCCCAAGAAGCGCTCGCAGACGCCGGTGCTCGACGAGTTCGCGCGCGACCTGACGCAGCTCGCCCGTGAGAGCAAGCTCGATCCGGTCATCGGCCGCGAGCAGGAGATCGAGCGAGTCATCCAGATCCTGGCCCGCCGCACCAAGAACAACCCGGTGCTGATCGGCGAGCCCGGCGTGGGCAAGACCGCGATCGTCGAAGGCCTCGCGCAGAAGATCATCAGCCATGACGTGCCGGACGTGCTGGTGAACAAGCGGCTGCTCCAGCTCGACCTGGGCGCGCTGGTCGCGGGCACGAAGTACCGCGGGCAGTTCGAGGAGCGGCTGAAGGCGGTCATGAAAGAAATCCGCCAGTCGGAGAACGTCGTCCTCTTCCTGGACGAGCTCCACACGCTCATCGGCGCCGGCGCGGCCGAGGGCGCCATCGACGCCTCGAACATGCTCAAGCCCGCGCTCTCGCGCGGCGAGATCCAGACGATCGGGGCGACGACCCTCGACGAATACCGGAAATACATCGAGAAGGACGGCGCCCTCGAGCGCCGGTTCCAGCCGGTCATCGTCAAGGCGCCGTCGGTGCCGGAAGCGATCGAGATCATCAAGGGCCTGCGCCACAAGTACGAAGCCCACCACCGGGTCAAGATCACCGAGCAGGCCATCTCGGCGGCCGTGCACCTCGCCGACCGGTACATCACCGACCGTCAGCTCCCCGACAAGGCCATCGACGTGATCGACGAAGCCTCGTCCCGGACGCGGCTGATGGCGCTGACACCGCCGCCGGAGATGAAGGAGATCGAGAAGGAGCTCGAGCGGGTCATCCGCGAGAAGGACATGTACCTGGAGGCCCAGGAATTCGAGAAGGCCGCCTCGCTCCGCGAGAAGGAGAAGGTGCTCCGCCACCGCGACGAGGAGCTCAAGCGCGAGTGGGAGAAGAACAAGGGCAAGGGCACCCAGTCGGTCGAGGAAGAAGACATCGAGTTCATCGTCTCCCGCTGGACCGGCATCCCGCTCCGGAAGCTCGAGGAGAAGGAGTCCGAGAAGCTCGCCCGGATGGAAGAGGCGCTGCACGGCCGCATCATCGGCCAGAACGACGCGGTGGCGGCGGTCGCGCGCGCGATCCGGCGCTCTCGCGCGGGCCTGAAGGACGCGAAGCGGCCGGTGGGCTCGTTCGTGTTCCTGGGGCCGACCGGCGTGGGCAAGACGGAGCTGGCCCGGGCGCTGGCCGAGTACCTGTTCGGCGACGAAAACGCCCTGATCCGCGTGGACATGTCGGAGTACATGGAGAAGTTCTCGGTCTCGCGGCTCCTCGGAGCGCCCCCCGGCTATGTCGGCTACGAAGAGGGCGGGTTCCTGACCGAGAAGGTGCGGCGGCGGCCGTACTCGGTCGTGCTGTTCGACGAGATCGAGAAGGCCCACCCGGACGTGTTCAACATGATGCTCCAGGTGCTCGACGACGGCCGGCTCACCGACTCGCTCGGGCACGTCGTGGACTTCAAGAACACGATCCTCATCATGACCTCGAACCTCGGCACGAGCCTGATCGGTAAGCGCGTCTCGCCGGGATTCCTCCAGGAGACCGACGAGTCCTCCTACGACAAGATGAAGGAGCGCGTCCTCGAGGAGATGAAGCGGGCGTTCCGGCCCGAGTTCCTCAATCGGATCGACGACATCATCGTCTTCCATGCGCTGTCCCTCGACCACATCAAAGAGATCATTCGCCTGATGATCGGCCGGATCAACAAACAGCTCGCCGAGAAGGGCATCGGGCTGGTGCTGACCCCGGCGGCCGAGTCAGCGCTGGTGGAGAAGGGGTACGACCAGACGTACGGGGCGCGGCAGCTGCGGCGCACGATCCAGAAGCACATCGAGGATCCCCTGGCCGAGGCGATCGTTCGAGGCCAGGTCGCGGAGAGCGCTCGCATCGAGGTGGACGTCGATGGGGCGGGCTTCACGTTCCGCGAAGCGCAGGCCGTCGACGCACCTCTCGAGCTTGCTGAACACTAGCACGCCGTCTCACCACGCCTGATAGGCCGGTGACGACAGCGGGACGAGTGCGTCTCACCGCTGCCGTTGTGTTCGCTGCGAGCCTCTTCATCGTCGCAGGAGCCCGAGCGCAGCCGCCCCCGGTCCAGCCCATCCTCATCAGGGACATCCGCGTCGAGGGCAACCGGAGGGTGCAGGAAGCCGTCATCCTCGGCCGTGTCAAGAGCACCGTCGGCTCGACCTTCAATCCATCGCGCCTCTCGGAGGACATCAAGGCCATCTTCGGCCTCGGCTTCTTCGACGACGTCCAGATGCGGGTCGAGGACTTCGAGGGCGGGGTGAAGGTGGTGTTCGCGGTAGTCGAGCGTCCCTTCGTGCGGGACCTCGATTTCGTCGGCCACAAGAAGGCCGACCGCGAGACCCTGCAGGAGAAGATCGACCTCAAGCTCGGGAGCGTCTACAACCCCGTCGACGTGCAGCGCGCCGTCGACAGGCTCCGCGACTACTACGAGGACGAGGGGTACTTCGAAGTCCAGATCACCCCGACCGTAGACAAGTTCAGCGACGGTGACGTCCGCCTGGTCTTCAATATCGTCGAGGGGCGTCAGGTCTCCATCGACAAGATCGTGTTCCACGGCAACAAGGGGCTGACCGACTCCCAGCTCAAGGACGCGATGGAGACGAAGGAGCGCCAGTACTACATCCTGCGCGGCAAGGTGCAGCGCCAGCGGCTGGACACCGACGTCGACCGCCTCATCTCGCTCTACAACGACTTCGGCTTCATCCAGGCCCGGGTCGAGTCGACCGACATCGCCATCGATCGCGAGCGCGCGCGTGTGACGATCACGATCACGGTCGTGGAGGGGCCCCAGTTCAGGATCGGCGACGTGAACGTCACGGGCGTCACCCTGGTACCGGAGCGCGAGGTCTACCGGCTGATCCGGTTCAAGTCCGGCGACGTCTTTTCCTTGAACAAGGTCCGCGACAGCGCCCAGGGGATCCTGAATCTCTACAGCACGATCGGCCGCGCCTCGGCCGACGTCAATCCCCGCCGCGATCAGAGCCCCACCGACAACATCATCCACATGACCTTCGAGGTCAGCGAGGGGCCGGAGGTCTACGTCGAGCGCATCAACATCAACGGCAACGTCCGGAGCGAGGACAAGATCCTGCGCCGGGAGCTGCCGCTGCACGAGGGTGAGCTCTACACGCTGCAGAAGAGGGATCGCGCCCGGCAGCGGCTCGTCAACCTGGGCTACTTCGAGAGCGTGAACGTCACGACCCAGCCGGGCGCCGACAAGACCAAGATCATCGTGAACGTCGACGTGGTCGAGCGGGCCACGGGACTGTTCAGCATCGGCGGCGGCTACTCGTCGGTCGACTCGCTGGTCGGCACCATCGATCTCGCCCAGCGCAACTTCCTCGGCCGCGGCTGGGAGGTCTCGATCCGGATCCGCGCCGGTGCCCAGGTGCAGCAGGGGACCTTGAGCTTCACCGAGCCCTGGCTGTTCGACCGTCCGCTCTCCGCGGGGTTCGACCTCTACAAGAACATCCGGGATTACTCGGACTACAAGTACGACACCACGGGGCTGAGTCTGCGCCTGAGCCACCCGTTCGAGGAGTACTGGCGCTGGCTCATCGGCTACCGGCTGTCCCGCGATGACATCAGCAACATCAGTGACTTCGCGTCCCCGTCCCTGCAGGCCGAGCAAGGCATCACGGTGACCTCGGCCATCGGCCTCTCCTTGACGCGCGACAGCCGGGACTTTGTCGCCGCGCCGACGAAGGGCGCGCAGACGGCGCTCTCCATCGACTTCGCCGGCCTGGGCGGCGACTCGAAGTTCATCAAGCTGAACGCGCTGCAGACCTATTTCTTGCCGATCTGGTGGGGCCATGTCCTCGGGTTCAGGGCGGAGGGGGGTTACGGGTGGGGCTGGACGGGCGAGCCCTTGCCCTTGTTCGAGCGCTACTTCCTGGGCGGCCCCAACTCGATCCGCAGCTTCAAATTCCACGGCCTTTCGCCGGTGGACGACCAGGGATTCAAGACCGGCGGCACGAGCGAGCTGCTGGGTAACGTCGAGTACACCATTCCCTTACCCTTCGGCTTCCGCGTGGCGGCCTTTTTCGACATCGGCCAGGTCTATGGGTTCACCACCCCGTTCGCTCTTTCGGATTTACGCAAGGCGGCCGGTGGGGGTATACGATGGCAATCGCCGTTCGGCCCGATCCGTGTGGACTACGGGTTCAACCTCGACCGGCGGGCGGGCGAGGAGATCGGCGCGTTCAACTTCTCGGTCGGCTCGCCGTTCTAGGACGTGTTCCCCGCCGTCGCTCAGGCACCGGGGCCGACCGGGGCTGCCCCGGCTCCCGCGTCCCCGGCCCCCGCGTCCACAAACCGGATCGCGTACATCGACGTGCAGCGGGTCCTGGCCCGGTCCTCGGCCGGTGTGGCGGCGCGCGAGCAGCTCGAGCGCGAGAAGGCCGGCATGCAGCGCGAGATGGAGGGCAAGCGCCAGGAGCTGGAGAAGCTGCGCGACGAGCTCGAGAAGAAGGGGTCGTTGATGACGGCCGACGCCCGGCGCGAGAAGCAGGAGGTGTTCGAGCGCAAGCGGCGGGATGCCGCGCGCCAGATGGACGATTTCCAGAAGGAGCTCGAGAAGAAGGAGCAGACGCTGCTCCAGCGCGTCCTCCAGGAGCTGTCGGGGGTCATCGATAAGGTCGGCAAGGAGCGTGGGTTCTACCTCATCGTGGAGAAGCGTGGCGCCTCGGTTCTCTATGCGTCGCCGGATGCCGACCTGACCGACGAGGTCGTCCGCGCGTACGACCAGCAGGCTCCGAAGAAGTCTCCCTGATGGCGAGCGCGACGCGCGGGGGCGACCGGCCGGCATGATCGAGGGGGTGCACCCGACCGCCCTCGTGGACCCGAAGGCGACGCTCGGCGCGGGCGTCCGGATCGGGGCGTTCGCGGTCGTCGGCCCGGAGGCGACGCTCGGCGCTGGCGCCGAGATCGGTCACCACTGCGTGCTCGAGGGGCGGGTCGAGATCGGCGAGCGCGTAACGGTGGGCCACGGCTCACTGCTGGGCGGACGGCCCCAGGACCTCAAGTTCCGTGACGACACTCCGTCCGGTGTCAGGATCGGCGCCGGCACGACCATTCGAGAGTACGTGACGGTCCATCGCGCGACCAGCGCCGGCGGGTGGACCGAGATCGGCCGGGAATGCCTCATCATGGTGATGAGCCACGTGGCCCACGACTGTCGGATCGGCGACGGCGTCATCGTCATCAACTTCGCGGGGATCACCGGTCACTGCGAGATCGGCGAGCGGGCCACGATCGGCGGCTATGCCGGGCTCGTCCCGTTCACGCGCGTCGGCGCCCACGCGTACGTCGGGGGCTGGTCGCGGGTCAACGCCGACGTGCCTCCCTATGTGCTGGCGGAGGGTAATCCGGCCGCCGCTCACGGGATCAACGTGATCGGATTACGACGCGCCGGAATTTCCGCCGCCGATCGCCGCCTGCTGCAGGACGCGTACCGGCTGCTCTACCGCAGCGGGCTCTCGCCGCGCCGGGCCGTCGAGCGTATGCGCGAGGAGCTGCCGGCCGCGCCGCTGGTAAACGACCTGCTCGACTTCATCGCCGGCGCGCGCCGCGGGATCTGCCGCGCGGGATCCGGCCCGGAGCTCGACGACGAGAGCAGCGCGACGGCGACCCCTGAAAGCGAGTCAGTGTAATGGCCGTGCGAGCGTCCGCCGACGATCGAAAGCTGCGCGCCGGAGTCGTGGGCGCCGGGCACATGGGCCAGTATCATCTCCTGGCCTACGCCGAGTTCTGGGACATCGAGCTGGCTGGCGTCGTCGATACCGACCGGGAGCGCGCCGCCCAGGTGGCGGCCTACTACGACACCCGCGCGCTGATGGACCATCGCGATCTGATCGGCGTGGTCGACTTCGCCAGCGTCGCGGTGCCGACCGAGCAACACTTCAAGGTCGCCGCCGATCTCCTGGAGGCGGGGGTGAGCGTCCTCGTCGAGAAGCCGATCGCCCCGACCGTCGAGGAGGCGCGCGAGCTCTTCGCCATCGCTCGGCGCAGCGGCGCCGTGCTGCACGTCGGCCACGTCGAGCGATTCAACGGCGCGGTCCAGGAGCTCAGAAAGATCGTGGAGCGCCCGATCCTGATCGAGTCGCGGCGCCTCGGCCCGTTCACGCCGCGCGTGCAGAAAGACAGCGTCGTGATGGACCTCATGATCCACGACCTCGACATCGTGCTCGGGCTGGTCGACTCGCCGCCGCGGCGACTGACCGCGATGGGAAGCTCGGTGGTGTCGGCGGCGACCGACATCGCCAACGTCCAGATCGGCTTCGAGTCCGGCACGATCGCGCTGATCACCGCCAGCCGCGCCACCGAGGAGAAGATCCGGACCCTCGCGATCACGCAGCCGGACGCCTACGTCGTTCTGGATTACGCCGAGCAGGACATCCAGATCCACCGCCGCGCGGCGCAGGAGTACACGCTCAACCGTGAGTCGATCCGCTACCGGCGCGCTTCCTTCGTCGAGCATGTCCAGGTGCACAAAGACAACCCGCTCAAGCTCGAGATCCTTCATCTGGTTCGGGCGGTTCGCCGCGCCCGGGCCGGCGAGGGGGTGGTCCTGGCCGAGACCGAAGATCTCCGGTCGCTCGCCATGGCCCTCGAGATCGAGCGAATGATCCGGGACGGCCGCTGCGAGGCGGCGTACTCGAACCACCTTCCGTGGAGCGCTCACTCGGCCTGATCTGCGGCGCCGGTGTCCTGCCGGCGCGCGTCGCCGGCGAGGCCAGGCGCCAGGGATGGCGCGTGGTGGCGTTCACCTTTGGCGAGGTGTCCGGCGTGAGCGCCCACGCCGACCGGACGATCCCCAGCCGCCTCGACGAGGTCGCCGCCGTGGTGGCCACCCTCGCGCAGGAGCAGATCGGCTCCGTGCTCTTCTCGGGAAAGTTCTCGGTCGGGGACTATCTGCGCGGGCAGCGCCCCGACGCCACGCTCAAGGCGATCGAGGCGGAGGCCGGGACGATCGTCGACACGAACGTGGCCCAGGCCGTCACCGCCATGCTGGGCCGGATGGGCATCGAGCTCCTCGATCAGCGGCCCTTCCTCGGCGACTGGCTGGGCGGGAGCGGCTGCTGGTCGGCGCGCGAGCCCACCGAGGCCGAGTGGGCCGATGTGCGCCGCGGTCTCGCCGTCGCGCGGCTCGTGGCCGACGCGCAGGTGGGGCAGACGGTCGTGGTCAAGCGCGGTGCCGTGGTGGCGGTCGAGGCGATCGAGGGGACGACGGAGACGATCCGGCGCGGCATCGTCGGCAGCGGAAAGGGCGCGGTCGTGGTCAAGGCAGTCGCGCGCGACCACGACTACCGATTCGACATGCCGACCATCGGTCCCGAGACGATCGAGGTGGCCGCGGCCGGCGGCGCCTCGGTCGTCGCGCTCGAGGCGGGACGGGTGCTCATTCTCGACCGAGAGGCGTGCCTGCGCGTCGCCGACGGAGCCGGCATGGCCCTGGTGGGCGTCGAGTGACGGCCGGCCGGTCGCAGGCGATCATGCTCGTCGCCGGTGAGGCCTCCGGCGATCTCCACGGAGCGAGCTTGTGTCGGGCGCTGCGGAGCCTCGACCCGCGCCGACGTCTCTTCGGGATGGGCGGCGCGGGCATGGCCGCCGCCGGAATGGACCTCCTCGTGGACGTGACCGCGAACGCGGTCGTGGGCGGGAGCGAGGCGGTCGGGCAGGTGCCCCGTCTCTACCGCGCTTACCGGCAGCTGCGGGCCGCGCTTCGCGGGGCGGCGCGCCCCGCCGCGCTGGTCCTGATCGACTTCCCGGAATTCAATCTGCTCCTGGCCCGGACGGCGCGGCACGTCGGCGTCCCCGTCGTGTACTTCATTCCACCGCAGGTGTGGGCGTGGCGTGGAGGGCGGGTGAGGACGATCCGGAGACTGGTGTCGCTCGTCCTGGCCGTCTTTCCGTTCGAGGCGGCGCTGTATCGGCGGGCCGGGGTTCCGGTCGAGTTCGTCGGCCACCCGCTCCTCGATCAGATCGGGTCGGCGCCCACGCGCGAGGAGGCGCGGCGCCGGCTTCGCATTGACGAGCGCGCGCTCGTCGTCGGCCTCTTGCCCGGCAGTCGCCACCAGGAAATCGTGGGCGTGCTGCCGGTAATGCGCGACGCCGCGGCGCGGGTGCTGGCGGCCGTTCCCGGGACTCGATTCGTGCTCGGGCTGGCGCCGACGGTCGAGCGGCGCCTCGCCGAGCAGCAGCTCGTCGCCGGCCCGGACGTCCAGATCGTCGAGAATCAGACGCACGCCGTCATTCGCGCCGCCGATCTGGTCCTCGCGACCTCGGGGACCGTCACGCTCGAGACGGCGTTGCTCGGAACGCCCATGGTCGTCTGCTACCGCCTGTCGGCGCTCAGCGAGATCGTCCTGCGGCTCCTGGCGCGCGTGCCGTGGATGAGCCTCGCGAACCTGGCGCTCGGGCATGCCGCCGTGCCGGAGCTCCATCGGCGCACGACGACGAGCGAGCGCCTCGCGCGGGAAACGCTGCATCTGCTGACCGACGCAAGCGCGCGCGAGGCGCAGCGGGCCGCGTTCGGCGAGCTGACCGGCACGCTCGGCGAGCCCGGCGTCGGGGCGCGCGCGGCCCGCCTGGTGCTCGCTCAGGCGAGCCTTTGACCGTGATCGATGCTCGCGTCACGTTCGTGCCTCCAGTTGCCGCGACGCTCGTGCGGCTCCTGGGCGGGACGCTCCGCCTGCGGGTCGAAGGAGCCGACGCCCTGGTGCCGCTCTGGACGGCGGCGCGTCCCATGATCTACTGCGTGTGGCACGGACGAATCTTGATGACGCCCTGGCTCAACGCCCGGCTGCGCCGGACGCACGGCGCCCGCGCCGTCAGCGTCCTCGCGAGCCGCTCGCGCGACGGAAGCCTGGTCAGCGGCTACGTGAGCCGCTTCGGCCTCGACGTCGTCCGCGGCTCGTCCTCGAGAGGCGGCGCGGCGGCCCTGCGCGCCCTCGTGACGGCCGTCCGCGGAGGCCGGGATGTGGTCCTGGTGCCGGACGGTCCACGCGGGCCGCGCGGTCAGCTCGGACCGGGCGTGGTGGCCCTGGCCGGTCTCACGGGCGCCCCGGTCGTGCCGCTGGGATTCGCCGCCAGACCGGCCAATCATCTGGCGACGTGGGACGCGTTCCTGGTTCCGGCGCCCTTCGCCCGCGCCGCCGCGGTGTTCGGCGCCGCGACGACGATCGCCCGCGACGCCGACCTCGAGCTCGCCCGGAAGGAAGTCGAGCGAAGGCTGGACGAGGTCACCGCGACGGCCGACCGGCTGGTAGGCGCGTGATGTACGCTCTGTACACGGCACTGGCGCTGATCGGGCTCACGGCGCTCTGGCTGCCCGTCGCTCTCTGGAGGCGCCTGGCACGCGGTGTGCCGATCAACGCCGGAGCCCGCCTCGGCCACGGGGCACCGATCGGTCAAGGCCGATCCACGGCCTGGCTGCACGCGGTCTCGGTCGGCGAGGCGATCGCCGCGGCGCCGCTCGTCGAGGGGCTCAGGCGTCTTCATCCCGAGCTTCCGATGGTGATGACAACGGTCACGAATACCGGCGCGCAGATCGTCCGGGAGCGATTCGCCGGCCTCGTCACTCACCGCTTCTTCCCCCTCGACCTTCCCTGGGCCGTCGGGCGCTTCGCGGCGGCGATCAATCCGGCGTTCCTGATCTGCATGGAGACGGAGCTCTGGCCCAACACGCTGCGCGCGCTGGCGGCCCGCGGCGTCCCGGTGATGATCGCCAACGGGCGCATCTCGGACCGGTCCTACCGTCGTTACCGGCTCGTGCGACGCTTCCTGGCGTCCGTCCTCGCCGACGTGCGCGTGTTCGCGATGCAGTCGGACGAGGATGCCCGGCGCATCATCGCGCTCGGCGCCCATCCCGAGCGCGTCGTCGTCACGGGCAACATGAAGGCCGACGCCGCCGTCGCCGACCCGGCCGGCACGGTCGATCTGTGGCGCCGCCTTCTCGCCCTGAGCCCCGACCAGCGTGTGTGGATCGCCGGGAGCACGCACGCGGGCGAAGAGGAGCTGGTCCTCGAGGCGCATCAGGCGGCGCTCGCCGATTCACCGGAGCTGGTCCTGGTCATCGCGCCGCGCCATCCGGAGAGAACCGGCGAGGTGCTCGCACTTCTGGCCCGCAAGGGCTGGGCCTCGATCCGTCGCAGCGAGCTTCCGGTTGCGGTCACGAGCACCGAGATGCCCGCGGTGCCGCCCGTGATCGTGCTCGACACGGTGGGCGAGCTGGCGACCCTCTACGCCATCGCCGACGTCGTGTTCGTGGGGGGTAGCCTCGTTCCCGTGGGTGGCCACAACCTGCTCGAGGCCGCGCACCGTCGCAAGCCGGTCCTGGTCGGGCCCCACGTTGCGAACTTTCGCGAGTCCACCAGCCTGCTCGAATCGGTCGGCGCGGCGGTCGTCGTGCGGGACGCGGTGGAGTTCTCTCGCGAGCTCCGGCGACTGCTGGCCGATCCGGATCTTCGGGCGAAGCTGGGCGACACCGCATACGAGGCCGTCGTGTCCCGCCAGGGCGCCGTCCGGGAGACGCTCGAGCTCGTGGACCGCTATCTCCGGCCCGGAGAAGAGCGCGCATGAAATCCCGCGAGCGCTTCATTCGCGGCTGGGAGGAAGGCTTCAGCGCGGGACCGGCCCGCATGCTCGCCGTCGCCGGCGGCGGCTACCGCGGATTGCTCGGAGCCCGTGAATGGCTCTACGGACGCGGGCTCCTGAAGTCCCGGGCGCTGCCCTGTCGCGTGGTGTCGATCGGCAACCTGACCGTGGGGGGAACCGGCAAGACTCCGGCGGTCGAGGTGGCCGTCCAGACGCTCGTCGCGCTGGGTCACCGCCCCGCCGTCGTCAGCCGCGGCTACGGGCGAACGACGCGCGGCGTCCAGATCGTGGCGGACGCCGCATCGATCAGCCTCGACCCGGAGGAATCGGGCGACGAGCCGTTCCTGCTCGCGCGCCGGCTGCCCGGAATTCCCGTGGTGGTCGGCGCGAACCGCCACGACGCGGCGCGCGCGGCCATCGAGAAGTTTGGCGTGACCGCGATCGTGCTCGACGACGGGTTCCAGCACCGGACCCTCGCGAAGGACCTCGAGATCGTGATGGCGCGGGCGCGGCGTCCGTGGGGAAACGGAAGGCTGCTTCCGGCGGGGCCGCTGCGCGAGCCGCTCGCCTCGCTCGCGCGGGCCGATCTCGTCGTCGCCGCCGGCGCCCTCGGTCTGGATGACGCGCGCGAGGTGGTGGACACCGTCGACGCGCACGCGCCGCGCGTGCCCGTCATCACCGCCACGCTCGTGCCGTCGGAGTGCTGGGAGGCGGGCCGCATGCAGCCCGTCGGTCTCCCCGAGCTCGCGGGAAGGCGCCTGGTCGCATTCGCCGGGATCGCGTCGCCGGCGGCCTTCGCCTCCACCCTCACGAGCACCGGGGCGGTCGTCGAGTCGCTGGCCGAGTTCGCCGACCATCACTGGTACTCGGCCGACGACATCGCGCGACTTGACGCGCGCGCCGCGGAGCTCGACGTCGAGGCCCTCATCACCACCGAGAAGGACTGGGTGCGGCTGCGCCGGCTTCGCCTGCCGCGACGGCCTGTCTACGTCCTGAGCGTCCGGCTCGTGCTGCAGACGGGCGAGCCCGCCTGGCGGCAGGCGTTTCGCCGCGCGTGCCCGTGAAGATCGCCGTACGGCTGCCGAACTGGCTGGGCGACACCGTCATGGCGGTGCCGGCGCTCCGCGCCATCCGCGAGAAGTTTCCGGAGGCGCGCGTGCTGCTCGCGGGCCCGTGGGTCGAGCTGCTCGCGGGGCAGGGACTGGGCGACGTGCTCGTGGGATATCCGCGCGCGTGGACCGCTCGCCTGCGCGTCGCCGACACGGTGCGCGACTTCAGGAGCGACACGGTCGTGCTCCTGCCCAACTCGTTCGAGGCGGCCGCGGCGGCCGTGTACTGGCGTGGCCGGCGCCGGATCGGCTACGCCGCCGACGGGCGCAGCTGGCTCCTCACCGACGCGCTGCCCCTGTCGTCGCCTCGGCCTCATCAGGTCGACGAGTATCTGCGGCTCGCCGCGCACCTCGGGGCCGACCCGGCGACCCGCGAGCCGCGGCTGACCGCGCCGGAGCCCGAGGCCGACTCGCGGCGGCGGGTGCGCGATCTCCTGCGCGAGTGTGGAGCCGGCGGGGACAGGCCCCGGATCGGCGTCCATCTCGGCGCCGCGTACGGGCCCGCCAAGGTGTGGGCGCTCGAGCGCGTCGTCGAGTTCTGCCGGCACGCGCCGGAGCGGGGCGTGATCCCCGTGCTGCTCGGAGCGCCGTCCGACGCGCGGGCGGCGGCGGATGTGCTGCGCGAGGTGAAGGCGGCGAGCCTCGTCGGACGCGACAGTCCCGATCTTCTCCCCGCCCTCCTCGCGGAGATCGCCGTGCTCGTCTCCGGTGACACCGGCGTCGCGCATCTCGCGGCGGCGCTCGGCACGCCCGTCGTGGCGCTCTTCGGGCCGACAGATCCGGCGCTCAGCGCCCCGCTCGGCAGCGTGGCGGTGATGCGTCATCCCGTCCCGTGCGCGCCGTGCTTCTACCGGGCGTGTCCGATCGACCATCCGTGCATGCGCGGGATCCGCGCCGACGCCGTGGGCGACGAGATCGACGCGCTGCTGGCGCGGACCGCATGAATCCGCTGACGATTCTCCACCTCGCGGCGAACCGCTGGTGGACGGGCAGCGCCGATCCAATCATCCAGCTCGTGTCGGGCCTGCGGGCCCGCGGCCACCGCGTGCTGCTCGCGCTCATTCCGGGCGATCGATTCGCCGCCAAGGCAAAGGAGGCAGGGATCGATCTGGTCGAGGGCCTCCGGATGGACGCGCGCTTCGGGCCGCGCGCGCTCGCGCGCGACGTGCTGCGACTGCGCGCGCTCATTCGCGATGAAGGCGTGGACGTGATCCACACGCACCACTCGCACGATCACTGGCTGGCGGTGCTGGCGCGCCCGAAGCGCGATCTGGGGGGGCGGCCGCCGGTGGTGAGGACCTTCCACAATCTGCGCTCGGTCAAGCGCGATCGACTCGCCTCGACGCTCTACCGACGCACCGCGGCGGTGTTCGCGGTATCGCGACAGATCGAGTCGCGTTGCCGCGAGGCCGGGATCGCGCCGGAACGCGTCTTCTGGATCCCGGGCTCGGTCGACCTGCGCCGGTTCACGATCGGCGCCGATCCGACGCCGATCCGCGAGGAGTTCTCGCTCGGCGACGCGCCGGTCGTTGTCTCGGTCGCGCGGCTGGCGACGAACCGCGGCCACGAGCTCCTGCTCGCGGGCATTCGCCTGCTGATCCGCCGGCTCCCGCGCGCGCGGCTCCTGCTCGTGGGAAAAGGGGAGACGCGCCGGCATCTCGAGCAAGTGGTGACCGAGCTCGACCTCGGCAAGCACGTGACCTTCACGGGCTATCGCGACACCGACCTCCCCGCGGTCCTTGCCGCCGCCAACTGCTTCGCCCTCATGGCGGCGGGCTCGGACGAGTCCTGCCGGGCCGCGCTCGAGGCGATGGCCGCCGCGCGGCCGGTGATCGCCCGCCGTGTCGGCGCGCTCCCGGAGACCGTCGTGCACGGCGAGACCGGATTCCTGATCGACGACGACCGCCCGGAAAGCGTCGCGCATGCGCTCGAGACCATCCTGGAGGATCCGGAGCGAGGCGCGGCGATGGGGCGTGCGGGCCGCGCCCGGGCGGAAGAGTCCTTCAGCGCCGAGCGATCGGTCGAGACGGTGGAGCGCGTGTACGGAGAGATCTGGTGAGGATCCTCCAGCTCGTGTCCTGCCGCGGCTGGTCGTCCGACGCCTACTGGGCGGCCAGGACGACGCGCGAGCTCGAGCGGCGCGGCCACACCGTGACCCTCGCGTGCCTGCCCGGCAAGGAAGCGCGGGTGCTCGACGGCATGCATCGGGAGGGCGTGGAGCCCGTCACCACGCTCGCGTTCGCGAGCGGTGTTCACCCCGGAGCCGACGGCCGCGACCTCGTCCGGCTGCGCCGCCTGCTGGAGCGCGCCGACGTGGTTCACGTGCACCGCGGGAAGGAGCACTGGCTCGCCGCGGTGGCCAATCGCCTGATCGCCCGTCCCCGGCCCCTGGTGAGGACGCGCCACATCGCGCTGGCGGTACGGCCCCACGCCGCCAATCGCTGGCTCTACCGTCGCGCCACGGCGCTCGTCGTGACGGTGACCGAGGCCATCCGGGGACAGTTCATCGCCTCCAGGCTCGTGGCCGGAGATCGCGTCGTCGCGCTGCCGGGTGGCGCCGACGCCGAGCGGTACCGGCCGCTGCCGCGCGATCCCGAGATGCACAGGCACCTCGGCGGGCGCCCGGGTCACCCGCTGGTGGGCATGGTCGCCGGCCTTCGCGTCATGAAGGGCCACGCGGTCGTCGTCGAGGCGGCGGCGCGGCTGGCGGCGCGCGGGATCCGGCCTCACTTCGCCTTCGTGGGACGCGGGAGCGTCGAGCAGATGGTTCGCGACACGATCGAGCGAGCCGGCCTCGGAGGGCAGTTCACCATCGTCGGCTTCGTCGACGATCTGCCCGCCGTCCTCGCCGCGCTCGACGTCGCGCTCTACGTGCCGCTCGAGTCCGACGGGATGTCACGCGTGGTCTTCGAGAGCCTGGCCGCCGGGCGCCCGCTCATCGCCTCGCGGGTGGGCGTCGTGCCCGAAGTGCTCGCCGACGGCCGGCACGCGGCGCTCGTGCCGGCGGGCGATGCGGGGGCGCTCGCCGAGGCGCTGGCGGCTCTGGTGTCCGACTCTGCCAAGCGTGAGCGCCTTGGGGTGGCCGGGCGTCGGCTGATCGGTGAGCAATATTCGGGCGCCCGCCTGGCGGCCGCGCTGGAGTCGCGCTACGAGCGCCTTGTGAGCGCCGGCGCGGCGTGAGGATCTCGATCGTCGCCTCCGACCTGTCGGACAACGCGACCGGTCGGGCGGACCTGCTCGCTCGTCTTCTCGCCCCGCGCTACCAGGTCTCCGTGGTCGGGCCTCAATTTGGCGAGGGGCGCTGGATGCCATCGCGCGACGGCGCGGTCGCGTATCGCGCGGTGAAGGCCTCGCGCGGCCCCGGCTTCGCGCGCCGCGTGCCCGAGCTCCTCGAGCTGATCGATGGCGAGGTTCTCGTCGCGTCCAAGCCGCGGCCGACCAGCTTCGGGCTGGCTCTGCTCGCGCGACGGAGCCGGCGACGGCCGCTTCTGCTCGACATCGACGACTGGGAGGTCGGGTTCTTCAGTCGCTCGGGCGCCTGGGGCCGAGTCGGTCGCGCCTTCAATCTCGCGAATCCGAACGGGCTCACATGGACGTGGGTGACCGAGAGGCTCGTGGGTCGCGCCGACGCGATCACGGTCGCGTCGCGATTTCTCGAGCGGCGCTTCGGCGGAACGTTCCTGCCTCACGCGCGCGACACCGAGGCATGGGACCCGTCGCGCTACGATCGCGCCGCGGCGCGTGCCCGCCAGGGCCTGGGCTCCAGCAAGGTCGTGATGTTTCTCGGGACGCCGCGCGGGCACAAAGGCGTCGACGACCTGATCGACGCGGTCGGTTTGCTGGGGCCCGGAGTCGTGCTGGCGCTCGTCGGCGTCGATCCGGCCCGGGGCGGCGCGCCGCGCTGGTCCCGGGTTCCGCACGTCAAGGTGACCGGCGAGATTCCGTTCGAGGATGTGCCGCGCTACCTGGTCGCCGCCGACGTCGTCGCCGTGCCCCAGCGAGAGACCACGGACACGGCGGGGCAGGTGCCGGCGAAGCTCTTCGACGCGATGGCTCTCGCGCGCCCGATCGTCTCCACCTCGGTCTCGATGATCCCGGAGATCCTCGACGGCTGCGGCCTCGTGGTCGAGCCGGGAAACGTGCCGGCGCTCGCCGGCGCGATCAGGCGGCTCCTGGACAACCAGGAGGAGGCCGCGGCGCTCGGCCGCCGCGCTCGAGAGCGCTGCGAGACGCATTACAGCTTCCGCGTCGCGCGAGCCACGCTGTTCCCGCTCATAGAAGGGCTGATCGCGAGACAAGCCGGATGAGATCGGGCCCGGGAACGGAACCACCGACAGTGCTCCGAAGGGTCAGAACGGGCGTGCGGAGCCAGGTCGCATCTGTGTCAGGCCACCCTCGGTCCAAGCCGGCCTCACGGCCCCCGCTCCAATGAAGCTTCTGATCATCGCGCGGCCGTTCGTGTTTCACGGCGGAGTCGAGCAGGCGACCGCCGGCCTGGTGGCGGCGCTCGTCGAGCACGGCTACGAGGTTCACCTCCTGAGCCCGCGCGGCCAGGCGCCGATGCGCGGGGTGACGCTCCACACCTTGCCGCTGCCGCCTCTGCCGTCGGCGGCGCGCGTCCTGGCGCTGGCCGTGAACGCGCGGCTCGCGGTTGCGCGCCGAAGCTGGGACGTCGTGCAAAGCCATGAGCGCACGCTCCGTCAGGACGTGTACCGTGCCGGCGAGGGGTGCCATCGCGCCTACCTGGCGAGCGAGGACCGTGGCAGGACCCGGGGCCTCTATCACCGGATCGTCCTGGCGCTCGAGCGCCGCGTCTTCGCGCGAACGCCGCAGATCGTCGCCATCGCCCAGGTCGGACGGCGCGAGATCGAGACGCTCTACGGGGTGTCGCCCGGTCGCCTGGAGGTCGTGTACAACGGGGTCGACCTCGCGCGATTCCATCCGGCGAACCGGTCGCGGTACCGCGCGGGAGCGCGGGCCGAGGCGGGCCTGCCCTCCGGCGCGTTCACGGCTCTCTTCGTCGGCAGCGGCTTCGCGCGTAAAGGGCTGACGACGGCCATCGAGGCGTTCGCGGCGTTTGCCGATCGCGAGAGCCGCCTCGTCGTCGTCGGCAAAGGCGATCCGCGGCCCTATCAGGCCATCGCCGCTCGATCAGGGGTCGGCGAGCGCGTCGTATGGCTCGGGGCCCGCTCCGATCTCGAGCGCTGGTACGCCGCCGCCGACATCGTGGTGCTGCCGAGCCGCTATGAGCCGTTCGGCAACGTGCACCTGGAGGCCCTCGCGGCCGGGCTCCCTGTCGTCGCGAGCGCGCGCGCCGGCGGCGCGGAGATCATCGCCGACGGGATCAACGGCTCGGTCGTCGACCCGCTGGACTCGCGGGCGGTGACGGCGGCGCTCGAGCGCTTTCGTCAGCGGCGCGAAGACGAGGTCGCAGCGGCCGCCCGAGGCTCCGCCGAGCCCTACACTTACGCCGCTCAGGTCGACGGGTTCGCGAGGATCTACAGCCGCTCTACGCGCGCAACGTGCGATTTTTCTTGAGGAATTGGGCTACCGGACTTACACTTTCCTAGTGGCTCCCAGGCCCGCGGTCTTCCTTGATCGTGACGGGACGCTTACCGAAGAAGTGGGCTACGTCAATCATCCCAGTCGACTTCGACTGCAGCCGAGATCGGCGCAGGCCATCCGCCGGCTCAACGGTGCCGGTATCGCTGCGGTCGTCGTGACGAATCAGGCGGGGATCGCGCGGGGCTACTTCTCGGAGGACGTGCTCGCCGCAGTGAACGCCACGCTCGTGTCGCGGCTCAAGGACGAGGGCGCATACCTCGACGGCATCTACGTGTGCACCCATCATCCGACCGCGGGAGAGTCGCCCTACCGGATGGTATGCGACTGCCGCAAGCCCCGCCCGGGACTGCTGCTGCGCGCGGCCGCCGAGCTCGGCCTCGATCTCTCACGCTCGACGCTGGTCGGGGACAGAGCCTCGGATCTGGTCGCCGGTCGCGCGGCGGGGGCGCGGTCGGTGCTCGTGCTGACGGGCTACGGTCTGGGCGAATGGGAGTACCAGCGCGACTCGTTTTCGGTGCCGCCCGACCACGTCGCGGAGGATCTGCTCGACGCCGTCGAGTGGGTGCTCGGAGGCCAGCGGTCGTGACCGGATCGATGCGCGGGGCGCTGGCGTCGATCGAGAAGTTCTCCACCCGGACGGTCGTCGTGGTCGGCGATCTGATCACCGACGAGTATCTCTTTGGCAAGCCCATCCGGATCTCGCGGGAAGCGCCGGTGCTCATCCTGAGCTTCTCCGAGCGCGAGGTGCTGCTCGGCGGCGCGGCGAACGCGGCCAACAACGTCCATGCGCTCGGTGCCCGTGTGGTGCCGATCGGAGTGATCGGGCGTGACGCGGCCGGCGCGGAGCTGGTGACGCTCTTCCGCGGGGCCGGAATCTCGATCGACGGCCTCGTCACCGAGGACGGCCGGACCACACCGGTGAAGACGCGGATCATGGCCGGCGGATACCAGGCGACACGCCAGCAGGTGGTTCGCCTGGACCGCGAGCCCGCGGGCGAGCCGCAGCCCGTGACCGAGGACGCGCTGCTGGCGCGTCTCGCCGCCCTGACCGCCCGCGTCGATGCGATCGTGATCTCCGATTACGGGTACGGCACCGTCACGCCCCGGATCTTCGACGAGATCAAGGCGATCGCGCGCCGGACCGGCGCGGTCGTCAGCGTCGACAGCCGCTACCAGCTTCCCCGGTTCACCGGCGTGACGGCGGCCACGCCCAACGAAGCCGAGCTCGAGCAGCTCACGGGCGTCGTCGTCGACGACGAGCGCACGGTGGAGAAAGCGGGCCGGCACCTGCTGGAGCGGCTCGACGCGCGGATCGTCCTGGTGACGCGCGGCAGCCGCGGCATGGCCTTGTTCGAGCGTGACGGCGCGTCGAGCTTCATTCCGATCCACGGAACCGACGAGATCGCCGACGTCACCGGCGCCGGTGACACCGTGATCAGCACGTTCAGCCTGGTGCTGGCCTGCGGCGGCACCCCGCTCGAGGCGGCGTCGCTGGCGAACGTCGCGGGCGGCGTCGTCGTGATGAAGCGTGGCACCGCAACCGTCTCGCCCGCAGAGCTTCGACAAGCGCTTGGCGAATGACGGAAGGGCGAGCCGCAGGCCGTCGCGGGGCTGGGGCCCCGCCGGCCGAGGCGAGCGATCCGACGGAAGGGCGAGCCGCAGGCCGTCGCGGGGCTGGGGCCCCGCCGGCCGGGCCGGGCGCGGGGAATGACGCTCGACGAAGCCGTGGTGGTGGCCGATCGTCTCCGGGCCGAGCGCAAGCGCATCGTTCTCGCGAACGGCTGCTTCGACCTCCTGCACGTCGGCCACGTCCGCTACTTGAGAGCGGCGCGTGAGCTGGGCGACGTGCTCTTCGTCGGGATCAACTCGGACGCCGCGGTGGCGCGCCTGAAGGGCCGGGGGCGCCCGCTGATGCCGGCCGCCGAGCGCGCCGAGATCCTGTCGTCGCTCCGTGAGGTCGACCACGTCGTGGTGTTCGAGGAGGACACCGCGGATCGCCTGATCGCATCGCTTCGCCCCGACGTGCACGCCAAGGGGACCGACTATGGCCCGGGCACGGTCCCCGAAGAGGCGACGGTGCGCGCCGTCGGCGCGCGCGTGGCGTTCGTCGGCGACCCCAAGGATCATTCGACGCGCGATCTGATCACGCTCGTCCTCGAGCGATTCCGATGAGAATCGCGCTCGTCAAGCTCTCCGCGATCGGCGACGTCGTTCACGCGCTCCCGGTGGCGGCGGCACTGCGCGCCGGCCTTCCGCAGGCGCGCCTGACCTGGGTGGTCGAGCGCCGCGAGGCGGCGGTGCTTCGCGGCAATCCCGCGCTGAGCGAGATCGTGCCCATCGACACGCGCGGCTGGCGCCACGTTCGCTCCGCGCTCGCCATCGCCGAGGCGGCCGGCGCGGTGGTCGCGCTCGGCCGCCACCTGCGCGCCGGACGGTTCGACGTGGCGATCGATCTCCAGGGGCTGGTCAAGAGCGGCGTGGTCACCGCCGCGACCCGGGCGCCGCTCCGGATCGGCTTCGCGGCGGCGCACTGTCGCGAGTCCACCAGCACGCTCTTCACGAACCAGCGCGTGACGCCGCCCCCGTCGGCGCGCCACGTGGTCGACCAGTACCTCTCGCTACTCGAGCCCCTCGGGGTACGGCCGCGCTCGGCGGAGTTTCCGCTGCCCACCGATGCCGGAGCCGAGGCGCGGGTCGACGAGTTTCTCGCGTCCACCGGCCTCAAGCCGCAGGACCGGCTCGTCGTTCTCAACCCCGGCGCCGGGCGGCCCGACAAGCGCTGGCCGGTCGCACGATTCCGCGACCTGGCGCGGAGCCTCGTCGACGACGCGGGCGCCGCCGTGCTGGTGGCCTGGGGCCCGAACGAGCTCGACGATGCGCGCGCCATCGTCGACGGGAGCCCGGCCGGCCGGGTGTCGCTGGCGCCGCCGACCGATCTCGACGATCTTCTGGCGGTGCTCCGTCGGGCGAGCGTCGTCGTGGCGGGCGACACCGGGCCCCTGCACATGGCGGCGGCGCTCGGCACGCCGTGTGTCGGGCTCTACGGCCCGACGTCGGCCGAGCGCAACGGGCCGTACGGGCAGATCCACCGGACGCTGGCGGCCCCGCACGGCGTCATGGCCGCGCTCGGCGTCGAGCCTGTGCTGCGGTCGGTCGCGGAGATTCTCGCGCGGTGACACGACCTCGCCTCTCCGTGGTCGTCGTCACCCTCAACGAGGAGGATCGGCTGCGCGCGTGCCTGGAGAGCGCGGCGTGGGCCGACGAGCTGATCGTGGTCGATGCCGAGTCGCAGGACAAGACCGCCCAGATCGCGCGCGACTTCACGGACCGCCTGATCGTAAGGCCGTGGCCCGGCTTCGCCGCGCAGAAGAACTTCGGCCTCGCCGAGGCCGGCGGCGACTGGATCCTCTCCCTCGACGCGGACGAGCAGGTGTCCCCCGAGCTGCGCGAGGAGATCGCCCGCGTGCTGGCGGCGAACGGGCCCCACGACGGCTACCGGGTGCCGCGCCGCAACATCTTCTGGGACCGGTGGATCCGTCACGGCGGCCTCTGGCCCGACTGGCAGCTCCGGCTCTTCCGCCGCGGGCGGGGACGGTTCGGCGAGCGCGCCGTCCACGAATCGGTCACGGTGACGGGGAGCGTCGGGCGTCTCTCGGCGCCGCTGGTTCACCGGAGCTACCATGACGTGTCGGACTTCCTCGCGCGCGCCGACCGGTACACGACGCTCGCCGCCGAGGAGTGGGCGCGAAGCGGCCCGCGCGTCGGGCTGAGCGACCTCGTCCTGCGACCGGCGGGCCGATTCCTGTCCATGTACGTGCTCCGGCGTGGCTTCCTCGACGGGCGACGAGGCTTCCTTCTGGCGACGCTCTACGCGTACTATGTGCTCATCCGCTCCGTGAAGGCGTGGGAGCGAAGGGAGACGGACCCCCACTGATGGCGAGACCGGCGAGGGAGCGCGTGCTGTCGGGCATGCGGCCGAGCGGCAGGCTGCACCTGGGCAACTATCTGGGCGCCCTGGCGAACTGGGTCAAGCTGCAGGACTCGCTGGAGTGCTATTACTTCGTCGCCGACTGGCACGCTCTCACGGACGACCTGGACACCTCGGACGTTCCGGGCAACACCGTCGAGATGCTGGCGGACTGGCTCGGCGCCGGACTCGACCCGGAGCGCTCGACGCTGTTCATCCAGTCGCTCGTGCCCGAGCACGCCGAGCTGCACCTCCTGTTCTCGATGACGACGCCGGTGACCTGGCTGGAGCGTGTGCCGACCTACCGCGAGCGCATCGAGCAGCAGCACCTGGAGTCGCCCTCCTACGGGCTCCTGGGCTATCCGCTGCTGCAGTCTGCGGACATCCTGATGTACAAGCCACGGTGGGTGCCGGTCGGCATCGATCAGGCGCCCCACGTGGAGCTGACCCGGGAGGTGGCGCGCCGGTTCAACCACTCGTTCCGCGAGGTGTTCCCGGAGCCTGAGGTGAAGCTGACCGAGATTCCGAAAGTCCCGGGCACCGACGGGCGGAAGATGTCGAAGTCGTACAACAACACGATCGACCTCGCCGACGACGGGCCGACGATCACGCGCAAGGTGCGGCCGATGGTGACCGACCCGGCACGCCAGCGACGGACCGACCCGGGCAATCCGGACATCTGCCCTGTGTTCGATCTGCACAAGATCTTCACGCCCGCGGCGGATCGCGAGGCGTGCGCGACCGGGTGCCGGACGGCGGGGATCGGATGCCTCGACTGCAAGGACGTGCTGCTCAAGCACATGCTGCCGCCGCTGGCGGCCATCCGCGAGCGGCGGCAGGTCTTCGCGGAGAAGCCGGCCCGGATCGTCGAGATCCTGCACGAGGGGTCGCGGCGGGCGCGCAAGGTTGCGCAGGCCACGATGGACGAGGTTCGCGCGGCGGTGCATCTGACGCCATGAGCGGCAACGTGACCACGAGCGACCTCACGCTTCGCGTGGGGACCTTCGAGGGGCCCTTCGACCTCCTCCTGCATCTCTGCCGCACCAACGAGATCGATCTGGCGGCGCTGCCGGTGCGTGCCATCACCGACCAGTACCTCGCCCACCTCGAGGCGATGGAGTTTCGCGATCTCGAGGCCGCGGGCGCCTATCTCGTCATGGCCGCGACGCTGATCTACCTCAAGTCCAAGCTCCTGGTGCCGCCGGACGAGACGCAGGACGAGCAGCTTGACGAGGACGGCCTCACGCTGCGCCTCGAGCTCGAGGCGCGCCTGCGCGAGTACGCGCGGGTGAAGGTGCTGGGCGAATGGCTCGGCGGGCGCGAGGCCGAGCAGAGCCTGATCTGGGGCCGACCGGGCAGCGCCTTGCCGCCGCCCGAGGACGTGCCGCTCGCGGACCTCAGCGTGCACCTGCTCGAGCGGACTTTGCGACGGCTGATCGAGGAGCAGGGGCGCCAGCGTCCGCGCGAGATCGAGCCGAATCCGCCGTCGGTCCTCGAGCGGATGACGATGATCCTCTCGGTGCTGCGCGACACCTGGTCCTTGCTCTTCTCGTCGCTCACCGCGGGCGATCGGCGTCGCTCCGAGATCGTCGTGTCGCTCCTGGCGGTGCTCGAGCTGGTGCGCCTGGGTCGGATCAAGACGCAGCAGACGGAGCTCTTCGGGGAGATCGTTATCGAACGCCAGACCGCGGTACCCAATGGGGAGCCAAGCCGTGCCGACTCCAACTGACGTCGTCGAAGCGCTTCTCTTCGCGTCCGATACGCCGCTGGAAGCCGAGCGCATCCGCGAGGTGCTCGATCTGCCCGACGTCCACGAGGCGGGCCGGTTGATCGAGGAGCTGCGCGCGCGCTACGAGGCATCCAGCCAGGGCCTGCAGATCGTCGAGGTCGGCGGCGGATACCGGATGATCACACGGCCCGAGGTGGCCCCGTGGCTCGTCCGGCTGGCCCGCGCCCGGACGCGCACCCGCCTCTCGCGGCCGGCGCTCGAGGCGCTGGCGATCGTCGCCCACAAGCAGCCGGTGTCGCGTCCCGAGATCGACGCGGTTCGCGGTGTGAACTCCGAGGCGGTGCTCGACAACCTCCTCGAGCGGCGGCTCGTCCGCATCACCGGGCGGAAAGAAGCGCCCGGTCGGCCGTATCTCTTCGAGACGACGCGCGAGTTCCTGGTCGCCTTCGGGCTGCGGGACATCGGTGACCTGCCGAAGGTCGAGGGGGAGCTGGTCATCCCGGAGCTGGCGGCCGTCGCCGAGCATGGTGAAGCTGAGGCTCAACAAGATCCTGGCGCAGGCGGGGCTGACCTCTCGACGGGGCGGTGACCGCCTGATCGTCGACGGCCACGTCGCCGTCAACGGTGTGGTCACGCAGAGCCCCGCCACTCTGGCCGATCCCGACCTCGATGCCATCACGGTGGACGGCCGGCCCTTGCCGCCCGCCGAGACGAAGCGCTACCTGCTCCTCAACAAGCCGCGCGGCTATGTCACGACTCTTCGCGACCCTCAAGGGCGTCCGGTCGTCGCCGACCTCGTGGCGCGCGATGTGCGGCTGTATCCGGTGGGGCGCCTCGACTGGGACGTCGAGGGAGCGCTTCTGCTCACCAACGACGGGCCCCTCACGCACCGGCTCCTTCATCCGCGGTACGCGCTCCCGCGCGTCTACGAGACGCGCGTGGAGGGGACGGTGACCGTCGACGCCGTTCCGCGCTGGCGGCGCGGCGTGACGCTGGACGACGGGCCGGCGCGGCCCCTGACCGTCGAGCTCACGCGGAGCGGCGCGCGGGAGAGCCGGCTCCGGCTGACCTTCGCGGAAGGGCGCAAGCACGAGGTCAAGCGATTCTGTGAGGCCCTGGGGCATCGGGTGCTGGAGCTGCGTCGCATCGCCTTCGGGCCCGTCGCCCTCGGTACGCTGCGGCCGGGAGAATCGCGGCCGTTGACCGCCAAAGAGGTGAGCGCCCTGCGCCTCGCGGTCGCGACCTCACACGGCGGGCCCGAGCCGGATTGAGCCCCCTGGAGCCGACTTGCCCTGGGATAGGCCGCGGCCTATAATGCGCGGTACTCCAAGAGCGCGGCAGTAGTGGGAGTCCCTATGAACCTGGACGATTGGCGTTCCAGGATCAACGACCTCGACAACCAAATTCTTCAACTCCTCAACCAGCGCGCCGAGGCCGCCCTCCAGATCGGAGACCTCAAACGAAGGCAGGATGCGCCGATCTATGCCCCGGAGCGGGAGGCCGAGATCCTCCGGCGCCTGGGCGAGACCGGCGCGGGACCGCTCGCGGCGCCGGCCATCAGCGCCATCTGGCGCGAGATCCTCTCGGCGTGCCGAGCCCTCGAGTCGATGCTGACGGTCTCCTTCCTGGGTCCGGAGGCCACCTTCACGCACCAGGCCGCGCTCCGGCGCTTCGGCGCCTCCGTGAGCTATCGGCCGGCGAAGACCATCGTCGAGGTGTTCGACGACGTCGAGCGGGGGCGCGCCAGCTTCGGCGTCGTGCCGGTGGAGAACAACACCGAGGGCGCCGTCAACGTCACGCTCGACCGCCTGATCGACTCGGACGCCCTCATCTGCGGTGAGCTTCGGCTCGAGATCACGCAGAACCTCCTGTCGCGGGCCAGCGGGCTCGACGGGGTGAAGCGCGTGCTCTCGCACCCGCAGGGACTCGCGCAGTGCCGTGTGTGGCTCGCGCAGCACCTGCCGGACATCGCGACCGAGCAGGTGGCCTCCACCGCCGGCGCCGCCGAGATGGCGGCCGCCGATGCCACGGTCGCCGCGATTTCCTCCGATCTGGCGGCGGAGCTCTATCGGGTCCCGATCCTCAGAGCCGGCATCGAGGACAATCCCCACAACTCGACCCGGTTCCTGGTCATAGGCCGCCACGCCAGCGGCCCGACGGAACGCGACAAGACCTCGATGCTCTTCGCGATGCGCAACGAGCCAGGCAGCCTCTACCGGATCCTCGAGCCGCTCGCGCGGCGCGGGATCAACCTCACGAAAATCGAGTCGCGCCCGGCCAAGCAGCGCCCCTGGGAGTATGTGATCTTCGTGGATCTCGAGGGCCACCGGGCCACCCCCGCCGTCGCGTCGGTGCTGCGCGAGATCGAGGAGCGGACCCTGTTCCTGAAGGTCCTCGGGTCGTACCCGGCCCTCTAAAGGAGAGAGCATGCCAACGCAGTGGGAGTCGCTCGCGAACGAACACATCCTGGGCATCGCTCCGTACGAGCCGGGCAAGCCGATCGAGGAGCTCGAGCGGGAGCTCATGATCCACAACCCGATCAAGCTCGCGTCGAACGAGAACCCGCTGCCGCCGTCCGACCGCGTCCAGAAAGCCATCATCGCGGCTCTCAATTCCCTCGACCGGTACCCGGACGGCAGCGCCTTCTATCTCCGGCAGGCGCTGGCCAAGAAGCACGGCGTGATGCCCGATCAGGTCGTGCTCGGCAACGGCTCGAACGAGCTCATCGAGCTCCTGGTGCGCACCTTTCTGCGTCCGGGCGACGAGGCGGTGGTGCCCCATCCGTCGTTCCCCGTCTACCCGATGATCGTCCAGGCGGCCGGCGGCGTGCGCGTGATGGTGATGCTGAAGGAGTTCCGGCTGGATCTCGACGCCATGGCGCGGGCGATCACGCCGATGACGAAGATGGTGTTCGTGGCGAATCCGAACAACCCGACCGCCACCATCGTCACGAAGGACGAGGTGGAGCACTTCATGGCCCGCGTGCCCGAGCGCACGATCGTCGTCTTCGACGAGGCGTACATCGAGTTCGCGATGGGCCCCGATTTCCCCGACACGCTCGCGCTGGTCAAGCACGGGCGGAAGGTGGTCGTCCTGCGCACCTTTTCGAAGGCCTCGAGCCTCGCCGGGCTGCGCGTAGGGTACGGCGTCGCCGACGCCGACGCGATCGCGCTGATGCACCGGATCCGGCAGCCGTTCAACGTCAACTCGCTGGCCCAGGCCGCCGCGCTGGCGGCCCTCGACGACGAGGCGCACATCATGGAGTGCGTGCGGATGATCGAGGCCGGCCGGCATTTCCTCTACGACGAGCTCAAGCGCATCGGGCTCTCGTACGTCCCCTCGCGCGCGAATTTCATCCTGGTCGACGTCGGTCGCAGCGCCGCCGACATCTATCAGAAGCTGCTCCACCAGGGCGTGATCGTGCGCCCGATGACGCCCTTCGGTCTGGAGACGGCGCTCCGGATCACCGTCGGGACCCCCGACGAGAACCGCAAGCTCGTGAAGGCCCTGCGCACGGTTCTCGGGAAGACGGCGGCGTGATCCGAGAGCTCGCGATCGTCGGCGTCGGCCTCCTGGGCGGCTCCGTGGCGAAAGCGGCGCGGGCCGGCCGGCTGGCCCGGCGCGTCGTCGGCATCGGGCGCGACGTCGGTCGGCTCCGCCCGGCGCTCGAGGACGGAACGCTCGACGCCATCACGACGGATCTCGCGGAGGGCGTGCGCGCGGCGGACTTCGTCCTGCTCGCGGCGCCGGTGCTGGCGATCGAGGACCTCCTCGAGCCGGTGTTCCGCGCGGCGCCGGCCGGGGCGGTCGTCACGGACGTGGGGTCGACGAAGCGCAATATCGTTCGCGCGGCCGAGCGACTCGGGGCCGGGCGGCCTTTGGCCTTCGTGGGCAGCCATCCGCTTGCGGGCTCGGAGCAGAGCGGCTACCGCGTCGCGCGCGTCGATCTGTTCCAGGGCGCCACGGTCGTCGTGAC